>MHCFR00700__coassemble_3868_pt1 | contig 5065 bp, 5 predicted proteins | sample MHCFR00700__metabat2_low_PE_022 | metagenome-assembled genome bin MHCFR00700 | reverse complement strand
TCTCCTCCACGAGAAGCCCTTTGCCGGCGTCAACGGCTCCGGTAAGCACAACAACTGGTCCCTTACCACGGACGAGGGCAAGAACCTGCTGGATCCGGGGCGGACACCCCACGAGAACATCCAGTTCCTTCTCGTCCTCACCTGCATCCTGAAGGCGGTGGACGAGCACGCGGCCCTTCTGCGGGAATCCGCCGCTGACCCGGGCAATGACCACAGACTGGGAGCCAACGAGGCGCCTCCGGCCATCGTGTCCGTTTTCCTGGGCGAGCAGCTGGAGGATGTGCTGGAGCAGCTGATCACTACCGGCGAGGCCACCCACAGCCTGAACACCGGAAAGCTGCAGACCGGCGTGCGGACGTTGCCGGACCTGGCAAAGGACACATCTGACAGGAACAGGACATCGCCCTTTGCCTTCACGGGCAATAAATTTGAGTTCCGCATGGTGGGCTCCAGGGATTCTGTGGCAGCCTCCAACATCGTTCTCAATACCATCGTGGCGGATGCCTTCGCCCAGGCGTGCGATGTGCTGGAGAAGGCGGAGGACTTTGAGAAGGCGGTCCACGACCTGATCAAGCAGTACGCTACCGAGCACTACCGCATCGTGTTCAACGGAAACGGCTATGCGGATGAGTGGATACAGGAGGCGGAAAGAAGAGGGCTTCCCAACATCCGGTCTATGGTGGACGCCATCCCGGCTCTGGTGACAGAGAAGACGATCTCCCTCTTTGAGAGGTACCATGTGTTTACACGGGCAGAGCTTGAGTCCCGCGCGGAGATCAAGTATGAGAACTATGCGAAGGCTATCAACATAGAGGCGAGGACTATGATAGACATGGCCAGCAAGCAGATCATCCCGGCTATCATCAGGTACACAAAGACACTGGCGGACACAGTGAACTCCGTGCGCGAGGCGGGTGCGGACTTCTCTGTCCAGTCCCAGCTTCTGGCAGAAATCTCGGCTCTCCTCGGGGAGACGAAGAAGGCGCTGGATATCCTGGCAAAGGAGACGGAGACGGCGGCAGCTATGGAAGAGGGAGAGGTACAGGCAAGATTCTACCACGATACGGTGTTCCCGGCCATGGAGGCGCTCCGCGCGCCGGTGGACCAGCTGGAGATGATCGTGGACAAGGAGGCATGGCCCATGCCATCCTACGGGGATCTTATGTTTGAAGTGTAAGAGTCATACCGTGACTTAATAAAGTTATAATAAAATGTTCATACCCCTGCACTTGGAATAGCCAGACAGATATGCTATCCTAGGTGCAGGGTATTTTATATCCCGGCAGGATACCGGTGTATCCGCAAGAAAAGGGCAGGAGGACAGGTGCATGACAAGACAGGAATTTCTGGCAAGGCTCAGGGAGGCGCTGGAGAGTGAGCTGGACCGAAGGACCGTGCAGGAGAATGTGGATTATTACAGTTCCTATATTATAGAAGAGACAGCGAAAGGGAGACCGGAGAGCGACGTGATCGCGGAGCTGGGAGACCCATGGGTCATTGCCCGCTCTGTCATCGGCATGTCCGCAGACAGCCTGGGAGCGGAGGACGCCTATGACGCGGCTGGGGGCAGAGGGCATGACGGAGGAAGGCAGGGCGGAGCCTCCCCGCTGAGTGCGTGGTGGAAGAAGCTCCTTCTCGTCCTGGGCGTTGTCGGTGTGTTCCTCATTGTGATCGCGGTGATAGGAGGGATTTTCTCCCTGCTGATGCCCATCCTCGTGCCGGTGCTGGTGGTCGCCTTTATCCTGAGGCTGATCGGCGGAACGAGACGGTGAGGCGGAGCCCGGAGCCGGGCGGAGATATAAAGGAGATATAACAAAGAAACGGACAAAGGTAAAAGACCGATGGGGGAGCCATCGGTCTTTTGAGGGGAGTATAAATAATTAATAAGGGGTTGTAGAAAGTAACCTTTCTACAATGAACAGTATAATATACGGAATTGGAAAAAGCAAGCAAAATATTTAAAAATTATAAACATAAAAATGGTGAATAAAAAAAGCCGGGCATGGGATACTAACATTGAACCAAAAAACAGGAGGTAATATCATGGCAAAGAATTATAGCAATACAAACAATTCCAACAAGAACACAACTTCAAAGAACAGCTCTTATTCATCCTATGGGGACACACAGAGCAAAAACAAAAATTCTAACAAGAACAGCAATAATGCTGAGTCCAACACATCAAACAGCCAGAACTGCGGAAGAAACACCAATGCTTCTGATGTTTCTGATCGGTATTAGTTTGAATTAGGGACAGGGTGAAATTGAATTGGGGACGTAGTGAAATCTGATTTTACTACGTCCCCAATTTAACTTTACTCTGTCCTCAATTTATAGTAAGATGGATACAGATTAAGGACAAGGACGGAAGATTTCATGAGTATTGGTAAGGTGCAGTGGATCGCTCCCTGCCACTTTGGGCTGGAATCTGTATTAAAGAAAGAAATACAGGATCTTGGATATGAGATCGTTCAGGTTGAGGACGGGAGAGTTACTTTTTTAGGAGGACCCGATGCTGCCTGCAGGGCGAATATATTTCTTAGGACTGCGGAGAGAATACTTCTTAAGGTGGGGAGCTTCTGGGCGGTAACATTCGAGGAATTGTTTGACAAGACAAGAGCCATCCCATGGGAGGAATATATCCCTGAGGACGGAAAATTCTGGGTAACAAAGGCGGCGTCTGTAAAGAGCCGTCTCTTTAGCCCATCGGATATTCAGTCTATTATGAAGAAAGCGATGGTTGAGCGTTTAAAAGTAAAGTATGGGAAGCAATGGTTCCCTGAGACAGGCGCGCTTTATCCGGTGCGGGTATTCTTGATGAAGGATACTGTTACTGTTGGAATTGATACGACAGGCGATTCTCTTCATAAAAGAGGGTATAGACCGGTGGCGGGGAAGGCGCCCATTGCTGAGAATTTGGCGGCAGCCCTCATTATGCTCACGCCGTGGAAAAAGGACAGGATCTTTGTGGATCCGTTCTGCGGCAGCGGAACTTTCCCTATTGAGGCGGGCATGATAGCAGCAAATATAGCACCCGGGATGAACCGGTCATTTACAGCGGAGGCTTGGACAAACCTGATTGGAAGGAAGAACTGGTATGAGGCGGTCAATGAGGCTCAGGAGCTAACGGACGATGGGGTTGAGACTGATATACAGGGATATGACGCAGATCCGGCGGTGATACGCACAGCCCGAAGAAACGCAGAGAAAGCGGGTGTGGGACACCTCATACATCTTCAGCAAAGGAAAGTAAAAGATTTGAACCATCCGAAAAAATATGGTTTTATTATCACTAATCCTCCCTACGGAGAACGCCTTGAAGAAAAAAGCGCGCTCCCGCAGATATATAGGGAATTTGGAGAAGCTTTCCGCAGGCTGGACAGCTGGTCAGCGTATATGATCACTAGCTATGAGGATGCAGAGCGCTATTTTGGGCGGAAGGCCGACAAGAACCGGAAGATCTATAATGGAATGATACGAACATATTTCTATCAGTTCCGGGGACCGAAGCCGCCAGGTAGAAACATTTTAGAAATACATAATAAAAAATATGCAAAAGAGGAAATATAAAGGATAGAGGGTAGCGAGAAAAATGAAAACAAGGATTGTATTTGCTACGGGAAATGAAAACAAGATGAAAGAAATACGCATGATTATGACGGATCTGGGAATGGAGATCATTTCTATGAAGGAAGCAGGCGTGAATCTGAATATTGTGGAGGATGGGATGAGCTTTGAGGAAAATGCGGAGATCAAAGCGCGCGCTGTGTCCCGCGTTCTGACAAATGATATCATTCTGGCAGATGATTCCGGGCTGGAGATCGACTATCTGGATAAGGCGCCGGGCATCTACTCTGCCAGATTTGCGGGCGAGGATACTTCTTATGATATAAAGAACCGTATTCTTCTTGACCGAATGGAGGGCGTACCGGATGACCAGCGCTCTGCACGGTTTGTATGCGCGGTTGCCGCGATGTTTCCAGATGGGGCGGTGTCGGTGGTACGAGAGACAATTGAGGGACAGGTCGCGGCAGAAGCTGAGGGAGAGAATGGGTTTGGCTACGACCCTATTTTCTATGTGCCAGAGTATGGATGTACGACTGCGCAGATGACACCGGAGCAGAAAAATGAGGTGAGCCACCGGGGGAAAGCACTTCGCGCGATGAAAAAGCTTTTAGAGAAGAAGTTCGGAGAGGAAATGGTATGAGAGTATTGATCGTCAGCGATACGCATGGAAAGCATGCGGGACTTGATAAGGCACTGGAGGAGGCTGGGAATATCGATATGTTTATCCATCTGGGTGATGTGGAAGGTGGGGAAGACTACATAGAAGCGGTGGTGGGCTGTGAGAAACATATGGTGAAAGGGAACAATGATTTCTTTTCGGATCTTCCGAGGGAAGAAGAGTTCAACATTGGAAAGCATAAAGTGTTTATAAGCCACGGGCACTCGTACTATGTATCGCTTGATCCGGAGCACATCCGTCAAGAAGGTGAATCAAGAAACGCGGATATTGTGATGTTTGGGCATACACACCGTCCGTTTTGGGAAAAGAAGAACGGGGTGATCGTGCTCAATCCGGGCAGCCTGTCGTTTCCCCGTCAAGAGGGGCGCAGGGGCAGCTACATGATTATGGAGACAGATGGCGAGAAAGAGCCGATTTTTCAACAGTTTTTTCTTGAATGGTAGACCGGATGGCAGCAGAGTTTCTGGCTAGCAAGGTAAACGGGAGAAAACTGAAAAAAGTTGTTGACAACGGTAAAGCCATATAATATAATAGTCAATGCGCTACGGGTAAGACGGGAAACGTAGGAAAATACCGGGGTGTGGCTCAGTTTGGCTAGAGCGCCTGGTTTGGGACCAGGAGGTCGCAGGTTCGAATCCTGTCACCCCGATATGTGCGGGTGTAGTTCAATGGTAGAACACCAGCCTTCCAAGCTGGATACGTGGGTTCGATTCCCATCACCCGCTTTCCGTAGAAAATGCGGAGAGCCTTTGAAAAGGGGATACTTTCATATGAGTCTGTAGCTCAGCTGGATAGAGCAACGGCCTTCTAAGCCGTAGG
>MHCFR00700__coassemble_2230_pt1 | contig 7848 bp, 7 predicted proteins | sample MHCFR00700__metabat2_low_PE_022 | metagenome-assembled genome bin MHCFR00700 | reverse complement strand
ATTTTGCTTGACTTATACGTGTTTTTTCAATATAATTAAGTGCAGTGTCTTTTCAAATATATATAAGGACGCACAGAAAAATTCGTTAATTAAGGAATACTTTCTTATAAAGTATCTCGGTCAAAGGGAGGTGTATTGTAGATGAAGATGACATTTCAGCCGAAGAAAAGATCAAGATCTAAAGTTCATGGCTTCAGAGCAAGAATGAGCACAGCGGGCGGAAGAAAAGTTTTAGCTGCCAGAAGAGCAAAAGGAAGAAAACAGTTATCAGCTTAGGCCGCATATATGTGGCCTTTTCTTCTATCTATAATCAAGTATCCGGTGTTTGTTACAAGCGAATTAGGATAAGGAAAAGAAAGAGGAAAAGGATGAGATTTTCCGAATCTTTAAAGAAAAATAAAGATTTCCAAAATGTGTATAAAAAAGGTGTATCCCTTGCTAATAGATACCTTGTCATGTATGTAAATGACAACGGTCTTAAAAGAAATAGAATAGGGGTATCTGTTAGTAAAAAAGTAGGAAACAGTATTGTAAGACATCGCCTGACAAGGTTGATCAGAGAAGGTTACAGACTGTCAGAAGAACATTTCCGATGTGGAGTAGATATAATTGTAATAGCAAGGACAAGTGCAAAGGAAAAGAGTTATCATGAAATAGAGAATGCACTGATCCACCTCGGAAAACTTCATAAAATATATAAAGAGGACTGATAGAATCAGTCTATATTAAAAAAGGAAGTGGCGCAGATGAAAAGGGTCTTATTGTGGATGATCCGATTTTACAGAAAATATCTGTCCGGTCTTAAAAGGTACAACACATGTAAGTATTATCCCACATGTTCCCAATATGGAATGGAGGCGATAGAAAAATACGGTGCTTTAAAAGGAGGGGCTCTTGCCCTTTGGCGGATCTTGCGCTGCAATCCATTTTCAAAAGGCGGATATGATCCGGTACCCTAAGGAGGACAAGCAATGGAAGTTTATGGGCTTTTAGCGGTTGGAGGCGGTTTTTATGACCTCCCGATTATAAAGCAGGTATCATGGCTGCTCGGTCAGATCATGAATGGGATATATAATGTAATGAGCGCTGTTGGCATCGAGAATATCGGTGTGAGCATTATCATTTTTACAGTCATTGTATATATGATTCTGATGCCGCTTACGATTAAACAGCAAAAGTTTTCTAAGATGCAGGCAGTCATGTCTCCTGAAATCCAGAAAATTCAGAAGAAATATGCCAACAAAAAAGATCAGGCATCTATGATGAAGCAGCAGGAAGAGATGAATCTAGTCTATGATAAATATGGAGTGAAGATGTCAAGCGGATGTCTTCCGTCATTGATGCAGATGGTATTCCTGTTAGGTCTTTATCCAGTTGTTCAGTATGTGACAGAATATGTTACAAAAGTAAGGGATGTATATACTCCGGTTATCCAGCAAATTCAGGCGACATCAGGTTATGAGAAGATCATGGAGACTGTTTCTAAGACAGTGGTTCCGAACATCGGAAGTTTTGATCTTGGAACGGAGAAAGGTCTTGCAAATGTCCTGTATAAGTTCCAGAATTCTACATGGGATGCGCTTGTAGATAGAATTCCGAGTATAGAAGGAACGGTTAATGAGACAGTAAGACAGATTTCTGATATGAACTATTTCCTCGGTATTGATATCGGATCTCATCCATGGGAACTCTTAAAGGATGCGCTGGCGGCAGCTTCCGTACTTGGAGTAATCCTTGCTATTATCATTCCGGTACTGGCCGGTGTCACACAGTTTATTAGTGTCAAGCTTACACAGTCAGGAGCAGCTGGGGCAGCACTTCAGGATACTGATAATCCGATGGCGAATTCCATGAAGACAATGACATACACCATGCCTCTGATTTCTGTATTCTTTGGTTTCTCCCTTCCTGCTGGTCTTGGTCTTTACTGGGTGGCAAGCGCGGTAGTAAGAAGTATTCAGCAAGTTGCCGTAAACAGGTATCTCAGAAATAAGAGCGTGGAAGATATCATAGAAGAAAACCGCAAGAAGGCTCAGAAAAAACGTGAAAAGAAAGGTACTTCCGCAGAAGAGATCAACAGGATGGCAACAAAGAGTACAAGAAATGTTGGAACATCCAAAGCAAATAAACAGGCGTCAGATCCCGCAAAAGAAGAAAAGATTCGAAAAGCTCAGGAAATGGCTAGGAACGCGAAGCCGGGAAGCCTGACTGCGAAAGCGAATCTTGTAAGCCGTTATAATAACGGGGATAAGAAAGGAAGTAATAAAGATGAAGGGTAGTATCAGAGTATCGGCGAAGACATTAGACGATGCCATTACAGAGGCATTGGTTCAGCTTGGTGTTACGAGTGACAAACTGGAATATGAGGTAATTGAGAAAGGAAGCGCGGGTTTTCTTGGAATTGGCATGAAACAGGCCGTCATTGAGGCTTGGAAAAAAGAAGAAAAGCAAGAGCCTAAAATAGAGAATGTTGTAAAGGCAGTGAGAGAGGATTTTGCTGCAATAGAAGAGTCAGAAAAAGCAAAGAAAGAAGAAACAAAAAAGGATTATTCGAAAAAAGAGGATAAGAAAAAGGAACATCCGGTACAGAAAGAAAACGAGGACGCCGTAACAAAAGAAACGCCTGAGGAAGAAAAAGGGGAAGAGCCTGTGAAAGAACAGCAGGTCCTTGCACCGGTGGAAGATCAAACAATACAGGCAGTGGAACAGTTTGTAAAGGATACTCTAAAAGCCATGAATATGGAAGTTGAGATTACATCTTCCATTGACGAGGATGGAGCTCTCTGTGTGAACATGAAGGGAGATCACATGGGTATCCTGATTGGAAAGAGAGGACAGACACTGGATTCTCTTCAGTATCTTGCAAACCGTGTTGCGAATAAGCATCAGTCCGGCTATGTAAGAGTAAAACTTGATACGGAAAATTACCGTGCAAGAAGAGAAGAAACATTAAAACATCTTGCAAAAAATATTGCACATAAAGTAAAGAGAAACAGAAGACCTGTTGTACTTGAGCCAATGAATCCTTACGAGAGGCGTATTATTCACTCAGCGTTACAGTCAGATCCCTATGTGACGACACACAGTGAAGGAGAAGAGCCTTACAGAAAAGTCATTGTTACATTAAAAAGATAGTATTGCACATTAAAGTTAAACTACTCTGAATCAAAAGGCGTTTAAAACTTTACAGATTTTTTTGTAAAGCTTTAAACGTTCTTTTTCTTTTTGGGAAAAGTGTGATAGTATATATATGGCTGAATGAAAAGAACTTTAGCATATAATGAAGCCACCGGACATGGGGGCAGAACGGAGCATATGATGAGCATAGAGATGATTTCCGGGGAGAAAACGATTGCGGCAATATCCACGGGCATGACCAGTTCAGGGATAGGGATTGTCCGTATCAGTGGTGATGAAGCGTTTGGGATAGCTGATAAAGTATATAAAGGAAATAAAAAAGTATCTCATACAGAGAGTCACCGTATCTTGTATGGGCATATTGTGGATGGCAAAGAGATAGTAGACGAAGTTCTTGTTATGGTAATGCGTGCTCCACATACATTTACAGGAGAGAATACCGTAGAAATTAACTGCCATGGAGGAACTTTCGTTGTGAGGCGCGTTCTTGAAACTGTGCTAAAGAATGGCGCACGGGCTGCTGAGCCAGGAGAGTTTACGAAAAGAGCGTTTTTAAATGGAAAAATAGATCTGTCTCAGGCGGAAGCAGTCATTGATGTAATCAATTCAGAAAATGAATATGCTCTCCAAAGTTCAATTAGTCAATTAAAAGGAAGTGTTAAAAACAAAATATCTGACATAAGAAATAAAATTATTTACCACACTGCTTTTATAGAAACAGCTCTTGACGATCCGGAACATATCAGTGTAGATGGATATGGGGAAACTTTAAAATTAGTATCTGAAAAAATTATCAATGATCTAAAAGAACTGATCCGCTCCTCAGACAACGGGAGAGTGATAAAAGAAGGGATTAACACTGTCATTGTAGGCAAGCCCAACGCGGGGAAATCTTCTCTTCTGAATGTGCTGGCAGGTCATGAGAGGGCAATTGTCACAGATATCGAGGGTACTACGAGAGATATTCTTCAGGAGCAGATACGGTTAGGAGATTTGAGCCTGAATGTGATTGACACGGCCGGAATCCGCCAGACGGAGGATGTAATCGAGAAGATCGGTGTAGACCGGGCCAAGGAATATGCGCAGAAAGCAGATCTTATCATTTATGTGGTGGATGCTTCCAGAGAACTGGATGAAAATGATGAAAAGATACTGGAGATTATTCTTGATAAGAAAACGGTGATTTTATTAAATAAATCTGATCTGAAGACTATAGTGACGGAGGATAGAATCCGTGAGAGAATCAACACAGTGGGTCTTTCTCAGACAATCCCTTCTGGCAGAACGAGTCAGGATATTCCGGTCATTGCAATATCAGCCAAAGAAGAACAAGGAATCCGTGAACTGGAAGATACGGTGAAGACTTTATTTTTAAAAGGAAATCTGTCATTTAACGATCAGATATATATCACAAATGCAAGACAGAAAAATGCTTTGATTAAAGCGCAAAAGAGTATGGAAAAGGTGATAAGAAGTATTGACGAAGGTCTGCCGGAGGACTTTTACTCCATTGACCTGATAGATGCGTATGACGCTCTTGGAAGCATTACAGGAGAATCAGTAGGAGAAGATTTGATCAATGAAATATTCAGCAAATTCTGTATGGGAAAATAAGGATAAATATGATATTGCAGTTGTCGGAGCGGGACATGCCGGATGTGAGGCAGCGCTGGCTGCAGCGCGTCTTGGATTTCGCACGGTGATGTTTACCGTAAGCGTAGACAGTATCGCTCTGATGCCCTGCAATCCTAATATCGGAGGAAGTTCTAAAGGGCATCTTGTGCGGGAAGTGGACGCGCTTGGCGGCGAGATGGGAAAAGTGATCGACCGCACATTTATCCAATCCAAGATGCTGAACCAGTCTAAGGGACCTGCCGTTCATTCTCTGCGTGCTCAGGCGGATAAAGCAGAGTATAGCAAAGCTATGAGACAGGTTCTGGAAGATCAGAAGAATCTGGATATCCGCCAGATAGAAGTGACGGATATTCTTACGGAAAACGGAAAAGTAACAGGGGTACAGACTTATTCTGGCGCCGTATATCCATGCAGAGCTGTGATTCTCTGTACAGGCACATATCTTAAGGCAAGGTGTATCTACGGTGAGGTCAGTACAGATACAGGACCAAACGGGCTCCAGAGCGCAAATTATCTGACAGAGAGTCTGAAATCGCTTGGAATAAAGATGTATCGGTTTAAGACAGGAACTCCTGCGCGTATTGATAAAAAATCAATTGATTTTGGAAAAATGGAGGAGCAGAAAGGGGACGAACGTGTTGTTCCGTTTTCTTTTACAACGGATCCTGAAAATGTCCAAATTGAGCAAGCATCGTGCTGGCTCACATATACAAATGAGACAACTCACGATATTATCAGGGCAAATCTGGACCGATCTCCGCTTTTTTCGGGAGCTATTGAGGGAACAGGTCCCAGATATTGCCCGTCCATCGAGGATAAGGTAGTCAAATTCCCCGATAAGAACCGCCATCAAGTGTTTATTGAACCGGAAGGACTTTCCACGAATGAGATGTATGTAGGCGGAATGTCAAGTTCTCTTCCAGAGGATGTTCAGTATGCCATGTACCGGAGCGTACCCGGACTTGAAAATGCGAAGATTGTGCGGAATGCTTATGCAATCGAATATGATTGTATTGACGCGAGGCAGTTAAAAAGCACATTGGAATTTAAAAATGTTGAAGGGCTCTTCAGCGGAGGACAATTTAACGGGAGCTCTGGATACGAGGAGGCGGCTGCCCAGGGGCTGATAGCGGGAATTAACGCGGCGCGCAAATTACAGGGAAAAGAAGGAATTGTAATTGACCGTTCTCAAGGATATATAGGGGTTCTGATCGATGATCTTGTTACAAAGGAAAGCCGCGAACCCTACCGCATGATGACTTCACGTGCGGAATACCGTCTCCTGCTCAGACAGGATAACGCAGATATACGCCTTACAAAGATCGGTCATGAGGTAGGTCTGATCGGCGAAGAACGCTATCAGAAACTTCTAGAGAAAGAGAAACTGATTAGAGAAGAAATCCGGCGCGTTGAACATACGAATATCGGAACATCCGAAAAGGTTCAGGAAGTGTTGGAAAAATATGAAAGCACGCCGCTAAATTCCGGGACAACGCTGGCAGAGTTGATTCGCCGCCCGGAGCTGTCGTATGAAAAACTGGATGAGATTGATGAAAAACGTCCAGATCTGCCCTTTGACGTGCGGGAACAGGTGGATATCAATATTAAGTATGACGGCTATATTAAGCGGCAGATGCGTCAGGTTGAACAGTTTAAGAAATTGGAGAATAAAAAGATACCTGAAAATATTAACTATGACGAGATACAGAGCCTGCGTCTTGAGGCAAAGCAGAAATTAAATGAGATACGGCCGTCATCTATCGGACAGGCATCGAGAATATCCGGCGTGTCCCCAGCAGATGTGTCCGTACTGCTCGTGTATCTGAAATAAAGATTTCGCTCATTTTTCCGGGGCGCCAGCGAAGGAAGTGAATGGGTATAAAATGTTTTGAGAAAAAATGATAAAGAATCTCAAAAACGGGTAAAAACAGATAAGGAGAAAATATGCCGGATACAATAAAGAATAAGGGTCTGTTTGAGGAAGAAGCGAGAAAGCTTGACATTGCGCTGACAGATACTCAGAAAGATCAGTTTGACCGATATTATGAGTTGCTCGTTGAGTGGAACAGGGTTATGAATCTTACAGGAATTACAAAATATGAGGAAGTTATCTTAAAGCATTTTGTCGACAGCCTGACTATTGTAAGAGACAGTGATATGAATAAAGTATCAACGCTTATCGATGTGGGAACAGGAGCGGGATTCCCCGGTATTCCCTTAAAAATTGCGTTTCCACATATAAGAGTTATCCTTCTTGACTCGCTTAATAAAAGGTTAAAATTCCTAAATACAGTGATAGATGAATTGGGGCTTGAATCTGTGGATACACTTCATGGAAGGGCTGAGGATCATGCAAGAAAGGCGGAGTATAGGGAAAAATTCGACCTCTGCGTGTCAAGAGCGGTTGCAAATCTTTCCACACTAAGTGAATATTGTATTCCTTTCGTACAAAAAAGCGGAATGTTTATCGCTTATAAAAGCGGTACGTCCGGCGAAGAGATAGATCATGCCAGCAAGGCGATAGAAATACTGGGTGGAAAGATAGAGAAAATTGATAAATTCACATTGCCCGGAACAGATATGAGGCGGGCATTAGTCAAGATCAGAAAAATGAAAAATACCCCCAGCAGGTATCCTAGAAAGGCAGGAATACCTGCGAAAGAACCATTATAAGAATCTGATCTGGAAGATATGAATTGCTGTTGAAAAATACATCTTTCTTATACAGATAAACGTCTAAGACTATTTGAAACTTTAATATTTGATAACATACGATATCCGAAAAACTATGATTGCATCGCGGCTTCGGGGCCGCTGCGCTCTACTTGCCGCTCACGCAACATAGTTTTGCGAATATCTATTTTCCGAAAACGGAAGTTTCAAAACATATTCAGCCCACCTGCATAATAAAGCTGTATTTTTTACATGGCTTCGAAGTGGAAGGTGCTTCCGACATGCACTCTTTACCGTGAGATGTGGAAAATACAGATTTTATGGCATGAGTAAAGAAGTTCCCGAGATGTCTCCTGTGAGCAAAACTTTAAGTGAGAGCGTTCTGAAAAGCATTTGAGCCGG
>MHCFR00700__coassemble_2065_pt1 | contig 8431 bp, 7 predicted proteins | sample MHCFR00700__metabat2_low_PE_022 | metagenome-assembled genome bin MHCFR00700 | reverse complement strand
CCAAAAGATATATGCCTCTCCACCTGTTATATTTTATACTCAAAAATCTGCGCTCGCTTTGTCCACACTCACTCCGCGATGTATTTGCATGCGGCAAGCGCTGCCACCGCGCCGTCTGCCGCCGCGGTCGTAAGCTGCCTTACCTCTTTCGTCCGGCAGTCCCCCGCTGCAAAAATCCCCGGATGTGACGTAAGGCAATCCTCCGAGGCGAGGATGAATCCACCCGCATCCAGCTTCACCACATCCGCAAACACTTCATTCTTCGGGATCTGCCCCACCGCAACAAAAACTCCTGCAACCGGAAGTTCTGATTCCTCTCCCTTCTTCTTATGATTCAGGATCAGTTTCTCAACGGCGTCTTCCCCAGCGATCTCCTTAACCGTAGCGCTTAATATAAACTCCACGTTTTCTTTTTCCCTAAGCCGCTTTACGATATTATCCTCGCCACGGAATTCATCCCTGCGGTGGATGAGATACACCTTTTTACAGTAGTTGGACAGGAACTCTGCGTCCTGAAGCGCCGTGCTCCCGCCACCAATCACTGCCACGTCTCTTCCACGGAAGAACATACCGTCGCAGGTCGCGCAGTAAGACACTCCTGCCCCGGCCAGACGCTCCTCCCCCGGAGCGCCCAAATGCCTGTGAGTCACCCCTGTAGCTAGAATAACGCTCTTACACGGATATTCATTACTGCCAGTCACAATCACTTTCTGACTGCCCTCATCCCGGATTCCCGTTACTTGTTCTGTCACGGTATCCGCGCCCAATTTGGTCGCCTGATCAAGGAGATTCATGGAGAACTCACTCCCGCTCACACTTGCGATGCCGGGATAGTTTTCCACATTGGGGGAGGACGTGATTTGCCCACCGAATGCTCCTCCCTCGATAATCAGTGTCTTTTTTCCTGCACGCTGCCCGTAGACAGCAGCTGTCATTCCGGCGGTTCCTCCACCGATAATACCAATATCATACATAGTTTAGCCTTCCTTTTCTGCATAATCTTTTATGTTGGAGGCATTGGCAAGCTTCGTGACTTGACCGTCTTTTACAACGATCAGCGTCGGAGCCTGCATCACCCCATATTTTTCTACCAGTTCCAGATTTTCCTCCGCATCTACTATCTCATAAGGAATGTGCGCTTTCTCAAGGGAACGGGTTGCTATACGACAGTTTGGACATGTCTTTGTCGTAAAGAGGAGCGTTTTCGTCCCGTCCGCATCTGCCGGTGCCTTAGCGGCTTCCTCCGCAGCAGCCTTTGTCCTCGGGCGCATATGCGAATTGGTAATGTCATAAACCTTGCGCTCCTTAAACTCCTGTGTCTTTCCGTCGTTCCAGTTTTTCACCGGACGGTAATATCCTGTGATCCGGCTGTAGACCTCCGCCTCCTCGCCGCAGTACGGACATTTGAACTGTTCGCCTGTAAGATACCCGTGATTTTTACAGATTGAATATGTTGGCGACATCGTATAGTATGGCAGTCTGTAATTCTCAGCAATCTTACGCACCAGAGACGCTGCGGACTTCCAATCGGGCAGCTTCTCTCCGAGGAATGTATGGAACACAGTACCTGACGTATATAAGGTCTGAAGTTCATCCTGAATATCCAGCGCCTCAAAGACATCTTCCGTATATCCCACTGGAAGATGGGAACTGTTCGTGTAATACGGCGTGCCGTTCTTTTCTGCTGCTGTGATGATATCTGGGAATTGCTCTACATCGTGCTTTGCCAGACGGTATGTGGTAGATTCCGCCGGAGTCGCCTCCAAGTTGTACAGATCCCCGTACTCTTCCTGATAGTCAGACAGACGCTCCCTCATGTGGTTCAGTACTTCTTTCGTGAACTCCTGCGCCTCTTTGCAGGTCAGATCCTTGCGGATCCATTTTGCATTGAGGCAAGCCTCGTTCATTCCAATCAGACCGATCGTAGAAAAATGATTCTCAAATGTGCCCAGATACCGCTTTGTGTATGGATACAGCCCCTCTTTAAGCAGCTTCGTGATAACTGTTCTCTTGATGTGAAGCGATCTTGCCGACAGATCCATCAGCCGGTCCAGCCTTTTATAGAAGTCTTCCTTATTTTCTGACAGATATGCAATTCTCGGCATATTGATAGTCACAACGCCGACAGAACCTGTACTCTCGCCGCTTCCGAAGAAGCCGCCGGATTTCTTGCGCAACTCGCGCAGATCAAGGCGCAGACGGCAGCACATGCTGCGCACATCGCTCGGTTCCATGTCGCTGTTGATATAGTTTGAAAAATATGGAGTACCGTATTTTGCTGTCATTTCAAAGAGCAAGCGGTTATTCTCCGTCCCGGACCAGTCAAAATCACTTGTGATAGAATAAGTCGGGATTGGATACTGGAATCCGCGTCCCTCCGCGTCGCCTTCAATCATTGTCTCGATGAACGCCCTATTGATCATGTCCATCTCTTCCTTGCAGTCACCATAAGTAAAGTCCATCTCTTTTCCAGCAACAATCGCCGGAAGATTTTTCAGGTCATTTGGTACCGTCCAATCCAGCGTAATATTAGTGAAAGGAGCCTGTGTGCCCCAGCGGGACGGAATATTGACACCGTAAACAAAAGATTCAATACACTTCTTCACTTCGGGATATGTCAGCCCATCCGTCCTGACAAACGGAGCAAGATAAGTATCAAAAGAGGAAAATGCCTGCGCTCCCGCCCACTCATTTTGCATAATGCCGAGGAAGTTCACCATCTGGTTGCAGAGCACGCTCAAATGCTTCGCCGGAGCTGATGTAATCCGTCCCGGGATTCCGCCTAATCCCTCCTGAATCAACTGTTTCAAAGACCAGCCCGCGCAATAGCCCGTGAGCATGGACAAGTCATGGATATGAATATCCGCGTTCTTATGCGCTTTGCCAATCTCATCGTCATAAATCTCCGACAGCCAGTAATTTGCTGTGATCGCGCCGGAATTACTCAGAATCAGGCCGCCCACAGAATAAGTCACTGTAGAGTTCTCTTTCACGCGCCAGTCTGTGACCTTCACATAACCATCCACGATCTCTTTGTAATCGAGAAGGGTGGAATTTAGGTTGCGGATCTTCTCTCGCTGTTTCCTGTAAAGGATATACCCTTTCGCCACATCGTCATAACCAGCCTGGATAAGAACAGACTCCACACTGTCCTGTATATCTTCAACCGAGATCAGATCCTCGTGGATCTTTGGCTCAAAACATGCCGTGACCTTTAACGCCAGCATATCAATAATATCCTGATTATAGTTTTTTTCCTGAGCTTCAAATGCTTTTCTGATCGCTTCGCCGATCTTGGCAAGATTAAATTGTGCAATCTTTCCGTCCCTTTTTTTAACCTGATACATTGCCGTGAACTCCTTCCTTTTATTTTCTTTTGTGTTCCGATCTCTTGGGTTTTCATTTTCGAAGTATGCTGCGCATACTCCAAGCCGTACAATTTTCTGCATAATATTCCATATATCTGCAAGTGTCTGTATCCATTCTATCACCACAGAAAGATTACTGTCAACAAGAAAGCACCAATATCTAGTTTTTATTATATTTTTAATATACTAGATATTGGTGTTTTCTTTTCTTCTACCACGTGTATCATCCTTTTATGTGTATATCTTCATTCCACACCCCGAAGCTCCGCCTTGGGGATGTACTTCTTCACGATGTCAAGCGCCTGCTCCATGATATCCTTGGTGTAGCCGCGAAGCCCCGGCTGTATCAGGTCTCCAGAATCCGCAAAGCTTTGAAGGAAATATCTCTCAGCGCCTCTTAACCATCTGCCGATCTCCTCAAAATCCTCCCTCGTATGGAATTCTCTGACAACCGTGGTCCGGAATTCATAAGGGATACTCCCTGCCATCAGATAAGCCGCGCTCTTTGCAACATTTGCGGGATCATAATCTTCAATCCCGATCGTCATCCCGTATTTCCCCGGAGCATTCTTGATGTCCATTGCCACATAGTCGATAAACCCCGCCTCCGCCAGATGCTTCAGCTTCTCCGTGTGGCTGCCGTTGGTGTCCAATTTCACCTTGTACCCCATTTCCTTGACCTTCCGGATAAACTCTTCCAGATCCGTAGAGAGCAGCGGTTCCCCGCCTGTGATGCACACCCCGTCTAGCACTCCCGACCGTTTTTTTAGAAAAGAGAGCACCTCTTCTTCTGGGATCTGTGCCTCCACATCTACATGGGTCACAAGAGAGGCATTGTGGCAAAACGGGCAGCGAAAATTACATCCTGCCAGAAAGACCGTACATGCCACATTCCCCGGATAATCCAGAAGTGTCAGTTTCTGTAAGCCCTGTATGTTCATCTGTTCTCCTTTTCAAACCGTGTCCTACTGTCCGATATGTAAGATTTCCGTCTTCTGAAATCCATATTACATTGTACGGGAAACCTCCGCGCACACCCGCATCGCTTCGATTACCGCGCTGCGAAGCCCTCTCTCCTCCAGTACAGCGACCGCCTCGATGGTAGTTCCCGCCGGGGAGCATACCATGTCCTTGAGTTCCCCTGGATGCTTCCCTGTCTCCATCACCATCTTCGCACTGCCGTATACAGCCTGTGCTGCGAACTGGTATGCCTGAGCCCTCGGCATCCCTTCAGCCACCGCCGCGTCCGCCATGGCTTCGATGAACATAAACACATATGCCGGTGCGCTGCCGCTGACAGCGACCACCGCGTCGATAAGGTTTTCAGGGACAAACTCCACCTTTCCGAAAGAACTTAATATCTTGAGGGCATATGCCCTCTCCTCTTCCGTCACATATTCATTGACGCATGCCGCGGTCATCCCCTCGCCCACAAGCGCAGGAGTATTCGGCATTGTGCGCACGATCTTCACCGATTTCCCAAACTGTTCTCCAAGCCAAGAGAGCGTCTTGCCCGGAGCGATTGTAATTATAATCTGGTCCTCGCGGACATAGTCTCTAATCTCTGCGATTGTCTCCGCGTAATACTGCGGCTTCACGGAGAGGACGAGCACTTCCGCCTCTGACGCCGCCTTCTTATTGTTATCCGTCACATGGATACCATATGTCTCCTTCGCACGTTGACGCCCCGCCCCGGAAATGTCTGCCCCAATGATCTCCTCTGGTTTAAAGATCTCATTCTTAATGATACCGCCCATGATGGCGCCCGCCATGTTTCCCGTTCCGATAAATCCCAGTTTCATTCTATTCTTCCTCCTATTTTCTGATACTCACATTTTCACTGTAAACTTCTGTTCTTCCTCCAGAGGGATTTCTTTTGTGTCCATCCACTCAATGGAGATGAAATGCCCGCCGTTCAAGCCCTTAAGAAGCTTATTTATAAGCACCTCGCTGCCCTGAATTTCCATCGTAACAGTTCCTTCCCAGTCGTTTCGCACCCACCCAGTCAGATCCAGCGCCCGCGCGAGACACTTTGCCGTATAGCGGAAACCTACTCCTTGGACGCGCCCGTGAAATACGATATGTTTTCTTACATCTGCCATATGTCTGTCCTCCTTTTTCTATTCTATCTTGTGGATGAGATAAAATCAATGACTGTATTTCTTGTATATTTACAAGTGCCGTGTTATACTTGGAACAGACATTCGTTCTGACTGCAAAGGCATCTTCCCAACGCTGATGACCTGAGCAAAAAGGCGCACATACATGACAGGCAGGGGAGGATTCCCCTTTCTTTTCATATTCCGGCGCCTTGAGGCGCCATTTTTTATATCTGCCAGGCGTCCGTTCCGGCTTACGCATCAACCAGATTCGGAATGCGGCGAAAACGCTTCATCATGACTGCGCATATGGCGCCTCATGAACGGAAATCCACAGGCAAAGGAGAAATCACATATGGACACAAGAATCGCCCTTATCGGCATCATCCTGGAATCCCTCGAATCTGTCGGAGAGCTCAATCATCTGCTCAGTGAATACGGCGAATACGTCATCGGCAGAATGGGCATTCCCTACCGGGAAAAAGGCATCCATGTCATCAGCGTGGCAATGGATGCCCCGAATTCTGTCATCAGCGCAATATCCGGCAAACTGGGGATGCTGCCCGGTGTGAGCACCAAGACCATCTACGGAAAAAACATTTAAGAGCCGGAGGACTTCCTATGACACTTACACCTGAAATACATATGCCGGAAAATACCCTTATCCGGCTCATCAACAAGCTGGAGCAAAGGCGCGATCTCTCTCGAAAGGAGTGGACGCAGCTCATCCGCGGACGCACGCCCAAAGCTGCAGAGTATCTCTTTGAGCGCTCAAGAGCCGTCCGCATCCGTCACTACGGATACGACGTATATATCCGGGGATTAATCGAATTTACAAATTACTGTAAAAATGACTGCTACTACTGCGGTATACGAAAGAGCAATCCGGACGCAGAGCGCTACCGCCTGACAAAAGAGGATATCCTTTCCTGCTGTGAGCAGGGCTATGTCCTTGGTTTCCGCACCTTTGTGCTTCAGGGCGGAGAAGACGGCTGGTTCACGGATGAACGACTGACGGATATTATTTCTTCTATGCGAAAAGGCTGGCCAGACTGCGCCATCACTCTCTCTATCGGGGAACGCTCCCCGGAAAGCTACCAAAAGCTGTATGAAGCCGGGGCTAACCGTTTCCTTCTGCGGCACGAGACCTATGACGCGGAGCATTACAGCCGGCTACACCCGCAAGCGCTGACCGCTGCTCACCGTCAGGACTGTCTTAGAAGCTTAAAGGAGACCGGATATCAGGTAGGAACTGGGTTCATGGTCGGCTCCCCTTACCAGACTCCGGAAAATCTGGCGGACGACATGCTCTTTCTAAAGGAAATAAATCCGCAGATGGTCGGGATTGGACCTTTCATCCCCCATCACGACACGCCGTTTGCAAAGGAACCCGCAGGCCCGCTGGAGCTGACCCTCTTTATGCTGGGGCTTATCCGCCTCCTGCTTCCGAAAGCCCTGCTGCCCGCGACCACAGCGCTTGGAACCATCGCCCCAGACGGCAGGGAGCAAGGCATCCTCGCGGGAGCGAATGTGGTGATGCCTAATCTCTCCCCTGCTTCTGTGAGGGAAAAATACCTCTTGTACGACAACAAACTGTGCACGGGGAGCGAAGCCGCGGAAAGCCTTGAGGACTTGAGGCAGAGAATGAAGCGCATCGGGTACCGTGTCGCCGTCAGTCGGGGAGATTCGCTGAATATGTAATCCGATCATCTTTAGCACCGCTGTATAAGAGCACTACGCTATAAACGCACAGACATAGAAAAACAGACAAAGATAAGGAGGAAACTGTTATGTACGACGTAAACTCAAAATGTGCTGACGAATTCATCAGCCACGAAGAAATTCTCGAAACGCTTGCCTATGCGGACGAGAACAAAGAAAATGTGGAACTTATCGACGCCATCATTGAAAAGGCAAAGAAACGCAAAGGGCTTTCTCACCGGGAGGCATCCGTTCTGCTTGCCTGTCCCATTGAGGAAAAGAATCAGGAAATCTATAAGCTGGCGGAACAGATCAAGAAAGATTTCTACGGCAACCGCATCGTTATGTTTGCCCCGCTGTACTTGTCCAACTACTGCATCAACGGCTGTACCTACTGCCCGTACCATGCGAAGAACAAACACATCCCAAGAAAACAACTCTCTCAGGAGGACATCCGAAGAGAGGTTATCGCGCTTCAGGATATGGGCCATAAGCGCCTCGCGCTGGAAGCCGGGGAAGACCCTGTCCGCAACACCATGGACTACTATCTGAAATCCATCGAGACGATCTATAGCATCAAGCACAAAAACGGAGCGATACGCCGCGTCAATATCAATATTGCCGCAACGACAGTGGACAACTACCGTCTCTTAAAAGAGGCAGGCATCGGAACCTATATCCTGTTCCAAGAGACTTACCACAAGGAGAGCTATCTTGAGCTTCACCCCACGGGTCCGAAGCATGATTATAACTACCACACTGAGGCAATGGACCGGGCAATGGAGGGCGGCATCGACGATGTAGGATTGGGAGTCCTCTTCGGTCTTGACAAATACCGCTATGAATTTGCGGGGCTTCTCATGCACGCAGAGCATCTGGAGGCGGTATTCGGCGTGGGACCGCACACCATCAGCGTGCCGAGACTCAAACACGCAGACGATATTAACCCGGATGATTTTGACAATGGCATCGACGACGACACCTTCTCAAAAATAGTGGCGTGCATCCGCATCTCCGTTCCTTACACGGGCATGATCATTTCCACAAGGGAAAATCAGAAAACAAGGGAGCGTGTCCTTCATCTGGGTGTCTCCCAGATCAGTGGTGGGTCGCGTACAAGCGTAGGTGGCTATTACGAACCTGAGCCGGAGGATCAAAAATCCGAACAGTTTGACGTCAGCGATAACCGCACGCTGGACGAAGTGGTGCGCTGGCTCATGGAGATGGACTACATCCCCAGCTTCTGTACCGCCTGCTACCGGG
>MHCFR00700__coassemble_1804_pt1 | contig 9370 bp, 8 predicted proteins | sample MHCFR00700__metabat2_low_PE_022 | metagenome-assembled genome bin MHCFR00700 | reverse complement strand
AGTATGTCCTTTACGTGGCACGGTCCTTCCCTCCTTAATCATATTTTCCGGTCAAGCCGGGATTAATTCATCGGTACTCACATGTGTCTCTCTATGGAATCGCATAGCATGTGCTCGTGGCGCGGGACTATCTATTCAGATCCGCAACCTTACGATAATCATAGTTCTGTTTGTGATACGATTTAACTACTTAGTTACATCTGATCCAACGGCTCAAACCCAGCCTGCTTACGCAGCCTGCGTGCTTATACACTCAAAGATTCCTATTTGGCGTCTTTCGGTCTCTTTGCGCCGTACTTGGAACGAGCCTGTCTTCTCTTCGCAACGCCTGCTGTATCCAGTGTACCACGGATAATGTGGTATCTTGTACCCGGCAGGTCCTTAACTCTTCCTCCGCGGATCATAACAACGCTATGCTCCTGAAGGTTGTGGCCTTCTCCCGGAATATAGCTTGTCACCTCGATCCCGTTAGAAAGACGGACTCTGGCGATCTTTCTCAGAGCTGAGTTAGGCTTCTTCGGAGTCGCTGTCTTAACTGCTGTGCAAACACCTCTCTTCTGCGGTGCAGATACGTTGGTCGCGCGTTTCTTCAGGGAATTGTATCCTCTCTGAAGCGCCGGTGCAGTGGACTTTTTCTCGGAAGTCTGACGTCCTTTTCTAACTAACTGGTTAAATGTTGGCATTCTTTTTCACCTCCTATGAATTATTCGTTACCTTACGGCTCATGCCGCAAGGGGCTGCGGATAATTATGTCATTATCCATTTGGGCGCACAAAAAGAACGATGCCTTTTCGTGCACGCCAGATTATTTTATTACGTTTGATATGGAAAGTCAAGGGATTTTCGGTAAATGAGGGGAGAATCTTATTATTATAGAAAGAATGATGCACTACTCGTCAAGAGGACAACAAAAAATAATAAATTTTTCTCCGTCAACCGATAGTCGACTGGCAGTATTTTTATGCTGCCTGTAATGCAAGTTCATGAAATGCCATTGGTGTCATTACATGTAACTTACGTTGTAGACCTTCATTATTATAGTATTCAATATAATTCCGAGTACTTTGGATTAATTCTTTTCTTGATGTAAAGCGTTTCCCATAATACATTTCCCGTTTTAAAATTCCCCAGAATTCTTCCATTGGTCCATTGTTTATACAGTGTGTGACTCTGGACATGTTTTGTTTCATATGATGTTTTTCAGACGAATATAAAAAGCATGGCTGGTATGTTCGAATCCTCGGCCTGAATGAAAAAAGAATGCACATCCAGCTCTATCTTTATCGCCTGATCAAATGTATCCATAACAAAAGCATTATCATTATGATCACTGATACGAGACAATCCTGGACACTACGCTTATTTACACCCCATATTTTTGCGGCGCCTTTTTGACCGAGTTCTCCATTCAGGTGCTGCTCTATAATTTTTACCTTTTTTGCCGCATCAATTTTACTTTTTCTGGACATAAAATACCTCCAAGTAGGTTTTTATATTTTAGTGTCCTACTTGAAGGTATTATATCATTCAGAGGGTTATAAGTATTTTTTAATATGCTCTTCCCCAGTACACCATATGCTTCGCCGGTTTCCCACAGCATACGCACACATCTGAAAGTTGTTCCTCTTCCATCGGGATACATCTGGATGTCACTCCGCCTGTCTGTGCCTTGATCTCGTCCTCGCACGCTTCCTCGCCGCACCACATTGCCTTTATAAAGCCTTTCTTCTCTGTGACAGCGGCTTTCATCTCCTCCATGGTCACTGCCGAGCTAATGTGATCGTCGAGAAACGCCTTTGCCTTTGCGTACAGATCCTTCTGAATCGTCTCGAGAATCTCGCCCAGCTTTGTTCCAATCTCATCGATTGCCACAACGATCTTCTCTCTCGTATCCCGGCGTACGACTACGACCTGCCCGTTCTCAATATCCTTCGGCCCGATCTCGATACGTGTCGGAATTCCCAGCATCTCCTGTTCGCTGAACTTCCAGCCCGGACTCTTCTCTGAGTCGTCGATCTTCGCACGATAACCCGCCGCTTTCAAAGCATCCAGCAATTCATTCGCCTTGTCGAGTACGCCCTCTTTGTGCTGCGCAATCGGGATGACCCTAGTCTGCACCGGAGCAATCCTCGGCGGAAGGACAAGCCCGCTGTCGTCGCCGTGCACCATAATAATAGCCCCGATGATCCTTGTGGACAGTCCCCATGACGTTTCATATACACTGTGCAGCTCATTGTTCTTATCTGCGTATTTAATCCCAAAAGCATCCGGGAAGGAATTGCCGAAGAAATGGCTGGTTGCTGACTGAAGGGCCTGTCCGTCATGCATCAGCGCCTCTATCGTATAAGTATCCTGCGCACCGGCGAACTTCTCACTCTCGGTCTTGCACCCTGCAACTACCGGGATCGCCAGGTCTTCCTCCACAAAATCCTTATACACCTCCCACATCTGCTTTGTGCGCTCCTCCGCTTCCTCGTAGGTCGCATGAATTGTATGTCCCTCCTGCCAGAGAAACTCTCTGGAGCGCAAGAATGGCCTCGTCGTTTTTTCCCAGCGCAGCACTGAGCACCACTGGTTCCATACTTTCGGCAGGTCACGGTAAGACTGCACGGTTTTACTCCACACATCACAGAACAGTGTCTCGGATGTGGGGCGGATGCAGAATCTCTCTTGGAGCCGTTCAGCGCCGCCGTGGGTTACCCATGCCACCTCTGGCGCAAATCCTTCAATATGATCCTTCTCTTTCTGGAGCAGACTCTCCGGGATCAACACTGGGAGGTAAACATTCTCCACTCCTGTGTCTTTAAAACGTTTGTCCAGATCTGCCTGGATATTCTCCCAGATCGCATAACCGTTTGGCAGATAGTTTAGACATCCTTTTACACCGGAATAATCGCACAGTTTCGCCTCACGGACAACGTCCGTGTACCACTGCGCGAAGTCTTCGTCTCTGGAAGTAATCGACTGTACCAGTTTCTTTTCCTTTGCCATCATTTTCTCTCCTTTGCCACATTTCATCATTTTAAAATGCGTCCGCAATAACAAACGCCGGGACATTCAGCCCCCGATAATAAGGGACCGGATCTCCCGGCGGTACCACCCTAATTAACTGTGTATCTCCATCTGCCATCGCTGCAATTGTACGAATAGCAAGCACATCTCATACACAGTTCACTCTTGCGCCTTTAACGCAGGCATACGCCGCACTTTCATGCGGATGCTCCCGGGCCGGTTCTATATGTTTCTGCGGAGGCTTTCACCAGCCGCCTCCTCTCTGCGGCATTCCTTCATATATACTAATCCCGTTCATCGCGTTTTTGCTCTCCTTGTGGAGCACAGAGCGCTTTGGTCTAAACGCTAATGAGATTCTAGCTGAAAACAAGGCTTCTGTCAAGACATGGTATTTCCTTGGCTGGTTCTTCTATCCAAAAAAAATTTCCCCACTCTTTTTATTTCCATGTTTCCTTACCCCTGTATCTGAAGCAGCTTATTCTTAAGCTCTGCTTCCATGTTTCTCAGCTCCGCCTCCGCTGCCTGTCTCTTCTCCCTTCCCTCTCTCTGGATATTCATCACTTCATCCAGAGTGGAGATCAGAGATTCATTTGTAGTTTTCAGCGTCTCAATATCCACAATGCCACGCTCGGACGCCTTTGCGGTCTCCACAGTGGCCATCTTTAACTTCTCCGCATTTTTCTTTAGAAGCTCATTCGTCATGTCTGTGACCTTGCGCTGTGCCTCCACCGCCTGCGCGGAGTGCTCCACTCCGAGAGCCAGCACCATCTGGCTCTTCCACAGAGGGATCGTGTTCACAATGGTGGACTGGATCTTCTCCACCATCTGCGTGTCATTATTCTGTACAAGACGGATCTGGGGAGCGGTCTGGATAGAGATCATCCGCGTCAGTTCCAGATCGTGTATCTTTTTCTCGAACCGCAGGCACATAGACTCTAAGTCGCGGGCTGCCTGTGCGTCTTCCGGGAGTCCGGATAACTGTGCTTTCTGTGTCAGCTCTGCAAGCTGCGTGCCGCGTACCTCTTCTAATTTCTTCTTTCCCGCCAGAATGTACATGGACAATTCTTTAAAATATGTGAGGTTCAGCTCGTACATTTTATCCAGCAGAGCCGTATCTTTCATAAGCTGCACCTGATGTTTTTCCAGCACCGTTACGATCTCATTCACATTTGCTTCTGCCTTTGCATACTTTGCCTTCATGGACTCGATCTTGTTGGAAGCTTTCTTAAAGATTCCAAATAAACCTTTTTCCTCTTCCTCACCAAAGCTTTTCAGCTCTGTCACAACGCCTGTGAGCAGGTCTCCCACTTCGCCAAGGTCTTTTGACCGTACATTTTCCAGTGCAGACTCTGAGAAATCCGCCATTTTCTTCTGCGTTCCTGCGCCGTACTGGAGTACCATGGCAGAGTTCGTCAGATCAATCTGCTCCGCGAATGTATTCACCATCCTGCGCTCCTCTTCTGTCAGTACACTGTCGTCTAATGCCTGTTCTTCAGCCTGCGCTACAGGCGTTTTTTTCTCCTCCTGAGCCGCAAAAGGCTCCAGTGTCAGCGTAGGTGCCGTATCCATGTCCTTAAATTCATTGCTCATTCGCTCTTCCTCCATTTAATTTTATATTCTTGCAAAACCGTGTTCTGTGCAATTATTTCCTATCCGTCTTATTCCCGCTGGCCTTCAACTCATCCTCGGTCAGCCCTTCCTGCGCCAGCATCGTATTCAAAACAGAAATATCTGTGGATACATCCCATGCCGTATCTTGAAAAAGATCATCTAAAAGTTTCTCAAACGCGATATTCAACGTATCCAGCGTTTTCTCGATCTCCCGCTTTGAAGATAAAATATTCTCGCCTTGGATCGGCTGGGCATCTAATTCCTCGTATGCCTCAAGAAGTTTGATCGTAGTTGGCAGATAATATTCCATCAGCTTCCTAATATCATCTACACTGTCTGGATTCTCCTCCACCCGGTCAAAGATACGGTCAACCAGCATTTCCATCCGGGAAATCTTAGCTGAGATCTCCTCGCCGGGTATAACGTCATTCGCCTCGCGGATCTTCCTCACATAATCGTCCCCCGCCTTTACAATGTTCTGAACTTCAGGCGAAAGCTTCTCATATTCCTGCCGCTGTCTTTCCTCTGCCGCTTCTTTATCCGCCTTTTCTTTGCTCATCCTCTCCATAAGCGCAGTATACTGGGCATACGCTTCATTGCTTACCATCAGGCATGTTCCCTTGTCATCCAGATGCCCCTGAAGGAACCAGCCTTTACGTATCATTTTTTTCAGATCTTTCACAACCGCTTTCACCGTCCGCCCGGTTTTCTTCGCCAGCTCTTCCGTATTGCAGTATTCCCGTGTACCCAGAACTTTCACATAATTACGAAAACGCCCCACGCTGCACACCATACCGGTTCCTTTATACGCCATTGCCGCAAAGATAACCGCCGCGGCGCCAAGCAGCCCTCCGGCAATCCTTATTCCTAATTCCCAGCCGGTCTTCATTCCGATCAGAAAGAGAATGAACAATACTAAGAGTGAAGCAACCCCAAACACATACCCCGTAGCGGCCAGAAAAATGCCGCCCACTTTCGGTGCAGTTCCTCTTAAATACAGCATCTTCGCCCGCGATTTTATCGCTCCTGCACGGGGGACTCCCTGAGCAAAGCCTCCTGCGGCACTGCCCTTGGTCTGCTGCCCGTTTTCTGCTCTGCTTGCGCTTCCTTCGCCTGGTCCTTTATACCATCCACCATTGCGCAGCCCGTCGGACACCGCATCCATCGCCCTGCCCACTGTATCTGAAACTGTCTGATTCAGTCTCCGAAAATCCTGATTATCCACTGCGTCCTGTATGGTTCTGCGGATCTCTTCTCCGAACCGCTCCCAGTCATTATTTATCATGGAATTCCTCCTTAAATGCTTGACCCAGAAAATCATTTATATGATAATCAGTTTAGCCGTAATACGCCGAAAAGTCAAGAAAGGTACGCCACATGAAAACAGATGTAAACAGCCACATCATATATGAAGACTCACAGATTATTGTTTGTCACAAACCTGCGGGGATCGCTGTGCAGAGCGCCCGTCTCGGAGAAAAAGATATGGAAAGCCTCTTAAAAAACTATCTCGCCACGCCTCTGGCACAAAATGTCCGTACGGATCATGCCCGCAAAACGCCGCACCCGAAACGCAAGCCTTCTGTCGCCGCGCCCTATCTCGCAGTGATTCACCGCCTTGATCAGCCTGTGGAAGGTCTTCTCGTATTTGCCAAGACGCCAGAATCCGCGAAAAAATTAAACGCACAGCTTACCTCCTCGGGATTTGCAAAATACTACCGCGCCATTGTATCTGGCACGCCGGCTCCGCCAGAAGGAACGCTGGAAGACTATATGGTAAAAGACGCACGCACAAACTCCTCCCACGTCTGTAAGAGAGATACACATGGCGCGAAACTGGCCCGTCTTCACTATAAGACCCTAGAGACTTATCCGGCTGTCAGTCCATTGGACAACAGCACATCTCTCGTAGAAATAAAACTGGACACAGGGCGGCACCATCAGATACGCGTACAAATGTCCCATCTGGGATGCCCCCTTGCCGGAGATCGGAAGTACGGGTATAACGCTTTGGGGGACAGAAAAAACGCAGAGCCTTTACGGCTCTGCGCATATAAATTATGTTTTAAACATCCTTCCAGCGGAAGAGAGATGGCGTTCGAGCTGCCACGGCTTCCATTCTGATCCCATGCAATGACAATCGTGTTCTCATCCCGCTTGTCTTCTAAGTACCAGTACATCATCCCTGCATATTCTTGTATCGCCGTTGGGGATCAGAATATTGTCTCCCCTCTTGACCATAATGATCAGCAGGCCCGCGTTCTGATCCAGCTCCTTTATCTGTTTATCTCTCCACTTGTGATTTTTCCCAATGCTAATCTCATGAAGCGTCAGATTCTCCCTGTCCTCAAAAGCCGGAGCCGCACAAACAATCACATCCCCGCTGTATAGCCGGGTGTCTCCGTTTGGCGTAATGGACATATCGTCCCGGAACACAAGCACCACAAGGAATCCCGGCGGCAAGACGGCTTCTTTCAACGTCTTACCCGCAAACGGGTGATCCTCAGTCACCTTAATCTTGATGAATGAGACCTCGTTCTCCTCCTGATAATCATTAAAAGTACGGAGCACATTGGTATTCTTATCGATCATCTTAAGCTTTTCTGCCACTGTGGGGAGAAGGGTTCCCTGTCCTGCAAGGGAAAGAAGAACGATCACGAACACAAGATTGAACAAATTGTATGTCATTGGAATATCCGCGAGCACCACATAGATAGAGAACACAATGGACGCCACTCCCCGAAGTCCCGCCCATGACACAAGTCCGATCTGCGCCATGGACGCTCCGAACGGTTTCAGCACAAGGAATACGGCGGCAGGCCGTCCGATAAACGTCATAAACAAGCACACTGCCAGCGCCGGAAAAAACACCTCCGGCAGATGGACTGGGGTGACGAGTAAGCCAAGCAGAAAGAAGATAACCATCTGTGCAATTTCTGTCACAATGTCAAAAAAGCGTACCATATCCTTCTTGTCTTGGATAAACCCATTGCCCATAAAGATCCCGCAAAGATATACGCTCAGATATCCATTTCCCCCGACAAGCGATGCCAAGGCATATCCCGCGATCGCCACGGCAAATACGAATACAGTCCTGCCCTGTTTCATACGGAAGTCTATATTATCCATGATATACAGAGCCACTTTACCGATTAGCAGGCCGCACACAATTCCGAATAATATCTGCTTTGTCAGCATAACTGGCACGGATATCTCGTCCCCGGATATAAGGGATACCATAAGGATCGTCAACATGTAAGAAATTGGATCGTTGGAGCCTGATTCCAGTTCCAGCATAGAATCCGTATGGTCTTTCAAAGACAACTTTTTCGAACGGAGTACATTGAACACCGATGCCGCGTCCGTAGAAGCGACCACAGAACCCATGAGCAGACCTTCTTTCCATCCAAGACCAAGAAAATAATGCGCCCCGGCTCCGGTAAGAAGTGCGGTCACAACGACTCCCACCGTTGACAGTACAAATGATCTTGCCATAACAGGCCGGGCAGTCTTTAAGTTTGTTCCAAAACCGCCATAGAACATGACGAAAATCAAGCTGATCGAACAGATAGCTTCTGATATCTCATAGTTGTCGAAAGGAATCCGGAAGAACCCGTTCTCTCCGAAACACATTCCCAGAGCAATGAACATAAGAAGCGATGGTATTGGAAGTTTCGCCGCAATCCTGTTCATCAGGATACAGAGTATTAGCACAGTAGCGGCAAGAAATAATAAATGATTCATCCGATCCTCCTGTCGTTTTACAAAAACACTTTATATTCCGATTGCAAAAACACATCAGCGTCAGTGTACGCACATATAAACACCGTACACTGACGCTGTCAGTTTACCACAATATTTTTAGATCATGCAAGGTTTGACTCTTCATGACATCCTGCATATCAGCCCCAAATGTCCTGCGCTTTTGACTTCTGTTCCGCTTTGAAATCCCAATTTATGCCTCTTCCGCTGCTGGTTCATCCTCCTCTGCAAGGGACTGCTCATATTTCTTGAGGATCGTTGTCTGGATCCTCTCTCTTGTCCCCGAGTTGATCGGATGTGCGATATCCCGATACTCTCCGTCCAGTGATTTTTTGCTCGGCATTGCAATGAACAATCCCTTTTCGCCTTCTATCACTTTGATATCATGGACGACAAACTCTTCGTCGATAGTGATAGATACCACTGCCTTTAATTTTCCCTCTTTCGCAACTTTGCGTACACGTACATCTGTGATCTGCATACTCTCAGGTCTCCTTTCTCTGCCGCATTATTCCGGGTGTTCCCATACAGGCACCGCCTCTATGACCCTGTCTCTTCCTCCTGTCATTCTCACAGGATCATAATGCGTATCTTTCATTTTTTTCAATCACTACTTTGACACCATTTTCTCCGACATGCCTTGTATTAGCCCTAATTGTGTCACGGCTCTCGACAATACAGTTTTCAATATACGTGTTGTCGCCAAGGTATACATCATTCAAAATAATGGAATTCTTGATCACACAGTTATTTCCAACGAAAACCTTCTTGAAGATGACGGAATTCTCTACCATACCGTTGATGATGCTTCCGCTTCCTACAAGACTGTTTTTCACAACTGCCCCCGGATTGTATTTTGCAGGAGGCTGATCGCTCACCTTGGAAAATACCGCCGGTAATTCCCGGAAGAAGTAATTGCGCACTTCCGATTTCAGGAAATCCATGTTCGTCTGATAATATGCGTCTACCGTTGAGATGTTGTTCC
>MHCFR00700__coassemble_1669_pt1 | contig 9990 bp, 9 predicted proteins | sample MHCFR00700__metabat2_low_PE_022 | metagenome-assembled genome bin MHCFR00700 | reverse complement strand
GGCCCTGGTGCTGGAGGCCCTCAAGCGGTTCAACCGGGAATTCGGCGTGACCGTGTCAAACAGCATGTTAAAAAATCGAATTCGAAATCTGTGTATAGCAGCTGTCATGATTCTAACTGGCTGCATGACTTTTGGCGCATTTCTTGTTTCTGCACATGAAAATGAGGATGAGACAGTTTACATCTATTATAAAAGCATAGAGATACAGCAAGGTGATACTTTGTGGGATATTGCACAAGATACGATGCCTTCCGAATATGATTCCACTGCAGAATATGTTCAGGTGTTAAAAGATATGAATAATCTATCATCAGATCAGATTCAAGCAGGCATGCACCTGATGATCGCTTATGAATCGACTGAACTGAAATAGACAGCAATGCAGAATCATACTAAGGTATCAATATACATCCCGTATTGATATATATTTTTTACACTCTGAGACAGCCGGAAACCGATATTCTTCAGAAGAAGAGTCCGTTCCGGCTGTTCTTATATACAAATCAATCTATACGACAAATACTGATTTTTCCAAAAGATATAGACGTAAAAAGGCATATATGCTATAATATATAGGAAATACGGGATAAACATTAAAAAATACGGGGTAAATATTATGGGAACATCAACTACTGAAAATCATTTAGATACAAAGTCATATCATGAACAAAAATATATTGATCATACCCTGAGACTCCGCCAGATTTTAAAAACCCTTCCTCCTTTTGCAAAAGATTATTTCCGTGCTGTAGAACCGACTACATCGGCAAGGACAAGGATTTCTTATGCATATGATATCCGGGTTTTCTTTCATTTTTTAATGGAGAACAATCCGGTCTACAAGAATTATACCATCGATCAGTTTACGCTTGCTGATCTGGAACGGCTTGAACCGGTTGATATTGAGGAATATCAGGAATACCTAAAAGTCTATGAAAATAAAGAGAACAAACAGATCACAAACACGGAAAAAGGACTTGCCCGCAAAATGTCCGCTCTTAGAAGTTTTTACGGATATTTTTATAAGAGACAGGCTGTCAAAAGCAATCCAACGCTTCTCGTGGATATGCCTAAACTTCATGAAAAGGCGATCATACGTTTGGATACGGACGAGGTGGCGAAGTTGCTGGATTATGTGGATCACGGCGGCGATGATCTCACCGGGCAACAGAAAGTTTATTTTGAAAAGACAAAAAACCGTGATCTGGCGATCCTAACCCTTCTTCTTGGCACCGGCATCCGCGTATCTGAGTGCGTCGGACTGGACATACAGGATGTTGATTTTAAGAACAACGGCGTTAAGGTGACGCGAAAAGGCGGAAACGAGATGGTCGTCTATTTTGGCGAAGAAGTAGAAAATGCGCTAAAAACATATCTCTATACCACAAGGAAAACTACTCTCCCGCTCCATGGTCATGAGAACGCGCTTTTCTTGTCTACACAGAGAAAGCGCATGGGTGTTCAGGCAGTCGAAAATATGGTAAAAAAATATGCCCGCCGCGTCACTCCCAACAAAAAGATTACGCCCCACAAACTCCGCAGCACTTACGGCACGGCGCTCTACAAAGAAACGGGCGATATCTATCTCGTGGCGGACGTCCTCGGGCATAAGGATGTAAACACAACGAAAAAGCACTATGCAGCCATCGATGAGAACCGGCGCAGAAAAGCCGCAGACGCGGTCAAATTGCGGGAAATATAAATTGTTGGGATATACTTGCCCGCAATTTGACCGCATGTCTGTCATTTTCCCCGAGTAGTCTCATCGACTATGAAAAACTAAGGCTGACGGTATCTCCGAAGCACGATCACATACAGTCTGGATAGGTTCCGCGCATACTGTGTCATAAGCGCGGACAGCTCCAGCCTGCCTTCGATGTAGCGCTGATATTTCATGCCTACAATATTTTTGATACGTTTTTCTTTCTTCAGATGAAGCATCTCCTGAATCTGATTGAGCACATGGTCAGAATAGTAAATATACTGTTCCATGATCCGCCTTTCTTCTGCTCCTCCCTTCTTATGTTTCACAAGGAAAAGCATCTGCTGTACCTCGGAAGCCATTCTCCATGCAATCGATAAAATATTGTAATAATACTCCTGCCTTGCCTGATCTTTTTCCAATTTCGGCAGATCCTGCCTGATCTGGGCATAAACCATATGATACTGAATCTGAGCATCACAAAGACGCCAGTAATCCAGAGGCTCTGTCAACGCGTTTTCCAAAATACGAAGATACATATGATGCATATGAAAAATCATTTGGAAATTATAGCGGAACTGACTTCCCATACTGGTCGGGAAGAAGAACCGGTTAATGACCAGTACAAAAAGTACTGCCGCCAGAACATACGCCATGCGCAGGAATACCGCAGAGGACTCTCCCATCGCCATGGTCGTCATCGTCAGAGCAAAACAGGTGACAAAGACCGCGTGAACCGTTGTTCCCGGAGTAGCCGTATACATACAGGCTACCATGATTCCCGCGATAATAAGATGGGAGGCAAATCCTGTACTGAAGGGCAAAATCAAGACTACAAGGACACAACCCGCCGCGGTGCCTATGAATCTGGTACGCATCCTGTAATTGCTGTCTTCGTACATAGGCCGAAGAAGGAGAAAAGCATTCATGACAAACCAGTAGGAATGTCCTTCGTCAAAAAGCATATTCACCGCCATTCCTACCATCAGAACAACGCTCATCCGCAGAGCAAACCGCATCTCAAACGTATCCGGGCGAAAATGGGAAAGGACACGTTCCTTTAACCGCTGGCCGGCCGGGATCTCCCAATGTTCATCCTGAAGCATCCTGCTGTCATCTTTTTGTTCCGCCTGATACAAAATGAATAAAAACAGCCAGAAAAAGCTGGTCATGGACTTATAGAACTCGTCTTTTCCTTGTTCAGCCTGACGCAGCAGCCGGCGTCCCTTTTTCTTTAGATTCCGTATTTCATCCGTTCTTTCGCCAGACAGGAAGTCTGTATTTCCTGTCTCGATCATATAGTCTGCAAGCATATAGGCATAATCTTTTTCCTCGTCGTTGACGGGCGTGATAAGCCGGCTTTGGTTGGAGATCAGATACACGGTCCGCTGAGTCAACATAGCGAACATATACTTTAGCTTTCCCTTGGAGTTAACCACATGCTTTTTCCCACGCTGCTGATAAGCCTCCTGATAAAGGCCTCTCTGATAGCGGAAAAGTTCTGTCAGATCATCACGGAACTCTTCTCCTTCCAAAAATTTTTTCATAATGCGTCCCATCAGATCCATTACCTTTTGCTCCGTTCCGATCCCATGAGGTTTTCTGTCCAATATCATATAGAATAGGATGGCCAAAATCCCCGCAACGATGCAGACCGTCATCGCCTCCAGTTGAATCATGAAACCGTGTAAGTCTACTGGCATAAGCTGCAGAAACGCAAAGGTCATCAGGCTGGAGAAATATCCCAGCTGATTAAACTGTGACGACTTGGAAAATATAAGCCAGAACGGAACTACCAAGTTCAACACAAGGCAAAGGGGCAGATTCCATGTGGCAATATAGGCAAGAATAAGGAGGAAAAGGTTATGAGGAATCAGAAGAAGAACTTGTTCGTATGTGTTTTTCTTCTTATAATTCACCTGAAATATCAGTGTTCCCAACGACACCACCATTGTATATTCCATGCCGAAAAGAAAGATAACACTGTAAAACATAAGCAGGAAGAATCCAATGACGGGAAGCGCCTGAACAAACTGCTGGCGCACGCTCTCTGCCTGATCATGAAATTGTGGGATTTTCATCTGTTTCATAATAAAAGTAAGCCCCTTATCTTCTTTTTCTTGTATTTACGGCCACGGGTCAGTATAATATAAAGATGGCACGCTTGGCTATATCTCCTTGTCTGCCATTCTCTAATAAGATTTCTATATACGAAAGGAAATATGCAACTATGCAGCTACAGCGTTTACTAAGTTACACACGCAAAGCAGTCGATGAATACGGCATGATACAGGAGGGCGATCACATTGCCGTGGGAATTTCAGGCGGGAAAGACAGCCTGACGCTCTTGTATGCGCTTCACGCTCTGAAACGTTTCTATCCAAAAAAGTTTGAACTAAGCGCAGTGACGGTGGATCTCGGATTTGAAGACTTTGACCTGTCTCCGGTACGGGCATTGTGCGAAAAGATGAACATCTCTTACCGCATCGTTCCGTCGGATATCTACGATATACTTTTCAATATCCGCAAAGAGAGCAACCCTTGTTCCCTGTGCGCCAAGATGAGAAAAGGGGCGCTTAATCAAGCGGTAAAAGAGATGGGATGCAACAAAGTAGCATATGCCCATCACAAAGATGATATCATAGAGACAATGCTCCTCTCACTGATCTTTGAAGGGCGCTTTCACTCTTTCTCACCGCGTACATACTTAGACCGCATGGATCTCACAGTAATACGCCCCCTCATGTTCGTGGACGAGATGGATGTGATCGGCTTTAAAAATAAGTATAACCTCCCTGTGGTCAAGAGCAAGTGTCCGGTTGACGGATACACGAAAAGACAGTATGCCAAAGAACTGCTCCGCCAGCTCAATGAAGAAAACCCCGGCGTGCGGGAGCGCATGTTCCACGCCATTGTGACCGGTGACATCTCAGGCTGGCCACAGCGCAGTACAGAAAATAAGAGAGGACAAAAAAACGTTTAAATATCTCCCGGTACAGGAAATTGTTCTGTACCGGGAGATATTATTTCTGCCTGCTCTATCTCTACTTTAGCCTGCACTATTTTTATATAATACGATTTTCTCTCCGGATACTCTCCTTTAAGTTCACATAATCGATAATCGCTTTTGCGGTTCCCTCAATCCCAAGTTCAGAACTGGTCAGGCATAACTCGTAGCTCTCAGCATCGGACCATTTTTTGTTTGTATAATAATTATAGTAGCTGGCTCTTTTCTTATCAGTCTTAATAATCATATCTTTTGCCTTCGCATCAGTCAGATCATAGGTTCTGGCAATCCTGCGGATGCGTGCATTCATGTCAGCATGAATAAAGACGCTTACAACATTTTTATATGACTCAAGAGCATAATCAGCGCATCTCCCTACAAGGATGCAGGGACCTTCGTCCGCAATTTTCTTGATTGCATCAAACTGAGCGAGAAATACTTTATGATTGATCGGCATATCCGTATATGTATTCCCCGAATATCCCATGGAATAAGTGTCCATCACGAGAGAATAAAGGAAACTGTTTGTAGGCTTCTCATCGTGTGTTTCAAAGATTTCCTCACAGATTCCGCTCTCTTTTGCGGCGCGGGCGAGCATCTCTTTGTCATACAGCTTAATGCCGAAAGCGTCCGCCACTTTGTATCCGATCTCTCTCCCTGCGCTTCCGAATTCTCTTCCAATGGTGATGATCGTATTTGTTTTCATGATAGCCACTCTCCTTTACGTCAAATAAATTGTGATTTTGCATAAAAAATAAGTATCTCATCACTTTTTATATGACTATTATAACTAAAATCATCCCATTTTACAATGTCAAATTTTAATTCATCTTCTCCTCATGCGGAGCCGTTCCAGCAAAGCGACAAAATACTCTGGGAGCGGGGCGTCAAATTCCATGTATTCCCCGGTAACTGGATGGTGAAATCCTAAGATCTTTGCGTGGAGAGTCTGTCCCTGAAGCTTAAACGGGCATTTTGCCGGTCCATATACGGCGTCTCCAAGTATAGGATGACCAATACTCGTCATGTGGACGCGGATCTGATGGGTGCGCCCTGTCTCCAGCTCACATTCGATATATGTGTAGTCCCCGAACCTCTCCAGCACTTTATAATGGGTCACCGCATGCCTTCCGTTGGGTGCCTTTGTGCTCATCTTCTTGCGATCAGCTGGATTTCTGCCGATGGGCGCGCTGACTGTCCCTGTGTCCTCCTTCAAGTTCCCATGCACCACGGCATGGTACCGTCTTGTAATTGCATGTTCTTTCAGATCTTCGGCAAGGATCTGATGGGCTCTGTCAGTCTTACAGATTAGAAGTGATCCCGTGGTATCCATATCGATCCGGTGGACAATGCCCGGGCGCAGGACGCCGTTTATGCCAGAAAGATGCCCTTTGCAGTGAAACAGGACGGCGTTGACCAACGTGTGGCTGTAATGGCCGGGAGCGGGGTGAACGACCATTCCTTTCGGTTTGTCCACTACAAGGATGTCCTCGTCCTCATACAAAATAGAAAGAGGAATATCCTCCGAAAGGATGTCCGGTACTTCCGGATCTGGTATCCGGACAGTGATATCATCCTCTTCGCTGATTTTATAATTTGCTTTCACACACTGCCCGTTGACAAGAATACTTCCCTCCTTTAGAAGCTTCTGAATATAAGAACGGGAAAGGTCCTCCAGATTCTCACTTAGGAACCTGTCGATCCTCTCCCCTTGACAATCGGCTGTCAGCCGGATCTCTTTCATAACCGCTCCTTTCTGCTCAGGAAGCTGAAATCCTCCTCGTTCCGGTAATAAAACAGGATCAGAAGCACAAATGTGATACATACAATGACAACATAACAGTCCGCCACATTAAAGATCGGGAAGTCAATCAGACGGAAATAGAAAAAATCAACCACATAATTCAGGCGGATCCGATCGATCACATTTCCCACAGCTCCGGCACAGAGGAACACTGCACAGATACGCAGAGGAATATAACGCGGAGCCGCAGGTATCCGAACGTATAGGACGACAACCGCCGCACAGATAATCACTGCCCCGATCACGAAAACATATTGCATGTCCTGCATGATACCAAAAGCCGCCCCTCGGTTCTCGAGATAACGCAGCTCAAATACACCGTCAATGAGAACAAATGCCGGCTTATCCTTCAGATTGATAACCGCCAGATATTTAGTAAACTGATCTAAAAATACTGCCGCAGTGAATCCGATAAGAGCAGACAGATAACGCATCGGCGACGCTGTTTTCCTGCTGTCATTTTTTATATTCTCCATTTCTGTCAACCATCCTTCCGTCTTGTATCACACATACCGGTGTACGACTACACTGATCCGCTTTTTCTTTGTGACAGCCCCTTGGCTCTCATAACGGAACTTTCCCATTCCCCGGACAGAGATCACATCTCCCTCACAGGGCTGATAGCCATTGCTTGTGACAAGCCGCCCGTTTACATACACTCTGGCGCCTTCGATTAGTCCAGTCAATTTTGTCCGGGATGAAGAAAACGCCACAGAGAGCAGACTGTCAAGCCTGACTGAAGCCACAGTCCCCCTGATTTCTTCATACTTGGGGGTGTAATCAATCTCTGTCAGCGACACAATTTCAGCGCGCACTGAGGTGTGCCTCACACGGATCAGTTCCGAACAGATCAGTTCCGTCATATCTTGATGCACAAAGATCAGGGCGTCGTTCCCGTAAGGCAGGATGTCCCCTGTCTTAGACCGTTCAATGCCAAGATTCAAGACAGCGCCCAGATAGTCTCTGTGGGTTAAATCTTCTGAAAATTTTCTGCTAAGCGGCATAATTTTAACAGCACAAAATGGATACCCAGCCTCAGCGGGGGTTATCTCTGATTTTCCGTAACGCAAATAAAGAGCATCAGGGATAAATGCCGCCATCTGACGCTCTGCCATGCCATACCCGCCAAAAGACGAAATCCTTGTAAATAGTCTGTCTTTTGGCAGCGTATGTAAAATATTCTGTTCGTTCAGATTTAAAAAATCTGTAAATGTAATGATATCCCGCTGATATGCAATCCTTGAGAGCTCTTCAAAACGTTTCTCAAGAAGCTGGAGATCTTTTTCCCCGTCCATCTTATACATAACAGATCAATATCTTCCTCTCATACTGGGCGTTTCCATGGAACCGCCGAGGAGATCCTGCAGATCCCCTGAGATATCCACGTTTGTAGGTGTCACAAGGAAGATATAATTAGAAATCTTCTGAAGATTTCCGCTGATCGCAAATGTAGCTCCTGAGATAAAATCAATGATACGCTGTGCGATCTCCAAATCCATTCCCTCCAGATTCAGGATCACAGTGCGTCCTGAAAGAAGAGTCTCTGTGATTTCTCTGGAATCATCTACAGAAGTCGGTTTTACGACACAGACTTCCATATTGCCGCCTTTTCTGGCAGCTGGATGTCTCATGGGAGTTACTTTATTAGAAGCTGAAGGCTGGAATCTCTTATCCTCCTCCATGTCAAAATCGTCAAAATTGTCTTCCTTTGTATTTTTCTTTCCGAACAATGAACGGCGCGGAGGTTTCTCTTCAAACTCCTCATCGTCGAGATATTCATCCTCATCATAGAAATCATCATCATAATCGTCGTCGTTCAATTTCATGATGTCCAGAAATTTATCAAATACACCCATCTTTACACTCCTATCTTGCGTTTCCTTTGTATGCGCAATTTTTATTTCATACTCTCTTCCAGAAACCTAATCAGATTTAGACACTATAGTTTCTGGCACCAAAGATTCCTGTGCCGATGCGGACCATGGTAGCCCCTTCCTCGATCGCCACCTCGTAATCATTGGTCATCCCCATCGAAAGTATGCTCACAGTACCATTATCAATGTTTTTTTCCTTAATGTCAACATATAATTTATGTAAATCTGCGAAAATTGCCCGATTATCCTCGGGATTCTCAACAAACGGCGCGATTGTCATCAGTCCTTTTATCCGCACATGAGACAGCCCGGAAATCTTTTCCATCAGAGGAATCACTTCATCCATCTTCAGTCCGAACTTGCTCTCCTCTTCCGCGACATTCACTTCCAGAAGGATATCCATCACAATTCCGTGCTTAGCGGCTTCCTTCTCTATCGTCTCCGCCAGCTTCAGGGAATCGACCGAGTGAATCAGCCGCACCTTATCGATAATATATTTCACTTTATTCGTCTGCAGGTGACCGATCATATGCCACTCAATATCCTTTGGCAGTGCCTCGTATTTCTCCCGGATCTCCTGCACTTTATTTTCCCCAAACACACGGACGCCCAGATCATAGGCTTCCTTAAGCGTCTCCACAGGCTTTGTCTTGCTGACGGAAATCAGAGTGACTTCTTCTCTCTTCCGACCCGCCCTGTCGCACGCTGCCTGTATCCTTGCCTCGACTTCTTCCAGATTTTCCCTAAGCAATTCTATTCTCCTTTCCCTTTTCGCTGACATAGTTCCCGTTCTCACTGAAAAACAACTTCATCCCGCTCCACGTTGTTCCCGTTCTGAACGATATGGTCATAGTTCGACAGACCGTAACTCTCGCCTTCCTGAACAATGTAGTACTCGTCATTTTCACAGAGTATGGTAACCTTGTTAAACACGGCGTATCCCCGGTTTATATTATAAACGCCCTGCAGTGCCTTTGTTTTTCCAACTGTATACGTCTCCGTTGATTCCGGCATTACCAGTACGGTTCCCTCTTCGATCGCGTCCGGGCTGATATACGCTTCGCCGTCCGAGATGTTATAGATATCAATCTCCTGAAACTGCGCGTCTCCGTTCTCGTCCTGCACAAGAAAACCGTTGGATGAACTGTTTCCGCCCGTTGTCACATATTCCTCAGGCACAACATAAAACTGCTCTTCGACAACTGATGATTTTGGAATCTTCAGACCGCTCTCGTCTTCCAGAATCAGTTCCACATTCAGGAATCGCTCCTCCGCATACCGTATCATCGAATTGTCAAAATCAAGGCATCCGTAAAACTGCCCTTCCTTCGCGATAATCGAAAAGTCCGCCCATAAACTCTCGCTGTCTTTGTCGATGCGCACCCTGACGCTCGTAACTTCTTCATTCTGCAGCTCTTCCGCCGTTTCTCTTGAAAGAGGAACGATGACAGACCATTCCTCACTTGTAATAAGCCGGTAAACAGGATCGCCGGAGGAAACCTCCATCTGATCCTCCAGAACCGTATTTTCATAGGAAGACCGGTCGAAATTCTCTGCTGTGAACGTATCTTTTGTAAGGGATTCGTACCCGTCCACCGAGAAG
>MHCFR00700__coassemble_1596_pt1 | contig 10484 bp, 9 predicted proteins | sample MHCFR00700__metabat2_low_PE_022 | metagenome-assembled genome bin MHCFR00700 | reverse complement strand
CAGCCTTTTGTAAAGAATGAAAAAGCAAATGAGGCTGTCATGGCGTTTAATTTCTTTAAGACAGTAGATGAGATCACAGAGTCTCAGGCTCTAGATACAGATCTTAAGACATGGGCCGGCGCGCAGGGGTGGAAATTGAGCAATGAAGACCAGAGTGTAGATATCAATGTGGATTATGACTTTGAGCCGGAAAATGTCAAGGAGGGTGTGTACCGTATCACGTTCTCTACGACAGGGCGGGAGTTTAAGGTTCATACGACGGATTATTCTGAGGAGGGCAAAGAGGTCGGGCTGACCTTCTTCCCCGAAGATATCCATGTCATGTCCAAGGAGGTGTACTAAGGATGAAGCGTTTTTCACAGCTTGCCATTCCCTATATCGTGTGGGCGGCGCTGATGCTCGTGCTGCCCATGGGGTTGATCGCGATGTACTCTTTTATGGAGCAGGGCAACAGCATCATCTCCTTTTCCTTTACACTGGAGCATTATGTAAAATTCTTTACAGATAAAGATTTCCTTCTGATTCTGTGGAGATCCATTCTCATCGCGGTAAAGACGACGGTGATCTGCCTGCTTCTGGGGTATCCGGCGGCGTATTTCATCGCGCGCAGTAATGAGAAAATGCAGAATATCCTGATCCTTTGCGTGACCATCCCCATGTGGATCAACATGCTCGTGCGCACCTACGCATGGATCGGACTTCTGAGCGAAGGCGGCCTGATCCAGAGGATCCTTTCTCTGATCGGTCTGGGAAACACGGAACTTTTATATACGGAGGGGGCAGTCCTTCTGGGAATGGTGTATAACTTTCTGCCATTTATGATCCTTCAGGTACAGACTTCTTTAAGTAAGATGGATCATTCCCTCTTGGAAGCCAGCGCAGATCTGGGGGCAAGCCCGGCGCAGACATTTTGCAGGGTGACGTTCCCTTTGTCTATCCCGGGAGTCATCAATGGGATCACTTTGGTATTTCTTCCGGCGGTAAGCTCCTTTTTCATCCCGAAGCTCTTGGGCGGAGGCCAGTATTTCCTGATAGGAAATATGATTGAGAACCAGTTTATCACAGTGGGAGAGTGGAATTTTGGCAGTGCGGTCTCCATGATCATGGCGGTCATTATGATGCTTTTGATGATGGCTGTAAGAAAGGCCGAGATCCGCAACCGCGGCGGAAAGGAGGGGTGATCCGATGAAGAAAAAGAAACATTCCACAGGGAAGATCGTGATGGCGCTTTTGATCGCGTTCTTTTATCTTCCAATTATATATATGATTATTTTCTCTTTTAACGATGGAAAATCGCTGACCGTGTTCGAGGGATTCTCCCTGCGCTGGTACCAGCATATGCTGGAGTCTCAGGATATGATGGACGCCCTGTACACCACGTTTAGCGTGGCGCTTCTTGCGACAGCAGTCTCAACGGTAGTGGGAACGATCGCCGCCATCGGGCTAAGCAAGTCCCGGAAGATTGTCCGGGATATTATGGAGCAGGTGGATAACCTGCCGATGATGAACCCAGAGATCGTGACAGCCATTGGATTCATGCTGCTGTTTATTACTTTTAAGGTGGATAAAGGCTACCTCACGATGCTGCTGGCACATATTGCCTTCTGCATTCCCTATGTGATTCTTTCCGTCATGCCAAAGATCCGGTCTCTTGACCCCAATCTGGCGGACGCGGCGATGGATCTGGGAGCTACGCCGTGGCGGGCGCTGACCAAGGTGATTGTGCCGCAGATCACCCCGGGCATTGTATCCGGAGCTTTGATCGCATTTACCATGTCTGTGGATGACTTTATTATTTCCTACTTTGTGACCGGAGGTGGGGTAAAGAACTTAAGTATCATGGTCTACACGATGAGCAAACGTGTGAATCCAAGCATCAACGCGGTGTCTACCCTTGTAGTAGTAATTATTACGGTCGTGCTGCTTCTGATCAATATTACACCTATTGTAGCAGCTAAGCGCAAGAAAAAAGAAGTGGTTGGCCGGCGCAGAAAAGCCATTCCCGTTGTGGCATGTGCGTGCGTACTAGCGCTCATCGCCGGACTTTTTGCTATGCAGGGAGGCGGGGAGGGCCGGCCCTTTGAGGGGCAGACACTCTATATCTACAACTGGGGAGAGTACACAGGAGAGAATATTATCGCTGATTTTGAGGAAGAGACTGGAGCATCCGTTGTTATGGACAATTTTGACTCCAATGAACAGATGTACATCAAAGTGGCCAATCAGGAAGTGTACGACCTGCTTGTGCCCAGCGATTATATGATCCAGAGGCTCATCGAGGAGGATCTGCTCCAGAAGCTGGACAAGTCTAAACTAGACTGTATGGATAAACTGTCGGATGCGGTAAAGGGGCTCCCCTACGATCCGGAAAATGATTATTCAGTGCCTTATTTCTGGGGAACCGTAGGCATTGTTTATGACAAGACAAAAGTAGACATTGAAGATCTGGAACGGGAAGGCTACAACATTTTCTTAGATGAGAAATACAAAGGAGATGTATATCTGTACGATTCGGAGAGAGATTCCTTTATGATGGCGTTAAAAGCATTGGGATACTCCATGAACACGGAGGATGAACAGGAACTTCAGGAAGCCTATGAATGGCTGGTACAGTGCGTCCAGACCATGGATACAGAGATTGTTACAGATGAAATTATCGATAATATGGCGCAGGGAAGGAAGGCGCTGGGGCTGATCTATTCGGGGGACGCGACATATGTCATGGCCGAAAATGAAAATATGGGATTCTTCATGCCTGAGGGCGGAACGAATCTCTGGTCTGATGCCATGGTTATTCCAAAGAATGCCCAGAACCCGGAACTGGCTCATGCGTTTATCAATTATGCCAGCGATTATGACGGAGCGTATGACAACTCCAGTTATGTGGGTTACACGTCTGCAAATGAAGAGGTTATGAACGATCTTGCAGGTGAGGGTGGTGACTTCGAAGGGATCAACGCCTACATCCCGCGCACAGGTAACCCGAATGACGAGGTGTTTGTCTATAATGCAGATACGAAGAAGATTATCAGTGACTTGTGGAGCAGGGTGAAAATCGCTGCGAGCAACGCGGGATAACAGCTGGAAAAAAAGTGCTGAAATCCCAGTAAAATCAAGGGTTCTGGGCATGGGGGGGGGGTAAAAATATGTTGACAAAACAGTCCTTTAGGAGTATTCTTTTATAGAGTGACGGCGGCAGTATGGACAGGACATGAAGGAACAGGAATCAGCAGCTGTCTTTTTACTGCGTCTAAAAGAAAATATAATAAGAAGAATAGTGATGGGAAATTCATGGAAAGAGGAGAAGGAGCAGTTGATAAGGATCATTGATACGCACAGCCATATTCTTCCGGAAGTAGACGATGGGGCACAGAATATAGAAGAAACCCGGCGTATGCTCCAGATCGCTTATGATGAAGGAATCCGTTATATCATAGCGACGCCCCACCACCATCCAAGGAGGGGGAGCCAGCCGCCCCGCGCACTGCGCAGACAGCTTAAACTTGTCCGCGAGGAAGCGGAGAAGATCAGCGAAAAGTTAAGAGTATATCTGGGAACTGAGCTCTACTTCGGGCAGGACGTCATGGATAAGCTGAAGGAAAAGAAAGTTCTGCCGATGAATGGGACCCGCTATGTGCTCGTTGAGTTCGCTCCGGGAGACAGCGCCGACTATATAAACCAAAGCTTGCAGCGCATACAGATGAAAGGATATATTGTGATTCTAGCCCATATTGAGCGGTACAAATGCTTGCGGGAGAGTATGAGCGATACACGCCATCTCGCCAATATGGGAGTCAAGATACAGGTCAACGCGGGAAGTATTACAGGCGCTAGCGGCTGGAGGGTGAAACAGTATATCAAACAGCTCATGAAGGAAGACCTTGTGTTCTGTGTAGGGACGGACGCGCATAACGCGCAGAAGCGTCCGCCACAGATCAAGAAGGCGGCCGAGTATGTGAAGAAGAAATATGGAGAAGAATACATGAGGAGGATATTTTTCAGCAATGCGGTTGTGATGCTGAAAAAGAAAAAGAAGAATGAATCAAGACAAACCAATACGGGAATTTGACAATGAAGAGCTCACAATTGATCTGGCAGAACTTTTCAGCGTGCTGTGGAGCAAGATTTATCTGATTATTCTGGTAGGGCTTATCGCGGCTCTGGCAGCGTTCGCGGGGACAAAGATATTCATCACCCCGGAATATACGTCGTCTACCAGCATGTATATGCTGACCAGATCACAGAGCGGAGGGACTATAACAAGCAGCGACCTCCAAACAGGGACCCAGCTTACACAGGATTATATGGAGATGGTGAAGAGCCGTTCTGTACTTGAGCAGGTCATCTCTGTGCTTAATCTGGATATGTCTACGCAGGAACTTTCTTCTTCTGTTACTACAGAAAATAAGACCAATACCCGTATTCTGACAATCTCTGTGAGCAATGAAGATCCAGAACTGGTGCAGGAGATAGCGAATACGCTGCGCGAGACCGTGAGCGTTAAGATCAGGGAAATTATGGAGATCGACGCAGTGAATACAATCGAGGAGGCCAATCTCCCAAGCGCGCCCTCCTCCCCGAATGTAATGAGGAATACGATGTTGGGCGGTATTCTGGGAGTTTTGATCACAGCGGGCATCCTTGTGATTATCTTCCTGTTTGACGATACGATCAAGACACCGGATGATGTGGAACACTATCTGGGACTGAACGTCCTTACTTCTATCCCTGTCACAGAAGGGGAAGAAAAGGGGAAGAAGACAAAACGGCGTACCACGAGAAGGTCAGCCAAAAGGACAAGGAGGTAGCAGAAGATGCAGGACGTTGTGTTAAAGAACACATACAAAGATTATTACAGCAGCGAAGCATATAAGACGCTGCGTACAAATATTGAATTTTCCGGGTCTGACAACAAGGTGATCGTGCTGACGAGCAGCACCCCGAACGAAGGAAAGAGCACTGTGGCGTTAGGCTTGGCCGTATCCCTGTGCGATAATGGGAAGAGGGTGCTTTTTGTGGACGCGGATCTGAGAAAGTCTGTCCTAATCGGAAGGCACAGGGTAACCAAGGAAGTCAAGGGCTTAAGCCACTATCTCTCCGGACAGGCGGAAATGAACGACGTGGTATGCAGAACGCAGGAATCGGGACTCTTTGTGATATTCGCAGGCGTCGTACCCCCCAATCCTTCTGAACTGCTGGGACAGAAGCAATTCGAAGACCTGATTGAGAAGGCGAAAGAGATGTACGACTATGTGATCATCGACGCGCCCCCACTTGGCAGTGTGATCGACGCGGCGGTGATTTCCAGAGTGTGCGACGCGTCTGTTTTTGTCGTCGCAGCCAATACAGTAAGCCATAAGTATGTCAGATCGGTCAAAGAACAGTTGGAAAAAACTGGATGCCCGATTATCGGCGTTGTGCTTAACAAGGTGGATTTAAAGAATAACAGGTATTATGGGAAATATTACGGGCATTACGGCAGCGGATCATAACGCGGGCTGAAGGAATTTGGCTTTGCCGTTTTACGATAAAGGAGATCAATACGAATGAGTACAAACGGACATTCACAACAGGGCGGCGGCCGCCGCTCCCGCAGAAAGAGACATAAGACTCATAATCTGGCAGGCAAGCTGATCGTGCTGGTACAGCTTCTGATGACAGTGTTGTTTATCGCTGTCGTCTGGAACAGCGGGCTGATCCCAGGGAAATATCTGGGGCTTGTGACGGTGGTTCTCTTTGTGCTGTTCGGCGCTATGTTTGGCTTACAGTTCGTTAAGAAAAAGATATATATCGCGGGAATTGTGGTCAGCGTGTTCTTTAGCGTGCTTCTTGGATTCGGCGTGTACTATATGATGAAGACGGATAATATGCTGGCGGAAGTAGGCGGCGCCACCTACAAGACGGACAACATGATTGTGGTGGTGAGAAATGACAGTACGGCGGAGAATATTATCGATGCTAAGAATTACACATATGGCATCCAGACAGCTGCGGATCAGGAGAATAACCAGAAAATGCTCGAGGATATGGAAAAAGTCCTAGGCATGGAACCGGATCTGGAAGAGTATCCGACCATTCAGGAGGAGGCCCAAGCGCTTCTGGATGGTGAGATCGGCGCAGCTATTTATAACGAGGCATTTACAGGTATTATAGAGGATGCAATCCCGGGGTATTCCGATCAGGTAAGAATCCTGTATCAGTACGGGATTGACACCTTAATCGAGCAGGAGGAAGACGCCAGCGTCGAGGAGGCTTTTAGCATTTATATTAGTGGTATCGACGTGTCAGGTCCGATCACGACCAACAGCAGAAGTGACGTAAATATCATCATGACTGTGAATCCGAATACTCATAAGATCCTCCTGACTACAACGCCTAGAGACTACTATGTAACCATACCGGGCGTGTCCGGGGCTCAGCGGGATAAGCTGACTCACGCAGGTATATACGGCGTGGACGTGTCTATGCAGACACTGGAAAATCTATACGGAATTGATATCAGCTATTATGCGAGAGTGAACTTCACCTCGCTCATTAAGATCGTCGACGCGCTTGGCGGAGTGGATGTAAACTCTGAGTACGCGTTCAGCGCCGGCGGTTACAGCTTCACGGAGGGAATCAACCATCTGGACGGCGCACAGGCGCTTGCGTTCTCAAGGGAGCGAAAGAGCTTTGAATCCGGAGATAATCAAAGAGGGAAGAATCAGGAGGCTGTCCTTACCGCTATCCTGCAGAAAGCCATGAGCCCAACGCTGCTGACTAAGGCAAGCGAGATCATTACCAGTGTCAGCGACAGCGTGGAGACGAACATGACGCGCACGGAGATGGCCGCCTTTGTCAACAGGCAGCTCTCAGACGGCGCAAGCTGGGAGATCGAGTCTATGGCGGCAGTCGGAAGTGGAGACAGCCAGGCATGCTTCTCCTCAGGAAGCCAGCCTTTGTATGTAATGTGGCCGGATGAGGCGTCAGTGGCTGAGATCAGCCAGAAGATGCATCAGGTCATTGATGGGCAATAAGTGCACAGGATAAAGGAGATGTTGAGATGAACGTAGATCAGACGATGGCGGTCATATCCGCAGTGGCTGCTGTGGTGGCAGGGATCATCCTGTTTATCAGGCGTAATTGGGTAAATCACGGATCGCTGAAATAAAATACGGTGGGGAAAAGGATTTGTAGCAATGGAACAGCAGACAAAAGGGAAAGACTATGTGTGGATGCGCAAGGCTTTCGTGCTTCTCTTTTTTGATGTGATCTCGATAATGGCGTCCTATATGGCGGCGTTATTGCTGAGATTTGACTTAATATTTTCAAATATACCGAGAGGGTATCTGACAGGATATATATGGTCTATGCCCTACTGGGTAATCATATCGATCGTTGTATTCTACGGAATGCGTCTTTATCACAGCATCTGGATGTTCGCCGGCATCGACGAGGCCAAGCGGATCGTCCAGTCTTATATGATATTGCTTGTGTTCTACGGTGTGGGAATCTTTGCGATGGATCTTCGAATGCCCCGCTCATATTTTCTAGTAGGTTATGTGTTCAGTATCATGTGTACGGTGGGGCTTCGCTTTGGATACCGGCTACTCCGGTCCTACCTTAGAAGTACTCGCTCTTCTGTCGAAGCGGCTACAGACCGGGTGATGATTATCGGCGCAGGTCAGGCGGGGAAGACACTGATTCTTGAGATGCAGAACAGCCGGCACATGAAGACAAAAGTGTGTTGTGTGATCGACGATAACCCGAATAAAAAGGGGAGACTTCTGGAAGGTGTTCCTATCGTGGGAAATCGCTATGATATTGAGGAGATGGTTCAAGAGTATGGTATCACACGTATCGTCTATGCCATTCCCGCGGCGAGTGCTGATGACAGAAAGGCGATCCTGAACATCTGTAAGCAGACTGGGTGTAAGATGCAGACAGTTCCAGGAATCTATCAGCTCCTAAACGAGGAAGTGAGCGTGTCCAGACTGCGGGATGTGGAGATCACAGATCTCTTGGGACGCGCACAAGTGAAGGTGAATAATTCCGAGATCCTCCAGACCCTAAGTGATAAGGTGATCTTAGTGACAGGCGGAGGCGGCTCCATAGGAAGCGAGTTGTGCCGCCAGATCGCGGCCTCTTCCCCGAAGATGCTGATTATCTTTGACATTTATGAAAACAATGCGTATACGATACAGCAGGAATTAAAACGGCTATATCCGGATATGAAGCTGATCACATTGATTGGATCAGTTAGAAACACACGGCGTATTGACACGGTAATCGAAACTTACCGTCCGGACATTATCTTTCATGCCGCGGCGCACAAACATGTGCCGCTGATGGAGGACAGTCCCAACGAGGCGATCAAAAACAACGTGGAGGGCACGTACAAGACCGCGTTGGCAGCGGCAAAGCATGGGGTGAAGAAATTCGTTCTTATCTCCACGGACAAAGCGGTCAATCCTACGAACATCATGGGCGCTTCCAAACGTCTCTGCGAGATGATCATACAGATGATGGACAGGCATTCGGATACGGACTTTGTGGCGGTACGTTTCGGAAATGTGCTGGGAAGTAATGGAAGTGTGATACCTCTTTTCAAGAAACAGATCGCGGAAGGCGGTCCGGTGACGGTGACAGATAAGCGGATGATCCGTTACTTTATGACAATACCGGAAGCGGTATCACTCATCCTTCAGGCCTCCTATTATGCCCATGGAGGAGAAATCTTTGTGCTTGATATGGGAGAGCCTGTGAAGATCGACGATATGGCCAGAAACCTGATCCGCCTGTCGGGATATGTTCCTGATGAGGATATCAAGATCGTCTACACGGGTCTTCGCCCGGGGGAAAAGCTGTACGAAGAGCTTCTCATGGACGAAGAAGGCATAACAGAGACGGAGAATGAATTGATCTTCATCGGGAAACCGATTAAGATGGATGACGCCGACTTTATGAAAAAGTTGGATCTGCTTGATGAATCGAGCAGAGAGGAATCTGACAGGATCAAGGAGATCGTGGCAGAGATCGTGCCGACATATCACCCGGATAGGGAGCATTAAATGAGCGATTAGTTATATAATGAAGAGGAAGAAATAAGCGGAAGATAGCGGCTGTAGATATAAAAAACAAGGAGAGCAGGAGTCATGTCTATTGATAAGAAAAAGGTAAAAAAGCTTATAGGAATTGCTATTGCAGCTATGGGTGCTACGTTCACAGGCATGAGTGTTCTCGCCAAGAAGAAAAGGGCATCTTCTGTCTATGAAAATGATTCAGGAGAGAAAAATCCTTTTGAGGGTAAAAAAGTAGTTCTTGTTGAAGATGAGAATGATAAGGAAAATGCGGATGGTGTGAGAGGACATTTGGAAGCGGTAGGGGATTCAGATTATTGTCCAACCTTTTACGAGAAAAGAATTAAAAGAGCGATTGATATCGTTCTATCATTTGGCGGTCTTGTTGTGCTGTCTCCCGTATTTGCTGTCATAGCACTTGCAATTAAAATTGAAGATCCGGGGCCAGTACTGTTCGCTCAAAAGAGAGTAGGACAGAATAAAAGATATTTTAAATTACATAAATTCCGTTCCATGAAAATGAATACCCCTCATGATGTTCCTACACATCAATTGGAGAATCCGGATCAATATATTACAAAGGTTGGAAAATTTATTCGCGCTCACAGTCTGGATGAACTTCCTCAGATCTGGGATATCTTCGTAGGGAATATGTCAGTGATAGGACCACGACCGGCTCTCTGGAATCAGGATCTGCTAACTGCGGAGCGAGATAAATATGACGCAAATGATGTGAAGCCTGGGCTTACCGGATGGGCACAGATCAATGGAAGGGATGAACTTGAAATCGGTGAAAAGGCAAAGCTGGATGGAGAGTATGTGAAAAAGATCAGTTTTCCGTTTGATGTTAAGTGTTTTGCCAGAACCATCTTTTCAGTTGCAAAAAGTGATGGAGTCGTTGAAGGTGGAACTGGTGAGATACATAAGAAGGAGCAGAACAAGTGAAGAATATCCTCATAGTTGGTGCGAACAGCTACATAGGCGATACTTTTAAAATATATTTGGATCAATATCCTGAACGATATAAAACGGACATTTTAGCTACAAAAGGTTTGGAACCAGAACTAGAAATGTTCAAAGAGATTAATACGATTTTTTGTGTGGCGGGTATTGCCCATATTAAAGAGACAAGCCAGAACCGTCATTTGTATTTTGATGTCAATCGTGATCTGGTAGTGAAAATAGCAAAGTTACCAAAAGAAGCAGGAGTTAAACAGTTTATCCTGCTTTCATCCATGTCTGTATATGGTCTTACAGTTGGACACATAACGAAAACCACAGAACCGAAACCAACAACCGCATATGGCGAATCGAAACTTCAGGCAGACGAAAAAATTGCTAAGCTAGTAGATGGCAACTTCATTTTCACATGCCTTCGTCCACCAATGGTTTATGGGAAAAACTGTACAGGAAATTATCAGATCC
>MHCFR00700__coassemble_1093_pt1 | contig 14408 bp, 7 predicted proteins | sample MHCFR00700__metabat2_low_PE_022 | metagenome-assembled genome bin MHCFR00700 | reverse complement strand
AAAAGCGCGATGACAGAACCGCATAGTGTCAATAGTGCCAGTAGATTGTCCATTTCAACCTCTCCTCCATTCCTCTGTTAAAGAATATAATAATTTATGTGTACGGGGTGTATTATAGCATTTATTTTTAACTTTTGATATAAATTTCTAATCTTATTTTTAAATTTAGCATATTTTTATACATTTTATCTAAAGGAGGGACCAAAGCGATTCTATAGCTTTTCAGCACCCTCCTCTTACATTTACCTGATTTTTAAAATTCAAATACCGCGACACCGTATGCCGGAAGCGGGTAAGCAAAAGAATACGGGCGTCCGTCGCACTCCTGCTTTACCGGCTTGTACACAAGCGGTCTTTCCTCGCCTTTTCCCCCGTACTTCACATCGTCGCTGTTGAGTAGCAGTTTCAACTGTTTCCTCCTCGGCACTCCCACACGGTAATCTGAGCGCTCCATCGGCGTAAAATTGCACACAAAGAGCAGATTCTTCTTATTATCTTTAGAGTGTCTTATAAAGCTATATATGCTTCGGAAGCAGTCATCCGCATTGACCCACTCAAAGCCTGCGGGATCTGAATCCAGCTCGTACATTGCCTTATTTTTCTTATACAGCTGCAAAAGATCACGATACCAGTTCTGAATTTGCTGATGTTCCGGCTCCGCAAGAAGGAACCAGTCAAGTTCCCTCTCCTCACTCCACTCGCGCAACTGGGCAAATTCCTGCCCCATGAAGAGCAGTTTCTTTCCCGGATGCCCTGTCATAAACGCGTACCCAACCTTTAAATTCGCATATTTGTCGAATCCAAGTCCCGGCATCTTGTTGAGCATGGAGCATTTTAAATGTACCACCTCATCGTGCGAGAGGACAAGGATATAATTCTCGCTATATGCGTATGACATCGCAAATGTCATCATATTATGTGCGTTCTTTCTGAAATAGGGATCCAGTTTCATGTACTCTGTGAAGTCGTGCATCCACCCCATGTTCCATTTCAGGCTGAAGCCCAGCCCGTCATCCTCCGGCGCTCCTGTTACCTTCGGCCATGCAGTAGATTCTTCAGCAATCATAACCGCTCCTTTGTTTCTTCCTAAGACAACAGAATTCAAGTGCTTAAAGAACTCAATGGCCTCTAGGTTCTCATTTCCACCATATTTATTCGCAACCCACTGTCCATCCTGTTTGCCGTAATCCAAATACAGCATTGATGCAACAGCGTCCACACGGAGCCCATCCACATGGAAATGCTCGATCCAGAACAGCGCGTTTGCAATGAGGAAATTTCTCACTTCTGCCTTGCCATAGTCAAAGATCTTCGTCCCCCAGTCCGGATGTTCGCCCTTTCTTGGATCCGCATACTCAAAAGTCGCCGTTCCGTCAAAATCCGCCAGTCCATGCGCGTCTCTGGGGAAATGTGCGGGTACCCAGTCAAGAATAACCCCAATATTGTTCCTATGCAGATGATCGATTAGATATGCAAAGTCTTCGGGAGTCCCGTATCTTGACGTCGGAGCATAATATCCGGTCACCTGATACCCCCATGACCCGTCATACGGATGCTCCGCAATCCCCATCAGCTCTACATGGGTGTATCCCATATCCTTCACATATTTCACGATCGCGTCGGCAAATTCCCGGTATGTGTAAAATCCTTCATCCTCTCTGCCCGGATGTCTCATCCATGATCCGGGATGTACCTCGTAGATTGACATGGGATTTTTCTTGTGATCCCATTCCTCTCTCCTCTTCATCCAAGCATCGTCCGTCCACTTCAGATGTGCGATGTCTGTCACTCGGGACGCAGTTCCCGGTCTTAGTTCCGCATAATTTGCAAACGGATCCGCCTTGAATATCCGTTTTCCCTGCTGCGTCTCGATACAGAATTTATACAGTTCTCCCTCTTCTACTCCCGGTATAAAACATGTATAGATACCAATCGGTTCATGGCGCTCCATGTAGTTCGCCTCAAAATCCCATCCGTTAAAATCGCCTACTACGGCAACTCTCCGGGCGTTTGGCGCCCATACTGCAAAATAAACGCCCTCTTTTCCCTTATGGGTCACTTTGTGGGCGCCCATTTTCTGATAGATCTCGTAATGGTTACCCTGCCCGAAGAGATACTTGTCCAGCTCGCCAATCTCATAGGGCTGTAATTTGTTCTTTGTGTTCTTAGCGCTTTTTGTGTTCTTTGTGCTTTTACCTTTTACCATAAAACCACCTCGCCGTTTGATTTAATATAACATATATTATACTTTATCCTTGCTTAAAAAGAAAGGGAAAAGCATCTCTTAGACAAAAAGAAACAGGCAGTTTTTTCTGCCTGCTTCTCTTCCGTAAATATCCATATACACCAGTGTATCAGATATTAAAGTCATTTTCTGATAAGATTATCCTATCGGCTTCATCCGTATTTTTCCCGAATACTCTCTTCACCAGCTTTTTCGCTGACGCCTTCTGTGAATGTCCGATCGCCTCGTCCATGATCTCTTTCACCTCTGCGACAGTCACTGCATGATCCTCTCTCTGAAGAGAATCAATCTTACTATACAGCGCCAGAATCCCCATCTCGTCAATACGGTATCCATTTTCCTGTGCATAAGTCTGTCCGAACGTCACCAGCTCGTCATTGATAAAAATTGGTATCTCCAAACGGGAGGTAAACTTTCTTCTAAATTCTCGGTTGGAAATCAAAAGTCTGTCCAGCGGTTTCCGCTGTTCCTCAAGAACGATCAGAAGCTCTCCTGTGTCTCCTTCCATCGCTTTATTCAGACGGGCAACGGTCTTTTCATTCATCCTGCCTGCTTTCTCGATAATAAGAGCGCCACCATGTAACTTGTCAAAAATGTCGCTGATCCTCTTTTTATTCAGCGAATCTCCTGTAACAATCGCCACCTTACCCTGTTTGATATTTCTTTGTTTCTGGATTGCCTTTACTACATCCACAGCGAGAACAGTCTTTCCGTTTCCTTTGTTGCCGATGATTAGCAGGTTGCCCGCCTTTGACGTGCCGTTTCTGTTCGTACAATTCTTATCTTGCTCCAACACATCTACAAGCTGCTCGCTCATGCCTCGCACAGGAACAAAATAGGAAAACAGTTTCTTCTGTTCCTCTGTAAGTCCTGCTCTTGTACCGATTCCGCTCTGAGTCTCAAGGTCATAACGGCCATGCACAATGAAGCCAGTATCCATGGACAACGCATCCGATATCTCGTCCAGCGGCAAAGGCGCCGTCTTGCCTGTAGCAATCATCTTCGCTGTCTCTTTACGGCTCAGCGGTGTTGTTGCTGAGAGGATATCCATATTATCGTCGTCATCATCCGGTATTTCACGGTCATCTTCCAATTCCGCATGATCCGGGTTTACACAGAACTCTTCATCCAGATCAGGCAGCTCCTCCCGGAATCTTTCATCCTCATCCAGATCCTCGCCGTCATCAAAGTAATCTTCTTCAAACTCTTCGGCTAGTTCTTCTTCCGCTTCCTCTGCATGCTCTTCCTCGAATTCTTCCTCAAACTCCTCGTCATCCAGATCCTCGCCGTCGTCAAAGTAATCTTCTTCAAACTCTTCAGCTAGCTCTTTTTCTGCTTCCTCTGCATACTCTTCCTCGAACTCTTCCTCAAATTCCTCGTCATCCAGATCCTCGCCGTCATCAAAGTAATCCTCTTCTTCGAACTCTTCAGCTAGCTCTTCTTCCGCTTCCTCTTCATACTCTTCCTCGAAATCTTCCTCAAATTCCTCGTCATCGTCAAAAAAGTCTTCTGCGAAATCCTCATCATCAATGCGGAGTGATTCTGTTACCTTTCCCATATTCTCACGGGGTTCCTCCACTTTCTTCACCGGCTTCTCAACTGCTTTTTCCGGCTTCTCTTCTTCTGCTGGAATCACTCCCTCAATCTCATCAATCATCCTCTGGATATCCGGCGGCAATATCGGCTCCGTCGTCTTCTTGCTTTCCATATTATCCCCTTTTATCTCCCCATCTTCTATATCTTCATCGAATTCTTCCTCGCCTGTTTCAAGCAGGTCCTCCCCAATTTCTTCTGCCTCTGCCTCAAGCAGATCTTCCCCAATTTCTTCTGCCTCTGCCTCAAGCAAGTCCTCCCCAGTTTCTTCCGCCTCTGTCTCAAACAGATCTTCCTCAAAATCTTCTACGTCTGACCCAGACAGAGCGTCCTCCTCCGGTTCTCCTTCCCATCCTGTAAGGATGTCCTCCAAGTTCATCTGACCGCTGATTTGATCCGGATCCATCTCCTGTGTCTCTTCCAGCGAAAGCTGTTCAGGAAGGATCTCTTTCATTCCCCTTGCCGCGTTTTTCTTTTCATCGGAAATCTTCTCTACAATATCCATATCTGCTACCGATTCAATCTCATCGATCGCTTCCTCAAGATCCGCCATCTCCGGCTCTTCCTCTTCTGCTGTCACTTCTTCATTCTCCGGATGAAGCAGCTTCCTAAGCGCTTCATCGAGAGGCATAGTATCCCCAATCTTCTTTCTCTGGGGGATAGCTTCAGTATCAGCAGAAGAATGTTTCAGAACTTCCTCAGCCTCTGCATGTCCATCGCCTGTTTCTTTAGAAACAGCATCTGCGCCTGTACTGTCTTCAGAATCTTCTCCCGTATTTTCCTCCTTACCAGAAAGTTCCTCCGAATACTCTACCCCTGCTTCGTCCGCCGTTTTTGCCCCGGCGTACGATACAACATCAGGCATCTCCTCTGTCTCCATGGAAAATTTCTCATAGCGCTTGTCATACTTCTCCTGCTGAGACGGAGTGAGCGGTTTATACTGCATCTTTAGTTCCATCGCTTTATATACATACTGCCCTTCACTGAACCAAAGAATTAAATCATCACACTCTTCAAGGCACTCTGCTGTCATCCCTGCTTCCTGATACAGTTTTGCCAGCTCATACGCCCACTCTTCAATATACTCTGACTTCTTATACTCCTCAAGAGCTTCTATCTGCTGCTCGATAGGCGCTCTCTGGGCACGAAGGATCTGATATCTTAAAATATACTGATTCGGATCCTTCGGCGCCGTCTGAATAAAATCATCATAATAATCGATCGCTTCATCCACATTTCCCGTCTTGAGCGCCAATGTACACAGACGGCTGATAACTTTTCTGCTTCCTTCCGCACGGCGGTAAGCCAGGTTCAGGATCTCATAACTCTTCTGGTAATCCTTGATTTTCTCATAGATATCACTGACGCTCATCAGCATTGCCGCATTGCGCACTCTCTTCCAATCGATTGTGTCTGCAATCTCTGCCGCTTTTCTGTAAGAGCCGTTCTCCATGAGTTCAAGCATCTGTTCGGTCTTTGACCTGTATTCATACTTATCCACCGCATTCACCTCGTCGAAATAATCTTTCATCGGTCAGTACTTATCTGTCCGCACTGTTCTGAAACGAACCGATACCCTTTCAATATTCTATCATACAGGCGCTTCAATGTCAAAAAAAGTGCATCCTCAGTTGACATTGAAGATGCACTTTAATACTTATTTAATTTTATCATTTTTCTTTTATATTTAAAATCAGAGGCAATATTTTGATTTCGTTCCTGTGAGACCTCCGCCGTCTGTTATATGATCTTCGGTCGATTTATTAAGACCTGCTTATTAAATCTTTCCTCCTTCAATAACGGATTATATTCATAACAGTATCTGCTGTTTCTACTTTCGTTTCCACTTCCAGTACCATTCTATATTTTTTAAAGGATCTCCTAAGTTATTCTTCCTATAACCGTTCGGCAAAAGCAGTACCGTTGTCCGATATTCCAGATGTCTATTAGATTATTACTTCTATAACTATGTACCCTTTACTATAAAATGACATTCTACTCGATGTTTCTTTACACATCTTTGGAAATACTGTTATATGTGGTATCTATATTCAATACGTCTGCAAATGCGAAATCTTCGTCAATTTTTATCCGGATTCCGAACTCTCTGATCTTTTCTTTTCATCCCATTTTTCCGGATTATTGCTCTTCTCTTCGGCGAAGGTCTCTTACGTCACAGGAACTTACATCTGCCGTACCACTAACATATTGATAATGTACTGAAATTATACTGTCCATGGGACTTACCTCCTGTTGCCTTTTATTTTTAACCTAATCGAACGACAGATAAGATTTCGTTCTCTTAGATAAATATCCTTTGGAGATGTTTTTATATTGATCTCTTTTGGATATTCTTATGATAGCACTCGGCCTCCAATTTGTCAATACTTTTTATTATTTTTAATTAAATAAATTTATTATTTATTCTATTTTATCTGAATTTTCTGATAATTTATCCATTTTATAGTGTCCCTTCCTCTTAGGACATACCACATTTATGAAATATTTTCAATATTGCATGACTATTCTGACAGATACGCTCCTGATACATAGAAATGGTTTTCATTTTATACATGATTTATAAAAATCTGCATTTGTTCTTAAGAAATCTTCAGATTCTCTTAGGGATTCTTTTAAGAAAGGAGAACTATACTGACAACACTGAAAGACAGTTATCTGAAAGGAGACTTCCATATCATGAAAAATCAGTCCTGCATCGGAAGCGGAGCAAAAAAATATGGTTACATCCCAGTTCTGACCGCGCTTTTTGTAATCCTTATCTCCATAAGCATCCCCCAAGGCGCCATATTCGGTTCTCACACCGACTGGCTGAGCCAGCATGTCACACTGGCGGAGACAATACGCAGCGCCTGTCTCGAACAGCATACTCTCCTCCCCTCGTGGATTGATCTGGGCGGCGGAAGTAACGGATATATGTTCTCCTATTACGGATTTCTCCGCCCGGACATTTTAATCGGGTGCCTGCTGCCCCAAGTTTCCATGCTCCATATCCTGATCGGATATATGCTGGCTATATATCTGGCATCGGTACTTCTCTGTTATATCTGGCTTACAGGTGAGAATATCCGCCCAGTATTCGCTTTTACCGGAAGCGTGATTTTCATGACAGCAGGATGTTTCTTCCACATGCACCGGCAGATTATGTTCGTAAATTATCTGCCGTTTCTGCTGGCGGCATTTCTGTGCATCCGCAGGAAACGGATCCGGATCCTGCCCATATTCCTGACCCTCATCTGCCTGAGCAGCTTCTACTTTGCCATCTCGTCTTTTGCCGCCGTAGGCTGGTACTGGTATCAGCAGGAAGCGCCGCTTATTAAAAATGGGGCTCACTGGAAAAGGTCTCTGCTAAAAAGCATCTTCTCCAGAGGCTCTTTCCTTCCCCGCTATATGGTGGTAGTTATCACCGCTGTGGGAATTTCTGCGGCGCTGCTTCTCCCGACCGCTCTGGTTCTTACGGAGCACCGCCGAAACAGCGGGGGAATGTCGCTGATGTCCCTGTTGGAACTGTTCGCGCCAAACCCGGTGATGAACAACATTTTGTTCAATGAGTACGGCATGGGGTTGTCCTTTGTCTGCCTCTACGCCATCCTAGCGGGGCTAATAAGAAAGGGCTTCCGAAGAGACAGTTTCCTTTTCCTGCTTCTCGGAATATTCGGGGTCTTTTCATGGATATTAAATGGAACGCTCTATGCACGCCCAAAAATCCTCATCCCGTTTATGCCGCTGGTCGTTCTCCATTGTGTCCGGTACTGGCAGGAGATGCTTCCTCCCATTCGGGAATACACCGTGCATATGCCTTTCAAACGGCTCCCCCTGTTCCCCTTTGTAATTATCTTCCCGGCCGGGCTTCTGTGGTTTAGCCAGCCGCAGTTTCCGTGGATCATGGCAGAAGCAGTCCTACTCCTTGGCTTCCGCGTGATCTGTAACAGGAAGACGGGGCACTCCCACCGAAGTTCCTCGGAGCAGGACGCTGGCACTCCTTTGCCCCGACTTGGGCATCGGCTCATGCCCCGCCGCAATTCCCGGTTCAGATTTTGGCTTCTGCCCCGGCTCGATTCCCTGTTTTTCTGTCGGCTCCTGCCTCTGGTCCTGCTCATGGCTCCCGTGGGGCTGTACCTTACCACCGCCTCAACCGAAGAGTGGGTATACAGCAAAGAGATAGACGCTGGATTTACAAAGGATGAACTAAAGGATATAGACATGGATCCGCTCTACCACTTTGACAGCATGACCGAGCCTCTCATAAGCGCCAATGAACTGCCAAAATCCGGCATGACAAGGAGTACTATGTACTCCTCCATAACGAACCAGTCATATTCCAGTCTCTACTATGACACTTTGCTGACGCCCATACGGATCAACAACCGGGTAGCATTGCTCACCTCGGATAATCCCTTCCTGTTCCGGCAGCTTGGCGTCCGCTATCTAGAAACTGATACTGACCATATCCCTGCCGGATATCATGTTATAGCGCAAAGGGGGGACAGCGTTATCGCAGAGAATGAAAACGTCCTGCCACGGGCGTATTTTACACGGGATCTACCTGATGAATCCGTGATAACCTCTGAAAAATTAAGAGAATATACGCCCGGTCTATCTGCTGGCCATATTCCCGATGGGCTTACGGTGAAAAAGAACGGCGACACCTATGAAATCACGGCAGAGAAGTCATGTACGCTCCATATCACGATCACAAATCCTTCACCCGGGGATATCGTTCTGCTCAACTTTGAAGTAGAGCGCCTGACCCATGACGCCGTAATTATAGACATCAACGGAATACGGAACAAGCTATCCGCTAGCCTCGCCGCCTATCCCAACGGGAACGACTGCTTCCACTATCAGTTTTCCACAGATTTGGAGCATGGAGTGACACAGTTGTCCATTACATTTTCCAAAGGGCACTATATACTCCGGAATCCACAGTGGCAGCTCTTTGGCAAGGAGCTGTTGGACAATGAGGAATACACACCGCTTACATTAGATACAGACAGTACTTTCAATGTTATGTCAGGCACCGTTACCGCGGACAGTAGCGGTTATCTTTCCACATCCATCCCGCTCCAGAAAGGACTCGAGATTCTTGTAGACGGACGGCCTGCAGAACTCATCCCGGTCAATAAAGCGTTCGCCGGGGTCGCGCTCTCGGAAGGGACGCATCACATCGGCATCCGCTTCTCACCGCCCGGAAAGACCGTGGGATGCACGATCAGCCTCCTGTCTATGTCAGGTTACGGGATCTGGATTTTGATGAAAAAAATAAGTAAAAGGGGGAAATCCAAATGAAATTCAACAAAGAACTTATCACCTATCTGATCAGCGGCGGGATCACTACCGGGGTCAATTATATTCTGTACGGAACTCTGCTATTCCTGCATGTTCCATACCTCACCGCCAACAGCATCGCTTGGGTCGGCGCCGTGCTGACCGCCTATATGCTCAACCGCAGGTGGGTATTTCACTCTCACCGCCCGATCGCAGGGGAACTCTGTTCATTTGCCGGGCTGCGGCTTTTCACCTTGCTGGCTGAAAACGTTCTTCTCCAGATCTTGATAACAAAACTTTGTCTTACGCCGTTTCCTGCAAAGCTGATTGTCAGTGTGATCACAGTGATCGGCAACTATGTACTATGCAAATTCAGCGTATTTAAGAAAGAGGTGGCATATCATGGATAAACTGATGGAATTGGATAACAGAAAAAAGGAACTGTCTAATAACAGACAGGGAATTTCTGATAATAAATTGGAAATTTCAAAAGACCTGATTAGCATCATCGTTCCTTGTTATAACGAAGAGGAAGCGCTGCCCGCATTCTACCGTGCCGCGTCAGATGCAGTGAAAGAGATAGAGGGCGCGGACTGTGAATTTATCTTTATCGATGACGGAAGCCGCGACCACACCGCCGATATCCTTCAGCGCCTTTCTGCCATGGACGGGCGATGCAGATATCTTTCCTTCTCCCGGAACTTCGGAAAAGAGGCGGCAATGTATGCGGGGCTGCAAAATGCCTCTGGCGACTATTGTGTCTTTATGGATGCGGACCTCCAACATCCGCCTGAACTGTTAAAGGAAATGTACCGTGTCGTAAAGACAGAAGGCTACGACTGCTGTGCCGGGCTCCGAGAGGACCGTACAGGTGAAAACCATATGCGTACAGTCCTCTCCCGCACATTCTATCATATTATCGGCAGGATCTGCCGTCTGGATATGGGAGACGGCAAAGGAGATTTCCGCATGATCAGCCGCGCAATGGCGGACTCCATACTGGAACTCAAGGAATACAACCGCTACATGAAAGGCATTTTCTCTTTCGTGGGATACGATACGAAGTGGATTCCCTTCCACAATGTAGAGCGCAGCGCCGGAGCGTCAAAGTGGAACATACGCTCATTATTCCGCTATGCAATAGACGGAATCTTCTCCTTTTCCTCGGCACCTGCTTCGCTATCTGGAGCCACTGGCGTTCTTCTCCTACTGATCTCTGCACTAGTAGGAATATGTTCCCTCGTATCCGGACGCGGTCTGACCGGGATTCCTCTCCTGATCTGTCTTCTCTTCCTGCTTAACGGGATACAGATGTTCTTCATCTCCATCCTCGGCCAGTATATGTCAAGAGACTATATGGAAAGCAAGAAGCGCCCAGTCTATATTATAAAGAAAAGAGGCGGTTTCTAAAGCACGATGTCATCTACTTTTTGAAAATCTGACAGTGTATAGGATTCCACGGTGTTCCCCGCGATCAGGTAGAATCGCTCCCCTGCGTACAGCCCCCTTGCGTCTCCATACCCCGGCAGCCTGCGCGAGAACACTTGGCGGAAACCAGCTCCGTCATCGTAAGAAAAGATATCATACTCTGTCTCATCCCCGTACACCGAGAATCCAAACAGATTCTTCTCCGTATCCACAAATACTGCCTTATAATTGTACAGAGCGTCCGCCCCGTACAGATCTTCCAAAACAAGCACTGACGTCTCCTCCACATTCTCCGGGTCTGACACATCAAACATGGAAATCTTAATACCCTCTGTCGTCACGCCTTCCTCATCCACCGCCATCCCGATGCCGAGCAGTTTTCCGTCCCCGTAGGGATGAAGGTATTCTGAAAATCCCGGGATCTTCAGTTCGCCGATAACCTTAGGTTTTTCCGGGTCGGTGAGGTCTACAGAGAAAAGCGGGTCAACCTGTTTAAAGGTGACAAAATACCCTATATCTCCCATGAAACGGGCAGAGTACACATGCTCTTCTTCCGCCAGACCGTTAATCGATCCAACCATTTCAAGATCTTCATTTAACACATAGAGAGCATTACTGATCACCGCTTCTGAAGAACTATCGGAAGAGCTTTCACCTGTATCCACGCCGTCATCCCCCGCGCCATTCCTCGTCTGAGCACTGGATATCCCTGTCAACGGCATGATATCCTCATCTGATTCACATGGTTCTATTGTGACCACCATCCGAAGATATCCGTTGTACTCGTCAATACTAAATGAATCGTTCAATGTGCCGTCTACCTTTGTCTGTGCAGCCCCTGTCAGTTTTCCATCCGCGTAAGTGATCCTGCGGATGGATGTCTGCGTCACATCCGCCGTTCCATAATAGGACTCTGTAATATAAATATTATTTCCGCTCACATAGCAGATACCGCCAATGCCGAACACCGCTTTGCTGTCTGTTTTTCCAGACGGATCATCTAGCGCAAATGCAGAAATAACTGTATACTGGCTTCCCAGTTTCGTCTGGGGCATATAGATCGCCGACGCCTCCAAAAGCTTCCCTTGGACCTCGGGAATATAAACGCCTGTATCTGTGCGTGCCACCGGCCCCAGTGCATAAAACTCACTCAGTAGATAAACATATCCCCCGCTTACCCGCATGGTCTTATAATTTCCGCTCTGCGTGACTGTATCCACTTTCTCTGGCGACGACGGATCACTAACATCGTACACATCCGCACAGGTATATTCTTTATAATATCCGTCTCCTGTTTCTTCCTGCCCGGTGAACTCTGTCTTGGTATAGAGGATGACAAGCTTTTCTGCCTCCACATAAATCTCACGGATATAACACTCTCCATCAAAGCTGACTTCGGAGAGCGGCTGCATTTCTTCTGAAGCAACTCCCACGATAGACACTGTCTGACCATTCAGAATATACAAATTTTCTCCGTCGGTCTTAACTGTATCTGCCTCGCCGATCCCCTCTTCTCTTACATTCGTGTCCGAGTATCCTGTTGATCCTGCCGAAGCACCGCTGTTCACAGCGCTCTGCGCTGCCCCGGAAGCGCCGGAATAGGCGGAAGCATCCCTTGTACCTGTATCAAAAGAGGTCTCTTCTCCTATCCTCGCCTGCACTTTGGCTTGTTCCTGATCTGCTTGAATGTATTCGTAAATCTCGTCATAGTCTGCCGCAGTCACTAACTCTGATACTTCTGCATCCCAATCCGATGCTACGCTGCTGCTTTTACCCGCACTTTCCCGAGAAGTTCCCGCATCTCTGTCCGCTCCGCCTTTTAGTCCATCGAGATTTAAAAGCGCAGCGGCTCCAACAATCACACAGAGGCACGCCGCGGCGGCAATGCCCGCATACTTCCATCTGTATGTCTTCTTTTTCTTCCTCGCTCTCTCATAGAGCATCTCTTCCACTGCGCCGGGTTCAAGGGACGGCGGAACCTGAATATCGTCTGTCAGGTCACGGAGCTCGTTTTCTATCTGCTGCATCTCGATCTCATCTCTATTTTTCTCATCCATATCTATCTGCCTCCCGGTCAAATATCATTCCAAGTGATCTGTCAATTCAGGGCGCTGCGAATCTTCTCCAACGCCCTACTTTTCCTCGAACGCACAGTAGCCGCATTTTTGTCCAGCATCCGAGCGATCTCTTCACTTTTATAACCCCCAAACACGGAGAACGCCACGATCGTCCTCTCCTCTTCGTCCAGAGCATCAAACGCACGGCGCACATCGTGCCATTGCGCATAGTCAGGCTCTACTGCTCTCTCGTGAATTCCGGCCTCCGTAAGCCGCTCCCGCTCCCTTTGCTCCAAGCGCATGATCTTTTTACACTGGTTATGAAGGATCGTAAACATCCAGCTTCGGAAGGACTCCTCCTTCCTCAAAGAACACATATTTTCAAATGCAGATATGACCGCCTCGCTCACCGCGTCCTCCGCGTCCTGTGGATGCTTCGTCCTATAAAGCGCAAACCTGTACAGTTCTTTGTAAATCTGCGCATATAGCCGGGAAAATGCTTTCACATCCCCGCGTTTCGCCCGCCGGATCAGTTCCTCCTGCGCAGCGTTTTCATAATCGGACATCTTCCCCCTCCTCCTGTACCGTGGTTATCATAATTTCTAGCGCTATTCCGCTGTATTTCACCGCTGTGTTACGTTCAATGTCTTGTATTGTGCAGATACTTTATCAATCTATTTGCTGTGGTATATATTAGAGTACCATGGAATGGATTTTGTTGCATGGAAAATAAAAATTTTATGCACATCGCCCACGGCATCCGCCCTATGAAAAAAGAGAGAGAACCCGCAGTTCATGTGAGCATGACTGCGGGTTCTCTCTATTTTTTCGCACTGTGGATTGCTTTCGCGTCTATTTTCCGTAGTAGCATTTCAGGTAGATGTCTTTGATCTCCTTAATGAGCGGGTATCTCGGGTTTGCTCCTGTACACTGGTCGTTAAATGCCTGCTCACACATGTCATCCAGAGTATCAAGGAAGTATTTCTCATCGATACCGTAATCTTTGATCGTCTTCTTGATACCGATCTTCTCTTTAAGGTCTTCCAGTTTTGCGATGAAGTTTTCAAATACTTCTTCGTCCGTCTTACCTGTGCATCCTGCGAAGCGTCCAAGCTCTGCGTATCTTGCAAGTGCATGCGGATACTGGTACTGAGAGAATGTTCCCATCTTTGTCGGAACTTCTGCTGCATTGTATCTCATAACTTCTGTCAGAAGGACAGCGTTTGCAACACCGTGGGGCAGATGATGGAAAGCGCCCAGCTTATGTGCCATGGAGTGGTTCACACCGAGGAATGCGTTCGCGAATGCCATACCTGCCATACAGGAAGCATTGTGCATTTCTTCGCGTGCCTTCGGATCGTTCGCACCGTTCTCGTATGCAGACGGAAGGTTGTCAAATACCATCTTCACTGCCTTCATAGCAAGACCATCTGTGTAATCTGTGGCCATGATAGATACATATGCCTCGATCGCGTGTGTCATAACGTCGATACCAGATGCGCTTGTCAGTCCCTTCGGAGCTGTCATCGCGTTGTCGACGTCTACGATTGCCATGTTCGGAAGCAGCTCGTAATCTGCGATCGGCCACTTAACGCCTGTTTCAGCGTCTGTAATGATAGCGAACGGAGTTACCTCGGAACCTGTACCTGAAGATGTGGGGATTGCTACGAAATAAGCCTTCTCTCCCATCTTCGGGAATGTGAATACTCTCTTGCGGATATCCATAAAGTCCATAGCCATATCTTCGAAGTTTGCTTCCGGATGCTCGTACATCAGCCACATGATCTTAGCTGCGTCCA
>MHCFR00700__coassemble_1065_pt1 | contig 14769 bp, 14 predicted proteins | sample MHCFR00700__metabat2_low_PE_022 | metagenome-assembled genome bin MHCFR00700 | reverse complement strand
ACTATAATATTACAGCATGACTAAAGGAGAAACAGTATACGCCATAGCCCCGGAGTGTGCTGATTTCACATATACAAGTAAATGTTATCTGATGATTTTATAGGAGGAACACCCATGAAAACTTATATGGCTAACCCTGACAAGATTGAAAGAAAATGGTATGTGGTTGACGCTGACGGATGCACACTGGGACGTCTTGCTTCTGAAGTAGCTAAGGTACTCAGAGGAAAGAATAAGCCGGAGTACACACCGCATATTGATACAGGCGATTATGTGATCGTTGTAAACGCTGAGAAAGTGAAAGTGACAGGAAAGAAACTTCAGCAGAAGATCTATTACAATCACTCCGAGTATGTAGGCGGTATGAAAGAGACTACACTTGCCGAGATGATGGCAAAGAAACCGGAGAGAGTGATCGAGCTGGCTGTTAAAGGAATGCTCCCGAAAGGACCTATGGGAAGAAGCATGATCAAAAAGCTTCATGTCTACGCTGGCCCAGAGCATGCAAATCAGGCTCAGAAGCCGGAAGTTCTGACATTTTAGGTAAAGGTTGAAAGGAGGATATAACAGTGGCTAACGCAAAATATTACGGAACAGGAAGAAGAAAAAAATCGGTTGCAAGAGTATACCTTGTACCGGGGACGGGCAAGATTACGATCAATAAAAGAGACATCGACGAGTATCTCGGACTTGAGACGCTGAAAGTTGTCGTACGCCAGCCGCTCGTGGCAACAGGTACAACAGACAAATTCGATGTACTTGTAAATGTAAAAGGCGGAGGTTACACAGGACAGGCAGGAGCGATCCGTCACGGTATCGCAAGAGCGCTTCTTGAGGCTGACGCGGATTACAGACCGGTTCTTAAGAGCGCAGGATTCCTGACTCGTGACCCGAGAATGAAAGAGCGTAAGAAATACGGCCTCAAAGCGGCTCGTAGAGCTCCGCAGTTCTCCAAACGTTAATCAGACATTTCAGAATGTACAATTTCAAAACAAAATTTGCAAACCTCTCAAGACTTCGGTCTTGGGAGGTTTTTAAGATCTTTCACTGGAAAACTGTGATACGATAAAAGTAAAAAAAGCAAGCAAAGTGTAATAATTTGCATTTTGCTTGCTTTTTTTGTCGAAAAAGGTATTCTAGCTGACGGATTATTTGAAGGAGGAAGAGAAAAATGAGAAAATATGTAGCTGAATTTATCGGTACATTCGTGCTGACATTCGTAAGCTGCGGTGCGGCGGCTATTTCCGGCGGAATCGACGGAGTACTTGGCATCCTCGGCATTGCGACGGCTTTTGGGCTATCTATTGTAGCAATGGCATATTCTATCGGAAATATTTCCGAATGCCATATTAACCCGGCTGTGTCTCTTGCGATGCTTATCAGCAAGAGAATAAACGGAAAAGACTTTGTGGGATATGTAATCGCGCAGGTCTTAGGAGGTATTGCTGCGGCAGGGCTCTTGAAATTTGTGGGAAGTATGTGTAACCCGGCTATCACAGGACTTGGAACGAACGGATACAAAGATGCGTCTTATGTGGGACTGAACATGACAGGCGCTCTGGTAGTTGAGATCGTACTGACATGCATCTTCTTGATTGCGATTCTTGGCGTGACATCAAAAGAGTCTTTCTCTAGTGTGGCGGGACTTGTGATTGGTCTTACACTGACTTTTGTTCACATTATCGGGATCCCGCTGACAGGCACAAGCGTAAATCCGGCAAGAAGCTTTGGACCTGCACTGCTTGCAGGCGGAGAAGCGCTTTCCCAAGTGTGGGTATTTACTGTAGGACCGCTTGTGGGAGCAGCAATCGCAGCTCTGATCTGGATGTTCTTAAATACAGAGTCTGAGAACAAATAAGAATAGGCATAACGCCCGCGGTATAGGGCGACACAGCGGCAAAACAATGTTGATGGAATTCAATATTGTTTTGCCGTTTTCGGTATATTAGTTTATTGCATAAAAAAGTAAGTGCCATAAGTCCGACAGACAGAAGATTCAAAATAAAACTACAAAACAGAAACCGGAAACAGAAAAGCAAAAGTTCATAGAACAGGAGATCAAGGAATGAGAGGAACATTGAGAAAAAAAGCGGCACTCCTTATCGCCCTTGTGCTCTCAATAGGCATGCTGGCGTGCGGATGCACGGACAGTGCGGGACAAGGAACGCTGAAGGTAGGAGTGCGTGATGACATTATGAATTTCGGATATCTCAACGAAACAACAGGGAAGTATTATGGTCTGGAAATCGACATCGCAGCAGAAATGGCGGACAGGCTCGGGTATGCGGATGTGGAATATGTAACGGTGACACCCGACACAAGGAAGGACATGCTTCTGCGCGGAGAGGTTGACTGTATTGTGGCGACCTACTCTATTGCAGAGTCGAGAGAAGAAAATTTCGACTTCTCCGATCCGTATTATACGGACAGTACAGTGGTGGTTGTGGAGAAGTCTTCCCTTATTACCAAAATTGAAGAGTTAAAGGGTCTCAATATCGGTACGATGGCGGGATCGAACGCCTCCCCCCTTCTTGCAACAAAGCTTTATGAGCTGGGCATCATCGGGGAAGAAGTGATCTCAAATACAGATACATTTACGCAATACGATGGCGTGAGCGTGACGAAGGTTCCCTCCTATCAGGAGCTTGATGCTCTATTGGAGCAGGGAACTGTGGACGCAGCATGCATGGATCGTTGTATCGCGGAGACATATATGGATGATGACAGATTGTATCTGGCGACAGAGATTGCAGATCAGAACTACGGCGTTGCGACACAGAAGGATTCTGAGATTTCCGCCAAAGTGGCTGAGGTGATCCGCGAGATGCTCGATGATGGAACCATTGATTTGATAATTGACAAATGGAATTAGGAGGGGCTATGAACAGAGAAATGAAGCGAAAAGCGGCTTTTATGGTTGCTGTTGGGATAATTTTTCTTGCCCTGCTGGGCGGGCTGCTGTTTTTCATGCAGACCAGTCTTTCCCTGTCGAATCAGCGGGAGAGTACGAAGGCTAAATTAGAGGAGATGGATGAAATTATTGCTCAGGCAAAAGAGTCCGAGGTTCAGACAACCCAGTCCTTCGATGAGATTCAGCAGTCTAAAGTTGCGAGTATGGCGTTTATGTTTCGAAATGGTGTTATGGAAGGTTATACGGAAGCGAATCTTCAGGGATGCAAAGTTCTTCTAGATGCAGAAAATGTGTATATTCTTGACAGAGAGGGAAACAAACTGGGCGCTTCCCAGAACGCGTCGGTTGATTTTACGTTGGTAAGATACAATCAGCTTCGGACAGTGTTTGATGAGAACGAGGCGTCTGAGGCTTTTGAGGTGGAGACGGACAGAGGGCGTTTTCGCTACTACGGATATCGGATTGATGATAGTGCAATGGCGGTTCTTGAGAAGAATCCAGCGGAGCTGGATGATCTTCTGGCGTCCACTTCCACGTGGGACGCAATGCTCCGTACCGTGACTGTTGGATTAAATGGTTTCACTTTCGCTGTATCGGATAAAGATTATACGTTTCTTTATTATCCAAATGAAAATCTGGTGGGGATGGATGCCCTTGCGGAAGGAATCGCAGTGGATGATCTTGAAGATGGAAACTATACATGGCTGGAAGTGAATGGAGAGCTGCTGTACTGTGGTGTGGAGCATGTGGAGGATGCGTATGTTATTTGCGCTGTGCCGGAAGATGAAATCCTTTCAGCCAGAGATATCACAGTCATGATCATCCTGTTCTCCTTTTTTGTGGTGATCACGCTTGTTATCACTTATGCCTTTTTTATCATGATCCAAGAGCAAAAGAAAGAACGCAGGAAACTGAAGGGAAATATTTATTACAACTTTGCAGTTGGAAGGAAGATTGGGACTGTGTCTGCCATAGGGCTTGTATGTATTCTGATTGTGACTTTCTACATGCAGACGCTTTTTGCCTTGTCCCAGCAGTCGATCAGTAACAGTCAGCATCTTTCGGAGATTGAACGGGAGATCAAAAATTATGAAGATGAACGCGAAAGTGTGACGGAGCAGTATAACGACCGCTATTTGAACAAAGCACAGATTGCCGCATATATGCTGACAGCTGCGCCGGAACTTGCGGACAGGGAATATCTCGCAGAGATCAGCTCCTTGCTCGGTGTGGAGTCGGTCAGCGTGTTTGACAAAAACGGGGATCAGATCGCGACCAATTCTCCGTATACAGAATTCCATATCAGCGATGATCCGGAAGATCAGTCTTATGAATTTCGAAAACTTCTGGTGGGAATGGAGTATCTTATTCAAGATGCGCAGGTGAATGATTTGACCGGAGAATACGAACAGTATATTGGCGTGACTCTCCGGGATGAAGAGGGAAATGCCAACGGTTTTGTCCAGATATGTATAGAGCCGTCTCTTCTTGAGGATGTGCTTGAGAACATGGAACTGACTTCTGTTTTAAGAGGCATCCGCGTGGGAAATGAAGGGATTGTTTTTGCGGTTGATTCTGAGAACGAAAAATTTGGGTATTATCCGACAGAGAGGCTGATTGGAAAGAGTGCTTCTTCTTATGGGATTACAAAGAGCCAGATGACAGACGGATACACAGGATATCTCACAATCAATAGTGAGAGCTACTATGCGTCCTCTCTTGGAATCGGGGAGAATTATATTTATATCGCCGTGCCGTCAGGAAATGTGGCGGGCAACAGGTTACCCTTGACGATCACATCGGGCGCAGCCAGTTTACTTGCTCTTTTGATTGTGTTCGCACTGTTGACTTTTAGCCGGAAAGAACCGGAAAAAGTTCAGGAGGAAAAGAACAAAATTACTCACGGGCATATGGCAGATGTGGTAATGCCAGATAAGACGGTCAAGAGAACGAAATCCGCTGCGAGCCGCTGGCAGAATAATGTGATTGAATGGAAGGAAAAAACGCCGGAACAGCAGATTTCTTCGGTGTTAAAAACCTTGCTTGCCGTGCTTGCAGTCATCATCTGCATTGCGGTTCTGTTTCAAGATACATTTTTTGACAGTCAATCGATCTTCCGATTTGTGTTAAGCGGAGATTGGGCGCATGGCTTTAATATTTTTGCTGTGACCTGTTCTTTGATGCTGATTTGCGTGGGAAGCGTGATCACAATGATCGCCCAACGAATTTTAAGTCTGCTGGCGAGGACAATGGGGGCCAAGGGAGAGACGATCTGCCGGCTCTTGCACAACTTCCTAAAATATATCTCTGTGCTGGCACTGTTATTTTACTGTCTCTCATTGTTCGGAATTGACACGGCGACTTTGCTTGCTTCCGCCGGTATCCTGACACTGATCGTCGGGCTGGGAGCTCAGACATTGGTGTCTGACATTCTTGCGGGACTTTTCATTATTTTTGAGGGTGAGTTCCAAGTGGGAGATATCGTCACAATCGGAGACTGGAGAGGAACGGTAGTGGAAATCGGGATCCGAACCACAAAAATACTGGATGGAAGCGGGAATATTAAGATCATCAGTAACAGTGACGTGACGGGCGTCGTAAATATGACAAGAGAATTTTCTTATTCATGGATTGATGTGGGAATCGAGTACGGAGAATCTCTTGAACGTGTGGAGAGTATTCTTGAGGATGAATTCCCCAATATTCGGAAACACATACCGAATATTCTCGACGGACCGTTTTATAAGGGTGTCGTATCCCTTGGGGATAACAGCGTGAACATCCGTATCATGGTACTTTGTGCTGAGGGCGACAGAATCCAGATGGAGAGAGATCTTAACCGCGAGATGAAACTGATCTTCGACAGGCATAATATCAGTATCCCGTTCCCGCAGGTGGTAATCAATAAACCGGCAGAGTTTAAAGAAGCTACCACATGGGAAAAACTCAAATCAGAACGATTTACAAAAGAGCAGCGTGAAGCAGCTGGAAATTATATCGAGGAGGATGAAGAGGATCACTGACGGGTATGCGGGACGGATGCCCCTACTCCTAAAAACATCTATATGTAAATTACGGACAGGCCGGCGCGACATTGCGCCGGTCTGTTTTCGCGTGAAGCAGCTTTTCTGACAGCGATTTGGCGCCGGGTAACTGATCTTGCGAAAACGGCAGACACATGATATACTTCTCCTGATAATAATTTGTTTTTAGGAGGAATATTTTTATGGACGCAGACCCTGCGGGTGATTCTATTTTATTTGATCTGTTACTTTTGGTGTTTTTTACGCTGTTGAATGCTTTTTTTGCTGGGGCGGAGATGGCTGTTGTATCGGTTAATAAAAACAGGATACGGTCTCTGGCAGAAGAAGGAAATAAGAAAGCGAAGGTGATCGAAAGACTGTTTGATGATTCTACGAGGTTTCTCTCAACCATTCAAGTGGCGATCACATTTGCGGGATTTTATTCTTCGGCATCTGCAGCGGCAGGCATTGCACCGGTGCTGACCAGCTGGCTTTCTGGAGTTGGAGTGCCTTACAGTTATCAGATTGCCCACAACGGAGTGACATTGATACTGATGTTCTTTAACTTGGTGTTTGGTGAACTTGTTCCGAAGAGGATTGCTCTCCAGAAGGCGGAGGCATTCTGCATGCTGACGGTCATGCCCGTGCACTATATTTCAATTATACTTTCGCCCTTTATCAAACTGCTTTCTGTCTCCACTAAGCTGGTTCTCAGACTACTCCGCATGAAAACGGAGGACCAGGAGGAGGCCGTGACAGAGGAGGAGATCAAGGCATTGCTCAAGATGGGAAATGAGAGCGGGACATTTGATGATGATGAGCGGGAAATGATTGATTCCGTATTCCGGTTTGACGAAAGGACTGCAAAAGAGATCATGGTGCCAAGACGCGATGTGTTTGCCATTGATATTGAGGAGCCTTTCGAGGAAGTGCTCGATGAGATTTTGGAGACAAGACACAGCAGAATTCCGGTCTATGAGGAAAATATTGACAATATCATCGGTGTGCTTCACATCAAAGATGTCATGATTGAACTGCGGAAGAATAGGCTGGAACAGGCAGATATTCGAAAAATGCTGCACAAACCGTTTTTTGTTCCAGAGACAAAGGATGCTGATGAACTGTTCCGCACAATGCAGGAGACGAGACACCACATGGCAGTTCTCGTGGATGAGTACGGCGGTTTTGCAGGCATTGTGACGATCGAAGATCTAGTCGAAGAGATTATGGGAGAGATCAACGAGGAGTATGAGGAGGTTGTGCCGGAGATCGAGGTGGTCAGTGAAAACGAATACCTTCTGGATGGAAGCATTCTTATTGACGATTTGAATGAAGATCTGGGATTGAAGCTGGAAACAGAGAATTATGACACGCTTTCCGGGTATCTGATCGAAAAGCTGGGACATATTCCGGCGAAGGAAGACCGGGATGTGATTGAGGCGGACGGTCTGATATTCTATGTGGAGGAAGTGAGAGATAACAGGATTGTCAGAGTGAGGATGAAACGCCCTATGTCTGAAAATATAAGTCAAGAGGATTGAAAGGAGATGCAGTGAGATGAAATTGCTGTCTGTAGGAGAAGAGTTGAGAAATAATAGTTATCCGGGGAGAGGGATCATCATCGGAAAGACGCCGGATGGGAAAAAGGCTGTTACAGCTTATTTTATTATGGGAAGAAGTGAGAACAGCCGGAACCGCATTTTTGTGGAAGACGGAGAGGGAATCCGCACACAGGCGTTTGATCCGTCCAAGCTGACAGATCCCAGTCTGATTATTTATGCTCCAGTACGGGTTCTTGGAAACAAGACGATTGTGACTAACGGTGATCAGACAGATACGATATACGAAGGTATGGACAAGCAGCTCACATTTGAACAGTCTCTGCGCACAAGGGAATTTGAACCAGATGCGCCAAACTATACGCCGCGCATCTCCGGCATCCTCCACATAGAAAACGGGACGTATAATTATGCCATGTCTATTTTGAAAAGCAACAATGGAAATCCTGAGCACTGCAATCGGTATACATTTGCATATGAGGACCCGGCGGCGGGAGAGGGGCATTTTATCCATACATATCTGTGTGACGGAGACCCGCTTCCGAGTTTTGAGGGTGAACCGAAGCTGATCAGCATCCCTGATGATATGGGAGAGTTTACAGAGCTTCTGTGGAACAGCTTAAATGAAGATAACAAAGTTTCCCTTTTCGTCCGCTATATTGATATTGAAACGGGAAAATACGAGACAACCATCGTGAACAAAAATCAATAAAAATGAAAGGAACGGATGAAAAGATGAAAGAATTAGAACTGAAATACGGGTGCAATCCGAATCAGAAACCATCGAGGATCTATATGAATGACGGAAGCGAGCTCCCGATCAAGGTGCTGTGTGGACGGCCGGGATATATCAATTTTCTGGATGCGTTCAATGGCTGGCAGCTTGTGTCTGAGTTAAAGAAAGCGACAGGGCTTCCGGCAGCCACTTCTTTTAAACATGTCTCTCCAGCAGGGGCTGCGGTAGGACTGCCGCTTAGCGAGACGCTGGCAAAGATATATTGGGTGGATGACCTCGGGGAACTGTCCCCGTTGGCATGCGCCTATGCCCGTGCAAGAGGAGCCGACAGGATGTCCTCTTTCGGAGATTTCATCGCATTGTCTGACGTTTGTGACGTGGATACGGCAAGGTTGATCAAACGCGAGGTGTCTGACGGTGTAATTGCGCCGGGGTATGAGCCGGAGGCGCTGGAACTGTTAAAGCAGAAGAAAAAAGGAAACTACAATGTGATCCAGATTGACCCGGATTATAAGCCGGCGGCTCTTGAGCGCAAGGAAGTGTACGGGATCACATTTGAGCAGGGAAGGAACGAATTGAATATTGACAAGGATTTCTTCTCCAATATAGTGACAGAAAATAAGGTTCTGAGTGACGCGGCAAAGATTGATCTTGCTATCTCCATGATCACTCTGAAATATACTCAGTCTAATTCTGTCTGCTATGTGAAGGATGGACAGGCGATCGGAATCGGGGCTGGGCAGCAGTCACGTATCCACTGTACGCGTCTTGCAGGGCAGAAAGCTGACAACTGGTGGCTGCGTCAGAGCCCAAAGGTGCTGGGGCTTCAGTTTAAAGACGGTATTGGGCGCGCGGACAGAGATAACGCGATTGACCTGTACATCGGAGAAGAGTACATGGATGTTCTTGCGGACGGTGTGTGGGAGAATACATTTAAAGTAAAACCGGAAGTATTTACGCGCGAGGAAAAGCGGGAGTGGCTTGACAGGATGACAGATGTGGCGCTTGGGTCAGATGCCTTCTTCCCATTCGGGGATAATATCGAGCGCGCGCATAAAAGCGGCGTGAAATATATCGCACAGCCGGGGGGATCTGTCCGTGATGACAATGTGATTGACACATGTAACAAGTACGGCATGGTGATGTCATTCACGGGAATCCGTTTGTTCCATCACTAGCAGCGTCACAGCGCGGGCCGGACGAGAGGAGAGCCGTATGGTAATAGAGACAAATAGTCCGGAAGAAACATTCCGGACGGGAAAAGAGTTGGGAGAAAAAGCGGTGCCCGGACAGGTGTTTACGCTGACGGGCGATCTTGGCGTGGGCAAGACTGTGTTTACCCAAGGACTGGCAAAGGGGCTGGGAATTGAGGAGCCGGTGAACAGTCCGACATTTACCATTGTTCAGGTGTATGACGGGGGCAGGCTTCCCTTCTATCATTTCGATGTTTACCGCATTGGGGATGTGGAAGAAATGGATGAGGTCGGGTTTGAGGATTATGTGATGGGAGACGGTGTCTCCCTTATTGAATGGGCAAATTTAATTGAAGAGATTCTGCCCGAAAAGCGTACGGACATCCTGATTGAAAAGGACCTTGAACGTGGGTTTGATTACCGCAGGATTACGATTGACCAAACGAGGTGACGCATTTTATGAAAGTTTTGGCGATAGATAGCTCCGGGCTGACGGCCACAGTGGCTGTGGTGGAGGATGAGCAGACGACCGCTGAGTATACGGTGAATTATAAAAAGACACATTCGCAGACGCTCCTGCCCATGATCGATGAGATCGTCCGTATGGCAGAGGTAGATCTGACAGCTATCGACGCAATTGCGGTGGCAGGAGGTCCAGGGTCTTTTACTGGGCTTCGCATTGGCTCTGCCACGGCAAAGGGGTTGGGGCTTGCCATGGGCAAACCGCTGATCCACGTGCCGTCGGTGGATGCTATGGCGTACAATGTGTACGGATGTGAGGATATCATTTGTCCCATTATGGATGCAAGGCGCAGTCAGGTCTATACGGGAATTTATACATTTGTTCCGCAAAAAGCGGATGGTGACGGACAGCAGATGGAATATACGTTTAAGGTTTTGCGTGTGCAGATGGCGGTATCTGTGGAAGAATTGGTCCGGCGTCTCAATATTTACGGGAAACGTGTCGTGTTTCTCGGAGATGGCGTCCCTGTGTATAAGGAGATGCTTAGAGAAGGATTAAAGGTACCATTTTTCTTTGCTCCTTCTTATATGAATCGTCAGAGAGCAGCGGCAGTGGGCTCTCTTGGGATTCGGTATTATCAGGCAGGCAGATACGAGACAGCGGCGGAACATAAGCCGGATTACCTGCGGGTATCTCAGGCAGAACGCGAGCGTGCGGAGCGGGAAAAACATGCTGTGCCGAAGGTGCGCAAAATGGTTATGGAGGACGGCGCTGCGGTGGCAGAGATGGAACATCAGCTCTTTCATGATTCGTGGAGTGAAAAGTCCGTTCTGGAGACTCTTTCCCAACCGAACACTATCTGCCTGATGGCGGAAAAAGCAGGGAGAGCGGCAGGGTATATCCTTGCATATACGGCGGCGCAAGAGGCAGAAATTGTCCGGATTGCAGCTGCAAAGGAATTGCAGAGGCAAGGGGTTGCCAGTGCGCTCATGGAAGAACTAGAGATGCTTTGCCGGACACAGGGGATCTCAAAGATCCTTTTAGATGTTCGTTCGGGCAATGTGGCGGCGCGCGCTCTCTATGAGAAGAGCGGTTTTATTGAGGACGGCATCCGCCAGTATTTCTATGAAAATCCAAGAGAGGATGCAGTGCTTATGAGCAAGGCGTTGTGAGACTGGAAAAAAGGATACAGCACCGGCAGCAGTTCCCAGTAGGAATCCGGGCGCTGATCCGATATACTTTAGGCGTGACAGAAAGCAAGACTGTATATTACAGGAGGAGAATGTATGCGCCGGTATCAGGTAAAAGAAACAAAAGAAATTAAAACAATCATCTGCAATCAGTGTGGGAAAGAGATCCATGTAACGAATGGATGCCCAAGAGAAGGGGTATTCAGCGCAGATTACACATGGGGATATTTTTCGGGAAAAGATGGGGAGAAGCATAGCTTTGATTTGTGTGAAGAGTGTTATGACAAGTTGCTTTCATCTTTCCAGCTGCCTGCAGATATAGAAGAATAGAGCAGAGGGATTTAATGTTAGATGTATGTTTGCTTGGATGTGGTGGAATGATGCCGCTTCCTTACCGCTATTTGACCGCGCTGATGACACGCTTTAACGGGAGCAGCCTTCTCATTGACTGTGGGGAAGGGACGCAGATCGCGGTGAAAGAGAAGGGATGGAGTTTTAAACCGATTGATGTGGTTTGCTTTACTCACTATCATGGAGATCATATTAGCGGCCTTCCGGGACTGCTCCTGACTATGGGGAACGCGGATAGAAGGGAACCCCTCACCTTGATTGGACCGAAAGGACTTGAGCGGGTAGTAGGCTGCCTGCGCGTAATCGCGCCGGAATTGCCGTTCCCTATTATTTTTAAGGAAATAGAAGGGGCGGAGCAGACCTTTGAGATGAACGGATACCGCTTGAAAGCGTTTCGAGTCAGCCATAATGTGCTCTGCTATGGGTATACTATAGAGATTGACCGCGCAGGAAAATTTGACGCGGCGAAAGCGAAGGAGCAGGAAATCCCGCTTCCGTACTGGAGCAGGCTTCAGAACGGAGAGACCATTGAGGACGGGGCGAAGACCTATACCCCGGACATGGTGCTGGGTCCGCCGCGGAAAGGTCTGAAGCTGACATACACTACGGATACAAGACCTACAGAATCAATCAGGCGGAATGCCGAGAACTCCGATCTCTTTATCTGCGAAGGGATGTACGGTGAGAAGGAGAAGGCAGCGAAAGCAGTGGAATATAAACACATGACATTTTATGAGGCGGCGGAGATTGCCCGTGCGGCAAATGTGCGTGAGATGTGGCTGACGCATTATAGTCCATCCCTAACGCGTCCGGAACCGTATATGGATGAAGTGCGCAAGATATTTCCCAAAGCGAAAGCCGGGAAGGATGGAATGTCTGTGGAATTGATGTTTGAAGATTGAGAGGCGTGACATGAAAGAGATAAAAGATATCAATATCCTGGCGATTGAGACTTCCTGCGACGAGACCTCTGCGGCGGTTGTACACAATGGGCGGGAAGTGCTTTCCAATGTTATCTCGTCTCAGATCGATCTGCATAAGCTGTATGGCGGCGTTGTTCCAGAGATTGCGTCAAGGAAGCATATTGAAAAGATCAATCAGGTTATTGAAGAAGCGCTGAAGGAAGCTGATGTGACGCTGGATGATATTGATGCGGTGGGTGTGACATATGGTCCGGGGCTTGTAGGCGCTTTGCTTGTGGGAGTGGCAGAAGCAAAGGCAATTGCCTATGCAAGGAATCTTCCTCTTGTGGGAGTGCACCATATTGAGGGGCATATTTCAGCAAACTATATTGAACATCCGGATCTGGAACCTCCGTTTTTATGTCTTGTGGCGTCAGGCGGGCACACGCATCTTGTGTGTGTAAAAGAGTATGGGGAATATGAGATTTTAGGGCGCACCAGAGATGACGCGGCTGGCGAAGCCTACGATAAAGTTGCCCGCGCCATTGGGCTGGGCTATCCGGGCGGACCGAAGATCGACCGCATTGCAAAAGAAGGGAATCCAAATGCAGTGAAATTCCCGAAAGCACATATTGAAGGGGCGCAGTATGATTTCAGCTTCAGCGGATTGAAATCAGCGGTACTCAATTATATTAACGGTTGTAAGATGAAAGGTGAAAGTTTTGATCCTGCGGATATCGCTGCTTCCTTTCAAAAAGCTGTAGTGGAAGTTCTTGTGGAGAATTCTATGAAAGCGGCCGAAGATTACGGCATGTATAAGTTTGCTATCGCGGGCGGCGTGGCGTCTAACACTGCGCTGCGGGCGGCGATGGAAGAGGCGTGCAAAGAGCGGGAGATCCGTTTTTATTACCCGTCGCCTGTTTACTGCACGGACAATGCGGCAATGATCGGAGCGGCGGCATTTTATGAGTATCTTTCAGGCACGAGGCATGGCTGGGATCTTAATGCAGTGCCGAACCTGAAACTTGGGGAACGATAAGGAAGAACGGTAGGGAAACAGGATGGGAAAAGTATACTGTACCGCCATTGTGCTGGCGGCTGGCAGCGGAAAGCGGATGGGATCAAAGGTTCATAAACAATATCTTTTGATTGGCGGGAGACCGGTATTGTATTACTCTTTGAAAGCATTTCAGGATTCGGAGCTGATCGATGAGATTATCCTTGTCACAGGGAGTGGAGAAGAAGAGTACTGTCACGAGGAGATTGTCAAGAAATATGGGATTTCTAAAGTGAATGCGATTGTCTCAGGAGGCGCAGAGCGTTATCATTCCGTGTGGTGCGGACTTCGGGAAACAAAAGACGGCTACGTATATATCCATGACGGCGCAAGGCCTTTTGTAGATGAAGAAATTATACGACGGGGGTATGAGTGTGTGGCTGTTGAGAAAGCATGCGCAGCGGGTATGCCCTCCAAAGATACGGTCAAAATCGCAGATGAAAAAGGGTTTGTGACAGAGACTCCAAACCGCAGCAGTGTGTGGACGATTCAGACTCCTCAGATATTTGATGTCAGGCTGGTAAAAGATGCCTACTCCATCCTCATGAAACAGGAGGATAGCGATACATTGGAAAAGCAGGAAGGGATAGAGCCAGATATAGAAGAGAATAAAACTGCCAAAAGAATTTTCATAACAGATGATGCTATGGTTGTGGAACAGATGCTTGGCTGCCCAGTCAGATTGTTTGAGGGCTCGTATGAGAATATCAAAATCACTACGCCTGAAGATTTGCAAATTGCAGAAGTTTTTTTAAGAAAAATGGGAAAAGTTTTTTGAAAAAATAAGTCAATGACATTTTAAAAAGAAAGTGTTGACATGAATTTTGTATATATGATAGAATAGTCAACGTCGCACAGGGAAATAATAGCAAATATGTCTTATACGCGGCTAATATATGGAGAGGTATCGAAGTGGTCATAACGAGGCGGTCTTGAAAACCGTTTGTCCGAAAGGGCGCGTGGGTTCGAATCCCACCCTCTCCGCTTTGGAGAAGTACCCAAGCTGGCCGAAGGGGCTCCCCTGGAAAGGGAGTAGGTCGTTAATAGCGGCGCGAGGGTTCAAATCCCTCCTTCTCCGCTCGGTGTTATCCGGAAAACTACTGGAATCTTCCGGTAGTTTTTATATTGCTGAAGCGGCAGAATTGTGGGTAATGCCATGTGAAAATACCACATGTTGTATCAGAAAAATGCTGTAAAGAAAAAGTAAAAAAGCAGTAAAAAAACTTGTGAAAAACAGTTGACAAACGGTATGGCTCGGTGGTATTATAGCTAAGCTAACCCGTAAGGGACGGCGAAAAGCAAAAAAGAAGAAAAAAGTTCTTGACATGAAGAAGGTGCTTTGATATACTATCAAAGCTGTCGCTTGGAAAGAACGGCAGAGGAC
>MHCFR00700__coassemble_867_pt1 | contig 17915 bp, 17 predicted proteins | sample MHCFR00700__metabat2_low_PE_022 | metagenome-assembled genome bin MHCFR00700 | reverse complement strand
CGCGTGGGGACGGAGATCATTTTGGGTTGTATTCGGCACTGCATTTCCATCATAACAGAAAAATGCGGGAAAGAAAAGCGGAGGTGGGAAGTTTTTTGGACATCCATCCGAGTAAAATAATGACTATAGAAACTAACAGAAAGCAGATTAAAAAAGGAGGAATATCATGAAAGGATATTTAGTAAGCGATGGTTACATGGGATATGTGGATGGAAAGTACATGCTTTTTGCCAGTGAAGGCGATTACCGGGAATACATATCTGTTCGGTCTGAAGCTGCATTATTTTAGTATGGTTTCTGAACAATTTTTTGTTTTTAAATATTTTGAGAGAAAAAATAACTTCTTATAGATCTGTACATTCCTTTGCGGGTTGTGATATACTAAGCAACTGAACTGTAAAGGAGTGAGATACATATGAGCAATGAGATAGCACATGCAGATAAGACCAATGATATGACGGTGGGGAACCCGGCAAAGCTGATTATCCGCTTTATGATTCCCATGTGTCTTGGCAATATATTTCAGCAGTTTTACAACATCGCGGATTCGATTGTGGCGGGGCAGTTCATTGGAGTGGACGCATTGGCGGCGATCGGAAGTACGGGATCCTTGATGTTCTTTGTAACGGGATGGCTGAACGGATTAAGCAGCGGCTTTGCCATTCTTGTATCCCAGTGGTTTGGGGCAAAGCAGTATGACAGGATGCGCCACTATGTCGCGATGTCTATCTATCTTTGCGTGGCGTTCGCTATCGCCATGACCGTGGGGTTTTTGATTGTGAATGAACCGATTTTGCGAATGATGAACTATTCGGAAAGTCTTCTGCCGGATGTGAAATCCTACATGGAGATCATATACGCAGGACTTATTGTGACGGCGGCATATAATGCGCTGGCAGCATTTTTGAGGGCTCTAGGAGATTCAAAATCCCCATTATATTTTCTGGTGATATCTGCGGGCATCAATGTGGTGCTTGATATTGTGTTCATCGTCAGCTTTGGCATGGGCGTGGAGGGCTGTGCTTATGCGACAGTTATCGCACAGGGGATATCGGCTTTGTTCTGTTTTGTGTACATTATGAAGAAGTATCATATTTTGCACTTAAAGAAAGAAGATTTCAGTATTTCTTTCCGCAGTCTGGGACGGCTGGTGGCTTTGGGGATTCCCATGGGGCTGCAGTTTTCCATTACGGCCATCGGAACAATTATCGTTCAGGGAGCGGTAAATGTCTATGGCGAAGTGTATATGGCGGGCTTTTCCGCAGCGGGTAAGCTTCAGAATATCATAGTGACTGTATTTAGCTCGTTTGGAGCGACGATCGCAACTTATGTAGGACAGAACAGAGGGGCAGGAAAGTCAGACAGAGTGCGGCTGGGCGTGAAGTACACACAGATTATGATACTGGTCTGGAGTGTCCTTATGATGGTGCTGATGTACTTTTGCGGGAAATATATGACGTGGCTGTTTATTAGTCCGTCGGAGACAGAGGTGGTCGATGCGTCTGTCTTGTATTTCCGTACTGTGTTTTGGTGCTATCCCTTCCTTGGCAGTATCTTTCTCTACCGTAATACATTGCAGGGGATGGGATACGGCCTTGTGCCCATGCTGGGTGGAGTATTTGAACTGGTGGCAAGGACTCTTATTGTTATGCTGGTTGCAGGCCACACCAGTTTTACGGGGGTGTGCCTCTCAGATCCGGCGGCATGGATTGCGGCTCTGATTCCTCTGGTGCCTTATTATATTCATATTATGAAAAAATGGGAGAAAGGACAAAGAGGTCAGGCGCGATGTTGAAAAACGCATCTTTCTTATATAAATAATATGGGGCAGGCAGTAGGCCTGCCTCTTTGTGACTTTAATATATTTTTTTTGAATAACTAGTATTAGATTAGTTGCGACTAAGGCGCCTATTTGATATGATAAAGAGGACGCAATAAACAGATGATATACAGTATTAAAATAGAGAAAGGACAACATATGAAAATCGGAATTGGAAACGATCATTCTGCATTGGAAATGAAAGCAGAGATCATAGAATTTTTAAAGGAAAAAGGTCATGAGGTAGTAAACTATGGAACAGACTCTCCGGAAAGCTGCGACTATCCGGTATATGGAGAGACCGTCGCGCGCGCGGTTGCGTCAGGCGAGGTGGAACAGGGAATCCTGATCTGCGGCACAGGTCTTGGGATCTCATTGGCGGCGAATAAGGTAAAAGGAATCCGCGCGGCAGTGTGCAGCGAGCCCTTTACAGCAAAGATGGCAAGGGCGCACAACAATTGCAATATTCTTTCTTTCGGGGCGAGAGTTGTAGGAGTGGAGTTGGCAAAGATGATTGTAGATACATGGCTGAATACAGAATTTGAGGGCGGCCGTCATCAAAGGCGTGTAGATCTGATCATGGCGATCGAGTCTGAGGAGAGATAATGCATCCTTATCATCTGACGCAATGGATTCTGTTTTTCTTTTTTTACAGTTTTGTCGGCTGGTTGTGGGAGAGCGGTTATGTTTCGGTGAGAAAGCGACAGTGGGTAAACCGAGGATTTATGTATGGCCCCATGCTGCCGCTTTACGGGTCAGGGGCTCTTACCGTGCTGATCAGCACGATGGGAGTACGGGAGAACATACTTCTGATTTTTCTGTTTGGAATGATGGCAGCGACGCTTTTAGAGTACGTGACTGGAGCCGTGATGGAGCGGATTTTCCGGGTGAGGTACTGGGATTACAGCAACCAGAAGTTCAATTTGAACGGATATATCTGTGTATCGTCATCACTGTGCTGGGGGGGCTTCTCCGTACTTCTGGTGCGGATTGTTCACGTGCCTGTTGAGACGGTTGTTTTAAAATTGCCCTTGATAGCGGCAGACGGAATTGCTTTTGGGCTGGTGGCGGTGGCGGCAGTGGATTTGACACAGTCCTTCAACGAGGCTATGGATATGAAGCGTATTCTGACGCAGCTTGAAGAGAGCAAGGAGCAGATACGGAAATTAGAGGAGAAGATCAGATCCGTGTCGGCGGAAGTTATGGCAGATTACAGACAGCGATACGAAACGGCAGCTGAAGAGTATCGAAAGCGCGCCGACGAGCGGAAGCAGGAAAAGTTATCCCGCAAAGAGGCATTTTTGGAGCGTATCAGCTTAAGACGGGATGAGCGCCGGGGACAGCTTCTGTGGCTGGGAGAAAAAGCAGAGCAGCTTATAAAAGAACAGCTGCCTTCTAAGATCAATGAAATGATCGGGAAGGAGCGTGCGAAAGAACTTGCGGAGATCAGGCAGAATATAACGCAGGAGCTACAGAAATTAAGTTCAAGAACGGATCGGAGTTATCTGCGTATTGCAAGGCATCTCAGAAGAAATCCTACAGCTGTGTCTGAGCGGTTTAAGGAGGCTCTTGAGGAACTCCGCAGATTTATGGATATGAAATAAGTTATTACCATATATACTATGTAATGCAATAGAAAGGGGTCAGACAAATGACAAAGAAACAGCGTGCCTTGGAAGTGATTGAGCGGCTGAAAAGAGAATATCCCGACGCGGGATGTACTTTGGATTATGATCAGGCGTGGAAGCTTTTGGTCAGCGTCCGGCTGGCGGCACAGTGTACAGATGCCCGTGTCAATGTAGTCGTAGAGGGGCTTTATGAGAAATATCCAGATGTGAATGCCCTGGCGGCTGCAAATGTGGATGATATTGAAGAGATTGTCCGCCCATGCGGGCTTGGACGTAGCAAAGCGCGGGATATCAGCGCTTGTATGAAGATTCTGCGCGATGAGTACGGCGGAAAGGTTCCCGATGATTTTGACGCGCTTTTAAAGCTCCCGGGCGTGGGGCGTAAAAGTGCAAATCTGATTATGGGGGATGTGTTCGGGAAGCCGGCAATCGTGACAGATACCCATTGTATCCGGCTTACAAACAGGATTGGGCTGGTAGATAATATTAAAGAGCCGAAAAAGGTGGAGATGGCACTCTGGAAGATTATTCCTCCTAAGGAGGGAAGCGACTTCTGTCACAGGCTTGTATACCATGGGAGAGACGTGTGTACTGCCCGGACAAAGCCATATTGTGATAAATGCTGTCTTTCGGATATCTGTAAAAAAAGTGGCGTAAAATAACAGGCATAGATGCCAAAGGTGTGGAAGGGATTTGCCTGTGCGTCAGAATTTTCCCAAAAAAGAAAGGAGACTAGTTATGAAAAGTATGAAATTAAGAGATGATTTTTACTGGACAGGCATCATTGACGAGAAGCTGAGAGTGTTCGATATTGTTATGTATACAGAGTTTGGGACGACATACAATTCCTATGTCATGAAGGCGGGAAACAAGACGGTACTCTTTGAGACTGCGAAGGCAAAATTTTTCGACGAGTATCTGGAGAAATTAAAAGAGGTTATCGATGTGCACAAGATTGACTACCTTGTGGTAAGTCACACAGAGCCGGATCATGCGGGAAGCGTAGAAATGCTTCTTGGCTTAAGCCCGCAGATGAAAGTTATTGCTACAGGGTGTGCTCTTGGATTCCTCAAAGAGATCGTAAACCGGGATTTTGTAGGAATTGCGGCAAGAGATGGAGAAAAGATGACCATTGGAAATAAAACGCTCCGGTTTATGTTTGTGCCAAATCTGCACTGGCCGGATACGATGTATACGTTTATTGAGGAAGAGCAGATCCTTGTGACCTGTGACTCTTTTGGGGCTCATTACTGCCTGCCGGAAGTTCTGTCCACGCGGATCAAAAACGAGGCGGACTATCAGAGCGCGCTGAAATATTACTATGACTGTATTATCGCACCGTTTAAGCCATTTATGCTTAAGGCTCTGGACCGGGTAGAGAATATGGATATCACTATGATCTGTACTGGGCACGGCCCGGTGCTGGTAGGCGACCGTATCAAGGCTGTGATGAAGCAGTACAGAGTGTGGTCTACAGTAGTCAATCCGAATCCGAAAAAGACGGTTATCATCCCTTATGTGAGTGCATATGGGTACACAAAGACGCTGGCGGAGAAGATTGCGGAGGGAATAAAAGACAGCGGGGACGTGGATGTACGTTCCTATGATATGGTTGAGGCAGACGCTGCAAAAGTTAGTGAGGAATTACTTTTTGCGGACGGTATCCTGATGGGAACTCCTACGATCGTAGGTGAGGCGTTAAAACCGATCTGGGATCTGACTCTCGACATGTTTCCAGGAACCCATGGCGGAAAATATGCCGGGGCATTCGGAAGCTATGGCTGGAGCGGTGAGGGTGTGCCACATATCACAGAGCGTTTAAGGCAGCTCAAGATGAAAGTGCCTGAGGGATTCCGGGTACGTTTTAAACCGTCTGAGGCGGATCTTGTCAGCGCATACGAGTATGGTTATCAGTTCGGATGTATTGTTCAGAACAAAGAACCAGTGAAGCCGAAGAAAAAGGGCGCTAAGAGTCTGGTAAAATGCCTTGTTTGTGGTGAGATTTTTGATTCCTCCATGGAGATATGTCCGGTGTGCGGAGTCGGAAAAGAAAATTTTGTTTCAGTCGATGTAGAAGAGAGCGGATATGTCAATAATACACAGGAATACTATGTGATCCTCGGAAATGGAGCGGCAGGATTTAACGCGGCGAAGGCGATACGTGAGCGGGATAAAACAGGTGTTGTCACCATGATTTCTAACGAGCCATATCCGGCATATAACCGTCCTATGCTGACGAAATCTATCGTGGCAGGACTGGGCCCGGAGCAGATTGCGATAGAGGGACCGGACTGGTACGAAGAGAACAAGGTGTGCCAGATGCTTGGGAAACAGGTGAAGTCTGTCGATATGAAAGAAAAAGAAGTTCTGATGGAGACTGGGGAGAAGGTACATTTTACAAGGCTGATCTATGCGCTTGGAAGCGAATGTTTTATCCCGGCCATGGAAGGCAGCAGCCTTCCGGAAGTTGTGGCGATCCGAAGGATTTCCGATGTGGAGAAAGTAGAGCAATTGATGGAAGCGGCGTCGAGCGCGGTCGTGATCGGCGGAGGGGTGCTTGGGCTTGAGGCGGCGTGGGAACTGAAGAAGGCCGGGCTTTCCGTGCACGTGCTGGAGATGGCCCCTGTTCTTATGGGGCGGCAGCTTGACGCCGGATCGGCAGAGATTTTGAAGGAGACGGCGAAGAAAAACGGCGTGGAGATCCATACCGGAGTATCGGTGGAGGCCATCGAAGGCAGTGATCATGTGACGGGTGTGAGGCTGGCGGATGGAGCGGTGATTCCTGCCGAGATGGTTATCGTATCGGCAGGCGTGCGCGCGAACACGGAACTGGCACAGGAGATTGGCCTTGATATCGGACGAGGGGTAAAAGTCAGCGATAAAATGGAGACAAGCATACCCGGTGTCTATGCGTGCGGGGACTGTGCAGAGTACGAAGGAATAAACTATGCTATCTGGCCGGAGGCTGTGGAGCAAGGCCGGATTGCCGGAGCAAATGCAGTGGGTGAGGAATTAGAGTATGAGCCCGTGGCAGCTGCGCTTACATTCCACGGAATGAACACGGCGCTGTTTGCGGCGGGAGATAACGGGAAGAACCCGGATCTTCTGTATAAGACAGTGGAGTACAGGGATATGGGAAAAGGACAGTACAGGAAATATTACTTCCTTAACAATAGGCTTTCAGGAGTAATTCTTATTGGCGATCTGTCTGAGATGGCGAAGATGACTGAGGCGCTGGCAAAACATGCTTCATACAAGGAAGTAGTCAGCTAAGGTAGAACGAAGCAGCTTGTCAAAAAAATAGTTGCAATTCTCTCTGACATGTGATAAGATAACATCCGTGTCAGAGACGATGCGGGTGTAGTTCAATGGTAGAACACCAGCCTTCCAAGCTGGATACGTGGGTTCGATTCCCATCACCCGCTTTTTTTGTTACATTTGTATCGATGCCGTCCGTATGCTATAGTGTAGGAAAAGTTATTTCTAGGAAAGGTATCAGGGACAAGAGGAGGCGGAAAGGCTGACATGAGATTTAATATCAATGATAATATTGTGGTACGTGCACTTGGCAAGATTTTTGATTTGATGTGCCTGAATATTCTCTGGCTTGTCTGCTCTATACCGGTCATCACGGTCGGGGCATCTACTACAGCGTTATATACAGTTGTCTTGAAAATGGTAAAGAACGAGGAAGGATATATACTTAAAGATTTTTTGAAAGCATTTAAGTCAAATTTCAAGCAGAGCACTATCGCATGGATTATGATTCTTATGATCGGTATCATATGCTGGGTTGATCAGCAGATTGTGTCTCAGATCGCGGAACCCATGGGCATGATGATGAATGTGGCTGTTTTTATCGTAGGCTTCATTGTTCTCGCGGTCACGATATATATATTTCCTCTTATTGCCCGGTATGAGAACACTTTGCGCGCGGCGCTGAAAAATGCCGTGCTGATCTCTATCGCTAGGCTTCCGTATACGCTGCTGATGATGACAGTGCTTGTCGCGGCAATTATTGTTTCAATGTGGAACGGGTATATTTTTATGATCGCCATTACGATATGGTGTTTTATAGGGGTATCTGCCGTTGCTTACATAAATTCCTGCATATTAAGACGAGTATTTTTGATCTTCGAAACTAATGAGGATAAGACAGAAGAGGAGGGCGCGGAATGAATTTTCTGGAAGAGCGCATTGTAAAAGACGGTGTGGTAAAAGAGGGAAATGTGCTCAAGGTAGATAGTTTTCTGAATCATCAGATGGATATTAAGCTGTTAGATCAGATGGGGGCAGAGTTTAAGAGAAGATTCGAAGGAAAGCCGGTCAATAAGATTCTCACGATTGAAGCTTCGGGAATCGGGATCGCATGTGTGGCGGCGCAGCATTTCGACGTGCCGGTCGTGTTTGCTAAGAAGTCTCAGAGCATCAATCTGGATGGGGATATGTATGTTGCTGAGGTAGAGTCTTTCACACACAAATGCAAAAACCATGTCATTGTAGCGCAGAAGTTCCTAACGCCGGACGATCATGTACTGATCATCGACGACTTTCTCGCAAATGGCTGCGCGCTTCAGGGTCTGATTCAGATTGTCCAGTCGTCGGGAGCTACAGTGGAAGGCATTGGTATCGCTATCGAGAAGGGATTCCAGTCTGGGGGAAGAATCATACGCAATCTTGGATTCCAACTTGAATCTCTGGCAATTGTGGATGGAATGGACGCGGCCACAGGTGAGATCCAGTTCCGGAATCAGGAGAAGGATTCAAGAAGTGCGTCTGTTGCCGGAAATGCTGAGTTGTGCAGGAGCTGTACTCTAGATTGAGAACTGTTTGGATGGTTTGACGAAGGGGTGTTTTGCTGTTGCAAACAGTGAGAAACTGTGATAGAATAGTCGTGGTTTATCCTTGGGAGGTATTAAAATGGATATTTTGAAGACTGTTTTGACGATTATTTTTGTTATAGACTGCATTGCGTTAGCTGCCATTATTCTGCTTCAGGAGGGAAAATCCGCGGGGCTTGGCACGATCAGCGGCGCTGCGGACACATACTGGGGTCATAATAAGGGGCGTTCTATGGAAGGTACTCTCGTAAAGATTACAAGAGTTGTGGCGGTTCTGTTTATTGTACTGGCTCTTGTTTTGAATCTTGGTATCTTTAATTAGTATGAAAAGCGTGATATCGAAAGATAATATGTAACGTAAGCACTCTATGATATGATAGGGTGCTTACATTTTATTCCCGCAAAGTACAGGGGCGTGAGATATTTGACTGGGGAGAGAAAGATGGATCAGACATTTGAGAAACGTAAGAAAGTTATATTGGATTTTATGGGCGACGATCTGTATGTTCCTATGAAAATCAAGGAGATAGCGGCTGTTCTGCAGATACCGGGAGAACAGAGGGAAGAGTTGAGAAAGGTACTTGATGCTCTCGTGGAGGAAGGGAAGATTTCCCTTTCCAAGCGCGGAAAGTACAGCCGTGGACAGGCGCGTCGTTTTAAGGGGGTCTTTCAGGCAAATGCAAGAGGGTTTGGTTTTGTAACTCCGGAAGAGGGAGGGGAGGATATCTTCATTCCGGAGGAGAATTTTAACGGAGCTTTTCAGGGAGACACGGTAGAATACATCATTGCAGCGTCGCCTGCAGGGAGACGGAGAGAGGGAAAAATCGTATGTATCCTTTCGCACGGCGTTACCCGAATTGTGGGACTATATGAGAAAACCAGAAGTTTTGGTTTTGTCCGCCCGGATAACCAGAGGTACTTAAAGGACATCTATATCCCTGAGGGACAAGAAGGCAATGCCATGACCGGGCATAAGGTGGTGGTAGAACTTACTTCTTACGGGGAACAACATATGAAGCCGGAGGGAAGGATCGTCGAAGTTATAGGGCACGTCAATGATCCGGGCACGGATATCTTATCCATTGTATTGGACATGGATATTCGGACAGAATTCCCTGAAAAGGTGTTGAATCAGGCGGTGCGCGTCAGCAAAGATGTGAGCGAGGCAGACTGTGCGGGCAGGTTGGATCTGCGTGGATGGCAAATGGTGACGATTGACGGAGAGGACGCCAAAGATCTGGACGATGCGGTATCCCTGACAAAAGAGGGAGAGAACTATCGCCTTGGCGTACACATTGCAGATGTGGCAAATTACGTTCAGGAGAGAAGCGCTCTTGATAAAGAAGCATTTGAAAGAGGAACCAGTGTTTATCTGGCGGACCGTGTGATACCGATGCTGCCGCATAAACTGTCCAATGGGATCTGTTCCTTAAATGAGGGAGAGAACAGGCTGGCGCTTTCCTGTATTATGACACTGAATCCGGCTGGAGAGATGGTGGATCACCAGATTGCTGAGACAGTAATCCGTGTGGATAAGCGGATGAGCTACACTGGGGTTGCAAGGATACTGGATGGTGACCATACGGCATTGAGTGAGAACCGTGAATTCGTATCCATGATCCTGCTTATGAAAGAGCTGTCAGAGATCATACGGGGACGCCGGGGCAGAAGGGGATCCATTGATTTTGACTTCCCGGAGACAAAGATCGTGCTGGATGAAGCTGGGAAGCCAATTGACGTCAGGCCATATGAACGGAATGCTGCGACGAAGATTATCGAAGATTTCATGCTTATGGCGAATGAGACAGTGGCGGAAGAGTATTTCTGGAGGGAACTCCCCTTTCTCTATCGGACGCACGACACGCCGGATGAGGAAAAAATCCGGCAACTTTCCACTTTTGTCAATAATTTCGGCTATCATATCCATGTGCGAAATGAAGTACGGCCCAAAGAGATACAGAAGCTTTTGGATAAAGCGGAAGGCACGCCAGAGGAGGCGCTTATCAGCCGTCTTGCCCTGCGCTCTATGAAGCGGGCCAAATATGCCGTGGAGAACAGCGGACATTTTGGTCTGGCGGCGAAATATTATACTCATTTTACGTCTCCCATCCGTCGGTATCCTGATCTGCAGATCCACAGGATTATCAAGGACAACTTAAGAGGACGGCTTGGGGAGGAACGGATCATCCATTACAGAGAGCTCCTTCCGAAAACCGCAGCTTGGTGCAGCGACAGGGAACGGGCTGCGGAAGAAGCGGAACGAGAAGTCGTGAAGCTGAAAAAGGCGGAATATATGAGAGATCGCATCGGAGAAGAATATGAAGGCGTCATCTCCGGTGTTACGAAATGGGGCCTCTATGTGGAACTTGAAAATACCGTGGAAGGGCTTGTGCATGTGGCGGATATGCAGGACGATCATTATGAGTTCGCGGAACAGAGCTATGAGCTGACCGGGGAACATACCGGTAAGAGTTATAAACTGGGACAGCGGGTGAGAGTGCGCGTTACCGGTGCAGATAAGGTCTTAAGGACAGTGAATTTTGAGATCATCAGCGCCGCCGCAAGATAGCTGCCGCAGATGCGGCTTTGCGGATGGAGCGCTGAGCGGAAGGAGACAGATATGGCAAAGACAGAGGTGAAACTGGTCGCCAATAATAAAAAAGCATATCATGACTATTTTATCCTTGAAAAGTATGAGGCAGGAATCGTACTGCACGGCACGGAGGTGAAGTCTCTGCGTATGGGAAAATGCAGTATCAAGGAAGCATTCATACGAGTGGAGAACGGAGAGATGTACATTTACGGTATGCATATCTCTCCGTATGAGAAGGGGAATATTTTTAACAAAGATCCTCTCCGTGTAAAGAAGTTGCTTCTTCATAAAAATGAGATCAATAAGATATTCGGAAAAATGAAAGAGCAGGGGATTACAGTAGTTCCCCTTCAGGTGTATTTTAGCGGCAGCCTTGTGAAAGTGGAGATCGGTCTTGCGAAGGGAAAGAAGCTTTACGATAAGAGGGATGATATCGCAAAGAAAGACCAGAAGCGTGAGGCACAAAGAGAGTTCAAGATAAGGAATCTTTAAGGAGATATAACGGCGCTTCAGGGATTATTCAGGGACACAAATAAAGAACAGGAGTGAGATTGGCATGATTCAGGACATACAGCCACATCATCTGTACAATGAATATGCTCCCGTCCCGCCGGATGAAGAGAGCTATGCACTGTACTACGAGGAACACGCGGTGCTTTTAAAACGGACGGAAGCAGGTATCATATTTCCCACATTTAAAGAGCTGGAACGGCTCAATGAGGAACTTTATGAAGATTACATATATCTGTTTTCTGTTGACGAGAAGCGTTACTATCTGGTGAGGGAAATTAACAGAGAGCCGCTCTTGGAGTTTACAATGGAGAACACGGAAATATTTCGTGTGGCTGATCCACAGTATCATTCATTTGCGGGAATCACAGGATATCAGTTGTATAATTGGTACAGAAATCATAAATATTGCGGACGGTGCGGAAGGCTCATGGTACATGATGAAAAGGAACGGATGCTCAAATGCGATACCTGTCACAATATGGAGTTTCCCAAAATATGTCCAGCAGTTATTGTCGGAGTGGTTGACGGAGACCGCATACTTATGTCAAAATATTCTGGAAGGACATATAAGAAGTATGCGCTTCTTGCCGGGTTTGCTGAAATTGGAGAGACAGTGGAAGAGACGGTGAGGAGAGAGGTCATGGAAGAGGTCGGGCTGAAAGTGAAAAATATCCGGTATTATAAGAGCCAGCCGTGGGCATTTAGCGATACGCTTTTACTGGGGTTCTATTGCGATCTTGATGGTGAGGACAAGATTACCTTAGACCGGGAGGAACTAGCCCTTGCAGAGTGGTTTAAGAGAGAAGATATTCCTGTACAACCATCCCGCGACAGCCTAACTAACGAGATGATCATGAAGTTCAAAAATGGAGAAATATAAGGAGGAGATAACAGATGAGAGCAGAATTTGATGAAAGCTTAGTAACAGGGAATGAGATGATCGACAGCCAGCATAAGGAGCTGATTGACAAGATCAATAAGCTTCTGGACAGCTGTGAAACGAGCAAAGATAAGCTGGTTTCAGTAAAGACACTGGATTATCTTGCGGACTATACATACTTTCATTTTGGCGAGGAGGAAAAGCTTCAGGAGGAGATCAGCTATCCGGCCATTGCGGAACATAAAAAGGAACACGAGAAGCTTCGCGCCGTGGTGAAAGATCTTTATGATATGCTAGAAGAGGAAGAAGGACCATCTGCCACGTTTGTGGAGCAGGTAAATAAAAATGTGATTGAGTGGCTGTACAGACATATTAAGACATTTGACAGATCGGTGGCAGAGTACAAGTTCATGAATGACAGCAGTGAAAGACTGTAAAGCGCAGGCTTCGCACATATACCCTCTCTTGATAAGAGAGGGTATAATATTACCGCAGCAAATTTAATTTGCTGCGGTAATTACTTGTCCATTACATATCGTCATTTTTATTTTTCCGTACAGATCCCATCCGGTGAATGGGGAATTGGACGACATGGAGGCATACTCCGTGGGCGTCCATTTTTCTTCTGGGGCGAAAAGGATCAGATCTGCGGGAGCGCCTTCTTCAATGCATCCGGCAGGCAGATGGTACAGTTTTGCAGGGTTAACGGTCATTTTTTCAAGAAGCTGCATCATGGTCAAGTGTCCCGGACGGACAAGAGAAGTAATACCAAGAGCAAGCGAGGTTTCCAGACCGATAATCCCGCTGGGAGCGGCTGTGATAGAGCGCTCTTTTTCTTCCTTGCTGTGCGGAGCATGATCTGAGGCAATAATATCGATTGTGCCGTCTAAAAGCCCATGGATGATGGCATCCCGGTCAGTTGCTGTGCGGAGCGGCGGGTTCATCTTTGCCAGTGTGCCGTATTTGAGAACCGCTTCATCTGTAAGAGTGAAGTGATGAGGGGTTGCCTCTGCGTGAAGATCTGCGCCAAGAGACTTAAAAATACGGACAAGCTCCACAGAATAACCGGAGCTGATATGCTGGATGACTACACTGGCTCCAGAACGCAGGGCAAGCATGCAGTCTCTTGCGACAAGGGACTCCTCTGCGACAGACGGAGAACCGTAGATGCCAAGCTGATCGGACACAGGTCCGTGGTTGATACCATTATTCTTAATAAATGAAGGATCCTCTTCGTGCAGGCTGACCGGTACATCCAGCTCTTTTGCTTTTTTCATAGCGTCATAGAGAAATGCCGCGTTTTTAAGAGGAATGCCGTCGTCCGTAAACCCGCACGCTCCAGCGGCCTTTAAAGACTCCATATCTGTCATCTCCTCTCCTTTCAAAGACCGTGAGATGGAAGCGGCCTGATAGATGTGGATCTTCTCAGATTGCGCGCGCTGCATAATGTCGTTCAGAACAGAGAGGCTGTCCACTACAGGAGAGGTGTTCGCCATGCAGATGACAGAAGTAAAACCGCCTTTTGCCGCGGCGAGAGATCCCGTGTGAAGCGTTTCTTTGTGCGTAAAGCCCGGATCACGGAAATGGACATGAGTGTCGATAAGCCCCGGAGACACTGTAAGCCCAGCGGAGTCAATAATTTCTTCACCCGGATCTGGCGTGATATCAGAACAGATCCTTTGAATTTTTCCATCCTTGATCCGGATATCGCCTGCGTAAGAACGCTGCGAAGCAGGATCTATGATAAAACCATTTTTGATAAGCATAAATACCTCCTAAATATTATAAAGAAAATGCGGGGATACTCCCTGCGCAGCAGGGCGCTCCTAATGGCAATCTGTGCGATTAGTAGTATACCACAGGTGTTTACAGAATAAAAGGGAGAGCGCCGTTTACGGCGCTCTCCCTATGCGGTTATTAGTTTCAGCCAGACAGAAATGTTTCCTAGATCTGGCGGTACAGATGGCGCGGGATACCGTCCACCATTACCGGAGATACGTCGCCCTGGATGAGCGGGCGTACATAGCTGACAAATTCGTCTGTCACATAGGACCCGTCTTTGTTCACCCATTCCCGTGGAACAAGTTTCTCGTCATTGGCAATCTTGTGTACGTCTTTTACTTCCGTACCGCTCTGGTACGGATCGTCGGACAGTCTCTGAAGCACGACCATTTTTCCCGAATCACCTTCATCCGCCGCCTTGACAGCGGCTCCGCCTACTTGATATGCCTCAAGAATATCCACGCGGGACGCGCAGTGGGAAGCGGAGCGCTGGAGTGAACTTAGTTCGATAGCGCGGGTCTTACATCCGATCTCTCCCGCGATGTAGCTTGCCAGATAATTGGCTGTGCCGGAGAGCTGTTTGTGACCGAACGCGTCTACAAAATCGATGCTTTGCCCCAGCTCACACACATAGCGGCCATCCTCAAGACGGATACCCTCGGACACTGCCACGACTACGGACGGCCTCTTTGCAAGGAGTTTCTTTACCTTAACTCCAAAAGCTTCGATGTCAAAAGGAAGCTCAGGCAGATAAATCAGATCAGGGCCGGCGCAGTCTTCTCCTTTTGCGAGAGCGGCCGCTCCTGTAAGCCATCCTGCGTTTCGCCCCATAATTTCCACAATAGAGACAAGGCCCTTCTCATATTCCAGACAGAAGCTGTCTCGTATAATTTCTTTGACAGACGTTCCGATATATTTCGCCGCGCTTCCGTATCCGGGAGTGTGGTCCGTGAGCGCAAGGTCATTATCGATGGTCTTTGGGCAGCCAATAAAACGTGTGGGATGACCTGTGACGATTGCGTAATCTGAGAGCTTTTTGATCGTATCCATGGAATCATTGCCGCCGATATAGATAAATGCTTCGATATTTAGTTTGTCAAGGATGGAGAATATCTTCTCATACACTCCTTTATCCTCGTGAATCTCGGGCAATTTATACCGGCAGGAACCAAGGAAGGCTGCCGGGGTTCTCTTTAAAAGTTCAGCGTCTAGCTCATTTGTAATATACTCTGACAGGTCAATGTAGCGCTCCTGCATCAATCCCTGTATCCCGTGAAGCATTCCGTACACTTTAGCAGCTCCTCGGTCTTTGGCCGTGCGGTATACACCGGCAAGGCTTGAGTTGATGGCAGCAGTCGGGCCGCCTGATTGTCCGACAATTACATTTCCTTTCATTATTAAGTACCTCCGTTCTGCAATATGTGCTTGGGAAAATTTTTTCCGAAGCGGTTATAACAATAGTTTAGTGCATAATCACTAATTTGTAAATCAAAAAATAAAAATTATAGGCAATTTAAACGAAATTGTGGGAGGCAAGATATGAAGCAAAATTTGGATAAACAAAAAATAGAGCGCACTGTCATTAAATTTCCGGTTCTGTGTTGGCAAATAAAAAAATGTAGGGTATAGTAGATAAAAACAGTGAGACCATAATTAAAGAGGTAGAATATGAAAAAATATGATTATCTGATCGTGGGAGCAGGGCTGTATGGAGCGGTCATGGCGTATGAATTGGGGAAACAGGGAAAAACATGTCTGGTGATCGACCGGAGGAACCACATCGCGGGAAATATCTACTGTGAGGATATAGAAGGCATCCACGTGCACAAATACGGCGCTCATATCTTCCATACATCGGATAAAAGAGTGTGGAACTATATCAATCAGTTTGCAGAATTTAATAATTATATCAATTCACCGATGGCAGTATATAAGGATGAACTCTATAATCTTCCGTTCAATATGAACACGTTCAGTAAGATGTGGGGTATCCGCACGCCGGCAGAGGCCAAGGAAATCATTGAAAGGCAGCGGAAGGAAGCGGGAATCACAGAACCGCGGAATCTGGAGGAACAGGCCTTGTCTCTTGTGGGGCGTGACATCTATGAGAAACTGGTCAAGGGCTACACGGAGAAACAGTGGGGAAGAAAATGTACGGAACTCCCATCTTTTATCATTAAGAGGCTCCCGGTCCGGTTCGTTTATGACAACAATTATTTCAACGACAGGTATCAGGGAATCCCGGTTGGTGGTTATACTCCGATCGTTGAGAAAATGCTCTCAGGCGCAGAAGTGCGCACAGGGGTGGATTTCTTTGAGTTCAGGAAAGAGAATCCTGAGATTGCGGACAAGATCATTTTTACAGGGCAGATTGACGAGTATTTCGACTACTGCCTCGGGGCACTGGAGTACCGTTCCGTACGATTTGAAACAGAGGTGCCGGATTGTGCCAACTATCAAGGCAATGCAGTAGTTAACTATACAGAGCGTGAGGTGCCGTATACCCGAGTGATCGAACACAAGCATTTCGAGTTCGGACAGCAGGAGAAGACAGTCATTTCAAGGGAGTATTCTTCTGAGTGGAGTGTGGGTATGGAGCCGTATTACCCAGTGAATGATGAGAAGAACAACAATCTTTTCAAAGGGTATAAAGAACTGGCGGAGAAAGAGAAAAACGTTATTTTTGGTGGAAGGCTGGGCGATTACAAATATTATGATATGGACAAAGTGATTGGGGCTGCACTTGACAAACTGGAAGAATTAAAATAGGAAGATAAAAAGATTAAAAAATCATAGGACAAACATCATAATCCTAAAAAGAAAAATATGGGCAGGGAGAAGAAGCAAAGGTTGCATTTTTCTCCCGGCTCATGTAATATATTTATATCTGGATCGATCTGATCCGATTGTCTTGTCATCAGATTCTGATGGGTTTCATGGGGAAAACAGATGCATGAAAGGTATTTGCGGAAGAAGAGGGAACTTCCGTAGTATTATCATATGCAGCCAAAAGAGAATTGTATATGGAAGAAATGTATGAAGTGATGAGGTTTATTGAGCATGGGGCACACTGCAGGCAGAGCATGGACTGTGTCCGGGGAATGCTTATGGCTGAGTTTCTAAGAAGGAATCCGCGGCAGGAAAAAACAGATCTTTTCTGCTGGTTCCGCGGGCTGTGCGTGTGTTTGGATCAATATCACAGAAGCAGAAAAGGGCGGAAGGATTACCGTTATCTGAATCCGTACAGCATTGTTGTAACAGAGGAAAATCAACTCTGCCTATTAGATCTGGAAGCGCCGTCGAACAGCTTTGCGGTAAAGCAGATGCAGCGGCGGGCTGTGAGGGATCATTTTGTAAAGCCGGTCTGTGAGATGGGGATGGAGAAGGAATATAAGGCAGATCTGTTTGCCTATGGACGGATGCTTCAATTCCTTCTGGCGTATATTGTAGTTGAACCCAGTTTGACACGCATGGAAGAACTGAGGCTTGCAATAGTGATCGGACGGTGTACCGGCGAGAAGCGGGGAAAGTATGAGAACATAGGCCAGGTGATGCGCGCGCTTCCATCTGTGCCCAAAGAAGAGAGGATGTCTGGGAGGCGCAGGAAAAGATTGGCTGTCGGAGCATGTATCTGTGTGGTGTTATGTTTTGTTGTCACAGTGATAAAGGGAGGAATCTGATAGGAAAAACCTATAGAAAGGGAGGATGCCGGGTGACCAATTGGTTCGGTCCCCGGCATGTATTATGAAAAAGTTTATTCAAAATAACTTGTCAGCATCTTGGTTGTTTTTCTCTTTCGATGGTTATAGTATATGGGAGAGAAATGAAGAAAACATGTTGATATCATGAAAGAATTTTA
>MHCFR00700__coassemble_541_pt1 | contig 31454 bp, 34 predicted proteins | sample MHCFR00700__metabat2_low_PE_022 | metagenome-assembled genome bin MHCFR00700 | reverse complement strand
GACGCTCCCCCCGTTTTCTAACCAGATCACGAAAGTCCTTCGCAGCTCTGTCCTCAACAGTCTCCGTGGAAAATACCCCATTTTTTTTTCGACTGGAGATCATATAGTTTTGCATACACGGATTTTTTTCGTAATACGTGTAATGCCCTCCAATCTCCATCAGATCATTCATTTTATGCACATAGTAGGTTTCTTCTTTTTCCACCGGGTCTTTCATAATAAAGACGGTGTTTTTCTTGGGAAATGATTTCTTGTGGAGCTTCACCGTGGAAGCATCCGGGATAAGCGGAACCCCTGGGTGCGCCACAAACCATCCTAACATCTCCCCGTCCTCAAAATATTGTTTGCAGTCCTCGTATGCGTGCTTCCACGTATCTTCATCCAGCACATATTCGCTGCCCGACATTTTTAGGTCGTGCATCTGAATCGCTCCATATATGTATACATATTCCTCATTGTCTCCCTGCTGGATATCGCCCACGAGGAACGCTCCCATCGGGCCCTTCCCTGACTTCTCACATTTTTCGCACAACTGGGCAAAAAATGTATCCACATAATCCTCCACATAAATCTTTGGCGTGTCGCTCACATTGCCGATCTGACGCACATTTTTCGGTAACTGTCTTTCCATTTATACTCACCTCTGCTCAAAATTTTTCCTAAGCATAGCACATGGAAATAGCTGAATTTATCAGTTACTGTCAGATAAGTTCGACAAAAACAGTGGGGTGCTGCAAGATACATCTTTTTCCTAGTGGTAGTATAGGTTCCCGGAGTATCTCCTATCGCAAAACCGTTTCCGGTAACGTGTACCAATCGGAAGAACCTGTCGTTGTGGGGTGTTGGTGCAAATTCATCTTTTTTATACAGAGGAATAACCAAGCGTATATTGAAATTTCCGTTTCCAAAAAACAAGATATCCGCAGGTCTATGTTGCGTGAGCGGCAAGCAGAGCGCAGCGGCCCCGAAGCCGCGATGCAATCATAGACTGCGGATATCGTATGTTATGGAAAATAAAGTTTAAAATACTCTTGGTATACTATCTATGGAAGAAAGATGTATTTTGCAACAGCCACACTGTTACACAAATGCTTTCACTTTCTCGTAAATACTGTCTGTATCTAACCCGTATTTTTTCAGCAGCTCTGCCGCCGGTCCCGATTCGCCGAAGGTATCGTTCACGCCTATTTTGAGCACCCGTGTCGGAGCTTTCTCTGAGAGCACTTCACACACTGCGCTTCCCAGTCCGCCGATAACGGAATGCTCCTCAACTGTAACGACTTTCCCTGTCTCTTTTGCCGCCGAAACAATCAGCTCCTCATCCAGAGGTTTGATGGTATGGATGTTGATAACTTTAGCATCGATGCCATCTGCCGCCAGCTTTTCTGCCGCCTCAAGGCAGTTGTTTACCGGCAGACCCGTGGCGATGACCGTCACGTCTTTCCCTTCTCTTAACACGACGCCTTTTCCAAGCTCAAATTTGTAATCCGGCTTATCGTTGATAACCGGAACGGCAAGACGCCCGAATCTTAAGTACACCGGTCCCTCATGCTCATATGCCGCGCGCACCGCCGCCTGTGCTTCTACATCATCGGACGGATTGATGACAACCATGCCCGGGATCGTGCGCATTAGCGCGATATCCTCATTGCACTGGTGGGTTGCCCCGTCTTCGCCCACAGAGATTCCGGCATGGGTAGCGCCGATCTTTACGTTAAGATGGGGATATCCGATAGAGTTTCGCACCTGCTCAAATGCACGCCCCGCCGCAAACATGGCAAACGAGCTTGCGAATGGAACCTTTCCCGCCGCCGCAAGACCTGCCGCCACGCCCATCATATTGCTCTCTGCGATCCCGCAGTCAATGAAGCGCTCCGGATGCGCTTTCTTAAACACACCGGTCTTTGTCGCTGCCGCTAAATCAGCGTCCAGCACAACCACGTCCTCATGCTCTGTTCCAAGCTGCGCCAGCGCATTTCCGTAACTGTCTCTTGTCGCGATCTTTTTTACATCTGACATAACGCTTCACCTGCCTTTTCCAGTTCTTCCATAGCGATCTTATATTCTTCATCATTAGGAGCTTTTCCGTGCCATCCTGCCTGACCTTCCATATAGGAAACTCCCTTGCCCTTGAGCGTCTTGGCGATGATCGCCGTAGGCTGTCCCTTCACTGTCCTTGCCTCTTTAAACGCAGCGTCGATCTGATCAAAATCATTTCCATCTATATTGATCACATGGAAATTGAACGCCTCAAACTTCTTGTCGATGGGATATGGCGAGTTGACCTCGTCGATTGCGCCGTCGATCTGAAGATTGTTGTTGTCCACAATGACTACAAGGTTGTCCAGTTTCTTATGCGCCGCCAGCATAGACGCCTCCCACACTTGTCCCTCTTGGATCTCTCCGTCGCCGAGCATAGTATACACTCTGTAATCCGCTCCTGAGAGCTTTGCCGCGATAGCCATGCCCACCGCAGCGGAGATTCCCTGTCCGAGAGATCCTGACGACATATCCACGCCCGGAATATGTTTCATGTCAGGATGTCCCTGAAGATAGGATCCTGTGTGACGGAGTGTCTTAAGATCTTCCTTCGGGAAATATCCTCTCTGTGCCAAAGCAGAGTAGAGTCCCGGAGCCGTATGTCCTTTCGACAAGACAAAACGGTCGCGATCTGCCTTTTTGGGATCCGCAGGATCAATATTCATCTCCTCAAAATATAGATATGTAAAAATATCTGCCGCAGACAGTGATCCGCCCGGATGCCCTGCCTTGGCGCTATGAACTGCTGTTACAATACTCTTGCGGATCTCATTTGCCGTTTTCATCAGCTTTAACTTGTCCATGATTGCCTCCTTGTATAAATTATTCACCGAAGACCGCCCTGTAGTCCTCTTGGAATTTTTTGATTCCCGCATCTGTCAGCGGATGATGCGTCATCTGCTCAATTACCTTGTACGGAACTGTAGCTATATCAGCTCCTGCCAGCGCACAGTCTGTAACGTGTATTGTGTTGCGCACGCTGGCAGCAATGATCTCAGTATCAACGCCCGCTACTGCAAAGATCTCTGCAATCTCCGAGATCAGGTCGACTCCTCTCACAGAAATGTCATCAAGGCGTCCAAGGAAAGGAGAAACATATGCAGCGCCCGCTCTTGCCGCCAGAAGAGCCTGATTCGCGGTGAATATCAGTGTGACATTTGTCTTGATTCCCTCAGCTGCAAGGACTTTCACTGCCTTAAGTCCTTCCACTGTCATGGGGATCTTAACAACCATGTTCGGATGGATCTTCGCGATCTCTCGCCCCTCTTTTATCATGCCCTCCGCGTCGGTTGTTGTAGCTTTCACCTCTCCGCTGATAGGTCCGTCAACGATGGATGCGATCTCTGCGATTACCTCCTCAAATACACGGCCTTCCTTGGCAATGAGAGATGGGTTTGTCGTAACCCCACAGATCACCCCCATATCATTCGCCTTTCTAATATCCTCTACATTTGCTGTGTCGATAAAGAATTTCATTTCGTGTTCCTCCTTAAATATAAAAACGCTTATTGCTGTCTTGATTATATCGGTTAGAAAAACACAGGTCAATAACACCAAAAATTATAAATAAAAAAATTATCTTTATAATTGCTCTTATTATCTATATTTTATTTATATTAGTTAATACCTCACAATTGATTTTTTGAATATCCGATTATATTTCCCACTATTTCGCACTCTTTTCTTACACCAAAAACAAACGCCTTATTTTTATTACTAATATTATAGCTTATTTTTATTAAATTTTCTTTTTTCAGACCGTGGATAAGACGTTGTCCCACGCACAACAACTTTCGGCTCATATTCTACGTGATAGATACTCACAGGTTCAATCTCTGTGTATCGTTTTCTGTGGGACTGGATCTTTTTCATAATGATGTCGCAGGCATCCATCCCCTTGTAGATCACGAAGTGTTCGATTGTGGTAAGCGATACCCTCTTTACTTTCGCAAACAAAGTATTGTCGCATCCCATCACGGATATATCCCCCGGAACTTTATATTTCATGTCATGCAGGGCGTCCATGATACCAAATGCGATCATATCATTCAGGCCTACAATGGCGGTCAGATCCTGCCGTTCTTCCATAAGCTCCCTCGTCAGGTCATACCCGATACGATATTCCGAATCGATCCCCGGCATATCTTTATCAATCTGCTCATCCGCCGCTTTGATAACCACGTGGTTTCCCAGTCCTGCGTTTTGGAATTCCTTTAGGAAACCCTCCACCCTTCTTGAGCGCTGTTTCTGCCTTGTGGTAAGCGGGGGCGCGATATAAGCCACCTCCCGGTGTCCCAGCTCCAGCAGATGTCTTGCCATCATCCGGCCCAGTTTCGAGTTATCGAGATCTACCGCGTCTACGTCCAGCCGTTCATCCTGATTGTTGATGACTACTACAGGAATTTTGCCCGATATCTTTTCTACCTGCCCCATAAAGCAGCGGCTCGGATTGCACATATAGATGACCCCGTGGGGATGCAATGAGGAAATCATTTTAAGATACCGCTCTTCCAGTTTCAGATCGCGCTGTGTGTTGCACACAAAGATCCCAAATCCCTGCTCTGCCGCCCGGGATTCGATCCCCTGAAGCAGCATCACATAATAAGGGTTCGTCAGGTTCGGGCTGATGACTACAAGAAGTTTCTCCTTACGTTCCTCATGATACGCCTTCCGCTTTGGCAGCACATAGCCCAGCTCTGCCGCCGCCTCTTCGACTCTGCGGACAACGTCCTTGGAAAAAGATACATTATACTTTTTGTTCAGCACCATCGACACCGTGGCCTGAGACACGCCCGCCCGCTTGGCCACATCTGATGACGTTACTTTTTTCTTTGCCATAGGCCCCTCTTTCAACACATGCCGTCCTCCTATGAAAAAGAGGGCGGCATGCTCCTGTCTCTTGTTTACAACCTTTATATCACAGTTCCGTCCTGCCTTCCAAAGCGCGCAGAAGCGTAACTTCATCAATGTACTCCAGATCACCGCCCACGGGAACCCCGCTGGCAATCCTGCTCACCTTGATGCCCGCAGGTTTGATGAGCTTGCTGATATACATCGCTGTGGTTTCGCCTTCAAGGCTGGAGTTGGTCGCGATAATCACCTCGTCCACATCTCCTTGGAGACGTTCCATCAATTCTTTCAGACGGATATCCCCCGGCCCGATCCCGAGCATCGGCGAAATCGCCCCGTGAAGCACGTGATACACACCGTTGTACTTCCCTGTTTTCTCATATGCCGCCAGATCTCTCGGCGTTTCCACGACCATGATCGTCTTTTTATCCCTATCCGGATTGCTGCAGATCGGGCATACATCTTTGTCGGTCAGAGTACAGCACACCCCGCAGTATCTGACATTTTCCCGCGCTTCCACAATAGAACGGGCCAGACCTTCCACCTGGTCTACCGGCATATTGATGATATGGAACGCCAGCCTCTGTGCGGACTTGCTTCCAATCCCCGGCAGTCTCGAAAATTCTTCAATAAGCCGGCTAATCTGATTACTGTAATAATCCATCAGAACATCCCCGGTATCCCGCCGCCAAGTCCGCCCGTGAGCTTGGACATTGCGCTGCCGGTCTCTTCATCCACCTGACGGAGCGCTTCATTAGCCGCTGCCACGATCAGATCCTCAAGCATCTCAATATCCTCAGGATCAACGACTTCCTCAGCTAATTTTACTTTTAAGACTTCCCTCTTGCCGGATACAGTCACTTCGACTGCTCCGCCGCCTGCTGCCGCTGTAAATTCCTTCGCTTCAAGTTCTTTCTGCTGTTCCTCCATCTGGCGCTGCATACGCTGCGCCTGCTTCATCAGATTTGCCATATTTCCCGGCATCCCTCCGCCCGGGAATCCTCCACGCTTAGCCATACTAATCCTCCACTGTTATCTCCATATTGATCTTCTGTTCTATATCAACAAATGTATCCTCAAAATGCCTGCCTTCCTCCACATGGCGGACTTCCACTTCTACCTTCTTGCCAATCCTCTCTTCGATCAGCTTCTCAAGCTCCTCTACATGATCCTCTCTTCCGACCACCCCCGCCGCCAAGGCGTCGGGGAGCACGATAAGCAAGCGGTTGTCACCGCCGAGGCTTAGCCTTGCCTTCTTCAGATAACTTCGGATCATCCCAGAAGCCTCCCCTGCGATGGACCGGAAGTTCTTGACAACCTCCTGCACATCTTCTGGGACCGCACTGGGAAGTTCAGGTCTTTTCCCGGCTTCGCCCGGTGAATGTCCGGCGCCTTCCCCGCTGTCACCGTTTGCATAGGCCATCCGCTCTGCCGGATTCCCTTCAGGCACAATACCCCGCTCTACCTTTTCTTCCACAGCCCGTATGCGCTCTAGAAGAGAATCCTGATCCGGCTCCATGGCAGGGGTACACAGCTTAATAAGCGCCACTTCCAGCATAACACGCTTCTGTGTAGCATATCTTAACTGTCCCGACAGCTCAGAGAAAATGCGGATATAGCGGAACAGCATATCTGCTTCCACCATCTGCGCTTCTTCCTTGAGCTGCTCCATATTTTCTGTCGATACATCCAGAACATCCTCTATATTATCAGAAGTCTTTACGAGAAGCAAGTTCCGCAGATACCATGTAAAATCAGCAGAAAGCTGGCTCAGTTCCCGCCCCTGCATGACAAGATCATCCACCACATCCAGCACGCCGGACACATCTCTTACGATCACTTTGCGCAAAAGCTGGCTGAATACATCCGTGTCCACCGCGCCCAGCACCTCCAGCACATTGTCGTAAGTGAGCCGCTGCCCCAGATAGAAGGCGATACACTGGTCAAGGAGACTTAAGGCATCACGCATGGAACCGTCCGCCGTCTTCGCGATATACTTAAGAGCCCGCTCCTCTACTTCAACATGCTCTGCATCCATCAGTTCTCTCATCCGGTCTGTGATCGTCCCGATACTGATACGTTTAAAATCATAGTGCTGACACCGGGACAAGATGGTAATGGGGATCTTGTGCACCTCCGTGGTCGCCAGAATGAAGATCACATATTCTGGCGGTTCTTCGAGAGTTTTAAGAAGTGCGTTGAAAGCTCCTATGGAGAGCATATGCACCTCGTCGATGATGTAGACTTTGTACCGCCCTTCCGTCGGACGGTACGCCACTTCTTCCCGGATCTCCCTGATATTATCCACACCGTTGTTGGACGCGGCGTCGATCTCGATCACATTCATAGAAGTCCCCGCTGCAATAGATCTGCACATCTTACATTCCCCGCAGGGGCTTCCATCCACCGGGTGTTCGCAGTTTACCGCTTTTGCAAATATCTTTGCCACAGTGGTTTTTCCCGTTCCCCTTGTTCCACAGAATAGATACGCATGCCCAATACGGTTCGCCTTAATCTGATTCTGTAATGTCTTAATGATATGATCCTGCCCCTTGACATCCGCAAACTCCGCGGGGCGGAACTTTCTGTAAAGTGCCGTATATGACATGTATCACACCTCTTTTACCTCTAAGTTTCTTACTCATCTCCAAAGCTAATGCCAATCATCCTAGCTTCTTTGATCAGACCACATTTAGGATCTACGGTCTTTAGTTTGCCGGCCACTTCTTCAAGGGGCACTTTTGTCGTCTCACCGCCTTTCATAGCGACCATATATCCGTACTTCTCTTCCAAAATCAATTCCGCCGCCTTCGCTCCAACTCTTGTGGCAAAGACACGGTCATAAGCACAAGGGTCTCCGCCCCGCTGTGTGTGTCCCGGTACAGTGATGCGAACTTCTTTGTCCGTCTCTTTCTGAATCTTCTCAGCTAGTTCATACGCGATAGACGGATATTTGCGCCGTGCCAGTTTCTCTTTGTACTCCTTTTTTTTCAGCTTGGCGTCCGCTTTGGAGATGGCGCCCTCCGCCACAGCAAGGATGGTAAACGGCTTTCCCGCTTTGGAGCGTCCCTCAATCACCTTTGTGATTGATTTAATATCATAGGGAATCTCGGGCAGGAGGATAATATCCGCTCCGCCCGCAATGCCTGCGTGCAGGGTAACATGTCCTACCTTATGGCCCATGACTTCAATGATAAACACGCGGCTATGAGATGTTGCTGTCGTATGGATACGGTCGATGGTATCCGTCGCAATGTCCACCGCACTCTGGAATCCGAAGGTCATCTCTGTCCCCCAGAGATCGTTGTCGATAGTTTTAGGCAGGGTGATAACATTTAATCCCTCTTCTCTCAAAAGATTCGCCGTCTTATGTGTTCCATTGCCGCCTAAGATGACAAGGCAGTTCAAATTCAGCTTATGGTATGTATGCTTCATCGCCTCAACCTTATCAATCCCGTCTTTGTCCGGCACCCGCATCAACTTAAACGGCTGCCGCGATGTGCCAAGAATCGTTCCTCCCCTTGTCAGGATTCCCGAAAAATCTTTGGATGTAAGCATACTGAAGTCTGCATATATAAGCCCCTTGTATCCATCTTTAAAGCCGTAGATCTCAACATCACTGCGCTTAGAGCAGATGCCCTTTACAACCCCGCGCATCGCCGCGTTTAGCGCCTGACAGTCTCCACCGCTTGTCAGCATTCCAATTCGTAACATATCGCTCTTCCTCCTTTATCCTTCCGGCTTTGCTTATACCCAGATCAAAATAAGCAGCCGGCATTCTCCGACTGCTTATTATTATACTCTATTTATCGGGGCGGAACAAGGAATTTCATTACTCTCTCCCCTCTGCCTTTCCCCGGTTTTTCTCCGCCCTCCCGGACTGTTCCAAGAAGAAGAGAGACTTTGAACTTTCGCCCGTCATATTCAAAACGGGGAATTCCACGATATTTCTTTGTCACATCAACCACTGAGGTGATCCCGATACCTTTTCGCATCTTTTCTTTGGAGGAGAGAAATACTTCGTCTTGTTTTTGCACGCTTCCCTCGTAACTGTTCTCCACGATAATAACAAGCATCTTTCCATTCTGGTGAATATTGGCCCGAATATACCGGTTCCCTGATTTCTGTCTCATACATGCCTCGTAAGCATTTTCCAAAAGATTTCCAAGGATGATACACATGTCTGTATCAGTCACGCCCAGCTTTCCCTCAAGCCGTACGTTAAATTTTACATCTATCTCTTCCTTTACCGCCATCCGCCTGTAATGTCCCAGCACCGCGTCCACCGCCAGATTGTTGGTATAGATCTCTGAAGCCTCCTTATCAAGTACGACAAGGGTTTTCTCCAGATACTCTGACATTCCCTCAAAATCTTTTTTATTGGCAAATCCTTGTAAAGACAACAGAAAATGTCGTATATCATGGCGCGCTTTCGCCGTGTCTTCGATATTTTGCTGGAGATTCTCGAGCTGTTTCTGCTGAGCCGCGACCCGGATATCCGATATATGAAGCTCCTCGTGAACCTTTGCGCTTCTTCCCTGCTCTACCAGCGCCTTTAGCAGAATAATATAACTGGAAAAAGTCAGCACGACCCACAGAAATGGAACGAAACTGAACTCAAGCCCCGGAAAAGCAGTAACTTCAGTAAACACCGGCTGCATATACATAGCATACATTATATTAGCAAAATATGGAACAATCCACGCGGTTTTCCAAGATAAAAGAAAACCGCTGTCATCCAGAGCAGGGCGCATCAACTTCTTGTAAAATACCATGATCAGAGGGAATGTCACGACTGCAGCCAGCAGAAGCGGCCACACGGGGAAATCCATATATGAATCCGGTATCTCTCCCGATGCCAAATAGTATGCTACCGTACTAATAAGCGTAAGATCATCCACGTAGCACTTGACAACCGTGGAAATAAAAACGCACTGTCCCAGACTGTAATCCAACACAATATATGGGATACAAAATCCCAGCGAAGATGTGATAACGGTCATAAGCGACTGTCCTATCCCGCCGACTCCAATATAAATGAAAGCTGTCGATCCTGCCAGCGCCAACAAAAAGAAAGAGCCCAGCGACATCAGCAGCATTTTCCAGAAAGGTTTTTTGATCTTGTCCTTAAAGGCGCTGTAAAGCGCTGCGACAATTGTCAGAACGTAGATCGTAATATTGATCGCATAGCTTATTGTTATAGACATAATCAGGACCCCTTACTGGCATACTCGAACATATAGTTAGCATATGCCTGCGTTACCTCATTGTGCTGGGCCCTTGATATAGGGATGCGCTTCCCGTCTGTAAGGAGAAAATCTTTGTCCTCCAGAGAATCAATATAATCCATATTTACCATGCAGTTTCTGTAACACCATAAAAACTGATCATACTGTTGCAGTATTGGCGCGAATTTATCAAAGGGCATATAGGATCTTACCACATTGGACCTCGTATGGACCTGAATATAGTGGTTGTGATAATCAACATACATGATATCCGTAACTAGAATCCTTGTATATTGGCGCCCTTCCTTCAGCTCAATATAATGGATAAACTTATCATATGCCTCCTCAAAGCGATCGAGGGCGCTCTCAAGCTCTTTGTATGTATAAGGTTTTACCAGATAATCTAATGCGCGCACCTTAAAGGCTTTCACCGCGTGTTCTTGACTTGCCGTAGTAAAAATAATCTGACTTTTGGGAGATTTTTCCCTGACAAACTGCGCCAGTTTATCCCCATTGATCCTCTTCATAACATGGCCTGATATCTTTATCCATACCTAGTTTGTTAGGTATCACTTAATCTAAAAAAACAAGAGCACCCTATGAAGTCCTCATCCAACTAACACCACGTAATGTGTATTGTGTTGTTTTTTGTTAGGCCTAATAATTTAACAAACAAAAAGAGGGTGTCCCTCGGGTCATCTTATGACTTTTGGGCTACCCTCATCTAATATCACATCTATGTTACTTATATAATTGCATTCTTTAATTACAGCCTCTTAAGAAGATCTTCTCTCTCCTGCTCGTATCCCGGTTTCCCGAGCAGAGCGAACATGTTTTTCTTATAACTCTCAACTCCCGGCTGGTTGAACGGATTAACGCCGAGTAAGTATCCGCTCACTCCACACGCGAATTCAAAGAAATAGAACAGTTGTCCTAAATAATATTCATTCTGTTCTGGAATTTTCACCATCAGATTCGGAACGTTTCCATCGGTGTGTGCAAGGATGGTACCGTTCATCGCGCTTTTGTTGATAAAATCAACATTCTTTCCAGCAAGATAGTTGAGGCCATCCAGATCTATCGGTTCCTCATTGATGATAATCTCTCCTCTGGATTTCTCCACATTGAGAACTGTCTCGAACAGGATTCTATTTCCGTCCTGAATAAACTGCCCCATGGAATGAAGATCAGTAGTCAGGTCTACAGACGCCGGGAAGATACCTTTCTGATCCTTGCCCTCGCTTTCACCATAGAGCTGTTTCCACCACTCAGATACATAATGAAGGCTCGGCTCATAGTTCGCAAGCACCTCAACTGTCTTACCTTTACGCAGAAGGATATTTCTGACTGCTGCGTATTTCATAGCGTCGTTGTCTGCAAAATCATTTTCCAGAGCAGCTTTTCTTCCTGCTGCCGCGCCTTCCATCAACTTGTCAATATCAGCGCCGCTCACTGCGATGGGAAGCAGGCCAACTGCTGTCAGTACGGAGAAACGCCCGCCCACATCATCCGGCACAACAAATGACTCATATCCTTCCTCTGTGGCCAGATTCTTAAGCGCGCCTCTTGCTTTGTCAGTAGTCGCATAGATTCTCTTCGCAGCCTCTTCCTTACCATATTTCTTCTCCAGCATTTCCTTAAATACGCGGAAGGCGATCGCCGGCTCTGTTGTTGTCCCGGATTTAGAGATCATATTGATAGAAAAATCACGGTCGCCAATCACGTCGATCAGATCCTTGATATATGTGCTGCTGATGCTGTTTCCCACATAGTAGATCTCCGGGGACTTACGGGTTTCTTTTGAAACCATGTTTGCAAAGGAATGTCCGAGAAACTCAATGGCCGCTCTCGCTCCAAGATAGGATCCTCCGATACCAATTACAAGGAGAACCTCGGAATCCTGACGGATCTTTTCCGCTGCCTTCTTAATGCGCTCAAACTCTTCCTTGTCGTAATCCACTGGAAGATCAATCCATCCAAGAAAATCATTCCCCGCTCCTGTCTTCGCTACCAGCTTGTCCTTTGCCTGGGCAGCAAGCTCGCTCATGTACTGCATCTCGTGCTCCTGTACAAATCCGCACGCTTTGGAATAATCAAATGTTACTTTGCTCATTACTATCCTTCCTCTCTGATCTTCTCTGATATCTTTGATTTTCTGATATCAATATCATCCTCTGACTGCGTGGCTATTGCCCTGCTTTCAGATATTCCATGAACATTTTACCAAAACTATATTTCTTATTCAAGCAAAAGCGTCTGCGAATGTGTCCTCAAACATTTGCCTGACTTATATCTAGGCAAGAAATTCTTCTAAAATCTGACGAATCGCTTCTTCTTTAAGCGCGGTTCGCTCCTCATCCGTCACATTTCCCGAAGCCGCGCTGCGCACTGCCTGTCTTGCCGCATCTCCCTGACGGGCAGCCCGCGGCTCTCCCTCTATATTGATAGAAAGCCCTTCTGAAGCCTTCTCACCCATGCCGCCAGAGGCACTGTCTACAGACGGTCTGACACCCGCTTCGCCGGATGTTTCTCCCGCAAATGCTTTGGGCACTGTGCTTCCATGCGCTGTATTTTCAGCTGTTCTGACGCCCGGGGTATATGCGCTCTCATCACCTGCCCTTGTCTGCTCATGGAAAGCAGCCGCTGCCCCGGCTGTATCCAGCATATCCGGATCCTGCCTCGGAGTGGTCTTACCGGATTCGTCTCCCTGCCGCCTCCTTAAAGACAGTACAGACTTTCCTCCGCGCCCCTTTGACGTTTCATTTTCCTGATCCGTACGGCGACTGCCTGCCGCGGGCTGCGCCGCGTTTTTCCCGCCATTTTCCGCAGCAATCACATCGATAAATTCCCGTTCCCTCTGACTTTGCTTTCTCAGGCGGAATGCACATATATTTTCTAAATAATCTGCCATGTACATCTTCACAGCATTGATCTTGTACGGCTCATCGGACAGCCTCATGACCACCGATAAAAGCACGACCTCCGCAATACCTGCGGCAATATACTGGTACACTGTCTCTGTCACTCCAAAATAGCTGTACTCAAGCCATGCGCCTATGGCCGCCAATATGCCCGCAAACCAGACAGACAGAGTCTCAATCTGCCGCCATGTATGGATGCGGAACAAAAATCCTCTGTACTCATATATGTATTTCTCCACAAACACATCAATGTTTTCTACAGAATCATGGATCATACACGCATGTTCATATTTTGCCCTCACAAGCTTTACCAGCCTGTGCGTACTCTTCGGCATGTTTCCTGCCGCTTTTACCAGCCTGCGCAGGGTAAACTGGTTGATGATCTTTGCCAGAATCCCAAGCACTCCGATACCCGCCATCAAATAGACGATGACCCCCGTATCTGCCGCTAATCCCTCTAACATAGTAAACCCTCCTATTGATTTGATTTATTTGTGGACATTATAGATCATCCACCGGGGGTTGTCCGCAAAAACCGTTCTACATATTTCTACATTCAGAGCGCCTGTTCCACGCATATTTTTACTCTCAGATTTTTATCAGCATCTTCATATGAACTTAGAAATGTTCCCGCTAAAGGAGCGAGCAAGAATATTTTTTCAAATTTTATCTGTCCGTCTCTCACTTTAAAAATGTCAGATCCTTGTGTTTCTTTGTACATTGTGACGGACAAAAATTTGTGTTTTTCTTCCTGCTTTGATATAATGCTTTTTGTTTAAGGAGGTATTAAGACATGGATTATACACCAAGAGGAGTCTGTTCCCAGCAGATCCATTTTGATATTGTAGATCATCGGGTGACAAACGTATCTTTCCGGGGAGGATGCAACGGGAACCTTCAGGGCATCTCACGGCTGATCGAGGGAATGGACGTGGATGAGGCGATCTCACGGATCGAGGGAATCACATGCGGATTTAAGACAACTTCCTGCCCGGATCAGCTGGCGCAGGCGTTGAAAGAGGCAGCCGGGAAATAACCGGCTGCCTCTTTCAATCTCAGAAGACACTGTGGAAATGAACTTTCTGATAATAGACGCTAAAAAGCAAAATATGTCTTGATAGGTTATAGAATAATAAGTTAGAATAAAAAGAAAAGTCCTCCCTTCAGCTCTGGGAGCAGCCGCCGTATGTACCCCTAGATTGTGGTGTTTCTCGGAACAGGTTTCTCAAATTATTAAAATTTAATTTTTTTATGGTTTCCGTGGCGTGCACCGGCGGCTGCTCCCAGAGCTGAAAGGAGGACTTTATTAAATTGTATGCTGGTTACGGGACAAGTATTCCATTTGTAAAGGAAGTAGTCTCATCATAAGGATAGGTATCCCCTGCAACATGATCTGCCCGGACCCTGTAATAATATCCCCGGTCTACTGTAATCGTCTTTGCCGTGGACAGATAGTAGTCGTTTTCTGCTTCTACCATCCATGCGTCAATCTGCCACCACTCGTCTAGATCCTCCTGATACTGATCCAAATATACGATGGTCGCCATATACTTTACTTCCTGATTGGCTGTGGTGGAGGCATAGGCGTACACCCGGTTCCTTCCCGCCTTGGTGATGGAGCACTCTCCGTCCATGAGATAAAGCCCTCTTGTCCTTGGTCCGGAATACCCGGTAGACGTCTCGTCCGTAGTAAGGTAGGATCCGTCCACCATCTTCATTTCGGAAGCTTCTGCATTGATAACGGATACGCCCATGACCATGCAGAATACCATCAAACTACCTAACGCTGATAAAATTCGTTTTTTCATCTCTCTCCTATTCCTTTATTCATTCTGCTATTGCCGCTTCTGAATAATTAAACAGTTAAGAAGACAAAAACTTACGCGTTATTTCCAAAAAAAGCCAAATTTTTTAAAATTTTGTCGAATTCCTCTCTCTCCATCCTGCCTTTCAGCTCGTACTGGGCGTCCATATACTCGAATTCCGCGATATACCTGTAGCCTTCCTGACCCTCAATCTGATACTCTTTGACCTGAACAATAATCCCTTGTCCTGCTTCGACTTCATACTGGTCCGTTACCGTATCCGGCTCAATCTGCCCGAAGGAGGAATCCGCGTTATTCATGTACATGGTATATTTTATAATCTGCCCGTTATAATCGTACAATAGGGTTGCTTTTTTCTGTTCTTCATCCAGTTCATATTGCTTTAAAGCCATGCCTTTGGGAACATACATTAACCTTACTGTCAAAATTCCCAGTTTATTTCCCACTTCTTTATATACCTGTATCTCATCAATATCTTCTGTTTCCTGAGATTCCATTTGCTCCACATCAATGTGTGTAGCCCTCTCGCCTCCGGCAAACCTATCCCACAGCACTTTCCAGTACGACTTGCTTCCCACGCTCGTTATCGCGCTCCCCAATACAAGAACAATCACTGCTGCCAGAGCCACGACAATATAACGCTTCTTCTTCCTGCGGTATACAGTTCTACTCTTCTTGTTTTCTGCTTTACTATGTTCGTATTCCTGTATCTTGTTAAAGAGGGAAGTTTCCATTTCTTCTGAAACTTTGATATCCGCAAGATCTTCCCTTTCTGTAACTTCTTTTTCTATCTGTGCGGCTTCTCTGTCAACCTCTTCTTTTAGCGATAATTTTCTTAATTCTTTCATTCTCTGCACCTTTTTCTGTCCTGTATTTCTCCTTGACATTTCACCAAATAGGGTTAAGATGAAATTAGCTTAACCGCGGCCCGCATGATGCGCAGGATGCGCAGGGAGCCATTATGAAAACCAGCTGATACCCAGCCCTGTCCTGTGACAAAACCCGCAAGCGGGTCTTGAATTTCTGGAGGTTACTTTTTATGAAACGAATCATTCTCACCGGCGGCGGTACTGCCGGTCATGTTACTCCTAATATCGCCCTGATCCCCAGACTTTTGGAACTGGGATACGACATTCAATATATCGGCTCTTATAACGGTATTGAAAAGGATCTTATCGAACCTTTTGGAATTCCTTATCACGGAATATCCTCAGGAAAACTGCGCCGGTATTTCAGCGTGCAGAACTTCACAGATCCGTTCCGGGTAGTCAAAGGCTTCAGTGAAGCACACAAACTCATTAAGGAGTTGAAACCCGATGTAATCTTCTCAAAGGGCGGCTTTGTATCTGTACCTGTTGTTCTGGCCGGAAAACGCTGCAAAGTTCCCGTAATCATCCATGAGTCGGACATGACCCCGGGACTTGCGAATAAGATCGCCATCCCTTCGGCGACAAAGGTCTGCTGCAATTTCCCCGAAACGCTGGACGCTCTCCCTAAAGGCAAGGCTGTACTCACAGGCTCCCCGATCCGTCAGGAGCTTCTCTCCGGGAATAAGATTGCCGCTCTGGATATGTGTGGATTCTCCGCGGACAAACCTGTCATTCTTGTGATCGGAGGAAGCCTTGGCTCTGTGATAGTGAACAACGCGGTACGCCAAAGCCTGCCTGAACTTCTGAAAGATTTTCAAATCATCCACCTCTGTGGGAAGGGAAAGAGCGATGACTCTCTGAAAGATATCAAAGGGTACTGTCAGTTCGAATACATCAAGAGCGAACTCCGAGATATTTTCGCCCTTGCGGACATCGTGATCTCCAGAGCCGGCGCCAACGCGATCTGCGAACTGCTTGCGCTACGCAAGCCGAACCTTCTCATCCCGCTCTCTGCAAAAGCAAGCCGGGGAGATCAGATCCTAAACGCACGGTCTTTCGAGCGTCAGGGTTTTAGTATGGTTCTGGAAGAAGAGGATCTTTCCGAAAAAACTCTTGTTCCAGCCGTCCACTCACTTTATAAAGAGCGCGGAACTTTTATTGACTCGATGAGGGACTCCGGCCAGCAGGATTCTATCGATACGATTATCTCCCTGATCGAGGAGACCTCTGAAAAAGAACCATGCAATAAACGAGATTAAAGATCATTCCCAACAGGCGCTGATAACAGCGCCTGTCTTATTCTTTCCGATTCATCTCCTCATATTCCACGCCGTATGTTTTCTTAATCCAATTCTTCGCTCTGTGCAAAATACTATGAAGCACTCCCAGACGGATCTTCATCATCTCTGCCACTTCCGCCTGTGGTATTTCCATATAGTACACGAGCATAACCGCTTCATGCCATCTTGGATTCTTCTTCGCCAGCCCGTCTAGAATAGAAACATGAAGATTTCTTCTTTCCAGATTAAGCTCTCTTTCCAAATATTCTGCCTCAGCGCTTAGTTCAGCCTCTTCATTCTTGCTATGTATTAGACTGCCCTCCGTCAATACTTCATACTTGTGCTTGTCCATGAAATTAAATGCGGAATTTCTCGCAGTCCTGTATAACCATGCAGGAATATTCCCGTTCTTAAGTTTGTCGAGCTCTGTATAAAGTTTCAGAAATGTCTCCTGAGTTATGTCTTGTGCCTCATCGTAATTGTTACCTGAAGAAATGTATGCCGCTCTCAGGACGAGATTCTTGTATTTCTCATAGATCTCGTTAAATTCACGATTACTTGTCAACATGATATCTCCGGCCTATTTCATTTTTTCTAAAATTTCATTTTTATCAGCGTCCGTAAGTTTCCCCATATGCCAGCCCAGTCCTACATTATCTCCCTTATAGCGGGGTATCATGTGCATATGGAAGTGAAATACTGTCTGGCCTGCACACTCTTCGTTGTTCTGCACGAGATTGTAGCCGTCACATCCGAGCACCTCTGTCATCTTGTTTATCATCTTTTTTGCAAGAGGCAGGATTTTTGCCGCTTTCTCATCGTCAATATCGTAAAGATTTCTATAATGCTCCTTCGGAATAATCAGTGCATGTCCCTTGGACGCCGGGCCTAGATCAAGGATTACTCGGAAATCCCCGTCTTCGTAAAGTGTAGCTGACGGAATCTCTCCCGCCGCGATCTTACAAAATATACAATCTTTTTCTTTCATAAATGATCCCTCTTTTCTTCCGGTAATTTCTGATAGTAGTATATCCCATTTTTCGGAAAAATAGAAGCCTGCTCTTTGTCGAAAGCCGTCGTATTGATTCTGTTGAAGCTGTGCAGGCGCCGTGCTAGACTAAAGAATAACAAAATGATCTTCTGACAGGTTAAACAGAAAGCGAGGACATGCCATGCTGAGTAATATAGATATCAATAAAATGAACGAATTGATGGAAGAAAATAAGGTTGCAAAACAGATTATTTCCCAGCTTTTGGAAAATCACCACACCATTGTTTCCATGATCGCTCACGAAATACGCAATCCCCTGACTCTTGTCTCCTCTTCTCTGCAAATCATGGAAAAGCAGCACCCTGAAGTACGGGAGTTCTACAACTGGGACCAGACTATGGAAGACGTACAGTTTATGTGCAGCCTGTTAAATGATCTTTCTTCTTTTAATAACAGTTCTACACTGCATTACTCTGTATTTCCCATCGGACAGCTTCTCAAAAATATATCGGTATCCTTCGCTATCAGCTTAAACGCCAGAAACCTTGGAATTGAGTTTTCTTCCAAAATCCCTTCGGATATGGGCAACTATACCGGGGACAAGGTTAAGCTTGAAGAGGTAATCCTAAACCTTTTGAAAAATGCAAGAGAAGCTTCCGGTGACACAGGACATATCTTTCTCTCTGCTGAAAGGACAAAGGATACGGTTGTTATCCGATGCGCAGACAATGGATGTGGAATTCCAAAAGACATTATAAACACCATATTCGATCCATTTGTGACTTACAAAGAAAACGGAACCGGGCTGGGGCTTTCCTCTGCCAAACGGATTGTAGAAGCCCACAAGGGAACCATCCGGGCAGAATCCTCTGATGAGACCGGAACCGTATTCACGATTACCCTTCCGGTATGATACAGCCTGTTTTCCGGCCTGTTCTTTGATCCACATCTAAACTGCCTTAGGCCGGTAAAGCAAAACAGAAAGGATGATTCCACATACAAGCCCCCCGATGTGTGCCCAGTTATCCACCCCGCTGCTGGTCAGGCCAAAATATAGGCTTAACACAACCATGAACGCCATCCCTCTGCTGGAAAGCCTTCCTAGTCTTCCCTTATTGGCGATCACCACATAGAGCAGCGCGCCCATAAGCCCGAACACTGCCCCTGAAGCTCCCGCAGATAAAGAGTACTCCTGCGTCTGCATGCCGTGGTACACCGACAGGATATTTCCTCCAATTCCACTTGCCAGATAGATAATAAGAAACCGCGCCTTCCCAGTTTCCAGCTCCAGATTCCATCCGAGAGCTCCAAGAAGCACCATATTATTTAATAGATGGTCTATGCCAAAGTGTAAAAAAATACTCGTAACAAGCCGGTAAAATTGATGTCCCTGAACTACAAGCGGCTCATAAACCGCCCCATGCTCCATCATAAACAGTGTATCTTCTGTATCCCCCAATACGGACAGGATAAGAAATACCGCTACATTTATAAAAATCAGTACGGCCGTACATACAGCCTCCGGTTTCCGTCTCACCATAAACCACCTTTTCTTTTCTATGATCCATTTTATTATAAATGCCGGTTCGGTCTCTGTCCATCCATTTCCGTGATAAGATCTTCCCACCGTCCCCATCTTCCCGTTCTGACTCTCTGTACTATACTCTTTATACGCCCATTCTTCTGTTTTTTCTTTTGTCCGATTTCGTGTTTGTCTCTTGGCTCCTTATAAATATCATCCTCCTGTTCTTCTTCGACTGCATAGAATACTGCACACTCTGACAGAGCGCTGTTACCTTCTTCCCCTTCTTCCCCTTCTTCCCCTTCTCCCGTCATATCCTTATATTCCTCTTTTCCGCGCCTTACCTCCACTTTCTTTTTTTGCCCTTTTTCCCTTCGTATGGACGCTTCCTCCCGGTATTCTTCTAAAATTCCCCCAAGGTCATAGCTATCCCTGAAAGTTTCCTTATGGAGTTTGTAAATCAAAAAGATCCCCTCTGTATCCCTGTGATCTAACTTCTTAATGAAATACTCTGTTAATTCATGAAAGGAAACACACAACGATTTCTTACCTTCCAAATCCGTCTGTGGAAGATAACAAAAACGGTATCTTCCATCTTTCAGAAAAATAAATTCCGGCAAGAGCAGGATCTGGTCAGGGTCCAGCAGATAGTCCCGTATTTCTGCTACTGCTGCCCTTAACTGCTCCGTGAACTGCTCTACATCCTCTTTCTTCATCTCCTTCCTTGCGTATTCTTTCTCCATGCTTATAAAACCTTTCGTATGAAAACTATATCTGCTCTTACCGTCCCACCCCCTTCCTGTTATCTTCAGCAGACTGCTGACCGTGTTTTTATCCAGCATCTGCATCTGATAATTTTCCCGGTACGGAATCTCCAGATCTACATGGAGAGTTGCCCGTTCCCATTGATTCTCATATGTTATTTTCATGTAATCCGCTCCATTTGCCTGATTTTTTTCTCGGGTCTGGCGATAACCGCTTTCTGACATATACTAAGCCTCATAATTGATCTGTTTACTCTCGCCGTCACAGTGACTGCCTCTTTTCCCAGTTCAACAGACACCTCAATACTTCTCATATAGATCAGCTTTCCCTTCGTCCGGTCATAAAAGAACCCTTCCAGATCATAATCCGCAATCGCATTTCTGTCCGCCTGTGCGCCAAGCACTGCTGTTTCCGCCGCTGCTCCGTTGATGACCGCTTTATCGTGATAATAAAATACCGCATGGATCAATATGACAAATAATCCGAGAAACAGCGGCATAATATAGGCCATTTCTACCACGGAGCCTCCATTTACATATTTTCCCTTAATAGTTTCCAAGCAACATTCCTCCTATATATGCTGCTGCCAGAAAGGGGACAAATGGAAATGCGGATTTTCTGCTAAACTGAGTCTTTATAAGCATAACTATCGAAAAAACAGCAGCCATAGAAAACGCTCCCATAAGCAGATATATGATATTCCCAAATCCGAGAAACATACCCATCACTAGAATCAGGATACTGTCCCCATATCCAAAGGATTCTCTTGTCATCCTGCTGATCAGGAGGAAAAGAGCTCCGACCGCGCCTCCTGCCATTAAAGAAATCATCGAAATTTCCCGGCCACAGAAACCTTGTATTATGATAAAGACTGTCCCGGACAAAAGAAACAGAAGGGGAAGTCTTTTCTTCCTGATATCTTCAGCAGAAAGAGCAACCATATATCCTGCAAACAGTATCTGGCACAAAATCCACCTGTTATCCGCTATCATCTCAACTATAATTTCCTTTATAATTCTTATCCCGAACATCTGAAGCACCCTCCCAGTCCCATGACCTCTGACCGGTGTACGGCATGGATCGTCCTTTTTAATCCGCTGCAGCCAAGTGAATTATGATATTTCCCACCATTCTCAGTAATATATACTCCTGCCATCGCCGTGCCGTATACACACTTTTCACAAGGATGATACCTTCCCCCGCTTTCATTGCGCAGGCCTGACAGACTGGAGTAGGGTACATAACGTATGGAAAGCTGAAGGTAAGAACATCCGTAATCCTCATGATAAACCGCCGCGTTATCCGTCATATATACAATGTCTGAATCCCCTTTTCCCAATTCTCCTATCCTGCCGCCATAGCCTCTCCATCCACTCATCCTGAAGCCCTCTTTGAATTTTGCCGTAGGACTTCCAAACAATGGCAGCGGCAGCTCTGTCTCATAAGAAATTTTCATATGGATCTCCCCGGTATTTGGTGATATGTAGGAACCGGCGCAGGATATTCCTGCGGTCCCCCCTTTGAGAATACTTCTCTCTATCCGATCCGATCCAATAAAAGATATAATATCTGACTTTAGTTTTCCTGTATTAAGAACGGGAAGCACCGCCGTATTCTCTGCGGCGCTTTTTGCCGCGTTCTGTGCTGCATTCATTACGCTAATCCGTATATTCTGCATCTCAATCAGCCATATGAGACAGAGGGATGCAAATAGAAAAAGCGGAATTCCAAAAGCCGCCTCAATCGTGACGCTTGCTTTTTCCGTTATCCCCAGTGCAGATGCCCTTTTTAATTTCATTAGGGATTTATCTTTATTCTTTTGCATGATCATCGCAGCCAATCTTCCTTTCTTTTTAATACTTTGGTGGATATGTTCAATATTTCCGCAAGAGGGATACACGGAAAAAAAGGGCATCTGCACCGGGGATAACCAAATAAATCTAGTTGTCACACACTCACTCATATCCGAAATAAACCGGATAAGTATACTCCATACCGCCGAATATCTCTGCGATGTTTTGCATCTCTATTTTCGTGACGCACTGGTCTGCCCGAAAAAAATTAAGCCCATGCTCACTTACAAGGTTTTCTTCAATACGATCCAGCGAACGCATTACCGTTTCGTTTTGATTTGTCAGAAACAAAAGAGCCCGAAGGTATTCTTTGTATGAAATTCCTCCCTGCGTATCAGCTCCTTGGAGCTGTTCAGACCCATCTCCCAGTACAAGGAGTTCTGGCAGAGAGATTCTCCAGTTTTCTGCTGTCTTAATCAAAGGAACCCGTCCACCTAAAAGAAGCGTCCTGATATCAGCTACACTCTCTCCTGCCGCCCAAGCCAGCAGAATCAATTGTTTCAATATTTCCGTTCCTTCGACAACGTAGCGAAGAGCAGCTACCTGCCGGCTGACGGCATGGTACCCGGTTCCCGGAATCTCCCAGAAGATATGCGTAATTTAAAGCCATCCGTATGAGAAAAATCTTCATAAGCACTGCCTCTAAGTTGTCCTTATCAGAAGCTTTCCCCGAAAGAATATATTCCACCTCGTAGGACAGTGACCTGTTCTTTTCTTCTGTGTCCGCCGCATTTGTAAAGCTGTTTAGAATATACTCGTCAAACAAAAGTCTCTCACTGATTCCATTCATTCCCTGCCGCATCGGAAAACTGCCGCTTCCCGTAAGAAGTTCTCGTTTAGAAACCTGGCTGTCAAGAGGTATGGATTTTTCGGAAAGCTCCATATCCTTTGGCATGACAACAGAAAGTATTCCTGCCTTTTCGATCTGTTCTATACAGGTGAAAGGACTTCCCTCTATATCTTCACCTTCACCACCGGGTTTCTCTACTGTCTCTTCCGACAGACTCTCTGCTGATTCTTTCAAGTTTTCCAAGTCGGCCAATATATTTTCTTCTTTTTTCCCAATCTCTTCCGCCTGTATCTCCTGCGTTTCCCAGTCTGCTGTCAGACCGGTAAGATCACGGACGAGCCCGATTCCATATGTCTCCTCCATATACTCCAGCGCCTGTTCGCGGAATGACTGCCCGCCGTTGTCAGTCAGAAACTGTATACCTGTGATTTCGTGCTTTGTCCCATCGCCGCCGTAGTAGTACATTCTCCCAAGAATCTTATCTTGAGAAAATTCGCCCGATCCATAGCTCCCGTCAATGGCAAAAATGTAATAGTCCTCAAGAAGCCTCGTCTGATACTCTCCAAATACGGAGAACACAGCCCTGTCCGTGGTAAGCCGGCTTAAATTTTTTGACGTATGGATAACAGATATCTGAAGGATCCCCAGAACAAAAGAGACTATAAGCACAAACACAAGACTTAAAAATACGGTAATCTCAGCTTTTTTCATGTTATATGCCGGAACTCTCCGATGTGATCTTATCGAAGATCGTATTGATCAGATTGATCAGCTGGCTCTTGAAGATTAAAAGCAACGCTATGACAATAACAAGGATGAGCACAAGCTCAATCACCGTAATGCCGGATACATATCTGTGGCGGGAAATAAAATTTTTTAAACCACATCTTACTGCCGTGGCTTTGCCTTTTACTTTTACTGCTATTTTTCTCATAATTTTCGTCCTCCTTTTTCATAGTCTGTTGTCGCTCGTAATTGGTCTATGGTTTCTTATGATTTTTAGACAGTTACACCTGAATTGAAAAAAATGCCGGAATAATCACTATGGCAAAAACGATGATGAGCATAAGAAACAAAGGAATCATCAGTTTTGTACCCGCCTCCTCTCCCATTTTCTTCGCTAGATTCTTGCGCTCCTCAAATGCATCCTCTGCTTCCCTTCCGAGAATATCTGTCAAGCCTTTTGTCCCTTTCCGGAGATTTTGAGACAGCATCGTCCCAAACTTTCTGTATGTGGATATCCCGCATCTTGTACCATAATTTTCATAGCACTCTCCTTCTGCGGCCCCGCTCTGCATCCGATACATGGCAGATACCATCTCCTCGTATGCCTTTCTTTTCTTTTTTTCTTCTCCCGTCTCTTTCTTGTTCTCATAATCCTGCGCAATGCTAAACCATGCTTTCCGAATCGTCATGCCCGCCCGGATATACAGGTTAAACCGATTGATGATCTTCGGATAATCAAGTTTCATCTGACGTACTATTTTCTTTTCTGCCTCTTTCTTTCTCTGGGTTTCAGATACTGCCATCAGGCACGCCGTCCCAATCCCAATTACCAGCAGCGCCGCCGCCCGCGTCCTAGTCTCATACCGCCATTTCACTTCCTCTCCGTCTACGCTGTCCGGAAGCACAAGATACTGCTCTGTCTTTGTCTGTTCATCCGCCTTGGAAATCTCCTTATCAAGTTCCTCCATGACTGCTTCTTCACGGTTCTTTACAGGCGGGAATACCCTGATATAAAATTCCCGGATCTCACGCTCCTCCTCGCAGCTTAGCGTAGCTGTCAACCTGACATTTGTCCCTTCTTCTGTCAGTTTTTCCTCCTGAAGCTTCCCTTTTATATCCATGACATCATATCTATCTAATTCCCAAGAAACGCTGATCCCTGTATCCGGGATCTCGGTAATCAGATTCAGATCACATCTGATCTCATCCGGACTTTTATTTTCTCCCATTATATATTTTTCCAGTTTTTCTGCCGCCCGCGTAAACGCCTCTTTGAGCTCTTCTGATGTGTACTCTCTGCCTGTAACAGAAATATCAATGCTTTTCTCTTCTTTATCTTCCCCGATACGGACTCTCATTTTCTGCACGATGTCCTCTCCGAGCGCTCCTCTTTCCAAAACAGCCTGACCGGATTGATCTGTCCTGACACGATCCCCGTTATCTAATAGATACAGGCAGGCAGAGCATAGGACAGTTGCCAGCAAGATCACTCCTGCTTTTACATACACCGGGTGTTCTTTTATTCCATTTCTTATTTTTTTCATCACTTACACCTCAACGCGGATAATCTTCCTTCCTAGACTATAAGCTGCCATATATACGCACACGCAGACCGTCATCACTGCCGCTCCCGCCCGGTTTCCGTACAGTACGCTCAAAAACTCGCTGAAGGTCAGTTTCATATACAGGATAATGGCAAAAGGCACGGCACACATAATGTTAAATTCCAGTTTTTCGGATGCGATCATCGTCTGGATTTCCTTTTCTGTTTCAATCTTTTCACTGATGATCCTGACCGCGCTTCGTATAATCGAGATACTGTCGCCTCCGCTTCTTTTTGCCGCGGCAAACACATTTACAAAGTCTTCCACATCTTCTTGCCCTGTGCGCTCGGCGAATTCAGAAAGCACTGCTTCCACAGGCATTTTCATGTCCATCTGATGACACATTCTGTCATACTCTTTTCTGATCCGTGAGTCTTTTTCATACAAGGAAGCCATATCTTTTTGAACTTCCCGGATTGCGTTTTCAACAGAATGTCCTGTCTTAAGCGCGGCTGCCACCGCCTCAATACTGTCCTTAAACTGCTCTCTGAATTCCTCCTCCTTTTTTTTCGACATGTCTTCAATCCAGTTTTTGAAATATAAGATCCAGACTGGTATGAAAAACGGAACTGGCAGAAAAGATTGATAAAACACATACAGCATCAGCCCTGTCACCCCTGTTACACCAATGATTCCCGCCGCATACTCACGCCTCCTGATATCCTGCAGCCATAAGTTTTTCCCGGTCTGTAAGCTCGCTGACCTTCACAAGGCATCCTTTAACTTTTTCATTGTTTCTTCCCTCCTCTCTAAACTCATACAATGTCTTTGTCCGAATCCTTCCCTCACTGTATCCAAGCACTTCCTCAATCTGAAGTACTTTCCTGCTCTTATCTCTGAGACGTCCGAGATGGATAATAATATCAAGTGCCGACGCGATCTGCCTCTGTATTGCCTCAAGAGGGAGATCGATCCCCATCATCATCATTGTCTCAAGACGGTGAAGCATATCGGAGGGACTGTTGGCGTGCCCGGTAGACATGGATCCGCTGTGCCCGTTTAACATAGCGGATGAAATCATATCGACAGTCTCTTCTCCTCGGACCTCTCCGACGATAATCCTGTCCGGACGCATTCTGAGAGCTGATTTGATCAGATCGCGGATTGTCACTGCTCCCTCCCCTTCCAGATTCTCCCCGCGGGCTTCCAGACGGACAAGGTTTTTAACTCCCTGTATCTGAAGCTCCGCATTATCCTCAATGGTAATGATTCGTTCCTCTTTCGGTATATAGTCTGACATTGCGTTTAAAAATGTGGTTTTTCCTGCTCCGGTTCCTCCGCTCACAAAAATGTTATACTTGGCGCTTACCAGTCTTGTGATAAGCCTTGCCGCCTCCTGAGTCAGGCTTCCCATACGGATAAGCTGTTTCATGGTGACCGCCTCCGCTGGAAACTTTCTGATCGTCATGATCGGACCGTTTACCGCCACAGGCTTTAGCACTACGTTGACACGGGAACCGTCTTGTAAACGTGCGTCAACAATCGGTGACGTCTCGTTCACATAACGATTTGCTTCCCCCACAATCTGCTGGATCACGTCACACAATCTTTCTTCGGAGAAAAAATGGCGGTTACTCTGAAAAATTTGTCCTCCTTTTTCATAAAAAATTTTTTCTGTCCCGTTCACCATAATCTCCGTGATTTCGTCATCCTCGATCAGATCCTGAAGAATATCAAGTCTTCGGAAAGCGTTAAACAACTCTCTGCTTAACCGGATCTTTTCACTGAGCGGAAGATACTCCTTTTTCTCTTCCTCTTCGAGTACACGGCGGATGATCTCCTGAAGATCTTCTTCCCCCGTTTCTTTTGTCATATCCATCCGAAGCATGACTTGCTCATATAGGAGTTCTGTCTTTGTCATTGTATGGCTCCTGTCTTTTCTGTCCTTTTCGTGTTTCCGCCCACCTGTTTTTTCACAGTATGCTCCAGCACGCTGGCATAACCTGTCTCTCTAAGATTTTCCTCATACTGCCTTAATTTTGCCTGCGCAGCCTCCTCATTAAGATAGAGTGTATAGACTCTGCTGCATTTTTTCAAAACATCATAAAGCCCGCTGACCGCGTCGCCCAGATCAAGTATGACCGTTTCATAGATACATTTTTCAAAGATCAGATCCAAAAGGCTTAGCCACTCCCCACCGCTTACCGCACGCAGATCCTGTTCATTTTTCATGGGCTTAATATAATCCAAATTCCCTAACTGACCTGCCATCATACTAATCTTAAGACCGTAGTTGTCCTGCTCCTGTTTAATACAATAGAGAAGATCTCCGAGATCCTTGTCCGTACTTTCCTTGAAATAATAGTCTCCGCCGGCATATCCCTCCATATTGATATACAGTACGGGAACATGCTTTGCTATTTTCTGTCCCAATTGTAAAGCAAATCTTGTCTTTCCAATCCTATGAATCGGTGAATATACTCCTATAAGCCCTCTGACCAGAGATACTGTTTTTTCCACGGGCTCATCCCGGATCCGTACCCTGCTCTTTTTTTCCTCCTTTTTCAGAATCCTGTTTATCTTTCCGGCAATCCTGCCCACAGGCTGATAGCGGAATACACAGGGATATCCCCACAGTTCCCTCCGATTAGGATCTTCTGTTAAAATGATCTTCTGTCCGGCCCGTGCTTCCCGTATAGTTTTCTCTTTGCACTCTTCACCTAAAAGAATAACTTCAGCAGAAGTATGTTCAAGGTATTCTTTCATATTCCCGGCGTCATGGAAGAGATGAAACTGATAGTCACCTTCCAATTTTTCCGGAAGAATTCCAAAAAGCTGTTCCGCATATTCTTCCTGTGTATCACAGACGGCAAAAATAACCGGCGCGCCTGTTAATTTTTCTTCTGACATGGTTTGAATTTTGCTGCGGATCTTTGCAGCATGAATAAAGATATATGACTGCCGGATCTTTTTATATCCGGCTTACAGACACCACCGCATCTCCCTCAAGAGCGATGATACAGCAAGCGTTTACTGCTATGTAAGACGCATTATAAACGGCGGATTTCATTTTGTCCATAGCAAAATTTCAATCCGCCGATTTTTGTAAAAATACTACAAAGTCTGATAACACACAATACCGTAAAGCAGCCCGACGCCCGGAATTCCAAGGGTTCCTGATGTCAAAAATGTCACGGGATTCAATCCTACATTAATTGAAGAATCCGGGGGAATCACATACTGGTTGATGAAAAAAATCAGTGCCATCCCTATCACTGCCCGTATAAAAAAATTGATCACAACGGATGATATCTTTTTTCCCAAGTCTGTTGATTCCTTTCCGTGGTTATGTTCTATCTTATTCCACGGCCAGATTTTTTATACATAGAGATTTTTATGTTATCCACATTATAAACAGAATTTTTATCGTGATATCTTCATACTTTTTCTACCCGACTTCTGTTTTATCGTACATGGAAATAATATATGGATGATCTTCACTATACTGTGTAAGAAGTTTCGGACTGCTTACTTTTCCTGGTTTTCTTACATTTTTCCCCTTTGTACTTGTAAAAGCATCTCCGATGTCTTCTCTGCACTCCCTGATTCGTCCCATAATCATTTCTACAATATCCGGATATTCGTCATACAGATTATTTGTCTCCCCCGGATCATCCCGCAAATTATATAATTCTCTCACTTCCACATCATCATCGATAACTGGCTTTGGGATGACTGATGCATCACGCGTCACATCTTCTGTTTCTCTGGATACTTTCGGTTTTGCCACATGCAGCTTCCAGTCGCCGACCCTGGCCGCTTCCAGTGTATTACATAGATAATAAAAGAATTCTTTACGTTTTGACGTTTTTGTTTTTCCTAGGATCAAATCTGACAGATCAATCCCATCTATAATTCTGTCCTTAGGAATTTTTGCACCGGCAATAGCCGCCAAAGACGGGTAAAGATCCAATGATGTAATCAACGCATCTGACGTTCCCGGCGAGATTTCTCCTTTCCAGTGCACAATAAACGGTACTCTCTGCCCGCCTTCCCACGTCTCACGTTTGCCACCGCGCAACGTTCCGTTGCTTTCTCCGAAATCATTTCTTGATCCGTTGTCTGATGTAAAAATGATCAACGTATTCTCATATACTCCATATTTTTTCAATGCTTCAACAATAGCGCCCGTCGACCAATCTATTGCCATAACACATGCCCCGTAATCCCCGTTTCTCGATTTTTTTACAAAGTGTTCCGGCGCGTATAACGGAAGATGTACGTGCATATGCGCCATATAAAGGAAGAATGGCTCATTCCCGCAATCCCGGATAAATTCTACACATTTTTCCGTATATCTTTCCGTAAGGCTTCTCTGATCTGGCTGCTGCTGGATCACCTCCTTCCCATGAAGCAGCGGAAGGGGCGGGAATTTTTTATTCTTTTCTGTTATCGCCATGTCGTTACTAAACGGCAGTCCATAGTAATCATCAAATCCATGATCTGTAGGCAAAAATCCTTCCTGATCCCCACAATGCCATTTCCCAACATGGAATGTATGATACCCGGCGCTTTTTAATACTTTTGCCATAGATATTTCTTCGGGATTTAATCCCAGATCATCCCCTGGAAATAAAACAATCTCGCCATGAAAATCTCCAAATCCAATTCGAGGGGGATAACATCCTGTCATCATAGCGCCTCTGGAAGGAGAACAGACCGGGGATGCCATATAAAAGTCCGTAAAACGAATTCCTTCCTCTGCCAGCTTATCCAGATTCGGAGTATCGTTCTTTCTGGATCCGTAGCATGCCAAATCGCCGTATCCCAGATCATCGCAGTTAATTAAAACAATATTCGGCTTCACTTCTATCACCTCGCAATTTTACCACCAGCGGATTAAATCCGTCACCTTATTCCTCATCTTAATAAAGTCTTTATCCACAACGCTCCTTGGTCTTGGAAGATCATTGATTACACGTTCTTTTATCTTTGTCGGTTTGTTTGTCAGAACTAAAATATCTTCACTCATATACACTGCTTCCTCTATATTATGAGTAATAAATATAACCGTTGTTTCTGTTCTCTTCCACAACTTAATCAGTTCGTCTTCAAGCTTAAATCTGAGCTCAATGTCAAGCTGTCCATATGGTTCATCCATAAGGAGGAGTTCAGGTCTTGTGGCAAATGCTCTCGCAATAACGACGCGCTGAAGCATACTGGATGAAATTTCGTTGGGATAATATTTCCTATATTCATCAAGACCGACTAAATGAATCATTTCATCGACCGCCTGCTTTTTTTCTTCTCCTTTTATCCCCCTTAACTCAAGTCCAAATCCTACGTTTTCTTCTACATTAAGCCACTCCATTGTTGATTTTTCCTGAAAAATGTAAGATACGTTATGTTTCTTCAAATCAACAGGTTCTCCGTTAATCAGTATTTTCCCTGAAGACGGTTCATATAATCTTGTTAAACTGTTGAGAAAGGTTGTTTTTCCGCATCCTGTCGGACCGACAACACAGAGAAATTCTCCCTCGGTCACATCGAAAGAAATATCATCTAATACTTTTAAATTCCCAAAACTTTTAGAAAGGTTTTTCACTTCAACTTTTTTCTTTTTCTCCATGTGCTGTCTCCTTCCTAAAGTGTATGATCCATATTTTGCGTGATTTCCTCCCGCAGCCGCAAAAACTCGTCCGACGTATAGTCTCTTGGTCTGGGAAGATCAATTTTATATTCTTTTTTTATCACTGCCGGACAATTGGTAAACAGTATGATACGATCCGCCAGATAAAGGGCTTCCTCAATATTATTGGTAACAAAAATAACGGTTCTTTTTTCTCTCTCCCATATACGCATAATCTCTTCCTGCATCAGATAGCGTGTCTGTGCATCCAATGCGCTGAAAGGTTCGTCCATAAACAAAACCTCCGGCTCATTACAGTACGCTCTCGCAATTCCGACACGCTGTTTCATCCCCCCTGACAGTTGGTTAGGATAAGAATTTTCAAATCCTTTTAATCCTACCAGATCGATATAATATTCTGCCTTTTTTCTTCTTGTCTCTTTATCAATCTTTTTCATTTTAGGACCATATTCCACATTTCCCATAACTGTCAGCCACGGATATAAAGCGATGGTCTGAAACACCACTCCACGGTCCGGCCCCGGTTCCAAAACCTCTTTTTTATCAAGATACACGCTTCCTTCCGTCGGTTTTTCCAAACCTGATAAAATATTGAGCAT
>MHCFR00700__coassemble_518_pt1 | contig 34183 bp, 30 predicted proteins | sample MHCFR00700__metabat2_low_PE_022 | metagenome-assembled genome bin MHCFR00700 | reverse complement strand
CCAATGTGAATATTATGCTCTGGAGGGGTTAAGTCAGCTGATACATACAATAGAGCTTGTTCAGGAAAGATTGAATCCGGACCTTGAAATAGAGGGAGTTGTATTCACAATGTATGACGCGAGAACAAATCTCTCTTTACAAGTGGTAGAGAATGTAAAAGACAACTTGCATCAAAATATTTACAAGACGATTATTCCGAGAAATATCAGGTTGGCCGAAGCGCCCAGCTACGGGATGCCGATCAATCTTTATGATCCAAAATCCACGGGTGCTGAAAGTTATATGCTGTTAGCAGAAGAAGTTATACATAAAGGAGAATAATGATATGGCAGTGAAAAGAAATGGATTGGGCAAGGGTCTGGATAGTCTTATCCCAGATAAAAAAGTAAAACTAGCGTCTTCAGGAAAATCAGCAGATAGCAAAAAGGAGGAGCCGGACAATAAAACAGGCGGAGTCTTGGTAAATATCAATCAGGTAGAACCCAACCGCGAACAACCGCGAAAAGATTTTGATGAGGACGCACTCATGGAATTAGCGGATTCTATCAAACAGTTTGGTATCCTTCAGCCTCTTCTCGTACAGAAGAAAAAAGACTATTACGAGATTATTGCCGGAGAGCGCAGATGGAGGGCTGCAAAGCTGGCAGGCTTGAAAGAAGTGCCTGTTATTATTAAGGATTATACGGATCAGGAAATAGTAGAGATTTCACTTATTGAAAACATACAGCGAGAAAACCTAAATCCGATTGAGGAAGCAATGGCTTATAAGCGTCTCCTTGAAGAGTTTAATCTAAAGCAGGATGAAGTTGCGGAAAGGGTTTCCAAAAGCCGTACCGCAGTTACTAACTCAATGAGACTTTTGAAGCTAAGCGGCAGAGTTCAGCAAATGATTGTTGACGATATGATCAGCACAGGTCATGCAAGAGCATTACTTGCAATTGATGATGAAGAACAGCAGTATATGCTGGCAAATCGAGTCTTTGATGAGAAACTCAGCGTTCGCGAGACAGAGAAGCTGGTAAAGGCGCTTAAAAATCCTAAAAAAGAAATTAAGAAGCAAGAAATAGAACATACGTTTGTGTATGATAATCTGGAAGAACAGATGAAAAATATTATAGGAACAAAAGTAAGCGTAAATCCCAAAGCGAATGGAAAGGGAAAAATAGAGATAGAATATTATTCAGAGGAAGAATTGGAGAGAATATATGATCTAATAATGTCTATTCGCACCAATTAGCGTAATGTTTGAAGATACAGGTGTAAAGCAGTAAGGATAAAAGGAATTAGAGATATAAGAGGGAGATAAATGATTAAAAGGAGATGCATATTATATGAATGGAATACTGGATAATTTGGGAATAGATCCGTTTTACTTATTTATTCTTGCGTTCATCCTGCAGATTGTTTTCATTGTTCTGTATATATTGCTGAATAGTAAGTATAAAAAGCTACAGAAAAGTTATTCCACGTTTATGAAAGGGAAAAGCGGGAAGAATCTGGAAAAAAGCATTTTCAGGAAATTTAGCGAGTTAGAGGAAATATCTGCGCTTGTTAAAGAAAATGAAAAGGAGGTCAAAGATATACGGAAAAAAATGGAAGGTCATTATCAAAAGGCAGGAATTGTAAAATATGATGCCTTCCATGAGATGGGTGGAAATCTTAGCTTTGTTCTAACAATGCTAGATGAGAATGACAATGGATGGATCTTCAATGCAATGCACAGCAGGGAAGGCTGTTACACTTATATTAAAGAGGTTGTAAAAGGAGACAGTTATATAGAATTGTCCGCGGAAGAGAGACAATGTCTTGAGAAAGCGGTCTATCAGGAAGAATACGATATAAAAGATATAAAAAAATAGAGAATGAGAGGATAGAGGTATGTTAGATATTAAGTTTTTGAGAAATAATTCGGAAATTGTAAAACAGAATATTAAAAACAAATTTCAGGATGAGAAGCTCCCGCTTGTGGATGAAGTTATCGCACTGGATCAGAGAAACCGCGAGATTAAGCAAGAAGTAGAGGCGCTCCGCGCTGAGAAAAACAAGGCTTCCAAAGAGATCGGGGCTATGATGGCACAGAAGAAACTGGAAGAAGCGGAGGCGCTTAAGAAAAAGGTCGCGGAAAGCGCGGGAAGGATCGATGAGCTGTCTGCTGAGGAGAAGGAAGTAGAAGAGAAGATTAAAAAAATCATGATGACGATTCCAAATATCATCGATCCATCTGTTCCGATTGGGAAAGATGACAGTGAGAACGTCGAACTGGAAAGATTTGGAGAACCGGTTGTTCCGGATTTTGAGATTCCTTATCACACGGAGATCATGGAATCATTTAACGGAATTGATCTTGACAGCGCCAGAAAGGTTGCCGGAAACGGATTCTATTACCTGATGGGAGACATTGCCAGGCTCCATTCCGCGGTGATTGCATATGCACGCGATTTTATGATTAACAGAGGATTCACATACTGTGTGCCGCCGTTCATGATCCGCAGCAATGTGGTCACAGGTGTAATGAGCTTTGCGGAGATGGACGCCATGATGTATAAGATCGAGGGGGAAGACCTCTATCTTATCGGCACAAGCGAACATTCCATGATCGGAAAATTTATCAATACACAGCTTACGGAAGATCAGCTTCCCCAGACATTGACAAGCTATTCCCCTTGCTTCCGCAAGGAAAAGGGCGCGCATGGCATTGAGGAGAGAGGCGTGTACAGAATCCATCAGTTTGAGAAGCAGGAGATGATCGTCGTGTGCAAGCCAGAAGACAGCATGGAATGGTACGAAAAGCTGTGGCAAAACACAGTGGATCTGTTCCGCTCCATGGAAATCCCAGTGCGCACACTGGAGTGCTGCTCAGGTGATCTGGCTGATCTTAAAGTGAAATCTGTGGATGTAGAGGCATGGTCACCGCGTCAGAAGAAATATTTCGAGGTGGGAAGCTGCTCCAATCTGGGAGACGCTCAGGCGAGAAGGCTTGGTATCCGTGTAAAGGGTGAAAACGGAAGTTATTTTGCGCATACACTGAACAATACAGTGGTTGCACCTCCGAGAATGCTCATTGCTTTCTTAGAAAACCATCTTCAGGCGGATGGTTCCGTTACCATACCGGAAGTCTTGAGACCGTACATGGGCGGAAACGACAGGCTTATACCGAAAAAATAAAGAAAGAATAAGAACACATGCACCAATATTTAAAAGCGATTGGATTCAATAATATCCATACAAAAAACGACTTAAAGAAGCTTTTGGAAAGCGTTCAAAATGAGTTTACTCACCAGACGATCGTCTCTTACAGGCCAAATGAGGATTTCTGTGAGATGCGGAAGGAATATGGACAATGTGTCGGTATTTCTCTGTGTGGTGAATTGGACGAACAGGAAAAGTTTGAACTGGATTATTATTTCCCCTATTTTGAGGGGAGCGGGATCAGTACTTATGCAGAGATCGCGGTAGAGCGAAAGATCGAGACGGAACAGTATGTGGGGATGTGCGAGGACTCTAAGATTGGGATCAGCCTTATCTTCACCCTTCAGAACGGTCTTGAATATATGAGAGAGCGTCAGGCAGGGTTTGCCACAGATATCACAACTTCCGTTACACTATCAGGGTTGGCACTGGCAGGCATGATCCTCCTGCCAGTGATCAAGGATGAGAGACAGCTCAAAAGTGAACAGGAAGCGTCCGATAACAGAAAAATGCTCCTTAATGCTGCAAGGAATGGGGATCAGACAGCAATCGAAACATTGACGCTGGATGATATTGATATCTATTCTCAGGTGTCAAGGCGTTTGGAAAAGGAAGACGTATTCTCCATTGTGGACACATATTTTATGCCATATGGAGTGGAATGTGATTTGTACTCCATCATGGGAGAGATACTGGCAGTGCGTAGGAGAAAGAACGCGGCGACAGGGATCGAGTTGTATCAGATGAAGTTAAATGTCAATGAGCTTCAGTTCGATGTGTGTGTTCCTGTGGCAGAAGTGATGGGAGAGCCGGAGATTGGACGGAGATTCAAAGGGACGATCTGGCTTCAGGGCTGTATCAATTTCTAGAAGCGTCGTCACGACGGGGAAAGGTTCCGAGAGATATAAAAGAAAACACATAAAATAGTTGAGAATTGAAGAAAAACGTGGTATATTATTTATTGCGTCCGGGAAGGATGGGGTAAATAATATATCACCATATAGCTTGTTTAAATGTCGCTATAGCTCAGCTGGATAGAGCGACCGCCTCCTAAGCGGTAGGTCGGAGGTTCAAATCCTCTTAGCGACGCCAGAAACTCCGCCGAAAACATTGATTTTTCAAGGTTTTCGGCGTTTTTTATTTACTGGAAACATAATCTGTTTATTTCTATTGACTCTCATGTTACGTCATAGTGTATGCTGTAAAAAAAGCGAGAAAGGAATGAGACAAAATGAAGGTGACCTATGTCCGGTCAAATGAGATTTACCGAAAAATCATGGAGGCTCCCATAGAGAAGAAAAATGATATTTACCGGTATGAGTTAATGATGCCATTTAAAGGGAAATAGGACTGTTACAGAGTTCCGATGAAGGCGGCTGCACTAAACGGATACGATGTTATTATGGCAAGCAGTATGCTTGGTCATATTGCGCCAACCAAAGTAGATTATTCCCAAAAAGCAAATATTTAGAGCATTTCCCCGGACTTGCTTTGGAGTTCCTGTGAACAGTCTATTAGGAAATCGCTGGAATGTTTTATAAGTAATGGAATTTCATTACCAACTCAGGAGTATCTGTTTACGATTTTATTGGCAAATGCCGAAAGTCCCTATATTTCTCTGAATGAGGGATACTGCGGGGATGGGGTATTCCGGGCTACATTTTTGCAGGGCTTATTCCGAATGAATACACTTTAGAACATCTTCCTGTCGCACTGGCTCACGAAACAAATCACAATGTGCGGTTTCAGTTTATCCGTTGGAAAAACGATATTACCCTTGGTGAAATGATGGTGAGCGAAGGTCTTGCTGAAAACTTTGCAACTTATTTGTATGGAGAGGATAAAGCTGGTTTGTGGGTAACGAAAACAGGTATAAAAACATTAAACGAGTATATCAAGCCTATTATTTACGATGGCTTAAATGTGCAGGGGATTGAAAATCTCAACGCTTATTTGTACGGAGATGAAATTTTACAAGCACAAAAGGAGCGTATTAACGCTTTGATTTCTCTCGTAAAATCAGAAATTGAGGGAGAACATAGAGTCTCTTTTGCATCTTTTTTCAATAAAACAATCCAAATATTTTGTTCAAGGCAAAAGGAACAGCGAAGTGAACGCTGAACGGATACTATTCCCAGTGTTTGGAAATAAAGGTTTTTTCACCCGCCTGCCGGCAAGCTCCGGCAGGCGGGTTTTCCAAGGTGGGATAGTGTGAGATTATCCGGCTGTCTGGGGAAATCCTGCATTTACGCTGAAATAATCATGAGGCGTACTCAGAAGCGCCGATTTTTTGCTTTGCAGATCAGCTGCGTCATTGTTCCCATAGGGCAGTAGACACACCAGCTGCGGGGCTTGAACAATATCATTGTGATCAGACCAAGCACTGTAGAAGTAAGCATTACGCTGTAAAAACCGAAAGCGAACTGAGCTGTGCCTTCATGGAACAGTGTTCCGTGATAAGCCCAATGCCACGGAACTTTAAAGGTCCACAGCAGTGTCATTGCCTGTTTCAGGTCCTGAGCACCTGAAAATACCAGATAAGTATTCCAGAGCATTAGAAAAAACATTGCGAAAAAGAACACTAGAAATCCATACCGGAACCATTTGCTTTTCATCCATTTTGGAATATCTTTCCTGCGGGAAAGACCAAAGCGGCCGCCCAGAAGGCCAAACAATTGTCCTCTGCCACAGTAACGATTACAGTATCCCTTTGTTCCCTTCATCAGTGAAATAATCAGAGGAACAAAAAAGCAGATCAGCCCCAGCCATGCGAACAGGATATTAAAAAATCCCAAAACTAAATAAGTAAGAGAAAGAATCCACAAATAATCATACCATTTTTTCTTCATTTTCATACGTCTGCCTCCTGGATTTTAATTACGCTGGCCGGACATTCTTTTGCACATTTACCGCATCCGACACATTTTTCCACGTCTACCTGAGCCATAATCCCTGTTATGATCTGAATTGCCCCCACTGGACAGGCTTTTACGCAGCAGCCACAGGCCACACAATTGGATTGCTCAACAAGCGCCTTGCGCTTTTTCTTAATTACAGTCATAATGTTTACTCCTCTAAATTGATTTATCTTATTGCCCTATTATACAGCGAAAGATCTCGCTTTTCTGTGAGAAAATCACAAAGCAATTGAATTTTAGTCTCTGTATAATATATTGCTTTTGTTCGTACAGTGTAATATTCTAGAAGTGGGAAATAGAAACAGATTATAATCTATGATATTTGATGTCACATAAGACCATATAATGCACTTAGAGGTGAAGATCATGACGATTAAGGAGATCGCCGCGCTTGCAGGCGTATCGAGCGCCGCTGTGTCAAGGTATTTAAACGGCGGTTACATTAGCGATGAGAAAAAAGAACAGATAAAGAAAGTGATAGAGGAGACAGGGTATCATCCGTCCACCCAAGCAAGAATTCTGAGGACAAAACGGGCAAGCCTCGTGGGCGTGGTCGTGCCCAAGATCAATTCCGAATCTATCAGTCGCATCACTGCAGGGATTGGGCAAGTGCTTGCCGCACGGGGATACCAGATGCTGCTTGCCAGTACAGACAATTGTCCGGAGAGGGAGGTCGAATATCTGAAATTATTCGAGAATTACCCTGTGGATGGGATCATTCTGATTGGCACGATGATCACAGCAGAGCACAAGAAATTTCTTAAAGGTTCGAAAGTGCCCGTGGTAGTAATCGGGCAGTATACCAAGCATGCGAACTGTATCTACCATGATGATTACGGGGCCGGAAAGGCTATGGGGAGGCTGGCGGCTTCTTTGAATCAGGCGTCAGGAGGCGGACACATTGCATACATTAGAGTGACAAGAGAAGATAAGTCGGCTGGAGCCGCAAGGGAGGATGGGTTTCGGGCGGGACTTAAGTCTGCGGGAATAGAACTTAGCGGGGACTATGTGCGCCTGTCTGAATTCCGCACAGAGTCCGGTTACAATGCAGCCTTATCCCTTCTGGAGGAAAAGCCTGATATCGATATTATCTCGTGCGCTACTGATACAATTGCGGCGGGAGCGATCGAAGCGTTGCATGTCTTTGAGAAGCACGCCCCAAACAGCAGGCGTGTGACAGTTACGGGTTTCGGCGACAACCAGCTTTTAAAGGCTGTCACAGGCGGTATACCGACGATTCATTTTGGGTATAAAACCAGCGGCATCCGCGGAGCGGAGCTTTTGCTGGATGTGATTGAACGGGGGGAGAAGATCCCAGTGGAGATAAAGCTGGGGTTCCGGCTGGTAAACGGAGAAGAAGAGTAAATTTGCACAAATTCATATCTTGAATATCGGTAAAAATGCCGACTTTACAAATGCCGTTTTTACCGATATTATTTTATATAGAAAATATGAAATCGATTACATAAAAATAAAGATTTCATGTGAAAAGTCAACGTATTAAAAGGAAAGGAGAGATAATATGGATTACAGAAAAACCGCGAAAGAAATCCTTGAAAAAGTGGGCGGGAACAAGAACATTGTCTCTGCCGCACACTGTGCGACAAGGCTTCGTCTTGTAATTGCGGACAACAGCAAGACGGACAAAGGAGCGATCGAGAATATTGAAGGGGTAAAGGGCGTGTTTGAAGCGTCCGGTCAGCTTCAGATCATCCTTGGGACAGGGACAGTCAATAAAGTGTTTGACCAGTTTATCTCGCTGGCAGGGATCACGGCCAGCTCCAAAGCTGAGGCCAAGGAAGCGGCGGCACAGAAGCAAAATATCTTTATGCGGGCCATAAAGCTCTTGGGAGATATTTTCGTGCCGATTATTCCAGCAATCGTGGCAAGCGGTTTCCTCATGGGTATCATGAATTCTCTGGACTTTATGATAAACAATGGATTTATCAGCATGGACACAAGCAGTTCCATCTATATGTTTGCCAACCTGTTCAGCAACACGGCTTATACGTTCTTACAGATCCTGATCGCGTTCTCCGCGGCGAAAGCCTTTGGCGCGAACCCGTATCTGGGAGCGGTTATCGGTATGATTATGATCAATCCAGCGCTCCAGAACGCGTACACTGTGGCGACAGAAGGAGTGCAGCAGACACAATCAGTATTCTTCGGTCTTTATGATATCGATATGGTGGGATATCAGGGACACGTCATCCCGGTTGTTATCGCAGTGTGGGTGCTCTCAGCAATTGAGAAGAAGCTGCACAAGATCGTGCCGGAGGTGTTAGATCTGTTTGTAACCCCGCTTGTCAGTGTGTTTGTAACAGGCTATCTCACCTTATCCATCATTGGTCCCGTATTTGTGTGGGCTGAGAACGCGGTGCTTGGAGGCATCCAATGGCTGCTTACTCTTCCGTTAGGTATCGGAAGCCTGATCATGGGAGGTCTGTACGCCCCGACTGTTGTGACAGGTATCCATCAGATGTATACAGCTATTGATATCGGACAGATCGCTCAGTACGGATATACATACTGGCTCCCGCTGGCGAGCGCGGCAAATGTGGCTCAGGGCGCGGCGGCTCTTGCGGTGGCATTAAAATCCAGAGATAAAAAGATCAAATCACTTGCGCTTCCTTCATCTTTAAGTGCATTTATGGGAATCACAGAGCCGGCAATCTTCGGTGTGAACTTACGGTTCTTCAAACCATTTATCGCAGGATGTATTGGTGGAGGATGTGGAGCGCTGTATGCGTCTCTCGTACATCTGGGAGCAAAAGGAACTGGGGTTACGGGTATCTTCGGAGTTTTGCTCTGCCTTGAGAGACCGGTACAGTACATCATCGAGATGGCGATCTCAGTATGCGTTGCATTTATCATCTCCTTTGTGATCTATAAAGATAAGAAAGAAGAGACAGTGTCTACGGCTGCAGTAGCTGGAAGCGCGGCCAGAGCCGGGGAAAACACGCCGTCAGATACAGTGGAAAATACAGCCGAAAACGGCGCGTCAGGTATGACAGAAGAAGTTTTAAACAGCCCAGTAAAGGGACGGATCATTCGTCTGTCAGAGGTCAGTGACGAGACCTTTGCATCTGAGATGCTCGGAGCAACTGTAGCGGTGGAGCCTGAGAATGGCAGAATCGTAGCGCCCTGCGACGGCGAGATTATCAATATATTTGAGACAGGACACGCGGTGTGTCTTGCAACAAAGAGCGGCGGAGAGCTGCTGATCCATGTAGGCGTCGATACAGTGAAGCTGGAAGGAAAAGGCTTCACAAAGAAGGTGTCTGACGGAGACGTAGTCCGCGCAGGGGATGTGCTGATTGAAGCAGACTTGGATGTGGTCAAAGCCGCAGGCTATCCGGTGACTACAATGGTTATTCTAACTAACGCGGATCAGTATTCCAAAGTAAATAAATCAGAACCCAAGGAAGTGGGCACAGAGACGGCGGTTATGACGGTAAAAAAATAACACTGCTGGTTAAAACACGCAGTGGGAAACAGTATGGAAAAGATTAAAAAGCAGGGAGATAGAGCATGAACGCATTGACAAGAGATCTGGTAAGACTGGTAAAGATGGTGGAAGACGGAACGGAAAATACGGGCCGCTTCCGTCAGAGGTTCCACCTGATGCCGCCTGTAGGATGGCTTAACGATCCCAACGGGCTTTGTCAGTTCGGGGGCATATACCACGCATTCTTCCAGTATTCCCCCTTTGATCCGGAGGGAGGGGTGAAGATGTGGGGGCATTACATAAGTACAGATATGGCCGGATGGGAATATGAGGGAGTAAGCCTCTATCCAGATCAGCCCTTTGACTGCCACGGCGTTTACTCTGGGTGCGCCTTTATCGAGGACGGAGAGATGTACCTTTATTATACGGGGAATGTGAAACTCGAGGACAGGGAAGATTATGATTATATCAATACTGGTCGAGAGGCGAACACCGTGCTGGTGACCAGCAGGGATGGAATCCATTTCGGGGCGAAGAAAGAACTTATGAGCAACACGGATTATCCCTCAGATTTGAGCCTTCATGTGAGAGATCCGAAGGTGTGGAAAGAGGGGAACGTGTATTATATGATACAAGGCGCAAGGACGAAAGAAGACGTTGGTCAGGCAATTATTTTTACGTCGGCGGATAAGGTGAATTGGACTTTTAAAAGCCGTATCAGTACGGCGGAACCTTTCGGTTATATGTGGGAATGCCCGGATTATTTTGAGGCGGATGGCATAAAAGTACTCTCCGCGTCGGTACAGGGATTAAAAGGCGAGGTATGGGAGGAGCGAAATGTCTATCAGTCGGGATATTTTACAGTAGCAGGCGATCTTTGCGGAGAGTATGCGCTGTCAGAGTACTGTCTGTGGGATTACGGATTTGATTATTATGCCCCCCAGAGCTTTGAGACAGATGACGGACGGCGTATCATGATTGCATGGATGGGAATGCCGGACTGCAAGGAGTACACCAATCCAACGATCGCGGACGGATGGCAGCACTGTTTCACCTTTCCACGAGAAATCTATGTAAAGGACGGTATCTTATGCCAACGTCCGGTCAGAGAGCTGAAAATGAGAGAACGGAAGATACAAAGTGTGAAGGTCCTTTATGGGACAGAAGCATTCGAACTGGAAGGGTATCAGACATATGATCTGGCTGTATCCGGCATTACAGAGAACGCTTTTCGTGCTGTGCTGGGCCAAGAATTGATCCTTGAGTACCAGAACGGCAGATTTGAGATGCGGTTTGACAATCAGGATAAAGCTTCCGTATCTGCAGGGCGGGGGATTCGGCATGTAGAGGTGGAAAAGATTACGGATGTGAGGATTCTAGCCGATATCTCTTCCGTGGAGGTTTTTGTAAACGGCGGGGAGTATGTACTCACGACAAGATATTATCCGGAAAAAACACACGTCCGCGTGGAGGCAAAGGAGGCGGGGATCGAAGCTAGAGAGATTTTGTGCTGATATATTTTTTATATAGAGAAACAGTGATGTTTCCCGACTTGCAACCCTTTTGGCAATCAACTATAATATAGACAATTATCAGTAGTTTTTTACTGTTTTAGCTGGAGGGGAAAATGAAAGCTGCCATAAAACGTATTGCTTCCGCGGTTCTTATGACAACGGTGCTTCTGGCATCAGCCGGAACAGCCTATGCGGACGAGGAGATGGAGGCGCGGGAAGCGGAGAGAGCGGCGTCTTATGAGGTTGTGCCGGATACGAATAATATTGAAGGCTGGCCGAAGGGACCGCAGGTATATGGAAATTCTGCGATTGTGATGGATATGAACAGCGGGGCTGTGTTATATGCGAAAAAGCCGGATGAACGGCATTATCCTGCGAGTATTACAAAACTTATGACGGCGCTGGTGGCGCTGGAAAACGCAAGCCTTGAGGACGAGGTATATTTTTCGGAGGACAGTGTTTCCTTTCTGGAATACGGGGACGCTAGCATCGGCATGACGCCGGGCGAGATCCTGAGTATGAATGACGCTCTTTACGGCATGCTTTTGGCTTCGGCAAATGAAGTGTCTTACGCTATTGCGGAGAGTGTAGGAAAGCTTACAGGCGGGGGATTCGACACCTTTATCCAGAAAATGAACGATAGGGCGGAAGAGATCGGCTGCACAGGATCCCACTGGGTGAACGCAAATGGCCTTCATGATGAGCAGCATTATACAACTGCTCACGACATGGCGCTGATCGCCTCAAAAGTATATCAGTTTGAAGAATTCCGTACCGTTGTCCAGACGCTGAATTATACTATTGGAACGACGAATCTGGTGGGTGAGACGAGGACGTTTCAGCAGAATCACAAAATGCTTTGGCCTCAGAACGCCAATTACTATGAATACTGCACCGGTGGAAAGACCGGGTACACGGATCAGGCGCGGACGACGCTTGTGACGATGGCAGACGATGGAAATCTTCCGCTTGCCGCGGTGGTACTCCGTGATTACGGAAATGACGCCTACATAGACACGAGGGCGATGTTTGATTATGCGTTTGCTAATTTTGTAAAAGTACCTTTGAATGATCAGGAGAAGGCAGCAGGGATCAGTTCTTATGAGGATGAAAACGCTTATATCGTACTCCCGTCAGGCGCGGACTTTTCTTCAGTTAGGGCTAAGATCACCGTCACTGATAAAACGAAGGCAGCCGGCACAGTGACATATACTTATCAGGGACAGAACGTAGGAAGCGCGGCGGTGAAGCTCACAGAGGAATACGTGAAGGAAGAGACTGGATACAGTCTTACGCCGGAGATCACAGGGACGGGCACGTCAGATAAAGGACAGAACAGCAAAGGAGGGCTTCCGTTGGCAGCCAAAATTGTGATTGGCATAGCGGCGGGAATCATTCTGCTGTTTATAATCTTGTATGTGTATCTTCGCTATAAGCTTGCGAAACGCAGGAAAATGCGGATGGAGCGGGCAAGACGCCGCAGACAGGCGCAACGAGGCGTCCGGCAGTATTCTGCTTCACATTCCCGCATGGGAGGGAGCCGCAATCAGGCGCGCGGCCTTAGGGGAGAGCATACCGGGGATTACCGGGGACGGCCGTACAGGGGAGGTATAAGCCGCACAGATAATAAGTCATGAAAGAGATAACTGATAGCGGTGTATTTTTAACGATGCTGTCTACGGTAATCCGTAGGCAGCATTTTCATGATGTCTTTGAATGCCGCCGTAAACTTGCTCTGGCTTTCGTACCCTACGGAAGCGGCGACCGAGGCGATGCTGTGCGTTGTATCACGGAGCAGTTGGGCGGCACGGCTGATGCGGTACTGCTTCATATAGGCGGCGATAGGCATGCCGTATACGGATTTAAACAGGGTTTTTAGGGTGGAGGTATTGACCAGATACTTCCGGGAGAGCTCTTCAATCGTATAACGTGTCTGCAGGTTTCCAGTTATGAGATCATGGATTTCCCGGATGACCTCTTCCTGTCCGGAGTCTCTGCTGCCGGGGGAGGACTCTTTATCCGATGGATTAGGAGAGGCTTCTCCTGCGGGATGGGGACAGGTAATCTTTCCGATCTTTTCTATAATAAGATGGAGTGCCTGCGCTAGTTCGGTATCCGCCGTGCGATAATACATTTCTTTTCCTTCCCGCCTGCTTACGATAAGCCCGCTTCCTTTAAGAAGACGGAGATGATGGGAGACAGCGGGACTAGTCATGCCCACGATGGCGGCGATGTTAACTACACATTCTTCGCAGTGGCACAGAAGCCAGAAGATACGAAGGCGGCTCGGATCTCCCAGCTGTTTCATGGCTTCAGACACACCGGAGATTTCCTGTTCGCCCGGAAGGTGCTCCATGATCTGTTCTTCGTTTTTATGGCCGTGGTTGTGGGGCAGCGTTTTCATAACCTTGGCTGTGTCTATATGGTTTTCAATCATATCACAATTACTCCAATCAGAAACATTTTTCTCCCGAACAGAAAAACTGTCCGTGCCTCTATTGACTAATTATACTGTAAGGAGTACAGTATAGTCAACGATTAAATAATTATTTAATTAAAAAGGAGAATGACTTATGAAAAAGACATATAAAATTGATGTTGATTGTGCAAACTGTGCGAATAAAATGGAGCAGGCCGCGAAAAATACTGCTGGTGTTAAAGATGCAACAGTGAATTTCATGACATTAAAAATGAATGTGGAGTTCGAGGAAGGAAAGGACGCGAAAGCAGTCATGAGAGAAGTCCTTAAGAATTGTAAAAAAGTAGAGGACGACTGTGAAATTTTCCTGTAAGAGAGCAGATTATTTCAAAGGAAGGTGGCATTATGAGTAAAAAACAGAAAAAGATGCTCGTCCGCATTTTGTTGGCGACGGTGCTTCTGATAGGACTTCATTTTCTTCTCGTCCAAGGAGCGGCAAGATTTCTCTGTTATTTTATCCCGTACCTTGTGATCGGCTATGACATTTTGATAAAAGCATTCAAAGGAATTAAAAACCGGCAGCCCTTTGACGAGAATCTTCTGATGGCGATTGCCACCATCGGCGCATTTGCCATCGCGGCGTATGACGATGGTCTTTTCGGAAATGTTGGGCTTATGGCGGGGCAGGAAGGCGGCGACTATACAGAGGCAGTTGCGGTTATGCTGTTCTATCAGGTGGGCGAGTGGTTTCAGAGCTATGCGGTAGGAAAAAGCCGCAGGAATATCAGTGAGTTGATGGATATCCGTCCAGATTACGCAAATATTGAATCGGACGGCAGGCTTAACAAGGTAGATCCGGATGAGGTGGAGATTGGCTCTACGATTGTGGTACAGCCCGGTGAGAAAGTGCCCATTGACGGGATTGTCCTTAGCGGGACTTCCATGTTAAACACAAGCGCCCTGACCGGGGAGAGCATGCCCAGAGAAACGGCTAAAGGCGATGAAATCTTAAGCGGATGTATCAATATGACAGGCGTACTGAAGATCCGCACGACAAAAGAATTTGGGGAATCTACGGTGTCTAGGATACTGGATCTGGTGGAAAACGCAAGTTCCAGAAAATCAAAATCCGAAGAGTTTATCACAAAGTTTGCCCGTATCTACACGCCCGCAGTCGTTTACAGCGCTGTTGCTCTTGCGGTGATTCCGCCCCTTGTGCGGATGCTGGGGATGGGAGTTGCTGCGGACTGGGGGACATGGGTGGAAAGGGCGCTTACATTCCTTGTCATAAGCTGTCCGTGCGCCCTTGTGATCAGCATTCCGTTAAGTTTTTTCGCGGGCATTGGCGGCGCCAGCAACGCGGGCGTACTTATCAAAGGTTCCAATTATATGGAGACCCTTGCCCAGACCAAATATGTTGTGTTTGATAAGACAGGGACGCTGACTCAAGGAGTTTTTGAGGTAGATGCGGTCCATCACAGCAAGATGGAGGAGCAGCGGCTCTTGGAGTATGCGGCTCTCGCGGAGAGCGCTTCGTCCCATCCTATCAGCAGGAGTTTGCAGCGCGCTTACGGAAAAGAATTAGACCGGACCCGTGTGACGGATATTGAAGAGATCAGCGGGAACGGAGTGACTGCAAAGGTGGACGGTACTTTTGTGGCAGCAGGCAATGATAAGCTGATGCGAAAGCTTGGCGTCCCGTATATTGACTGCCACCGGGCAGGAACGATCATCCACATGGCGATCGATGGAGAATATGCCGGGCATATCGTGATTTCAGATGTAATCAAACCTCACGCGGAGGAAGCAGTGAAAGCCCTGAAACACTCTGGCGTGGAACGCACAGTCATGCTCACTGGCGATACGGAGAAAGTGGCGGAGCATGTGGCAAAGCAGCTGAATATTGATCAGATGTACAGTGGGCTGCTCCCGGAGGATAAGGTGACAAAGGTAGAGGAACTTCTGGAACAGAAGCCGGAGAAGGCAAAGCTTGCATTTGTGGGAGACGGGATTAACGACGCGCCGGTACTTTCCCGGGCGGATATCGGTATCGCGATGGGCGCCATGGGCTCGGATGCGGCAATCGAGGCGGCGGATGTGGTTCTCATGGATGACGATCCACTCAAGATTGTGAAGGCGATCCGTATCTCAAGAAAATGCCTGCGTATTGTGTACCAGAATATTTGGTTCTCCATTGGCATCAAGATTATCTTCCTGTTATTAGGCGCGGTCGGTATTGCGAATATGTGGATGGCGATTTTCGCAGATGTAGGGGTAATGATTATCGCGGTGCTAAATGCCATACGCGCGTTGTTTGTAAAAAAACTGTGAAAAGGGACAGGGTAAAACTTGATTGGGGACGTAGTAAAATGCGATTTTACTACGTCCCCAATCACAAAGGTCTTGACGAACTGGCATTTTCTTCTTATAATTACCTTTGTATAAATTTCAATAGCAAAGGCAATGACGGAGACAGTAGGAGCTGAGCGAACGTCACAGCGAACCGGAGATGGTGTGAGTCCGGTATCAGTAGACAGCATCCAAACATCACTTCTGAGCTGCGGCATCTGAAACAATGTCAAGGAATATGCGGAGTAAGTGCTGACGTAAGTCCCGCGTTAGAGGATACCATATGCGGACGCAGAGGCGTCCAAGTATGATGTAACAGGTGGTAAAACGAGAGGATATCAGGCTTTCGTCCTATTACAGGACGAAAGCCTTTCTTTATCTGTGGCAGGGAGGAGCGTCCCGCCTGCCGCCTCCGTTTAAACCGTGTATTTTGCGGTCTTATGCGACACTGTGTTCCGTCCCAAGCAAGAGCGTGTCCGTCGGCGAGACATCGCTGTGCTAGAACAACTACAGAAAGGAAGAGAAAAATGTATAAAAAAGTTCCCACTGATATGGATTTTGTCTCTCGGGAAAAAGAAGTCGAAAAGTTCTGGGATGACAACCACATTTTTGAGAAGAGTATGAAAGAGCGGGAAGGATGTCCGGATTACATCTTTTACGACGGGCCACCGACGGCTAACGGAAAGCCCCACATCGGTCATGTGCTGACCCGCGTAATCAAGGATATGATCCCGAGATACCGCACGATGAAAGGAAATATGGTGCCCAGAAAAGCAGGATGGGATACACATGGACTCCCGGTGGAGCTTGAAGTGGAGAAGATGTTGGGCCTGGACGGTAAGGAGCAGATCGAAGAGTACGGGCTTGAGCCGTTCATCGACAAATGTAAGGAAAGCGTATGGAAATATAAAGGTATGTGGGAGGATTTTTCCGGTACGGTTGGTTTTTGGGCGGACATGGAGAATCCTTATGTCACCTACCACAACAGTTTTATTGAATCGGAATGGTGGGCATTAAAACAGATCTGGGACAAAGGGCTGCTTTACAAGGGATTTAAGATTGTTCCCTACTGCCCGCGATGCGGCACGCCGCTGTCCGCTCAGGAAGTGGCGCAGGGTTACAAAGATGTAAAAGAGCGTTCTGCCATCGTAAGATTCAAGCTTGTGGACGAGGACGCCTATGTTCTTGCATGGACGACGACTCCGTGGACCCTTCCGTCGAATCTGGCGCTTTGCGTGCATCCTAAGGAGGATTACGCTAAGGTAAAGGCGGCGGACGGAAATGTGTATTACATGGCGTGCGCCCTTTTGGACACAGTGCTTGGCAGGCTTGCGGAAGAAGGAAAGCCGGCATATGAGATCCTTGAGACATACAAAGGGAAACAGCTGGAAGGCAAAGAATATGAACCTCTTTTCCAGTGTGCGGCGGATGCTGCTGCAAAGCAGAAGAAGAAAGCATTTTATGTGGTGTGCGACGAGTATGTCACATTGACAGACGGTACGGGAGTGGTACACATTGCGCCGGCGTTCGGTGAGGATGACGCGAACGTGGGAAGAAAGTATGACCTGCCTTTTGTACAGCTCGTGGATGAAAAAGGAAATATGGCGGAGAGTACGCCGTTTGCGGGCCTGTTCGTGAAGAAGGCAGATCCGGAAGTATTAAAAGATCTGAACGCGCGGGGCCTTCTTTATGACGCGCCGAAGTTCGAGCACAGTTATCCCCATTGCTGGAGGTGCGACACTCCGCTGATCTATTATGCCCGTGAGTCGTGGTTCATTAAGATGACGGCAGTGCGCGACGATCTGATTGCCAACAACAATACGATCAACTGGATTCCGGAGAGTATCGGAAAAGGGCGTTTCGGCGACTGGATCGAAAATGTTCAGGATTGGGGGATCAGCCGTAACCGTTACTGGGGAACACCGCTGAATATCTGGGAGTGTGAGTGCGGGCACATGCACTCTGTCGGAAGCATTGCCCAGCTTAAGGAAATGTCTGATAACTGCCCAGATGATATCGAACTGCACCGGCCGTATATCGATGCGGTGACAATCAAGTGCCCGAAGTGCGGCAAGGAGATGCGCCGTGTGCCTGAGGTGATCGACTGCTGGTTTGACAGCGGGGCAATGCCTTTCGCACAGCACCACTATCCTTTTGAGAACAAAGAATTATTTGAAAAACAGTTCCCGGCAGACTTTATTTCAGAGGCAGTTGACCAGACAAGAGGATGGTTCTATTCCCTGCTGGCGGTTTCCACGCTTATTTTCAATAAAGCGCCGTACAAGAACGTTATTGTCCTTGGACACGTTCAGGACGAGAACGGGCAGAAGATGAGCAAGTCAAAAGGAAACGCAGTGGATCCTTTCGATGCCCTTGAGACTTACGGGGCGGATGCCATCCGCTGGTACTTCTACGTCAACAGCGCTCCGTGGCTGCCGAACCGTTTCCATGGGAAAGCGGTCGTGGAAGGACAAAGGAAGTTCATGGGAACACTTTGGAACACCTATGCATTCTTCGTGCTTTACGCGAATATCGACAACTTTGACGCCACAAAATATACATTGGAATATGATAAACTTTCCGTGATGGATAAATGGCTTCTCTCTAAGATGAATACCATGGTGAAAGAAGTGGACAGCAATCTGGATCATTACCGTATTCCAGAGGCGGCGCGCGCACTTCAAGAATTTGTAGACGACATGAGTAACTGGTATGTCAGAAGAAGCCGCGGGCGCTTCTGGGCAAAAGGGATGGAACAGGATAAGATTAACGCTTATATGACGCTTTATACTGCTCTAGTGACGGTATCCAAAGCGGCGGCGCCCATGATCCCCTTTATGACAGAGGAGATCTACCAGAACCTCGTGCGCAGCATCGACGCATCTGCGCCAGAGAGCATTCACCTGTGTCTGTTCCCAGAGGTAAACGACGAGCAGATCGACACAGAGCTGGAGGAAAGCATGGACCACGTGCTCAAGCTTGTCGTGATGGGACGCGCCTGCAGAAATGCGTCAAATATCAAGAACCGCCAGCCCATCGGCCAGATGTTCGTGAAAGCGCCATTTGTTCTGTCTGAGTTCTATTTGGATATTGTGGCAGATGAGCTGAATGTGAAGAAAATAAAATTCACCGACGATGTAAGAGACTTTACTTCCTATACATTCAAACCGCAGCTAAAGACAGTCGGACCCAAATATGGTAAAATGTTAGGCGGCATCAAAGCAGCCCTCGACAGTATGGACGGCAATGCAGCGATGGACGAGGTCAATGAGACAGGCTCCTTGAAGCTGGATGTAAACGGACAAGAGATCACACTGTTCAAAGAAGATCTGCTGATCGACACTGCACAGATGGAAGGCTATGTGTCTGAAAATGACAACGGAATCACAGTTGTTCTGGATACAAACCTGACAGAGGAACTCCTTGAGGAAGGCTTCGTCCGCGAGATCATCAGCAAAGTGCAGACAATGAGAAAAGAGGCTGATTTTGAGGTTATGGACCGCATCCGCGTGACATATAACGGAACAGAGAAAGCAGAAAGCATCTTTGGAAAATATGCGGCGCAGATCGCCGGAGAAGTGCTGGCAGACGAAGTTGTGAAAGCAGAGCCTGCCGGATATGTGAAAGAATGGAAGATCAACGGCGAAGCTGTTACAATGGGTGTGGAAAAGGAAGGAAAATAAAGATGTTCAGCAAAAGATTAGAAAAAGAAACTTTTAAACAGACCGTAAAAGAAAACGTGAAAACTCTGTACCGGAAGACTGTTGAGGAGGCGACTCCCCAGCAGATCTTTCAAGCGGTTTCTTACGCGGTCAAAGACGTCATTTTTGACGACTGGTTCGCAACACAAAAAGCATACGATGAAGCGGACGCTAAGACAGTCTACTATATGTCTATGGAGTTCTTGATGGGACGTGCGCTCGGCAATAACCTTATCAATATGACAGCTTACAAAGACGTGAAAGAAGCTCTTGAGGAGATGGGGATAGACTTGAATGTAATCGAGGATCAGGAGCCCGACGCGGCGCTCGGAAACGGCGGACTGGGACGTCTGGCTGCCTGCTTCCTTGATTCTCTTGCGACTTTGAACTATCCGGCATACGGATGCGGGATCCGCTACCACTATGGGATGTTTAAGCAGAAGATTGAGGACGGGTATCAGGTGGAAGTGCCGGATAACTGGCTTAAGGAAGGCAATCCTTTTGAGCTGCGCAGAGAAGAGTATGCAAAAGAGGTACGGTTCGGCGGAAATATTCGTTTTGAAAAAGATCCGGAGACAGGTAAGGACATTTTCATTCAGGAGAACTACGAGTCTGTTCTGGCAATCCCGTATGATATGCCCATCGTAGGCTACGGAAACCATGTGGTAAACACCCTTCGTGTGTGGGACGCTAAGGCGATCACGGACTTTAAGCTGGATGAGTTTGACCGGGGAAATTACCATAAAGCAGTAGAGCAGGAGAATCTTGCAAAGCTGATCGTCGATGTTCTTTATCCCAATGATAATCACTATTCTGGTAAGGAACTCCGTCTGAAACAGCAATATTTCTTTATCTCTGCCAGCCTTCAGGCTCTGCTTGCAAAATATAAGAAGAAGCACAGAGACCTTAGAAAGCTTCATGAGAAAGTCGTGATTCAGATGAACGATACCCATCCCACGGTTGCGGTTCCGGAACTCATGCGTCTGCTCATCGACCAGGAAGGATTAAACTGGGATGAGGCGTGGGATGTGACGACAAAGACATGCGCTTATACGAATCACACGATCATGGCGGAGGCTCTTGAGAAATGGCCGATCGACCTGTTCTCCAAGCTTCTGCCGCGCATTTATCAGATCGTGCAGGAGATCGACCGGCGCTTCCTTATCAAAGTCCGCGAGATGTACCCGGGCGATGAAAATAAGGTAAAAAAGATGGCGATTCTCATGGACGGGCAGGTGCGCATGGCAAATATGGCTATCATCGCGGGATTTTCAGTAAACGGTGTGGCAAAGCTTCACACAGAGATCCTGAAAAATCAGGAGCTGAAAGATTTCTATCAGATGATGCCGGAAAAGTTTAACAACAAGACTAACGGTATCACTCAGAGACGTTTTCTTGCGCATGGGAGCCCGTTGCTGGCGGATTGGATTACAGCAAAGATTGGAGACGGATGGATTACAGACCTGTCTAAGATCGCGAACTTAAAGCCATATGTCAATGATGAGAACGCAAGGCGTGAGTTCATGAAAATCAAGTATGAAAATAAAGTCCGCTTGGCAAAATATATTAAGAAACACAATGGAATCGATGTTGACCCGCGTTCTATCTTCGATGTTCAGGTAAAACGGCTCCATGAGTACAAGAGACAGTTCCTTAATGTCCTGCACATTATGTATCTGTACAACCAGATCAAAGAGCATCCGGAGATGAGCTTCTATCCGAGGACATTTATCTTCGGGGCAAAAGCGGCGGCCGGATACCTGCGGGCGAAAGAGACGATTAAGCTTATTAACTCTGTCGCTGATGTGGTGAATAATGACCGCAGCATCAATGGAAAGCTAAAAGTTGTATTTATTGAGGACTACCGTGTGTCTAATGCGGAGATCATCTTTGCGGCAGCTGACGTCAGTGAACAGATTTCCACAGCTTCCAAAGAGGCGTCCGGCACAGGCAATATGAAGTTTATGCTAAACGGCGCGCCGACGCTGGGAACAATGGACGGCGCAAATGTTGAGATCGTCCAGGAAGTTGGAGAGGAGAACGCATTTATCTTCGGACTTAGCTCTGAGGAGGTTATCAATTATGAGAACAACGGCGGATACAATCCGACAGACATCTACTTTAATGATTGGGAGTTAAAACGTGTGGTGGATCAGCTCATGGACGGCACATACTCTCACGGCGACCACAATATGTACAAGAATCTTTATAACTCTTTGCTTAATACACAGTGCACGGACAGGGCGGACACATATTTTATTCTCAAGGATTTCCGCTCTTATGCCGAGGCACAGAAGAAAGTGGAGGAGGCATACAGAGACCAGCAGAGATGGTCTAAGATGGCGATGCTTAACACGGCTTGCAGCGGAAAGTTCTCATCCGATAGAACCATTGAAGAGTACGTAGACGATATTTGGAAACTAGAGAAGGTTACGGTACCGTCAGGAGAAGAAGATTAAAAGAACAGGAGGAAGAGCTATGGATTTTGATTACAATTATGGATACAGTTATGGCTATGATCCGTTAGGCAGCAATTTTGAAAATGCGGTTGTTACAATGCTTTTTTCTATTTATCTTATTGTGCTTACGGCAGTGCTCATCTTTGCTCTGGTAAGTTATATTTTCCGCGCGGTGGGCCTTTATACCATTGGGAAACGGATGGGCAGGAAATATCCGTGGCTTGCGTTTATCCCCTTTGCCCGGAGTTATTTCCAAGGTGAACTTGCAGGCGAAATTGTACTGAAGAATAAGACGATTAAAAATCCGGGAATCTGGAATCTGGTGATTCCGATTATCGGAGGAGTGTCTTCTGGAATCTTCCTGATAGTTTTTATGCTTGTTGGAGGCTTTGGCGTCATGGCAGGAGGAAGGAGGAGCGCTGATTTTATTTTGATATGGATGCTTCTGATGTATGTTATCTATATCTTACTGCTTATTGCGGTCAACGTGGTAAGAACTATACTGCTGGTTCTAATCAATAAGCAGATTCTTGAGCAATTCACTTCGGAGAATATGGCGCTTGTGCACTCCGTGGTATCGCAGTTTGTTCCTCTTTATGAGGCATTCTGCTTCTTTGCAATGAGGAATAAGAACTTCAGGGAGGGGAAGGAGCCTGTACTGACTCCCCCTCCGGCGCCAATACCGCCAGTTCCCCCAGTACATCCAGCAGGAGAGCCGGACAGACCTGTACCGCCGGTTCCTCCAGTACACCCGGATAGACCTGTGCCGCCGGTTTCCCTGGTACACTCGGCAGAAGAGCAGGATAGTGAGGGAGATCCCGGGAAAACAGAATAAGCTTTTTACGCCCTCCATATAATACAATATGGAGGGCTGTTTTATGAGACGATATACTGTTAAGCAGAAATTAAAGTCCGCGGCTGCTTTCCTCATTATTCTGATCTTTTTGCCGTATGTTGTTTCTGTGTTTGTAAACGGCGTAGATGTCACAGGGAATAATAGCGGCAGCCCTTTTTATATTAGGGTAAGAGTGCCGGATAACGAAGAGGCGGATGGAGTGGGCGAGGTCGAGTGGACGGAATATCTGGCGGGAATACTGGCGGAAGAGATGCCAAAAGACAGTGAGGAGGAAGCGTTGAAAGCGCAGGCTGTCCTCATCCGCACACAGATATACCGGGAGCTGGAAGAGTCAGAGGACAAGGTCCTTGAGGAAAATTATTTGACGGCAGAGGAATTGCGTAAAAGGTGGGGCGCAGAAGAATTTGATACGGCTTATAAAAAGTATGTCCGCGCGATAGAGGAAACAGACGACACTGTGTTATTGTATGGCGATACATATGCGTGGACACCTTTTCACCAGTCTAGCGCCGGGATGACCCGGAGTGCCGCGGAAGCTATGGGGACAGACCAATATCCATATGTGGCGGTGAGAGAGTGTCCTTTTGATAAAAAAGCAGAGGATGAGATACAGGTATTCACATTTACGTGCAGTGAGATTCAGAAGCTGTGCAGGGATTTCCTCGTAGCTGTGGCAGACGGAGACAGGGCGGCAATGGGGTATTCTTTTGAAGATTTTGAGATCACAAAATATGATTCGGCAGGCTATGTCAGCGAGATGAGGATTGGGGAAACAGTCTGTACAGGCGATCAGTTCCGGGATGCGCTTTCTCTTCCTTCGGGCGCGTTTTCATTTAGCGAAGCAGAGACGGCAGACAGCGGAGATGAGAATGCGGTGAAGATTACGACTACGGGAAAAGGACACGGTCTGGGAATGAGCTTGTGGACAGCCCGTCAGATGGCGGCGGAGGGAAAGACGTATGAAGAGATATTATCCTTTTTCTTTGAGGGTACGGAACTCCGCAAAGATATTCAGGAGACGGAACTGTTCTGATGGATAAAAGGGAGGATATGCAGCCGTACATTTACCGTATATATTACTGAATAATACAATCTGTTTCTGGCAAAAATATAGCCAGAGGTGATGATAATGAATAAAAATGAAAAACCTTCCTTGTTAAAAGGAAAGGGTGCCGCAGTTGGCATTGTGATCTGTTTTGTTGCTGTGATCGCGCTGGTAGGGGCTTACACCTTCAGCAATTATAAGAAAGACATGAACGAACAGATGGCGAAAGCCGAGGAGCAGGCACAACAGCTTACAGAAGACGAAACAGAGGAGACGACGGCGGATGATATCGTTCTTCCGGAAGCGGATGATGAGACGGATAGTACAGAAGATGAGGTTCAAAGCGCGGAGCAGGATGACGGAGAAATAGACAATGGAGCCTCCGGGGAGCAGGCGACAGCGGGAACAGATACATCAGGCGTATGGTTTACGGAAGAGAGTACTCTTACATGGCCTGCGAGCGGTGCTGTGATCATGGGATACAGTATGGACCAGACTGTATTTTTCCAGACGTTAGAGCAGTACAAGTATAATCCTGCAATGATTATCTCTGGGGAGGTAGGGGAGAGCATCAATGCTTCCGCAGCCGGAATTGTCACAGATATTGAGGAGACAGCACAGACTGGAACGACGGTTACACTTGATATGGGAAATGGATATAGCGCAGTGTATGGCCAGCTTGCGGATGTGGGACTGTCTATCGGAGATTATATCAATGCAGGGGAGACAATAGGAACGCTAAAAGAACCAACGAAATATTACAGTGTGGAAGGACCGAACCTGTATTTTCAGGTACTCAAAGATGGGGAACCTGTGGATCCTATGAATTTTATGGAGTAGTTCTCAAAGTGTGTAAAATACAGCTTTCTTATAACAAAGCTGTATTTTGCACCGCCCCGTTGTTTTTGCTTTCTCCTTTTGATAGAATACTTTTAGCATGACAAAGAGAAAAGGTGGCGCCATGAATTATACATATATTGTTCAATGCGGGGATGGATCGTTGTATACTGGATGGACAAATAATATTGAGAAACGAATAAGTGATCATAATAATGGAAAAGGAGCTAAATATACAAAAACACGTCTTCCGGTTGCGCTTGTATACTATGAGGAGTTCAGCACAAAGGAAGAGGCAATGCGCAGGGAGTGGGAGATTAAGCAAATGAGCAGAAAAGAGAAGAAGAGGCTCGTTCTTCGTCAGACTCCGGAAACAGATCAAGTTGGAGAAAGAGACAGAAGAGAAGAAAAGAAAGATTGAAACAACTGCGCCGGAGAGATATAATGAAAAGAAAAAGACGAGGTGTAAGTATGCGTAAATTTATCGGAGTAGATCTTGGGGGAACGAATATCCGCGCGGCAGTTGTACAAGAAGATGGAAAGATTCTGTGCATGAAGAAGTCGGAAAGTCATCCTGAGAGGGGGGCGGAGCCTGTTATGCAGACGATGATCGACCTGATTGAAACCCTGGACGGATACGAGGAGTGCGAAGGCATTGGGATGGGCATACCCGGACCGATCGACACGGTCAATGGAAAGATCATTGTGTCAACAAACCTTCCGAAGCTGATCGGCTTTCCGATCGCAGAGTATATCGGAAATCATTTTAAAAAGCCAACATACATGGATAATGACGTGAAGGTTGCAGCCCTCGGCGAAGCGGTTCTCGGCGGCGGAAAAGGATATCCGATCGTTTATTATGTGACGATCTCTACAGGTATTGGCGGCGCCCTTGTCATTGATCAGAAGGTGATCAGCGGTCAGAACGGGCATGCGGGTGAGATCGGAAATATCTGTATTGACCGCAACAGAGAGAAATATAACATTCTTAATGTGGGCGCGGTAGAAAATGAGGCGAGCGGCACGGCGATTACAAGAAAAGGGCGCGAAGTGTTTGGCGAGCGGATCACCAATGCCGGCGATGTATTTGAACTGGCGAGAAAAGGCGACGAGAAAGCGCTGAAGATCGTGGACGACATGGCATATGATCTTGCCATGATGTTCTGCGCCATTGGTCATATTGTAGATCCGCATGTGTTCGTTGTAGGCGGCGGTGTTATGAAGGGCAAAGATGTGTTCTTTGAAAAGATGGAGAAATACTATCGCGATATGATTCATGTGGGAATGCAGCCGGTGGTATTTAAACAGGCTGTTCTGGAGGAGCCGGGCATTATGGGCGCAGCAATGCTTCCGATGACGCAAAATACATCTTTCTAACATAGATAGTATACGTTCCCGGGGCGTCTCCTATCGCAAAACCGTTCCGCTCTACTTCAAAGATTTGGGCGGATGTAACAATATGGGCTGATGTTCGACCAGAGGGTCTCCATCAGCCCATATTTAACATCCGGCTCAAATGCTTTTCAGAACGCTCTCACTTAAAGTTTTGCTCACTGGAGCCCCCCTTGGAACTTCTCTACTCATATCAGAAAATCTGTATCTTGCAGCTTCCGGTAACGTGTAGCAATCAGAAGAACCTGCCATCTGAGGTACTCATGCAAATACATCTTTTTATATAGATGAATAACCAAGTGTATATCAAAATTTCCCTTTTCGGAAAACAAAATATCCGCAGGTCTATGTTGCGTGAGCGGCAAGTAGAGCGCAGCGGCCCCGAAGCCGCGATGCAATCATAGACTGCGGATATTGTATGTTATGGAAAATGAAGTTTAAAATACAAGTTGTTTATCTATGTCAAAAAGATGTATTTTGCAGCAGCATCATTTTGTTTAATAGTTTTCGGCCTTTCTTTCGAAGTAAGCTCTTGGGTGAGCGCATACCGGGCAGATTTCCGGAGCCTCGTCCCCATCGTAGATGTAACCGCAGTTACCGCACTTCCATCCAAGAGGAGCCTCGTCCTTGAATGTCTTGCCTGCCTTGTAGTGATCCAGAAGTCTCTGATAACGTTTTTCGTGAGAAGCTTCTACCTGAGCTACGCCTCGGAACTTAGCCGCCAGTTCTGTAAAGCCTTCCTCTTCGGCTTCCTCAGCCATTCTCTTATACATATCTGTCCACTCGTAGTTCTCGCCTGCGGCAGCGTCAGCAAGATTTTCTTCTACATTTCCGATGCCGTGGAACTCTTTGAACCACATTTTTGCATGCTCTTTCTCTTGATTTGCTGTCTCCTCAAAGATGTTAGCCATCTGTACAAAACCGGCTTTTCTTGCGGCAGATGCGTAGTAAGTATATTTATTGCGCGCCTGTGATTCACCTGAAAAGGCTTCTATTAAGTTTTTTTCTGTTTTTGTTCCAGCGTATTTAGACATGATCAAATTCTCCCTTTTATGTAAGTGTAAAAAAGCTGCCGTTTCAATCTTGTGTGATCCCCACGGCAGCCGAAAGTTTCTTATCTATTATATAATATGCCAGCCTTCAGATTAGCCGAAGTATCTCTTAAGAAGACCCTCGAATGCTTTTCCGTGACGAGCCTCATCTCTTGCCATCTCGTGAACTGTGTCGTGGATAGCGTCAAGGTTCGCTGCTTTAGCGCGTTTTGCAAGGTCAAATTTGCCTGCTGTAGCGCCGTTTTCAGCGTCTACACGCATCTCAAGGTTCTTCTTTGTGCTGTCTGTTACGACCTCGCCAAGAAGCTCTGCGAATTTAGAAGCGTGTTCTGCCTCTTCCCAAGCTGCCTTTTCCCAGTACAGTCCGATCTCCGGATATCCCTCTCTGTGAGCAACTCTTGCCATTGCAAGATACATACCAACCTCAGTGCACTCTCCTTCGAAGTTTGCTCTTAAATCAGCAAGGATGTCCTCGCTTACGCCCTTAGCAACGCCTACAACGTGCTCAGCAGCCCACTCTCTTTCACCTGTCTGCTCTTTGAACTTATCAGCCGGTGCATGGCATACCGGACATTCAGCCGGTGCAGCATCTCCTTCGTGAACGTATCCGCATACTGTACATACCCATTTTTTCATAATTTTTGTCTCCTTTTCTTAAAAAATTTTTATTGTTATGACTTTTTAATGCAGTCACTGCATTCCCCATAAAAGAGTGTGGAACTGGAAGTGATGACTCCATCAAAATTTTCTGCGGCAAGGCGGTTGACCTCGTCTATACTCTGCATGTCCAGTTCCAAGTCCAGTAATCGTCCGCACTTTGTGCAGAGAAAATGATTGTGCGGTTCGAGCTTTCCATCAAATCTGTCTCCGCCATTGGGAGTGGATATCTTTATTGCTTCCCCGATGTCTGTGAGAAGATTCAAGTTACGATATACCGTGCCGAGGCTAATGTTGGGAAACTCCTGTTTCACATTCATGTAGACCTCGTCAGCGGTGGGATGCTCTTTTGTTGCCATAAGGTAATTTTTGATGGATTCTCGTTGCCGGCTATATTTTAAAGCTGCCAATAGGAATCCCCCTTTCATAGCTAAATGAGAACCGTTATTAAATAATAATAGTAACGATTACTGTAATTAGAATATAATACATAAAAATTGATTTGTCAACTAATATTTTAAAAAAATTTAGCACATTAAGATTTTATATGTACGTCCTCCTTTGGGACAGATGATTTATATAGAAGAATAATTTCGCCAATATGTTACAAAATAGTTAAGGAATATATGGGTAAAAAGATTGGGCAGCAGAAAAATTAGTGATGTATGTCGAGGGATGTCAACGAAAAATCAAGGAATTTCGGTTGACAATGCATAATTCTATTGATATAATGTCAACGTAATAAATTTAACAAATATGTAACATTTAGAACTTCCTACAAAAGATAAAGGCATGGTATAAAGGAGGTTTTATATGGAAAAGACACACATCAGGCAAAGGATGATCTGTTCTGCTTTGGCAGGATTGGTCATGATCCCGGGGAGCGCTTTTAAGGCTTCGGCTGCCGAGCAGACAGAGAAGCAGCCATTCATACAGGCGGAAGGGATCGAATCGGTACTGGAGAAATGTTATGAAACGGAGGTAAAGGACAATATCAATCTCTATCTGGTACCAACAGAAGAGGGAGAGTATTTGAATATGGCATTTTCTGATACAGAGGATTACACCTATATCAGAAGTGCCCCGGATGAAAACAGTGACTGGGTCGGAAAGCTCTATACGGATTCTGCGGCTCAGGTACTGGAATATCTGGACGGTTGGACGAAGATCAGATCAGGTTCGGCGGAAGGCTATGTTCCTTCTGAATCGCTTATTACAGGAGCAGCGGCGGAGGAACAGGCTTCCGAGTATGAAAATAATACAGTCACAGTCACCGCATATGCTCTGAATGTTAGAGACGGGCAAGGGACGTCGTCAAAGATTCTAACACAGATTGGAAGGGACGAGACATACAAGGTGACAGGGGCTGCGGTGGATGGCTGGTATCCAGTGAAAGTCGGGGAGATTGACGGCTGGGTGTCAGGCAATTATGTGACGGCGGATACCTCTTATTCCTATGGGGAGACAAAGGAAGAGGAGGAAGCGCGCGTCGAAGAGGAGAAGCGCCGGGAGGAAGAAGCTCAGGCTGTGCAGACAGGCACGGTAGGAGCCGCCGCTTCGGGACAGGCAGTGATTGATTACGCCTGCCAGTTTATAGGCAACCCGTACGTATGGGGCGGCACGAGTCTCACCAACGGCGCAGATTGCTCCGGCTTCGTCCAATCGGTATATGCACATTTCGGCATCAGCCTCCCGCGCACAAGCAGCCAGATGCGCAGCGCAGGTTATGCCGTGAGTTATGAGGAGGCACTTCCGGGTGACCTGATTCTCTATGATGGTCATGTAGGACTGTACATGGGAGACGGGAATATCGTTAACGCTATGAACGAAGCGGACGGCATCGGGATATGCAGCGCTACCTATACAACGATTGTCGCGGTAAGACGCGTGCTCTAAAAAAGAAACGGGGAGTTGTACTTCAGGATAAGAGGTGCATTATCCCCGTTTTCGACATAAAAAGCATAAAAATAAGCAAAATGCACAAAAATGTTTTTATTTGTAAAAAAAAGTCGAAATCAGTGGAGATAAAGTTTTCAACTTATCCACACCAAGGGTAATGAAAAACGTGGAAAAAGTAAGGTTTTACACAAAGTTATCCACATTATCCACATAAAAACATACGTTTTTGGTGGATTATTCAAGGAGGAAAAAAGAACGGACGTTTTGGTGAGTTGTCATGAAAATGAAAATTTGTCGAAAAAAAACGGATTCTTTCTTGACTTTTAAGTATTTAAAAAAACGGGAAAATGGGATGGACATGTCAGAAAATTCAGAACAATATTTGTGGATATATATAAAGGAAAACGAGGTTGATAATTTCAACAGCAGGGATTATAATAATAACCACTGGAAAATAACATTATTATATAAAGGAGGAAATAGAAATGGCACAGATTTCTAAAGATACAAAAATTGGGGAATTACTTAATATTTTTCCGGAGAGCGCACCGATATTGATGGAGATCGGGATGCACTGCCTTGGCTGCCCAGCGTCCCAGATGGAGACGATTGAGGAGGCTGCCATGGTACATGGCATTGACGGAGGGCTTCTCGTAGAGAAGATCAACGCAGCTATGACAGCAGCAGGTAAATAATATAGGAAGATACAACCCCCGGATATTAATCCGGGGGTTTTGTTGTAGGGCAAAGCCCTGTTTTCATTCACCGAAGTGAATCCGTGTTGATCCGCTGTGTATCACAATGAAGATAACTTCTGTACAGCATCCGCTGACACGACGAGTTTACAGTGCTCTTCGAGAAAAGCGAGAATTGAAGAATCTGCTTTTTCGGGGGAACCGTATTCAGAAAGCATATTGCATATCTTGTTGAATTCGCTGGCGGAATGTTCTGCCGGCGTGACCGCCAGTATAAACATCCCATTGCTCTCATCTTTATATAAGGTATTGCCACCTTTGTATACCGGAGCGAGAAGCCGGCTTGCCCGGATCACGCTGTCCAGAGTTTGGAAGGAAAAGAGACGCACGGAGAATGCGGATGGAGCAGGATCTGATTCGGGGATTTGTGCCCCGGCAGCAGCCTCTTTTACCTTATTTAAAAGATTAAGGAAGTCTTCTGCGCCGTGGAGTTTCTCCAAAGCCTCCATATTGATTGGATCCGCGTCACCGGAAGGGGTGAATTTGGAAAATCTGGTATCCAGTTCTTCCGGGTCTTCGACCTTCGTGATTATGAGAACGATCGAATCTGCGGAGGATGGGATGGCTTCTATCATCAGCGGGATATTTTCCGCTTCAAACCCAAAATCAAAGGATGCCTGCTGCATCATGTCACGAAATAAAGCTTTTGCTTTCTCGGTGCCGTAAGCCAGCTCGCTCAGTTTCAAATGGCGTGCTGCCAGATCGGCATGTGTCAACGTACAACGAATCTGATTCTCATTGAGTTTCTCAATTTTCATATAATCACATCCTTATACTATATAAGATAATATGCACCTGATATAGATTTGGATACATATTCTCATCATCAGTATAAACAAAAAACTGAAAATTGTAAAGGTAAAATATATGGTATAAAATGTGAAAATTCTGTGGAATACTTTATCGACGAATCCACATAGGTTATCAACAAAAAACACATTGAAAATGAGAAATTCCATTCTTATAATGGCACTTACAAAAGATGGTATCGTCTGATAAGTAAATAACAAATGAAAGGAGAAAACAAGGAAAAAGGAAGACCACCGCAAGTCCCGCTGTCTTTTGTTCCGTTCGGATTCCGAGGGTATGTCACAGATACTTCCATATGGGAAAGAAGACGGACTGCACTATTTATCACGGTCTGCGGGGGAAAGGAGTATACGTCAGATGAAAATGGATGAAACAAAGTATAGGGAATTGTTTGAGGAACTGGAGAAATATGAAAAACGAGGAATTGATATCTCTCTTGACGGTTATCATGCAAGCGCGCTCCAAATCGTGACGGCCCATATGATAAAAGAGGAAGGAACATACATGCGCGATTATGTCATAAGTCATGACGGCAGCATAAAGGAGCTTAGATTTACAGATATCAAAGAGGATAACTGGGCGGGGATTACCCCATGACCTGCCGGACAAAGTTATAGCTGTATTGTAAAATGCTGTTTAAAATATATCTAAACAGGAAAAATGTTAATGAAGTATGGAGAAAGTGTGGTATAATAATCGCACGAAGTGCGATTCGGACCGCTTTTGCGGTCCGCCCTGCTGCGTAGGGATTATACCGGCTATCCACCACTTGGAAAGAAAATGCCCTCTCGAGCGCTTTCTTTCCTGCGCAGGTGGTATAATAATCGCAAGCATTCATTCCTGTGAGGAGGTACGGCATGGACGAAAGAGGAAGAAAGGGCGCGGCTCAGAGACGAACCGGAGATGGAAGCACACGCAGGCGGCGTCCGGACGGATACGCCCAAAGACCGGCGGGCAGCAGTCCCGGCAACAGACGAAAGCCGGGCGGAAGGAGCAGCAGAGCGAGAAGGAGACGACGCAACGCGGTAATCCGCACATTGATCCTTATTTTATTGATTATTGCGGTGGTTGGCGGGTTCGTGATCTGGAAGAAGTACGGGCCATCAGATGAGAGGGCCGATTTGGGACAATATTATGAAGTGGAAGCGGACAACGACATCGCTGTGGTTGTGAATAATGAAGTGGTCAGAAAGAGCGACGCTGTTGCAGAAGGAGCCGATACAGAGGATCCTGCGCCGGGGAAGATCTATGACGGGCAGTATTATATTGAGTATTCTGTAGTGCGTGATCGGATCAACAGCAGATTCTACTGGGACTCAAATGAGAATGTCCTTTTGTACACCCTGCCGGGCGGAAGCGTTTCTGTCGAGGTGGGCAGTAGAGAATATACAGATATAACAGAGAAAAAGAGCGAAGATTATGTGATCCTTAAGACAGAAGGCAGAACAGCGTATATTGCGCTTCCCTTCATCCAGACGTATACAAACATGGACTATACGGTATACGATGACCAGACGGTAAGAGCTGTCATCACATCTGACTGGGGCGAGACTAAGACCGCCACGGTTAAAAGGGATACAGAAGTTCGCTATCAAGGCGGAGTGAAAAGCCCGATTCTAACAGAAGTGAAGAAGTCCGATAAAGTTACAGTTCTTGAGGATGAGGACGATTGGATGAAAGTTGGTACGGAGGATGGATTTGTAGGCTATATTAAAACGAGTGCCCTAAGGGATATCGGTACAGAGACGACTTCCCGCGAGTTTGAGGAGCCGGTATATAGTAATATTAAGAAAGATTATACCATCAATATGGCATGGCACAACGTGACTAACACGACTGCCAACAGTTATGTGCTTGAGATGATTGCGGGTACCAAGGGACTTACAACCATTGCCCCCACATGGTTCAGCCTTTCCGACACGGAGGGGAATGTGTCTTCGATTGCAGATTCAAGCTACGTCAACTATGCACATCAGTCCAATATTGAGGTTTGGGCTGTGCTCCGGGATTTCCACGGGGGGATCAATTCCTATGCGGAAACTTACGAAGTACTCAGCTATACGTCAAAAAGGACGAGGGTAATCAATCAAGTGATCGCGGAGGCCCTGCAATCCGGAGTGGATGGCATCAATCTTGATTTTGAACTTATATCTGCGGACTGCGGAGAGCATTATATACAGTTCGTCAGAGAACTGTCTGTGAAATGCCGGCAGAATGGACTTGTGTTCTCGGTGGACAACTATGTGCCTCAGCCATATAATCAGCATTATGATCTGAAAGAGCAGGGCGTTGTAGCGGATTACGTGTTTATTATGGGATATGATGAGCATACGGACAGCTCCTATGAAGCGGGTTCTGTGGCGTCCATCGGATATCTGGAAAATGGTATCGCGGATGCACTGGAATCTGTTCCTGCAGAAAAATTAGTTGCAGGAATTCCTTTCTACACTCGGCTGTGGCATGAGACTCCGAAGACAGCCGACGAGCTGGCAGAGGAGGAGGGCACTGAGGCGGCTTCCTACCCAAATAAGATTACAAGTTCAGCTTATGGAATGGAAGAAGCGGCCAGTGTGGTGGCGAACGCTGGGGCGCAGACCGAGTGGGATGCGGTGGCAAAGCAAAATTATGCTCAGTGGGAAGGCGACGGCGGAACGTATAAGATATGGCTTGAGGACAGTCAGTCGCTGGAAGAAAAACTGAAAGTGATAAAAGCCAACAATCTTGCAGGCGTGGCGGAATGGTGCCTTGGCATGGAAGCGTCCGGAGTCTGGGATTTGATCTTGCAGTATGTAAATTGACAAGAGCAGATAAAATGGAATAAAATCGGAGATAGTCCAGAAAGAGACATCCTTCTCTCGCATATATATTGATATATGCGAAAG
>MHCFR00700__coassemble_478_pt1 | contig 40368 bp, 35 predicted proteins | sample MHCFR00700__metabat2_low_PE_022 | metagenome-assembled genome bin MHCFR00700 | reverse complement strand
TGGTGGTCCGTCCTCCTTTTCTTTTGATAGGTTTATAATAACTTATAATAATAGAAAAGTCAATATCAAATCAGAAAAAAATAATATTAAATATAAATAAACTGAAAATTAAAAATAATTTAAAAATAAAACAGATAATATTTGCGAGATTAAAAGGGCATAGGGATAGGAGAAATCTGTAGGACTAAAAAGAAAGCCCCGCAGGCCTTTCCTTATCTTCAGAACATTCAGGAGAAGTGTAAGCTGGTCTGCCGTCTTGCCTCATCTATAACTTTGATCGTATCCAGAGAATATTGCAGATACTTGTGATTCACTTCGCCGGCTTCGATCAGCCTTATAAATTCCTTCACTTCATATATCATATTATTGTCCGCTGGAATAAAGGATAATTTCTCTTGTTCACCGCCGTCGAGTGTATCTCTAGAGCTTTTCCTAAGCCGGAGTTCCAGCTTTTCTGGTTTGCTGATGTAATCGATCAGGATCGAGCCGTCTTCTCCATGGAGGACACTGGGGTTTACAGAGACAGAGATTTTTGAATATACTGCCTCAGCGGTCATATCTTCATACTCCATGAGCACGATTCCGCTGCCGTCGAAGCCGTTTGAAAGCTTTGTGGAAAGAGCTTTCACGGCTTTGGGCATTCCAAAGAGGCGTACGAGAGAATGGATACAGTACACGCCGATATCCATAAGTGCAGCGTTTCCTATCTTCGGATTAAAAGCGTTTTGGACAACGCCTTGGCGGTAGCTGTCATACCGGCTGGAATATTGGCAAAATTCGAAAGAGGCACGGCGGAGTTTTCCAATCCGGGGCAGAGCCTTCTGGATGATATCGAATGCGGGATCAAAATCTGGGCGCATTGCCTCCAGTAGAATCATGTTATTTTTGCGTGCGCAGTCGATCATGGAACGGACTTCCTGTTCATTCATTGCCATAACTTTTTCGCAGAGGACATGTTTTCCACTTTCCAGCGCTTTTATTGTCTGAGTACAGTGCGCGAAGTTGGGAGAAGCGATATAGACTGCGTCCAGCCCGGAGTTGAGAAACATGTCATAATTTGTATAGACACAAGGGATCCCGTGCTTTTGAGCAAAGACGTCCCCAGTTTCCTGTTTGCGGGAATAAATTGCACATACTTCTGCGCCCGGAACTTGTCTTGTGGCATCGCAGAAATCATCGCTGATAAAATTAGTGCCGACCATGCCGATCTTAAGTTTCATTGGTGATCCTCCTATGCTTTGAAGAATATTTCCGATGCTTTGATCAAGTATTCTGTGTCCAAGATACCAGCTGTCTCATAGGGGGAGTGCATGGCAAGTTGGGGAAGCCCGATATCCGCCGTGTTGAGCGCCACCCGTGTGTTAGAGATATTGCCCAATGTGGAGCCGCCTGTCATATCCGAGCGGTTGGTAAAGGTTTGGACTGGAACACCGGCCTGCTTGCAGATATCCCGGAACATAGCAGCGGAAATACCATCTGTACAGTATTTTTGGTTCCCGTTGAATTTGAGGACGATGCCGCCGTTTAAGTATGGGCGGTTGGAAGGGTCTGCCTTATCAGGGTGATTCGGGTGGACGGCATGGGCATTGTCCGCGGAGATCATAAAACTATCCGCCAGATGGATCAGGTAATCTTCCTGTGTGTATCCCAGACTGCTGTGTATCCTTGTGAGCGTGTCGTACAGGAAAGTGGATGCAGCTCCCTGCTTTGTTTCACTTCCTACTTCTTCATTATCCAGTACGCAGAGGACGGGCATGTGCGTGCGGGAACGATGCCTCTCGGTCTTTTCAGAAGCAGTTGTGGCTTGGCCTATTCCGGCTGTTCCTGCAAGGAAACCTGAGAGGGAAGCGAATACGCACTGGAGATCGTCCAGCCTTCCGCAGGAAATAAATTCTTCAGAACCGCCCCAGACACTGGTTTTCTGCCTGTTGTAAAGGAAGAGATCGTGACCGAGGATATCTTCTTTTTGCACGCCGGCGGATTCCGCAATGATTTTCATAAAGGAATCTTTTGCTGTGAGATTACCATAGAGAGGGAGCATATCCTTTTGCATGTTGTATTTATAGCCGTTGTTGGCATCCCTGTTCATGTGGATGGCAAGGCTGGGGATGAGGACAAGATCCCGGTCAACGTTCACAAGTTTAGAAATATAACCGTTATGTTTATCTTTTACGATGACACGGCCTGCCACAGAGAGTGGGCGGTCAAGCCATGGCGCGCATAGCATACCGCCGTAACGTTCGGTATTGAGCCGGATATAATGCCCATCGGCGTCCAGCTCGGGATTTTCCTTGATCTTAAAAGCGGGTGAATCACTGTGGCTCGCCATGATATGCATGCCCGACATTCCGTCTGCCGGGATAACGAATGCAACGATGGAAGAACCGTTGCGGATGACAAAATATCTTCCTCCTTTTTTGATCTGCCATTTCTGGTTTTCATGTAATTGGGTGTAGTTGTTTTTCAGAAGGATATCCGAAATATTGGAAATGGCGTGGAATGGGGTCGGACTTTGTTCTAGAAAATGCGAGAGTTCTTTTATGATCATCTGGTTCATGAGAAGAAATTCACTCCTTTGTATAATGTTTGGTTAGCTGTGGTGGGTTTACGCATGAATGCATGGCAGCCAGCGTTAATTTTAGGATATATTTCAGTTACTGCCCTGTCAAGACAGAAACTCTCTTCTAAGATCGATCATTCCCTTTACATTCCACGTTTTCGTCCGTATACTGAAAGGAAGAAGGAGTTGATGATATGCGGATATTAGTGGCAGAGGATGAGCGGGATCTTAACGGTATTATAACAACCTGCCTTGAAAGAGAGCATTATAGTGTGGATTCATGCTATGACGGGAGAGAGGCGCTGGATTATCTGGAATGTGCAGAGTATGATGCGGTCATACTGGATATCATGATGCCTGTGACAGACGGACTTAGTGTCCTCAAGGAAATGCGACAAAAAAATAACAGTACTCCGGTTCTGTTGCTGACGGCGAAAGACAGTATTGAAGACCGCGTGACCGGGCTGGACGCAGGGGCAAATGATTATCTTGTGAAGCCGTTTGCATTTGAGGAATTACTTGCGCGCATCCGGGTGCTTTTAAGGAAGCCTGCACAGACGCCTAAGACCTGCTATAAAGTGGCGGATTTAGAAGTACATATGGATACGCAGCAGGTTTTAAGAGGCGGGAGAGAAGTGAAGCTTTCGGGCAAAGAATTTGCTCTGCTCCGCTATATGGTACAAAATGAAGGGATCGTATTGTCCAGAGATAAGCTGGAAGAACATTTGTGGAATTTTGACTATGCGGGTGGTTCTAATGTAATTGACGTGTATATTCGGTACCTCCGCAAAAAGCTGGATGAAGGCCATGAACCAAAGCTGATCCATACCGTGCGGGGATCAGGCTATGTGCTTAAGGCAGAGTAGAAAAAATGATACAGTGGGAAAGATAGAGACCAAGAAAGGTGCAAATCGGAGAGTAAGAATATGAGACAGATATCTCTGAAATTAAAACTGACATTGCTTTATACATTTTTTATGATATTGCTGACATGTGTGGCTCTGGCGATCCTTTTTTCCCTGAGCAGCAGGGAGGTTCTTGCATCTGTGCAGAACAAATTGGAGCGCAGGGTTCAGGAGAGCGCGGAAGATGTGGAGTACCGCAGCGGCCGTCTGCACCTTGGCTCGGATTTTTACTCTGTTGTGCAGGACGTATATCTGTCATTATATGAGGAAGATCAATATTTCCTGTATGGGAGGCTTCCCTATGGATTTGATCAGCAGCCAGAGCTTATGGACGGCGCGGTAAGAACGATCCGCGATAATGGGCGGGAGTGGTATGTATATGATATGTCTTATCAGGTGACGGAAGAGTACACCGTATATATCCGTGGCATCACATCAGTGACTGACGCGGAGGAAGGATTTACTGTTACGCTGCGCTTTGCGTTTATTCTCCTTCCTCTGATGGTACTGGCAACCGCGGTAATTGGATATAGATTTACGCATCGGACGCTTCAGCCAGTGCGTAAGATAACTGATACTGTGCAAAAAATACGCGAAGATGCGGACCTGTCAAGACGGATTGGGCTGGAAGAAAAGAAAGGACAAGATGAGATACATGTCTTAGCAGAAACATTTGACGATATGCTCTCAGAGCTGGAGACGGCATTTTTGAGGGAAAAGCAGTTTACTTCGGATGTGTCTCATGAACTGCGTACCCCCATCAGCGTGATCCTTGCACAGTGCAATGCGATTCTTGCGGGAGATTCTTATACGGATGAACAGAAAGAGGAAATTGCCTTGATTGAGAGGAAGGCACGGGGAATGTCGGACATGATTTCGCAGCTTCTGTTCTTATCCCGCGCGGATCAGGGACGGCAGCTTCTGAACATAGAAGAGATCGACTTAAGTGAACTTACAGGAATGATTGTGGAAGAAGAACAGATGCTTGCAAAAGAAGAGGGTCGCTCAGTCCGTATCGAAGCTCAGATTGAACCGGGCATACTGGCGCAGGCGGATGAGACACTTTATATCCGTATGGTGACGAACCTGATTTCAAATGCACTCCGCTACAGCAGGGAGGGCGGCACTGTGGAAGTGTCTCTGGAGAGACAGGCAGGAGAGATCGCCGGCAGGGTGACGGATCACGGAATAGGTATTTCAAAAGAGGCGCTGCCGCATATATGGGAGCGTTTCTTCCGGGCGGATTCTTCGCGCACGGAAAAGGGGCACTCTGGGCTGGGACTTTCTATGGTGAAATGGATTGCGCAGGCTCACGGTGGAAATGTATATGCAGAGAGCGAAGAAGGAGAGGGCAGTACATTTATTTTCCAGTTCCCTGAAAAGCAGGTGAAGGGCGAAAAATAAAAAATATTATTTTGATTTCTCTAATGTTTCTTTAATCTTTGTAGGCTACATTTATAAAAACAAAACAGCATGTATGTGCAAAGAAATTAGCAGTTTTGTATTAGAATAAAGAACTGGGCGCACAGGAAAGAGAGGGATCAAGATGACAAAGAAGAGAAAAATATCAATGACACTGCTGTCAGTCATGCTTGCGGGCCTGCTTGCCGGATGTGCAGGCGGACAGCTTCCTCAGAATCAGCAGCAGAGCAGCATGGTGCAGACAGACGGAAGCTCCACAGATAGAGAAGCGGAACTTCAGGCAGAGGTAGATGCGCTGCGGGAAGAAATAGATGCATTGAAGAAGGAACAGACAGATCAGACGCAAAGCCAGACGGATCAGTCACAAAGCGGGGAAACACAAAGCCAGACAGGACAGGATACAGCGTCACAGGGACAGGCTTCCCAGTCTGGAACGACAAACAGCAACACAACTTCAGCGAGACAGGGAAACAGTATCTCCCCTAACGTCGCCATCAGTATGGAAGAAGCGAAGAGCATTGCACTTGCCAGAGTTCAGGGCGCGTCGGAACAGAACATGTCCATCAAGCTGGACTATGACGATGGCTGGTACGTGTATGAGGGTGAGATCATGTATGATGGGATGGAGTATGAGTTTGATATAGATGCCAATTCAGGCACTATCCTTAAGTGGGAACAAGAGCGTTGGTAGGAAATAACAAAGAATTAAATACAAGATAAGAGAAAGAAGAATTATAAGAAAGTTGAGGAAAAGGCTATGAAAAAATTAGGGAAAAAAGCAATTATCGGAATTTGCGCGGGAGGAGTGCTGCTTGTGGCAGCCGTGGCAGTTATCTTAATCATGGTGCTTAGGGTCAATCCAGTAGAGGCGCAGAATATCGCACTTTCACAGACTGGAGGAGGAGAGATCGTATCACAGGAAGTCAGCACAGAAGGGCTTTGGAATGAATACAGCTATACAATCGTAAATGGAGACAACTGGTATGAGATCGAGATCGGCGGCTTCGGCGGGATAGAGGAATTTCAGTCAGGCACCGGAGATGGATATCTGTATTAGTGTATTAACAGATACTTGACGGAACATGCACCTTCTGATATAATCCAGAAGGTGCATGTGTATGATATATACAGATGGATGCTATTAGCAAGGCGCAGTAGCCAAGTGGTAAGGCGTGGGACTGCAACTCCCTGATCACCGGTTCAAATCCGATCTGCGCCTCTTTTTAAAACAAAGAGAAATGCTGAATTATCGGCATTTTTCTTTGTTTTTTGCGAATTTAGATCTAGCGTACATAAGGAGAACACGGCAAATGAGCGAGCAGGCTATTATGGAAGGGGATCATCGGTATAAAATTTTTAACCGGGATGTGATCAAATATATTTCGATGTTTACGATGCTGTTGAATCACATTGCACAGGGGTTTTTGACAAATGGAACTATGGTCTATAAGCTGATGCAGTCCATCGGGTATTTTACCGCGCCGGTTATGATTTATTTTCTGGTCGAGGGATATTATTACACACATTCCCGGAAAAAATATTTTTTGCGCTTGTTTTTATTTGCAGTGCTTTCGGAATTTCCCTTCTGCTTGCTCTTCGGGCTGGCGAACTATGGGCGCCTTGCTTTTTATGGGATGAACATGCTGTTCACGCTTTGCCTGTGTTTTCTCTTGATCTGCGCGATGGAGAACTGGTCCAGCAATATCCTGAAAGCCGGGGTTATAATCGCGGTGTTCTTTGTAAGCAGATACTTTGACTGGCCCTATTATGCGCCTTTGTTTACTTTGCTATTTCTTTTGGCGCGGAAGTCTGGCAGGAAGCCGATGCTTGCTGCGTCGTTCGCGGTACCGGCAGTTTTGTTTGGCGTGTATTACAATATTGTGCCATACATCTTATATGTGGGGGTTGTGCCGCCCATCGCCGTGCTCTACTGCGTTATGGATATAGCGGCTATTGCGCTGGCAGGAGTGTGTATCATGTGCTTCTATAATGGAAAGAGGATAGAGCGGGGAAGAACGTTTTCAAAATGGTTTTTCTACTTGTTTTATCCGGTGCATCTCACAGTTTTGTCACTGTTATTATACGTCAGACTGTAAACAGATGAAGATGCCATAAATTCAGTATTTTTGTCTGTTTTTATAGAGATTTTATTGACAAAGAGCAGATGTAGAAGGTATTATAACCATAAGAATACAAACCTTCCGGGTTGTGTATATGACGGTGATAATAAGAAAAGCATAAAAATATAAAAAGTAGGCAAGGTGAAAGAGGCAAGTGCCCGCAGGGGCGTGAGGTCGGAGAGGAGGAGAAATGCAACTAAATATAACAACTGACTATGCCATCCGATTGCTCTTGTCCCTAGGCAAGATGGGAGTAAAAAAGGCGGGGCCGCTAATCGCGGAGGAGATGATGATACCACCTAAATATATTCTGAAAATATCGTCAAAGTTACGCGCGGCGAAACTGATAGGATCTGATTCTGGTTCTCAGGGAGGTTATTACCTGATGAAGCCTCTGGAGGAAATTACATTGATGGATGTGCTGAGTGTCATGGAAAGCACTATAAAGATCAATCGGTGTCTGGAACCGGACACATACTGCAGCCGCGGCGGAGTAAAAGATTGTCCAGTACACAGATTCTATCTGGTGATGCAGCAAGAACTTGAAGAAAAGTGGTTGTCTCAGAGCCTAAGTGGGATTATAGAAAAATACAAAAGTACATGGAGTAATGAGATTATCGGAATAGAAGATGCGCGAAAAGAAATATCCATACGTCATACATGTAAGGAAGAACAGCAGGAAGAAAGACTTTCGATGTCAGAGAAAGGAAGATAAGGAACGTGGAGAACAGAGAAGTAGAGGGGCTCAGTGGGATCGCCTCTTACATAGAAGAGATGGAGTTTAAAAAGAAGACGCTCGGTGGCTGTGACGAAGAGGACGTCATGGAGAAGATTGGCATTATCTGTGACAAATATCAAGAAGTGATCCACAGACTTTGTGAAAGGCAGGGCCGGATGGAGGAGAGAGCGCAGAAGATGCAGGATGAATACCAGAAGAAAGGTGGCGAGCTGCTGGAGAGCATAAATCAGATTCATGAGTACCGGGAGCATACGCTGAAAAAGGCGGAGGAAGAGGCTGCCCAGATACTGGAAGAGGCACAGAAGAAAGCTAAGGAAGAGGAGAAGAAGATAGCGGAACTCCAAACCCAATATTTAAGGGAGCAGCAAGAATATATAAAGAAGACAAACAAACTAAGAGAAGAGGGCGACTTCTTCTGCGAAAGAGTCAGAGAAATACTGAAACAGATTGAAAATCTGGAGGACAGTCACAAAGTTGAGTGAGGAGAAAATGCCGGGTGGAGAGGTGCGGCAGGCTGTACGTACCAGACTGGAAGAAGAAAAAAAGGATAAAAGAGACAGAAGAAGATGGGTGCTTGGAACAGTGGCCCTACTCTTGCTCATATTCTTGCTGACCCGCGTATTTTTTGGCGTGGCGGTGGTGGAGGGAAGCTCCATGAGCCCGAACTATATGGATTCTGATCTGGTGTTATTCACCAGACTACACGGTATGCTGGAACGGGGAGATGTGGTTCTTGTCCGGTCAGACGACAGTAAGGTACTGATCAAGCGTGTAGTGGGACTGCCCGGGGAGGAAGTGTATATCGACCAGAGAACAGGCGCCGTCATAATAGACGGAGAAGAACTCAAAGAGGAATATACAGAAGCGATTACCCGGCGGAGCAGTATACAGGAGTATCCGATCATACTAGGGGAAGATGAATATTTTGTGCTGGGGGATAATAGGGAGAATTCTACGGATTCGAGGGATTTCGGTCCGGTATCATCCACACAGATAAAAGGGGAAATACTTGTAATACTAAGGAAAGGATGATAGAAAGGAGAGGACATGATAAACAGAAAAGAAGCAAGAAAAAGATTAACTGCGGTAATGGCCTCGTTGTTGCTGGGCGGAACGATATTTACTAACGTGTGCTCGCCTGTAGTGGCAGAGTCCGGAAGCGATCCGCAGGTAAGTCAGGATACGCCAGTTGTAGAAGTTCCGGAGATGGATACGCCGGCTACAGAAGATCCGGGAACCGATACACCAGAAGTAGAAACTCCGGGAGCCGATACACCAGATGTAGAGGTACCGGGAATTGATACACCCGGTGCGGAAGATCCGGGAACAGACGTACCGGATGTAGAAGATCCGGGAACAGATGTACCGGATGTAGAAGATCCGGAGACAGACGTGCCGGATGCAGAAGACCCGGGAACGGATACACCAGATGTAGAAGATCCAGGAACTGATGAGCCAGATGTAGAAGATCCGGGAACGGATACACCAGACGGAGAAGCTCCGGGAACAGACGTGCCGGATGCAGAAGATCCGGGAACAGACGTGCCGGATGCAGAAGAGCCGGGAACAGACGTACCAGATATAGAAGATCCGGGGACAGGCACTCCGGATGCAGAGGAGCCGGAGGTACCTGCGATAGATACGCCTCAGCCGGAGGCTCCCGCGCCTGAAACACCGGTACCGGATGAGGAGACAAAGCCAAGCAAGCCAGTGTATTTCCGAGATAACCATAGGGAAGCATATTATGAAGAACGTACATACGACCCGTCGGAGGCTTTCGTAGACAAAGGAGAGAAGATCAAGTACAGCACAGATATGCCGCTTGAGAATATTCCTGCCTTTATTACGCCGGAAATGATCATTGGTGCTCTCAAGGTGCAGGATGAGTATGGCTATCCGGCTTCCGTTACGATTGCCCAGATTATACAGGAGTCAGGGTTCGGTATGTACGGACCGTATGGAGATGAGGGACAGGGGCTCTCTTATCTTGCTTATCAGTATAACAATCTGTTTGGAATTAAGGGGACAGGCCCTGCCGGTTCAGTGAATATGAAGACCGGGGAACAGACAAAAAGCGGAGAGAGCTATACGATCCGTGCAGGATTCCGCGTGTATTACACCTATACGGAGTCCATCGAGGACAGAGCGGATCTGCTAAGCAGGGTTTATAGCGATCTGATCGAGGGCGTCAATGACGCTAATACATTTGCTATGCGTATCGGCAGCAGATGGGCGACGGATATTAACTATGCGGAGAATCTGATTCGCCAGATGGAGACTTATGACTTGTATCGCCTTGACCGGATGACATTAGGGGAGTTCAGCGAGCTCCTTGGTGATTTCGCAGATCCGTGTCCGGGTTCACATCTCACAAGCGAATTTGGCTGGAGAGAGTTCAGGAACTCTTACCATAAGGGGATCGACTTGGGGACAGGAAGCGAGAATATCCCGGTTTACGCTGCGGCGGCTGGAACAGTTGTAACAGCGGGATGGAGTGATTCGGCGGGATACTGGATCGTAATCGATCATGGAGATGGACTTGTGACAAAATATATGCACCACAAGGAGCTGTATGTAGAAGAAGGCGACAAGGTGGAAAAGGGCCAGCAGATTGGACTGAGTGGATCAACAGGAGATTCTACTGGAAATCATCTTCATTTCCAGTTGGAGATTAATGGAGCGGCAGTAGATCCTCTGCCGTATCTGTACCCGGAAGAGATCAGTTCTGATTCGAACGGAGAGATACAGTAAAAAAGTAAAAGGATTTGGGAAATTGATTGAAAAAGTGTGAGTTTTTTGCCAGCGGCTAAGGTCGCTGGCAGTTTTTATTACCGTTCTTTGAAATTCCAGACAACAACTTTTTTACTTGCCTTATATTTATACATGCCGTATACTACTGGCTAAAGGATTTGAGTGAGGAGAGGACGGGCGGACAAGAAATCGTCCGTCAGGCTACAGACAGATGATGACTAGAAAACAAATGAAAAAACAGGGAAGGATTTCCCTGAAAAAGCACTATGTGATTTTTGTGGCAGCGTGTCTGATCGTAGCGTTTCTTGCTGCTGAGTTCAGAAGCTCGCTGAATTTTTCTACGGCGCAGACATACGAACAGACTTATGAGCAAATTGAGACGGATACGAGTGATCCAGATGACTCGGGGAGCTATCTGATCCGGACAAGTATGCGCAGTATCGGGTGGGAAGATGTTCTGCGCACAATCGTTGAGGATAACACAGAAGCGGGAAGAGAGATGTCAGAGCAGATCCGGAAAAATGCCATCGAACATGCGGAGACCGGGAATCCGGCTTTCGGAAGAACCCGGGGCGTATTCTCTGGGATTGTGAACCAAGTCAGTTCAGGGTCTATTATCGTGACGGCAGTGGCGGCGATGGCCTCGGTCACCGGCTCAGAGAACATAGGCGTGATGGTTATGATTATTCTTGGCGCCATCTTCATGTTCCTATTCTGGTTTTTTGTTCAAAATACATTTTCAGTAGTGATACGCAGGGTGTTTCTGGAGGGAATGGAATATAAGAGGGTAACGCCCCAGCGGTTTGTATTTTTACTGCGTATTCGGAAATGGATGAAAGCATCGTGGATTATGTTTGTGAAATATGTGTTTTACTCGCTCTGGTGTCTTACCATTGTCGGGATCGCTGTGAAGCGGTACTCCTATTATATGGTGCCTTTTATCGCGGCGGAGAACCCAGACATGACGGCGAGGGAAGCGATTACTTTATCAAGGAAAATGATGGCGGGACACAAATGGGAGTGTTTTGTCTTTGAGTTGTCGTTTGCCGGATGGGAACTTTTAAGCATGGCGACGATGGGGCTGTTTGGGATTCTCTATACGAACCCTTATAAGATGGCGTCATTTACACGATATTATGCAGGGCTGCGGGCGCTTGCCAAAGAGAAAAATATCCCGGGTTCTGAGCTTTTGTATGATACGTATTTGTATGAAAGTGCAGATCCGCGGCTTATAGAACAAACATATGCCGACGTGCTTTCTGTAGTGGAAGATATGCCGGAAGATGAGCCGGAACTGTCTGGATGGAGAGGCTGGCTGGCAAAGAATTTCGGGGTGCTTCTTTTCAGACGGCAAGAGGAAAGGGAGTATGAACAGCGACAGGCAGAAATGGTAAAGATCTATGATTTGATTGACGACGCACAGGGAGAAGCGTATCCTGTAAGACTGTATCCGGTTCCGGAGGAAAGGCGGCGCAAACTGGTGCAGTCGTTGAATTATATGCGGCATTATTCAGTATGGTCGCTGATTGTGATTTTTTTAGGGCTATCGTTCTTTGGATGGCTCTGGGAGGTGGGAATGCATCTTGTAAGTTACGGGAATTTTGTAAACCGAGGTGCTCTTCATGGCCCATGGCTTCCCATCTACGGGACGGGCGCGGTCCTGATCTTGACAGTTTTGTGCCGTTTCAGACGGAACCCTGCACTGGAATTTGTGGCCACTATTGTGGTGTGCGGATTTCTCGAGTATATGACTTCCCTTATTATGGAGATTGCAACAGGGGGGATGAAATGGTGGGATTACAGCGGATATTTCCTGAACTTACATGGCAGGATCTGCGCGGAAGGCCTTCTGGTGTTTGGTATTGGAGGGCTGGCGATTGCATATGTGATCGCGCCTATAGTGGATGATATTGTCAGCAAGATTAGCGAGAAAAAATTGAGAATAATCTGTATTGTGCTGCTGGCGGTATTCATAGCTGACGCGGGATATTCCCAGATTCATCCCAATGCGGGCAGAGGCGTGACGGATATTGAGGCTCGGAAAGAATTACAGGAAAAAGAGGGAACTACTGTGGTGTAGGATATATGGTATCCGGGGACCAGAACAAAGGACAGGGCTTTATAGTCCTGTCCTTTTTCTTGTGGCTACATCTTGGAAACGAAAGTAATCAGGGTGATGCCTTGACTGTGTGTACTCAAACTGGATCCCTTTATCGTTAAAAGTCTGGCTGGTGATGACAGCCATGCAGTTGTAGCCCTTTAGGTCGATATATTTTTCGTCTACTTGCGTGACGTGTTCGACGGTGAGTGTCCTCTTGCTTGTGGCGATTGTCAGGCCGAGTTCACCCTCCAAATATTCGTAGATGGATTGCCCGGCGATCTCTGGAGTCAGGTTTGAGACGACCTCCTTTGAAAAATAGTTGTGGTCAAGGATCAGAGGAATGCCGTTTAAGAAACGAAGCCTCTGGATATAGTAGAGAGGAGTTCCTTTTTTGAAGCCGGTCCGCCTTTCTATTTTCTCATCCGTGACAATCTCTGTAAATTGCAGTACTTTTGTCTTGCTCACACGTTTGTTGCGGATCGTGGATTCTTTGAAAGACTCGATCCCTCCCACGGTGAATGCCGCCTGTTCCACCGGCTGGTAAATATTTCGGACCCCTCTGCCGTGCATGGGCTGTACATAGCCGTCTGCTGTCAGTTCTGCCAGCGCCCGCCGCACAGTGTTGCGGGAGCAGCCGTATTCATGAATGAGCATATGTTCGGATGGGAGTATTTCCTGATAAGCATAGATTTCTGTTTCAATTTTTTCTTTTAAATCTTTGTAAATCGTATCGTATTTCGCTTTTGGCATAATGGTTTTCCTCTTGTTTAAACATCTTCTTATATTATAAAACTCACCATCATAAAATCAAGAGAAAAATAATTTTTGCCTGATGTTCTGACTGAATCTACAAAAAACAGGGTATGATTTTGTTAATATTTACTGAATCACGTTTATTTTATTTTTGAAGATTGACATGTTTAAACAAGCGTGATAAATTATAGTTGTTCAAACAAGTGCGGGGAAGAACCTAAAGAGATAAGGTTCTCCAAACAGTGCTCCCATAAGTAAGAATGTCAGGAAAGGAAGAGAAGCGATGGGAAAGTATGAAAATGACGTGAAGCGTCTACTGGATCTCGTCGGAGGCAAAGAAAACATCCAGGCAGTCTCCCACTGTATGACAAGGATGCGTTTTGTGCTCGTAGATCCGAAAAAGGCAAATGAGAAAGAGATTGAAGATCTGCCGAGCGTAAAGGGTACATTTACACAGGCGGGACAGTATCAAGTTATCATCGGAAATGATGTGGCTGTATTTTACAATGAGTTTACCGCTTACGCGGGTATTGAGGGTGTGAGTAAAGATGCGGTGAAAGCCGCGGCAAAGACAAATCAGAATCCAGCCCAGAAGATTGTCGGTACGCTTGGTGAGATATTTGCGCCCCTGATTCCTGCTCTTATCTGCGGCGGTCTTGTGCTGGGATTTAGAAATGTGATCGGTGAGATCAATTTCTTTAATAACGGTACGCAAAGCTTGGCGGATATCTCTCAATTCTGGTCTGGTATGTACAACTTTCTCTGGCTTATCGGTGAGGCAGTGTTTCATTTGCTCCCGGTAGGTATTGTGTGGTCAATTACGAAGAAGATGGGAACAACACAGATTCTTGGTATTGTCCTTGGATTGACACTGGTATCGTCACAGCTTCTAAATGGATTCAGCGTGTCATCCACAGCGGTGGAAGATATTCCGGTGTGGGATTTCGGATTTGCAAAAGTGCAGATGATTGGTTATCAGGGGCAGGTTATCGCGGCGATGATGGCAGGGTTTGTCCTTGTATACCTTGAGAAGTTTTTTAAAAAGATATGTCCGGAAGTGGTCAGTATGATCGTTGTTCCGTTCTGTTCTCTCCTTCCGGCGGTTCTCATTGCGCATACGATCGTAGGCCCCATTGGCTGGAAGATCGGCGATGCGATTGGAAATGCAGTATATACAGGGCTTACATCTGATTTTCGGTTTATTTTTGCGGCGGTTTTCGGCCTGCTGTACGCTCCGCTTGTTATGACGGGTCTGCACCATATGACAAATGCGGTCGATTCGCAGCTTTTGGCGATCCCGCCAAAGACGACGATCCTCTGGCCAATGATTGCGCTGTCAAATATCGCGCAGGGTTCAAGTGTGCTGGCCATGTCCGTTCTCCAGAAGAAGAACGAGCGCGCGCAGCAGGTTAATGTACCGGCATGTATTTCCTGCTACTTAGGTGTTACGGAACCGGCGCTCTTCGGTGTCAACTTAAAATATGTATTCCCCCTTGTATGCGGTATGATTGGTTCCTGCTTTGCAGCAATGATTTCTGTGGGATGCGGCGTACAGGCGCTGAGCATTGGCGTGGGCGGCCTTCCGGGTATCTTGTCCATTGTTCCGCAATATTACCTGACATTCCTTCTTGCAATGGCAGTGGCCATCGTGGTTCCATTCCTTCTTACATTTATTGTAGGAAAGATAAAATTGTCCGCGGAAGACAGATATGGAAAAAACCGTGGAAACGCATTAACTGCGGAAGAAATATCCGAATCGGGACAGACTGATTCTGAAGTGAGCGCGTCCAAAGCGGATGCGGAAGATGTAAAAGAATTGAAATCAATTCTTGACGGGAAAGTGATCCCGATCACGGAAGTACAGGATGAGGTATTCTCTCAGAAAGTGATGGGAGACGGTGTTGCCATCGAGCCGGAGAATACGGTGGTGACCGCTCCATCAGATTGCGATGTGTCTGTTGTTATGGCTGATACAGGACACGCGTGCGGGCTGACGCTGGCAAATGGCCTTGAACTTCTGATTCATGTGGGCGTTGATACCGTGGATATGGGTGGAGACGGGTTTAAGCTTCTTGTAAATGAAGGGGATCATGTAAAGACAGGAGATCCGCTGATTGAGTTTGATCCGAAGAAGATCAAGGCAGCAGGACATCCGTGCACGACGATGCTCATTGTGACGGGTGAAGGAAAAGCGTCAGGCGTCACCATGCACACAGGTATGGAGGCGAAGGCAGGAGAGACAACAGTGATATCATGGAATTAGTCAGGGAAAGGTGTAAAATGGCAGAAAAAGATTTTCGGAAAAGCGTAGTATATCAGATTTATCCCAAGTCATTTTGTGATACAAACAAGGATGGGCTTGGAGATATCAGAGGCGTAATCAGTAAACTGGATTATATAAAAGAGCTGGGTGTGGATTACATCTGGTCTACCCCATTCTTTGTATCTCCGCAGAATGACAATGGTTATGACGTAGAAGATTATTATAATATTGATCCTAGATATGGTACAATGGCCGATGTGGAAGAACTTATCGCCGAGGCTGGCAAACGGGGAATCGGCCTGATGTTCGATATGGTGTTCAACCATGTATCCACCCGCCATGAGTGGTTCCAAAAAGCGATGGAAGGAGACCCGTACTATAAAGATTTCTTCTTCTTCCGAAAAGGGAAGCCGGACGGAAGTGCGCCAACGAACTGGGAGAGTAAGTTTGGAGGAAGCGCATGGGAGTATGTAGAGAAGTTTGACGAGTATTATCTGCATCTTTTTGATGTGACGCAGGCGGATCTGAACTGGGATAATGAAAATGTAAGGAAAGAAGTACAGAAGATTGTGCGTTTCTGGATGGATAAAGGTGTGAAGGGATTCCGCTTTGATGTGGTAAACCTGATCAGCAAAGGCGCTTTTGAGGATGATACCGAAGGTGACGGGCGTAAGTATTATACCGATGGGCCGAATATTCATAAGTATTTAAAAGAGCTCCACGATATGACGTTTGGGACGGACACACAGATTGTGACAGTGGGAGAGATGTCCAGTACATCCATCGAAAACTGTTATCAGTATGCAGGGCGCGATACGGGAGAACTGTCCATGGTATTCAGTTTTCACCATTTGAAAGTTGATTTTATGGGAAATGAGAAGTGGGTTCTTGTACCGGCTGATTTTCAGAAATTGAAAGATATTATTTTTGAATGGCAGACAAAGATGGCAGAGCATAATGCGTGGAACGCGGTGTTCTGGTGTAATCACGATCAGCCCCGCGTAGTATCCCGCTTTGGCGACGAGGGAAGATACTGGAAGCAATCTGCGAAAATGCTGGGCACTATCATCCACTGTCTGCGTGGTACGCCATATGTATATCAGGGCGAAGAGATCGGCATGACAAATACGGACTTTACGGATATCAGCCAGTTTCGTGATGTGGAGAGCTTAAATCATTACCGTATCCTTCAGGAAAAAGGGCTGAGCGCATCCGACGCGTTCCGCATTATCCAGATTCACTCACGGGACAACGGGCGTACACCGATGCAGTGGGATGGTACAAAGTATGCAGGGTTCTCCTCTGAGGACGGCAAAGAACCGTGGATCGGGGTAAACGAAAACCACACGAAGATCAATACGGCGGATCAGTTAGAGAATGAAGATTCTATCTTCCGCTATTACCAGAAACTGATTGTTATGAGGAAAGAACTGGATGTGATCGCTTACGGAGATATTGAGCCGCTGGCACAGCAAGATGCGTCCGTGTTTGCTTACCGTAGGACTTACAGGGACCATGAACTGATTGTTGCCGCTAATTTCTACGGCAGAAGGTGTGAGTGGAAAGATGCGCCGGATCTGGACGGATACGAGCGTGTACTTGGAAACTATGCCGATACAGACATGCCAGAAAACGGTGTGCTTATGCTGGAACCGTATGAGGCGGTTGTGTGGTATAGATGATGCTGAAAAATACACCTTTCTTATACAAATAAATAGCTGAGAATATTTGAAACTTTTATTTCGATAACGTACGATATCCGCAAAACTATGATTGCATCGCGGCTTCGGGGCCGCTGCGCTCTACTTGCCGCTCAAGCAACATAGTTTTGCGGATATCTTGTTTTCTGAAAACAGAAGTTTCAAAATATATTCAGCTACTCACCTGTATAAGAAAGCTGTATTTTTACGTGACTTTGAAGTGGAAGGCGCTTCCGGTATGCGCACTTTACCGTGGGATGGGGAAAATACAGATTTTATGGCATGAGTAAAGAAGTTCCCGGGGTGTCTCCTGTGAGCAAAACTTTAAGTGAGAGCGTTCTGAAAAGCATTTGAGCCGGATGTTAAATATGGGCTGATGGAGACCCTCTGGTCGAACATCAGCCCATATTGTTACATCCGCCCAAATCTTTGAAGTAGAGCGGAACGGTTTTGCGACAGGAGACATCACGGGAACGTATATTGTTTATGAGAAAAAAATGTATTTTTCTACATCTCCCTCCTCTCGTTGTTGACGCGTTTTTACAGGAAAGATATAATTAGGAAAGGAAAAGACCAAGGAGGGTTTATATATGAAACTGATGATCGCATCGGACATCCATGGTTCTGCAGAATATTGCGGACAGATGCTGGAGGCATACGGAAGAGAAGGGGCGGATCGGCTTCTTCTGCTGGGGGACATTCTCTATCACGGTCCCCGTAACGATCTTCCGGAGGGGTATGCGCCAAAAGAAGTGCTCCGATTGTTGAATGAAGTCAAGGAAGAACTTCTCTGCGTGCGTGGCAATTGCGACACAGAGGTGGATCAGATGGTGCTGGAATTCCCGATTATGGCAGAGTACTGCCTGCTGGAGCTTCCTTGCGGAGATGGGAGGAACACGGTTACAGTGTTTGCCACACATGGGCATATCTATAACACGTATGACCTGCCTCCGATGAAAAACGGGGATATCCTTCTGAACGGGCACACACATATTCCTGCGTGTGAAGAGGTTCTGCGTTTTGATGGAAGGACACTCCGTTATCTGAATCCGGGATCCGTATCGATCCCGAAGGAAGGATCAGCGCATAGCTATATGGTTTTTGAAGATGGGAAATTCACATGGAAAAACCTTGAGGGGGAGGACTATATGTCATGGACAACAGATTTGCGCTTCTGATTGACGCGGACAACGTATCCGCAAAGTATATCAAACCGATATTGGATGAGCTGTCCAAGTATGGAAATGTAACGTATAAGAGAATCTATGGGGACTGGACAAAGACGAACAATGCAAGCTGGAAAGAAGAGCTTTTGCAAAATTCTATTACTCCGATCCAGCAGTTCAGCTATACGCAGGGGAAGAACGCTACAGACTCCGCCATGATCATTGATGCCATGGACATGCTTTACACGAGCGAGCTGGAAGGATTCTGCCTTGTATCCAGCGATAGCGATTTCACAAAACTGGCGAGCCGTTTAAGGGAGAGTGGGAAGACGGTCATCGGTATGGGAGAGGATAAGACGCCTTCTCCGTTCAGGAAAGCGTGCGATATTTTCACTGTTTTAGAGCTTCTGCTGGAGGACAGTACGATGGATAAGGATGAGAAGGAGGAGAAAAATTTCTCCCATCAGAACCATGGGAAAGAGCAGAGGAAGGAAAACGCCATATCCAAGGACAAGATCGAGGAGGCAGTGGTTAAGATTATTACAGAGAACCAGAACGATGATAGGGAGACTGGACTTGGCGAGGTGGGAAGCCGTCTGGTCAAGTTGTATCCTGATTTTGACGTAAGAAGGTACGGCTATAGTTTGCTGTCAAAGTTTCTTGAGACGCTTCCTAAGTTAAAGCTTACCCAAGAGGGGACGAAGGTGTCTGTCTCTCTCTATGAGGATAAGAGTAAAAAGGATATGCTTGAGGAATATATCATGCGCCAGATACAAAGCAATGGCAGATACGGCATTTCGCTTGGATCATTGGGGAACCGTATTCATACGCGCTTCAGGGATTTTAAGGTTAGAGATTACGGTTTTTCCCAGTTCAAGCAATATATTGAAAGCTTTCCCAATGTGGAGATCGTAGAGGACGGTGAGAGGACGCGCGCCGTGTACATGAAAGATGAGTGACGGGGATGAGCGGCAGAGGAGAAATGAATGGAAGAAATTTTAAAGTTACTGACAGATATTTTAAATAAAGACTTAATACGTATAGTTGTCAGCGGCCCAAGGGAAAAAGAAGGCATCCTGAAAGTGAAGGTGCGTCCTATTGAGAAGAAGGACGCGCTTCTTTTCCAGCTTGAGGCTTTTGCAAAGACACAGGCGTTTCATGAGAATCTGGACGCTTCGGGCGCAAAGGAGCGTATTCTTTCGTACATGGAGAACTTCAGGCAGATTCAGGCGGAAACTGTGCAGGAGACAGCTTCTGTTCTGGTCAGTAAAAGGGGAAAGGCGACGGTCAAAAGAAAGCGGCGGGCACAGCAGGTATGCGCCGCCGATCCCGCTCATGACAGGAAGAAGCGGAGCATCATTGAGGAGGGGGTTACTGTCCCATTCTTGAGAGATCTGGGCGTGATGACAGAGGAAGGGAAGATCGTGCGGGCAAAAATGGATAAGTTCCGTCAGATTAACCGGTTTCTGGAATTTATCGAAGATATTCTTCCACAGATGGAAAAGGGCAGGGAGCTTACAATTATTGATTTTGGATGTGGAAAATCTTACCTGACTTTTGCTATGTATTATTATCTGTGTGAACTCAAAGGATATGATATACGAATCATCGGTCTGGATTTGAAAGAGGAAGTGATCGCGCACTGCGCTTCTCTGGCAGAAAAGTACGGGTATGAGAAACTGACTTTTTTAAAAGGGGATATTGCGGACTATGACGGGGTTGAACATGCGGATATGGTAGTCACCCTGCATGCGTGTGATACGGCGACAGACTATGCCCTTGCAAAGGCTGTTGGATGGGATGCAAAGGTAATTCTGTCAGTTCCCTGTTGCCAGCACGAGCTGAACGGACAGATGGGAAAAAACTGTGCCGGGGGCAGAGACGGTGAGAATGGGGAGAGACCGAGCTTAAAAGCATGGGAATATCTTGTCCCAGTCATGGATTACGGGCTTTTAAAAGAACGTTTTGCTGCATTGGCGACCGACGGGCTTAGGGCGAAATATTTGGAGAGTATGGGATATGAGACGCAGGTGCTGGAATTCATTGACATGGAGCATACTCCGAAAAATATTTTGCTGCGGGCGGTGAACAAGGGGAAAAAAGACAAAAAAGCGCTAGAAGAGATCAAGAGATGTGAACAGTTTTTAGGGGTTATGCCGACGCTTGGGAGGCTTTTTCAAGATAGATAAAGGGGAGAATAGATAAGGATGAAGGGACGGCTTATCAAAGTGGGAGTGCTGGCGGCTGTATTTGTTATAGCGCTTATAGCCAGCAGTCTTGTAATAAATAGAGGAACAGACGACAAGATCGTAGATATGGGAGCGCCATCACTTCCAAGAATATCATTTCTTGTGGGAGAGCAAGAGGTAAACGCCTTGTGTGGTTATATCCGGGATATGGATCTTACGTCAATGCGGGATACAATTACGCCTCTTGGACAGAACGGCTCTCTCTCCATGAAGATAGAGGGAGATGCGCAACAGATTCAGAATATCCGCTATGAAGTCTATTCTCTGGATGGGCAGGAAACCTATGCGGACGGTAAAGCGGCAGTTCCGGGAAATGGGGAGGACGTAGTGCTGAATCTGGGGAGCGCTCTTCAAGGAGCGCTTCAGGAAGGCGTGCTCAAAGTTGTTCTTGATATGGAAGATGGGAAGAATGTCAGTTATTATACAAGAGTCATCCTGCCGGACGAGCTGGTTGTCTCTGAGTGTCTTTCCTTTGCACAGGATTTCCACGCAAAGGCCCTAGCTCAAGATAAGTCGGCAGGGCTTGAAAGTTATCTGGAGCCGGGGGAAGCAAGTGATAATACGACATATCAGACGGTTAATATTCACTCGGATATTACGCATGTTCTGTGGGGAGAGCTTGCTCCGCAAGTGCTCGGCGACGTAGAGTGGGATATACAGGAGACCAATTCGGTATACACTTCCATTCTGGCGAGATATCAGACTGTATGCAAAGACGAAAATGGGGAGAGCGGAGTTTATAATATCCGCGAATTTTTCCGTGTACGCTCTGTGCAAGGCACAATCTATCTTCTGGATTATAACCGAAATATGGAGAAAGTATTTACGGGAAACGATCAGGCGCTGAGCCAGAGCGGGATCATTTTGGGAACCGCTTCAGAAAATGTCCAATATGAGATGGATAAGGACGAAATGATGGTCGCATTCGTTCAGGATCGTGATCTCTGGCTTTATGATACGAAAGCCTCTGAGTTTACACAGATATTCAGCTTTGCCGATCAGGAAGGTTCGGATGTGCGAAGCAGAAATGACAGGCACAATGTCCGGATTACTGGGGTGGATAGCGAGGGCAACGTCTCATTTGTAGTGTGCGGGTATATGAACCGGGGGGCGCACGAAGGAGAAACGGGTGTCGGCGTTTATTATTTTGACAAGGCGGACTCTCTGGTCACGGAGAAAGCGTTCATCTCCAGCACGAGCGGACCTGCTATAACAGCAGAAACTTTCGGGCAGATAGTGTACTATGCCAAGGAGCAGGATATGCTTTATGCGCTCGTTGGCGGAACGCTATATGAGATCAATATCAAAAATGATGATCAGACGATTCTTGCGGAAGAACTGGAGGACAAGGATTATGTATTGTCAGAGGACGGGCGAATGCTCGCATACAGGACCGTGGGAGAGGATGAAGACGGGGCAGCGATAGAAGTGTTGGATCTGGATAGCGGAGAAGGCTATACCGTGCAGGCAGAGGACGGAGAAGATATACGGCCGCTGGGATTTATAAACGGCGATTTTATCTATGGAAAGATCAATCCTTCAGATAAGGGGCAGGACGTCTCGGGGAGGGAGATCGAACCTATGTATGAGGTAGAGATCCGCAATTCGGAAAATGAGGAAGAAGCCAAATATTCATTCATAGATCAGGGATTGTATACATCAGACATTTTGATCGAGGATAACCTTCTTACTCTGAACCGGGTGGAAAAATCTGGAGACCGTTATCAGACCGCTTCGCAGGAGTATATTACCAATAACACGGAGCGCATGGAAACAAAAGTGACGGTTGAGATATACAGCGCCGATGTGATGGAAAAACAAGTGCGTCTAACATTGTCCGAGGGCGTGGGGGATCTGGAGCCTAAAACAATAAAGGCAGACTTTGCGGCAGATGGAAGGACTCTTACCCTTATGCTTGGAGAAAACAGCGGAGGAATGAAATTCTATGTGTATGGCATGGGCGGTTTTGCAGGGATGTATGACCGGGCAGGAGATGCTGTACAGGAAGCAGAGAGAATATCCGGGGTGGTAGTATCTTCAGATCAGCACTACGTGTGGGAGAAGGGAAACCGTAACCTTTCATATTCCACAGAGACGCCGGTGTTTGTAAAAGAAGGGGATGAGACTTCGCTGGAGGCATGCGAACGGTATATGCAGTCCTATGAGGCGCATCAGATTGATCTGACAGGCTGTACGCTGGAGCAGATACTGTATGTGATCGGCAAAGGGCGCCCGGTGACCGCGCTCATATCGTCTGACCATGCGGTGATGCTGACTGGGTATACGACGACAGATATCACTTACATTGATCCCGACATGGGGCAAGAGTATACGGTTGGCATAAGTACGATGGAGGACATGACAGAGGCGGGAGGAGATGTCTTTATAGGATATATCCGATAGAAACTTTTATAAATAGATATCCGCAGAACTATGGCTGCATCGCGGCTTTGGGGGCGATCCCCTTTACTTGCCGTTTACGCAGTAAAGTTCTGCGGATATTTTGCTTTGTAAAAACAGAAATCTTATGAACGTGCCGCCCGGGAAAACAGTATCCCCTTATATTTGCTTAGCGCTGCGTGCAGGATCAGTCCGAGAACTCCGCAGGAAATGACCTCACCGACACCGACTGTCAGCATCATGAACGGGATTGAAAGAGGAACCATGTAACCGTATCTTAGCACGAATGGTACAATCAGCATATTCGCGATGATCGGGGGAAGGGGAGCGAGATATTTGCTCTTGTTTCTCAGCGTCCGCGTAAATACCGCTCCGATCAGTGTCGCAAGGCTTCCAAAGATAATATCTGGAAGGATACATCCGCCTAGAATGTTGCTGATCAGACAGCCTAAGAACACTCCGGGCACTGCGGCAGGGGTAAATACCGGAAGAATGGTCAGAGCCTCGGATATACGGACCTGTACTTCTCCGTACGCAAAAGGCGCGACAACCAGTGTGACTACAACGTAGATGGCGGCGATCATTGCCGCTTGTGCCATGAAAAGCACGTTGATGTGTTTGAATACGTTCATTTTTCAATTCTCCTTTAGTTTTGTTTTACGTGTGGAAGGTCCCGAACACACGATTCATTTAACGCCGGGAATCGGCGGCAAGCCCGAAAAGACCTTATTTTTATGGGCTTTGCAACGTTGGATAGTATAACACGGCAATAATATAAAATCAAGGAAAGTACCCCAAAAGTATCAAATTAGAAAATAAAAGAATTTAAGCCGCCACTACTGCCAATAGTGACAGCTGTTACATTGTAACACGCTAATGTTATTATCGGGCAAAGCGCTCCCATCTGCTTAAAACGGACTAAACGCCCCTTTCTTATATTTTTTCAGTAAAAAGAGGGCTGCTGCCGACGCACACAACTCACCTGCGGGAAATGAGATCCACACCCCCAGAGCGCCCATTCCTGCCGCGCGGGCAAGTATGAAGCTTAGGGGCACAGTGACGATAAGTTGTCTTAATAGAGAGATGATCAGCGAGTTTTTTCCGTTTCCGAGTGCTTCAAATACTCCTGCATAGATAAGCCCAATGGAGGAAATAAGGAAACCAGAGCTGATTACACGCATAGCCGTGATTCCTGCATCCATAAGGTGGGCATCCGCCTGAAACAAAGAGAGTATCTGGCCGGGGAGGAAAAGGGAAAGCACAGTGCCGATGAGCATCAGGCAGGCGGCGCTTAAGAGGCTGTAACGGATTGTTGCCCTGACCCGCTTATTGTTACCTGCTCCGTAGTTGTATCCAATGATGGGGCGCATCCCCTGAACGATCCCGTTTGCGGGCATGTAGATGAAAGTCTGAAGCTTGAAATACACGCCCAGTACTGCTACATATACCTCGGAGAATGCCGTCAGAATACTGTTGAGTACGCTGATGAGCACGGAAGGGAGCAGGAGCATGATACTGGACGGGATTCCCACACTGTAGATCTGCTTGATGACCATCCGGTCAAAGACCAGATCACGGAGATGAAGTTGTATGGTGTACCGTTTCCTGCGATATGCGACGATATAGAGAAGGAAAGCGCATATCTGTCCAACAACAGTGGCGATGGCGGCTCCCGCTACACCCATTGCAGGAAATCCTAACAGACCAAAGATGAGAATGGGATCAAGGATTATGTTGATCACGCAGCCTGCAGTGAGCATGTACATAGTTACTTTCATCTCGCCGATGCCCTGAAAAATTTTTTCAAATGCGATCTGTAGTAGCGAGCCGAAAGACAGGCACAACACGATGCGGGTGTAGGCGCACGCGTCTTCCAGTACAGCAGGGTTATCTGTAAACATAGAGAGAAAAGGCCGTGTAACAAAAATACCTGCAAGGATGAACAATATGAAGTGGAATACGGTGAGCGCCAGCCCGACAACTGCGGCCCGGTTTGCTTTCTCCTGATTCTCCGAACCCAGATGTATGGAGATGGAGGAGCTGATGCCCACGCCAATGCCAACCGCCACGGAGGTGGCTGCGTTCTGGAGCGGGAAAGCAAGAGAAACAGCAGTGAGTGCCTCGGTTCCAAGACGCGATACATAGATACTGTCGACGATGTTGTAGAGAGATTGGATAAGCATGGACAGCATCATGGGAACAGACATGGAAATCAGCAGGGAAAATACAGGGCGTGTCCCCATAAAATTATTTTTCTTTTTCATAAATATAAGTTCCTTTCCCAAGAATAAAAGCGATGTTAGGTCAGCCTTTAAGCAGGCGGTCAATGATCCTTGACGCTTCGCTTCTTGTCAGTGTATCCGTATTCCATTCCGGCTGGATACCCTTCCTTCTAATAAGGTTTTCTAAAAGTGTGAGCTGTTTGGCTGTGGCGGGCTGAGGCTGCCTTACTTTATATGTAAGCTGTACTGGTTTGAATAGTTTTGGATCGATGTCCTCAAAATAATGTGCCAGTGTCTGATAGAGCTTTGCCGTGGCAAGGGCGTCGTGATAAGCCCGGTGCGCCGCTTTGTTCTTGATATGGTAATGGGCGCACAGACTTCCCAGGCTTTTTGATTCCATGTCGGCATGTACTTTCTTCGCAATCTTCAGTGTATCAATTCCCATTTTTTCAAATGCCAGCCCTTCTTTTACAGCGCTATATTTTATAAAACTGTAATCAAAGATTACATTATGTCCGATGAGTACGTCATCTTCGCAGAATTCAAGAAAATCGCTGACGACCCTGGAACGGTTTCTGGCGCCGGCCACCATCTCATCCGTGATACCGGTAAGACTTGTGATCGCGGGGGAGATGGGAGATAAGGGACGGATAAATTCTATAAATCGCTCCGCAACCTTCCCGTCCCGGACTTTCAGTGCGCCGATCTCTATGATCTCGTTTTCTGCAGGATCAAGTCCTGTCGTTTCAATGTCAAATGCAATATATGAACGTAGCATAATGTGTTGCCGCTCCTTTCAGATATATCAGGTGTCACGTCAGCCATTATAATATATTTTGTCGGAAAATAACAGAAAATACGGAGGATTGACCTATAATACAAAATAGATTGATCTTTTTTAACCTAAATTTATAATCTGATTCTAAAAATAATAAAATTTCTATAAAATATATCATTTACATTTTATAGCCGAGTGATATACTGTTGTAATGTGTTAAAGTATTTCCTATTTAAAGGAAAAGGAGGGTTTAACTTATGATAACATTTATCATTGGTCTCGTTATCCTTTTTGTAGGGTCTGCACTCTACGGAAAGTTCTGCGAGAAAGTATTTGGTCCTGATGACAGGAAAACTCCTGCCTATACAAAACAGGATGGTATCGACTATGTTCCTATGAAAGAGTGGAAGAACAGCCTGATCAACCTGTTAAATATCGCGGGGACAGGACCGATCCTTGGACCGATCCAAGGTATCCTGTTCGGACCGATTGCGTTTATCACGATACCTATCGGAAACGTCATCGGTGGAGCAATGCACGATTATTTTTCGGGAATGATCTGCCTGCGTGACGGTGGCACACAGATGCCGACTATGATCCGCAGGTACAGTAACAAGGGCGTCTATACAGTTTATCAGATTTTCTGCAGCCTGCTGCTTCTTCTGGTAGGCGCAGTGTTCATCTATACACCTGGAGATATTGCTGCGACACAGGTATTTGGATTTGACGGTGCTGCCACATCTGTATCCACATGGGTAATCTATGGCGTGATCTTTGCATACTATCTGATTGCGACAGTATTTCCGATTGACAAAATCATCGGACGTATTTATCCGGTTTTCGGCGCGGTCCTTCTGTTCTCTGCGTTAGGCGTGTTTATCGGACTTTTTGTTCACGGATATCCGCTGACAGAACTGTGGGATGATTGGAATGGAGGACTGGTGGCATACGGTGATTATTTTGATGCAAACCACTTTATCCCGATTTTCTTCATTACAGTAGCGTGCGGTATTCTTTCGGGATTCCACTCTACACAAACGGCGATTATTTCCCGTACGATGAAGAGCGAGAAGCAGGGACGTATGACATTCTACAACATGATGACGCTGGAAGGATTCATCGCTATGGTGTGGGCGGCTGGCGCTATGGGTATCTATAACCTTGGGATTCAGGCGGCGGACGCTTCTCTGGCGACGGCGTCTATCGGCGTGATCTGCCGAGATCTTCTTGGTCCGATAGGAGGTATCATCGCGATTGTCGGAGTTATCGTGCTTCCTATTACATCAGGAGATACAGCGCTTCGATCTCTTCGTCTTGCGATTGCCGATGCGTTCCATCTGGATCAGACGAAAAAAGCGAAACGTCTTGGACTTGCAGCGGTAATTTTTGCGCTTGTGGCAGTGATCCTTGTATTTGCAAAGATCAATGCGGACGGTTTCAATATTCTGTGGAGATACTTTGCATGGTCTAATCAGTCTCTGTCTCTGTTCGCATTCCTTGCGATCACTGTGTGGATGTTTGAGACGGGCAGAGCGAAATATGTGTGGATTCCGCTCATTCCGGGTGCGTGGTACACGTTTATTACGGTTACATATATCGTCAACGCAAAGATCGGCTTTAACGTGCCGTGGATGGCGGCATATATTATCGGTGTCGTCGCGGCAGCGGCTTATGTGGCAATCCTTGTATGGTATGGCAAGAAACGCTCGCAGATGAAAGCAAGGAAAAGCGGGTCTGCAGAATGATCAAAGACCATATGATTAAAATGAAATAAGATAGCATACAACTATATAAGACGATGAATACAGCCTGTGTCTGCCATGTTCCCGGGGAAGGGAATCTGCCAGATGCAGGCTGTTTTCTGTATGAATACAGAGATTGTTTCCTATGGAAATACACCGTTTAAATTGATTTTTTGCGGCATATGCCATATAATGTCTGCATGACACGGTACCGGAGCAATCCCGACGCAGGTGCGGGATGTTCACATTGACCGGAAAAGAGTTAGGAAGCGGTGTATGCGGTCCTGTCAAATACAAAAAAGGAGAGAGCAGCCTATGTTGGAAGGAAAGACTGTCCTGCTGGGAGTGTCAGGCAGCATCGCCGCCTATAAAACGGCATATCTGGCGAGCGCGCTGAAGAAACTGAAGGCGGACGTCCATGTACTGATGACGCCCAATGCGGTGAATTTCATCAACCCTATTACTTTTGAGGAACTCACCGGGAATAAATGTCTGGTGGACACGTTTGACCGGAATTTTGAGTACAGTGTGGAGCATGTGTCTCTGGCGAAGAAGGCGGATGTAGTCATGATTGCCCCGGCCAGTGCCAATGTGATCGGAAAGATCGCTCACGGGATCGCTGACGACATGCTGACTACAACGGTGATGGCGTGCGGATGTAAGAAGATTATCGCTCCTGCTATGAACACGCGCATGTTCGAAAATCCCATCGTTCAGGACAACATAAACACGCTGAAAAAGTATGGGTATGAAGTAATCAGCCCGGCTGTGGGGTACCTTGCGTGCGGGGATACCGGAGCGGGAAAGATGCCGGAGCCGGAACTTCTGTTGGAATACATCCTTCAGGAAGCAGCCTGCGACAAGGATATGAAAGGGCTTAAAGTACTCGTGACGGCAGGACCCACAAAAGAAATGATCGACCCGGTGCGGTATATTACGAACCATTCCACAGGAAAGATGGGATACGCCATCGCGCGTGTGTGTGCGCGCCGCGGAGCGGAGGTGACGCTCGTAAGCGGGCAGACCGCTTTAAAAGCGCCGGAGTTTGTTCATACGGTGTGGATCACATCGGCAAAAGAGATGTTCAACGAAGTGATCGCCCGGGCGGAAGATCAGGATATCATCATAAAGGCAGCGGCGGTTGCCGATTACCGTCCAAAGCAGATAAGCTCTGAGAAGATCAAGAAAGAGAACGCCCAAACTGGGCAGGAGGAAGAAAAGATTCTCGCACTTGAGCGCACGGGCGATATTCTCGCGTATCTTGGGGAGTATAAAAGAGCCGGGCAGTTCCTCTGCGGATTTGCCATGGAGACACAGAACCTGCTTGAGAATGCGCGTAGAAAATTAGAGAAAAAGCATCTTGATATGATTGTTGCCAACAGTCTTAGAGAAGAAGGCGCGGGTTTTGGTGGCGACACGAATGTGGCGACGCTGGTCACAGAGGATGAGGAAGTTTCACTCGGGAAGATGTCGAAAGAGGAGACAGCCGCACACATCCTTGATAAAATCCTTGCACAGATGAAAAGCAGGGGAAGGGAAGACTAAATATCTATACCGGGCGCTATGTGCCCGGAGAAACAATTTGACAACGAAGCAGAAGAAGTTATCTCTTCTGCGCCAAAAGTATTGTATCTCGTATGAGAATGATAACAAGGAGGCAGTTATGAACAATTCTACAAATTCTAAGAAACAGGAAGTTAGAAGATTCAGTACGGCAGGAATGGTTCAAGTAGCCATATTCGGCGCTATCATATGCCTTATGGCATTCACCCCGTATCTGGGGTATATCCCTCTTGGGTTCACAAGGGCGACAATCCTTCATATTCCAGTTATTATCGCATCGATCCTGCTGGGACCGAAAAAAGGAGCGGCGCTTGGATTCCTGTTCGGGCTTACCAGCCTGATCAATAATACGATGAATCCCACGCCGACTTCATTTGTATTTACACCATTTTACAGTCTGGGCGATATAAGCGGTGGCATCGGCAGCCTTATCATCTGCTTTATCCCTAGGATGCTGGTGGGTGTGGTTCCACATTTCGTGTACAAGCTGGCGCTGCGTTTCACAAGAGAGGAGACTAGGAAGAAAGGCGTGTCAGGCATCGGGCTGATCCTCTCGGGCGTGGCGGGTTCGCTGGTCAATACGCTGCTTGTTATGGGCCTGATACTTGTGTTTTATAAAGAGGCATATGCGGTTGCAAGGGAAATTGCCGTGTCAACGGTTTACACGGCGATTCTGTCTCTGATTGGAATAAACGGCGTGCCGGAAGCTATTATAGCCGGCGTACTTACGCTGTTTATAGGCAGAGTACTCTTAAAGAAAAATGTAAGGGAAAGGCTGGGTATAAAAAATGATCTTGGCTATTGATATCGGAAATACAAATATTGTTATTGGCTGTATCGAGGGAAAAGAGTGTGCTTTTGTGGAACGTCTTTCCACGGTGCGGACCAAAACGGAACTAGAATACGCCATTGACATCAAGAATGTACTGGACATTTATCATATCGAAAGAGAGCAGCTGGAAGGGGGAATAATCTCTTCTGTTGTTCCTCAAATTACGACTGTAGCAAAGCTGGCGGTCGAGAAAATCTTAAAAAAGGAACCTCTTGTCGTAGGAGCGGGCATTAAGACAGGGCTGAATATCCAGATCGACAACCCAGTGCAGCTTGGGAGCGATCTTGTAGTGGATTCCGTGGCAGGGATCGCTGAGTATCCGGTCCCGCTTCTGATTTTTGATATGGGGACGGCAAATACGGTATGCGTGATCGACAAGAATAGGAACTACGTCGGCAGCATGATTTACCCTGGCATTGAGGTGTCATTAAATTCTCTTACTGCAAATGCCTCTCAGCTTGGGGGGATCGGCATCGAAGTACCGGAGCACATCATCGGGAAAAATACGATAGATTCAATGAAGAGCGGGATGATATACAGTTCTGCGGCGGCGATTGACGGTATTATTGACCGGCTTTCAGAAGAATTGGACGGAGAGGTTACGGTAGTGGCGACAGGCGGTCTCGCAGGGAAAATAGTGCCCCACTGCAGACGTAACATCATTTTGGACGATGATCTGTTGCTTAAAGGTCTGGAAGTGATCTATCGGAAAAATAGAAAAGAAAAAGCCGATGCGGGGCAGACTTATCGTTAAATAATTAACGATAAATTTATATTAAAAAAAATGGTTAAAAATTGCACAAAATTTTCCTTGAGGGGTTACATTTCCTATTTTGTTGGTGTATAATGACAGCATCGAAAGCGAAATATCATATCAAGGAGGGCTATATTTATGAAACTTGAAGAAAAAAACATTATCGTGAAACGTCCGTACAAATCCGTTTACAAATGTGATGACAGTATTGTCAAGGTATTTTTGGAGACACATCCGAAGTCAGATGTTTTCAATGAGGCTCTGATCACTGCCCGTATCGAGGAGACAGGACTTGATATCCCGAAAGTGAAGGGAGTTACGCAGATCGATGGCAAATGGGCCATTGAGATCGAGTTCAAAGCTGGAAAAACTCTCGAAGAGATGATGAATTCCGATAAGAAGAACATCGAGAAATATATGGAGGACTTTGTAGATCTTCAGCTTCAGGTACATGGAAAGACATCCCCGCTGCTCAAGGGGATGAAAGACAAGTTCTCCCGCCAGATCAATAGTTTGAAAGAACTGGACGCTACAACAAGGTATGAGCTTCTTACACGGCTTGAGAGTATGCCGAAGCACAACAAGGTATGCCACGGTGATTTTAACCCGAGCAATGTGATCGTCGGAAAGAACGGCAAGATGACGGTTGTCGACTGGGCGCATGCTACACAGGGAAATGCAAGTGCGGACGCGGCTATGACCTATCTTCTCTTCGCGCTGAAGGATCAAGAGACGGCAGATCTGTATCTGAATATCTTCTGTAAGAAGAGTGATACGGCAAGACAGTACGTGCAGCAGTGGCTGCCGATTGTGGCGGCTGCACAGCTTACAAAGGATAATGAGCTGGAGAAAGATTTCCTTATGAAATGGATCGACGTGATCGATTATCAATAGAATATAAAAAGGTTGGTAAAAAATTCAGCACAGGCAGTTACCTGTGCTGAATTTTTTTATGGCTTTACAGTGGTTATCCGTATTTTACCATGTGGAGAAAAAAAGATTGTCCCCGATTACAATTCCGTCCCTGCTCGTAGAAGGCGCATACAGAAAATAGTAACAATGAGAAACTGCTGCAAGGCGGGCACCATTGACTGCGTCCTGTGCCACTTGCCTGGATAGAGAAGTCGGGCCGGAGTTCAATACATTTTGAAGACGGCCTGTCCGTACAGGTTCAAACTGTCCGCTTGCGTAGATGACCCCGCTGATCGAGTTTGGGAAACGGGGGCTTTGTACGCGGTTCATGATCACGGTAGCGACCGCAAGCAGAGAATTATAGTCCTGTACCGCTTCACACTGAATAATTGCAGCGAGTAAAGTGACGTCATCAGCAGAGACATTTATGGCGCCGCCATTGGTGACAGATCCTCCGCCCGAGGAAGATGTCTGCCATGTTTCCTGCTCTGCTGTAATGCGAGCGGCTTCTGCCTCTTTTGCGGCCTCCAGCTTCGCCTGTACAATGGCAAGATCCGTTGCGGTGGCGTCTGCCTTTGCCTGTAATTCAGCTTTTCTTGTGTCAAGATCTGTCTTCAGATCAGCGAGTAAAGCTTGCTGGGATTCTAAAGTAGCCTTCTGTTCTTCGATCTCTTGATGGACCTTTTTCAAATCCTCTAAAGCGTTTCTGTCATATTCGCTCAGATTTTCTATGAAATCCGCTTTGTTAAGGAAATCCGTCATGTTCTCTGCAGAGAAAAGCATCTGCAGCAGAGAGGCGTTTCCGTTTTCGTACATATATTTGATGCGGTTTTTCATATCTGAGTATTGGTTCTTTTCATCCGCTTCCGCAGCAGCCAGAGCATCGGTAGTACGAACGATCTCACTGTCCAGAATCTCGATCTGCATCTGCGCTGTCTCAATCTCGCTGTTCAGCGCGAGGATGTCCTCGTTGATACCCGATAGCTCACTCTGGAGAGAAGAACTCTGGTTTTCCAAGGAGGAAATATCCTCGTCAGCAAAAGAAGGGAAAACTGAAAGTACAATTGCGAGGGAGCAGAACAGAGCAACCCCTGTCTGAATCCAACGTTTTTTGCAAATTTTCATATCTCTTGATTCCTTTCTTAATACGATTGTTAAGCCGTGGGAAATCATTATACTACAAATTGCACGATTTGGCAAACTCTGATACAATGTGTTATAAACAGTTCGGTTATACAGCCAATGTGAAGGAAAAATAAGCGCACATATTTTCACAAGCGGAGCGCGTTTCGCTAATCGTGCGTACTGTGCGTGAACTATGTTATAGAAGAGATTTAGGAGAAATATGGAACGGATATGGAACATATGATAAAAATGGCAGGATTTGATCTGGACGGAACGCTTCTGACAGATAGAAAAGAACTGACTTCCCGTACAAGAAAGGCTCTGGAGAAGGCGATCCAAAAAGGGGTGATTGTCCTTGTCGCGACAGGGCGGCCGTGGATGGGAGTGCCGGAGGAACTGCAGAATTTGCAGGGAATACGCTACGCCCTGACTTCCAACGGCGCGCGGGTTATTGACACGGGCAGAAACAAGGTGCTTTTTGAGCATCTGCTTGAGCCCGGACCAGCAAAAAAAGCATTGGAAATCTGCGGGAAGTATGATACTCTACAAGAGATCTATTTTGACGGGCAGGGATATGCTCAGGCGGAAAAGATGAAATATGTGGAGCGTTACCATAGAAATCCGAGCATGTGGGAATATACGAGAAAGACAAGAATCCCTGTGGAGGATCTTTATTCCCTGTTGGAGCAGGAAAACAGAGGCCTTGATAAGGTTCAGGCATTGTTTGCCGATATGGATGAACGCCGGAGAGCATGGGAAGAACTCTCCATGGAAGAAGATCTGGAACTCGTTGGATCGCTAGGCTATAATATTGAGATCAATGCTAGAGGTGTAAACAAGGGAACCGCGCTTGTGGAACTGGGACGTATGCTCGGGATTAAGCGGGAAGAGATCATGGCGTGTGGGGATGGCGACAATGACACAGCCATGCTTCGCGAAGTCGGATTTGGCGTAGCTATGGGAAATGCTGAGGAAGAGATAAAACAAGCGGCGGATTACGTTACGCTGACAAATGAAGACGAAGGCGTGGCATATGCTATAGAAAAATTTATTCTCGGAGGAGGAGAAGGGGTATGTTAGAGATCTTAAAGGCAGTCATATTCGGAATTGTGGAGGGAATCACGGAGTGGCTTCCGGTCAGCAGTACAGGGCATCTGATTCTTCTGGATGAACTCTTGAAATTAAAGCAGGGCGACGCGTTTTTCGAGATGTTCGAGGTAGTCATCCAGCTTGGAGCCATTCTGGCCGTGGTCGTAATCTATTTTCATAAGCTGAACCCGTTCTCTTCGAGAAAAACGCAGAAGCAAAAGATGATGACGATCCAGCTCTGGGTGAAAGTATTGATTGGTTGTCTTCCGGCGGGCATTGTAGGCCTTCTCTTCAACGATACGATAGATAAATATCTGTACCACTGGTATGTGGTTGCAGCGATGCTGATTATTTACGGCGTGCTGTTTATCGTGGTAGAGAACCGGCAGAAGGGGGTGGAGCCGAAAGTGACAAAGATTTCCCAGCTCACCCTTCCCATGCTTCTGATGATCGGTGTATTTCAGATGCTGTCGATGATACCCGGCACGTCCCGTTCCGGTGCGACGATTGTGGGAGCCATTTTGATCGGTGTGTCAAGGAGTGTGGCGGCGGAGTTTACATTTTTCCTTGCCATCCCAGTCATGTTTGGCGCCAGCGGGCTGAAGCTGATTAACTTCGGTTTTCACTATACGCCGATGCAGGTGGCTATCCTTCTGGTGGGCGTAGTAGTGTCGTTCTTTGTATCCATCGTGGCGATAGAGTTCTTGATGAAATACATAAAGAAGCATGATTTTAAAGTGTTTGGTTATTACCGCATTGTTCTCGGAATTATCGTACTTTTGTATTTCGGAATTACAGCTCTTCTTGCATAAACTTGCATAAAAATGCAAAAAAGGCTTGTATTTTATACAAAACGTGCTAGAATATGAAAATGGCATATATATAATGAAGAACGAGAATAATGATGGAGGAATGAAAGATGAAGAAGTTATTAGCAGCGGCTCTGTGTGCCACACTTGTTGCGGGTATGGTATCAGGATGCGGAAGCAACGGAAATGATACAGACGGAAGCGATGCGGGCAGCAGTGCGAAGACAGCAAAAGTTATAGAGATCGATCTGACAGATGAGCAGTACGCATTTGGTGTTGATCAAGATCAGCCAGAGCTTCTTGAGCAGGTGAATACATTTATCAATAAGATCAAAGAGGACGGAACTCTGGATGAGATCTGTGACAAATACTTCGGAGGCGGTGAGCCGACAGAAGTACAGTCTGCGGAACTTGACACATCCAAGGATCAGCTTGTCGTTGCGACAAACGCAGCTTTTGAGCCGTTCGAGTACACAAAGGGTGACGCTTATCTTGGTATAGATATGGAGATTGCGGCTCTTCTTGCTGAGGAGCTTGGGCAGGAGCTGGTAATCCAGAACATGGATTTCGATGCGGTCTGCCTTTCCGTAGGACAGCATAAATGCGACATCGCCATGGCAGGTCTTACGGTTAATGAGGAGAGAGAAGAGTATGTAACCTTCTCTGATTCTTATTATTCGGCTTCCCAGAGACTGGTTGTTCCAAGCGACGACACGAATTTTGACGATTGCACGACTGCCGATGAGGTTGCCGCGAAGTTGGGCGAACTGACAGCAGACGACAAGATCGGCGTACAGCAGGGAACAACGGCAAACTACTATGTAAATGGTGATGAGGAATGGGGCTTCCCGGGACTTCCGGCTGAATGTGTAACATACAAGAGCGGTTCTCTTGCGATTCAGGATATGCTTAATGGCAAGGTGAACTACGTGATCATCGACGCGGCTCCGGCCGATGCGATCACAAAAGCGATCAACGAGATGCAGTAGATGTGAATTTATAAGCATAAAAACAAGACTGAAATGAGAAGGAAAATGCAGGCATCAGTAAAGTCTATCATAGGTGCAGGTATTTTCCTTCTTTTAAGAAGGGAAAACAATGGGTAATTTTGGTCAGAAAATTGATAGGTTTATAGAGATCTTCATAGATGCCAACGGCTATGTGAAGGTGGTTGAAGGGTTAAGAAATACGCTTTTTATCGCAGTTTGTGGTCTGCTGATCGGTATTCTTATCGGTACGCTCATCGCAACAGTGAGGGTGATTCCCAAGTATAAGGTACTCCCGAGAGTGCTCAATGGTTTCTGTAGCTTCTATGTGGGACTGTTCCGCGGAACGCCTATGGTAGTGCAGCTCCTCGTGTTCCATTTTGTGTTGTTCCCGCTCTGGGGATGGAATATTACACCGGTTCAGGTATCAATCATTGTATTTGGGTTAAACAGTGGCGCTTACATATCAGAAATTATGCGAAGCGGTATCCAGTCTGTTGATCCGGGGCAGATGGAAGCAGGGCGCGCTGTGGGCTTAAGTTTTGGAGCGAGCATGACAAAGATTGTGATTCCGCAGGCAGTGAAGAATATCTTGCCCACACTGGGAAATGAATTTATCGCGCTGATAAAGGAGACGTCTGTGGTAAGCTTTGTAGGAGCGGCTGACCTTTATGTGGCGTTCAGCTATATCGCGAGCAACAGCTACGAGTACATGGTGCCGTACCTTGTAATGGCGATGATTTACATTGTTCTCGTACTGATCATCACATTGCTTATAAAATTATTGGAAAGGAGCCTGAGGAAGAGTGATAGACGTAATTGATCTTAGGAAAAGCTTTGGAAATCTCGAGATTTTAAAGGGCATCAGCATCACGATCAACAAAGGCGACATCGTGGCTGTATTAGGACCGTCGGGCTCGGGGAAAAGTACCTTCCTTAGGTGCTTAAACTGTATGGAGGACCCTACATCGGGCAGCATTATATTCAAAGGCGTGGACATTGCAGATATGAAAGTGGATATCAATCTCCACCGCCGCCATATGGGAATGGTGTTCCAGCACTTTAATCTGTTTAACAACAAGACAGTACTTCAGAATATCATGATGGCTCCTGCATATCTTCGCTGCAAAGATCTGAAAAAGGCGAAGAGGCAGAACCGGATGACGGGCTTTAAAAACCTTTTCCGCAAGGAGAAGCAGGAACTCATCCCCATCACTACAACGAAAGACCAGATCAAAACCGAGGCGAAGGAGCAGGCTATGGAACTTCTGAGAAGGATCGGGCTGGAGGATAAGGCAGATGCTTATCCGTCTACCTTGTCGGGAGGCCAGAAGCAGAGAGTGGCGATCATCCGCTCCCTCGCGATGAATCCGGATGTGATCCTCTTTGATGAGCCTACCTCGGCTCTTGACCCGGAGATGGTGGGGGAAGTGCTTGAACTGATGAAAGAGCTTGCACAGGAAGGGATGACCATGGTGGTTGTCACACATGAGATGGGCTTCGCCCGTGAGGTGGCTTCCAGAGTTCTCTTTATGGATGATGGTCAGATCTTAGAGGAAGCGGCTCCGCAGGAGTTCTTTGACAACCCGAAGGATGAACGGCTCAAAGAGTTCTTGTCTAAGATCCTGTAAGAATAGTAGAATATACGTCGGAATCATACGCCGGGCATACCTTGAGGCCAAGTCTTTGGACGCCGAGACAGTATAGTTCCGGCGTATTTGTATGCCGTGCGTATCTGGAGGGTGAGATTATGGAAGAAAACAGGAATCGGGAGCGCGATTAAAGAAATGCGATCAAAGGAACAGGAGTAAAAGGGCAGATGAAATATGAAAGGATACAAAAAGCAGTATTTATAGAACGCCCAAACCGCTTTATTGCCTATGTGGAGTTGGACGGGAAAAAGGAGACGGTCCATGTGAAGAACACTGGACGGTGTGCGGAACTTTTGCGGCCCGGTGCGGTAATCTATCTCCAGGAAAGTGACAATCCGGACAGAAAGACAAAATGGGATTTGATCGCAGTGGAAAAACCTTTGGAGAACGGGCATGGATACCGCCTCATAAATATGGACTCTCAAATCCCAAATAAAGTAGTTGCAGAGTGGATCGGGCAGGGAGGTTTTTTCCCTCAAGTGACATTGATAAGGCCGGAGACAACATACGGGAATTCCCGGTTTGATCTATATGTAGAGGCGGGAAATACAGAGGCGGAGAAACGCCGTATCTTTATCGAGGTGAAAGGAGTTACTCTGGAGGAGGATGGCGTGTGCCGTTTTCCTGACGCTCCGAGTGACCGGGCGGTGAAGCATCTAGAAGAGATGATCCGGGCGAAGAAGGACGGTTATGAGACATATGTGTTCTTCGTGATCCAGATGAAGGGTGTTCGGTATTTCACCCCAAACACTGACACCCACCCCGAATTTGCAGAGGCCTTGAAAAAGGCTAAGGCGGCGGGGGTGGAAATTCTTGCGTATGACTGTAAGGTGACGCCGGACAGTATTGTGGCGGATGAGCCGGTGGAGGTGGTCTTGAGAAGCCCGAGGCTAAAAGAGTGCGCTCCTCTCCTCATGGAATGGTTTGCCGCGAACAAACGGGACTTGCCATGGCGAAGGCGGATGGACGCTTACCGGGTGTGGATCTCTGAGATTATGCTCCAGCAGACGAGAGTGGAGGCAGTGAAGCCTTACTACGAAAGGTTTTTAAAAGAGCTGCCGGATGTGAAAGCTTTAGCGGAGGTTTCAGAGGACCGCCTTTTAAAACTGTGGGAGGGACTCGGATACTACAACCGGGCAAGAAACTTAAAGGAAGCGGCGTGCCAGATCATGGAAGAACACGGCGGGGTATTCCCCGAGACTTATGAGGAGATCCGCGCTCTCAAAGGGATCGGCAGTTATACGGCAGGAGCGGTGAGTTCTTTCGTGTATGATATCCGTAAACCGGCGGTGGACGGCAACGTGCTGCGCGTGGTGACACGGATCACGGCGGATGCAGACGATATCACCAAGGCGGGGACAAAGACGAAGATCGAGGCTGATGTAGAAGAAGTAATCCCAAAGAGCCATGCGGGAGATTTTAACCAGAGCCTGATCGAGCTGGGAGCTTTGGTTTGCGTGCCGAACGGAGAACCAAAGTGCGGGGAGTGTCCTGTAAGCCATCTGTGTCTTGCCTACGAACAGGGTAGGGAGATGGAATTCCCGGTGAAAGCGAAAGCAAAGGGAAGAAGGATCCAGAAGCGCACTGTCCTGATCTTCCGGGACAACGATAAGACGGCGATCCGGAAACGCCCCGATACCGGACTGCTGGCAGGAATGTATGAGTTTCCAAGCGTGGAAGGGCACCTGCGGCAAGCGGAAGTCATAGAGTATGGCAAGAGGCTGGGGCTTATGCCTGTCCGCGTGAAACGTCTGGAAAATGCGAAGCATATTTTCAGTCATGTGGAGTGGCATATGACCGGGTATGAGATCGTGGTAGATGAACTGGAGCAGCATATGAGAGGGGCTGGCAGGGAGAAAGGGGAAGAGGATATAATCTTTGCCGATATTCAGGAGCTGAAAGAGTATTACCCTATGCCGTCGGCATTTGAGGCGTACTGCCCGGTATAAGATGGAGGGCAGAGAGGGATGCGCCCAATACCGAGCTCACTCTGTTTTCTTGAAACATGGGCGGGAGCGTGGTATAATGTACGCGAAAGTGGCAAGTGAAACAGGAGAAAGATGAGCAGTATGAAAGAACAGATACAGATATCCAAACAACAGCAGAAATCCCGGGAGACAAAGGAGAAGATATTTCAGGCGGCAAAGCGTATTCTCCAGAAAAAGGGATACGAGGAATTATCTATTAAAAATATATGCGAGGAAGCAGGGGTTTCCAATGGGAGCTTTTATCATCATTTTAAAACAAAGGATGATCTGCTATCCTATTATATCGAGGATCAGCCTCAGATAGATCCGAATCTTCTGGAGCTGCCGGACAGTGTAGCTGGAGTGAGGGAAGGCATCATTCAGGTGTATATGAATTATGTAAGGTATTGTCAGGAACTGGGAGTTGAGTTCATGGCAGAGTACTACGATACGAAAAATCAGGCGCTCAACGCTTCCATCCGCACGGAGAGGCCGTATCCGATCGTGACCGTCCAGACTTATGTGGAGAAGGCAGTCGAAGCGGGAATCGTGCGCCTTAATGAAGAGATCGATGAGTTTACCACGGATATCCGTATGATCGTCATTGGAAATGTGTTTGAGTGGTGTATTAAACACGGTCAGGCTGATTTTGAGGGAAATATGAGCCGGTCTTTGGGGAAATATCTGGATGCCGTACTCAGCCCCGGAAATAAGGGGGCTTAAGGCAATGGAAGCGGAATATGATTTTATCGTAAATCCAAGAGCCCGTTCAGGAATGGGAGATATGATCTGGCGGATGTTGGAACCA
>MHCFR00700__coassemble_457_pt1 | contig 44821 bp, 41 predicted proteins | sample MHCFR00700__metabat2_low_PE_022 | metagenome-assembled genome bin MHCFR00700 | reverse complement strand
GTATAATGTTTCCCACTCATTGCATTATACAGCTCCAGCAGGTTTTCCTTCTCCTCGAACAGCATGATAAACACTGTCGATTTGTAGATGCGGTTGACATGAGCTGTGTTCGTATCTGTTGCCATAGATACGCCTCCTTTCTGAAATGGTGCAAAGAGACGTATCCCAATCCCCTAAAAGATATCCTCTCTGCTTTTGTTAATTGGAAATAAAAGCATTGAGATTATCTTCCGATGTGTTTCAGACCCTCGACGCGGCGGCTGCTCCGCTAAGAAATACAGCTGATAGAAATATAATGCTTTGAGTGTATGATAGCACAGGCGGCAGAGATTTGTCGAGGTGAAAAACAACCTCAGAGCTTGCCTTTTTGCTGTCAGACAGCCAGCTTTTTACTTTTTGTCTTACATTTTTTATAAAAACTAAAAAAACTATTGTCTTTCCGTCCATTTATGCCTATTCTATTAGAGGAAACATTTAAACTACGAATAAACGAGGTACATGAAATGAAACCGATCAAAGAAGGAAAAGTACGCGAGATCTACGACAACGGCGACAGCCTGATCCTTGTGGCGACAGACAGGATCAGCTGTTTTGACGTCATCCTGAAAAACAAGATCACAAAGAAGGGCGCTGTGCTGACACAGATGTCCAAGTTCTGGTTTGACATGACATCCGACATCCTGCCAAACCACATGATTACAACTGATGTAAACGAAATGCCAGAATTTTTCCGTCAGCCGCAGTTTGACGGCAACAGTATGATGTGCAAGAAGCTGGAAATGCTTCCTATCGAGTGTATCGTCCGCGGCTACATCACAGGAAGCGGCTGGGCAAGCTATCAGGAGAACGGCACTGTCTGCGGCATCACACTTCCAGAAGGGTTAAAAGAATCCGACAAGCTGCCGGAACCGATCTACACACCGTCTACAAAAGCTGAGATCGGCGATCATGATGAAAATATCTCCTACGAGCAGAGCGTGGCCCACTTAGAGAAATATTTCCCGGGCAAGGGAGAGGAATATGCGGCAAAACTTCGTGACTACACCCTCGCTCTCTACAAGAAATGCGCGGACTACGCGCTGACACGCGGTATCATCATCGCGGATACAAAGTTTGAATTCGGTCTGGACGAGAACGGTAATATCGTTCTCGGCGACGAGATGCTCACGCCGGACAGTTCCCGCTTCTGGCCTGCCGACGGATATGAACCGGGACACGGCCAGCCGTCCTTTGACAAGCAGTTTGCCCGCGACTGGCTGAAGGCAAATCCGGGCAATGACTGGACGCTGCCCGAAGAGGTCGTTCAGAAGACTATCGACATCTACCTTCAGGGCTATGAGATGCTCACAGGGGAGAAATTACAGTAATACTACCTTTCTTCTACAGATAAACGGCTAAAAGTATTTGAAACTTTATTCCCCATAGCATAAATATCCGCAGAACTATATTGCATCACGGCTTCGGTGCCGCCGGGCTCTACTTAGCGCTCACGCAATATAGTTCTGCGGATATCTTTTTTCTGAAAAGGGAGGTTTCCATATTAGAGTGTGATCCGTATCTGTCTGTCCCACTCTTCCCCTTCTTCATTTTTAGTAAAATCATCATTATAAAAGATACTGATGCTATCTGCTTCTTCACTGTCCTTTAGAAGGGCAAAAAGGTAAAATCCCCACTCGCCGCTAGTCTGCTGTGCCGGGAGCACATCCCAGAACTCGGCTCCGGGCGCGGTGACAATGAGAAGTTTCCCTTCTCTTATGGTACGTCCTGCCTGCGCCTCCACGTAGAAGCTCTCAGGATCAAAATCCGTATCCCCCGCATTGACAGCACTACCGGACAGCACCAGATAATGATACCCTTTCTCCTCGGGATAGTAGTCATAATATCCCAGAGGATTCGGCGGCTGTACCTTGTCCCGGTAGTCCATCTGTTCTACCGTAAACTCCATATCACCTATGACGATCTGGTCCGCCCCCTGCTTGGCAACATCCGCCGCCTCTGCTCCGGACGAGGCACAGCCTGAAAGCAGACCCACTGCAAGGAGGGTACAGACCCGACTAATAAAAATGCTTTTTCGTCCTATTCTCATCTTATCTCACCACCAGTGTCGCGTTTACCACTCCCTGGTTCATTTCTTCTTCATAATCCTCCAGACTTCCTGTCTGCACAACGATGTGAATGGGATATTCACCTTCTGGGAGCTCCTCTGATATATCCCACTCCGTAACAGCCGTACCCGGTTCGATCCATCCACTCTCATAGATCTGCTCCCCAGTATCGGACAGTCTGATCTGATACTTAAAGTAACAGGGATTTCCCTCTGGGTTAGCCAGAGCAGCGTGTACTGTCGTTCCGCCCGCGTCCATGGTGATCGTTCCAAATCCCGGCATCAGGATCTCATTGGGATCCTCGTTCTTCACACCGTCCGGCATCTGGTAAGCAATGGCCGCCTCATCCAGATCCGGTATCCCCCGCTGTGACAGATACCACCAGAGCCCCCCGGCTATAAGGGCAAGGAAGAAGATCGGGAGCAGGATCTTCACCACAGACTTACGGATCACTCTCACATACCGCAGGTTCCCTGCCTCGTCTACGCAGGGAATGTATCCGGCTTCTCTCTGGCTGTAGCCAAGTTTCGCGCGGAAGGAAAGGACGTCCAGCTTCTTCTCCTTCTTACCAGACTCTCCGCTGCCTGTCAGTGTGCCCACCGGTGATTTCTTAAACCGGCAGCCGGTATCCCCTGCAATATCCTTCGGGTTAATCTTCCTGTGTCCTGTCTGTTTTACTGGTATATATTTCCAGCTATTCTTGTTTTTATCTCGGAAGTTCTTTGTACAAAGAGCATCGGTTCTTTCTGTTAATCTCATTGTTTTTCACTCCATTTTGACAGGTTTTATCTCTTCTTTTCTCCGCTGCACCGCGGGCCTATTCGACCGTGATAGTCGTGTTCACAGCTCCCCTGTTCATCTCCGCCTCCGGATCATCCACCGAAGTCGTCTCCACTAGCACAGTCACATCATAGGCGCCCGGTTCAAAAGTCTGGTTCAGATCGAATTCCATAATAGCTGTCCCAGGCTTCACAAAGCCGGACTCATAGAGCACCTCCTGCGTATCCCGGAGCATAACCCGGTACTTAAAATAGCAGGGGTTTCCTTCCGGATTGTAAAGCACGTGCTCAATATGGGTGTCACCCTCCTCCATGGTAAATCCGCTGAGCCCCGGGATCATGATCTGGCTGGGATCCTCATTCTTCAGCCCATTTGGCATCTGGTAGGCGATGGCTGAATCGTCCAGATCCGGCCCGCTGTTCTGGTTAAAATACCACCAGAGTAGCCCCCCTATCAGTCCCAGCAGGATGATGAGCGGGAGCAGGATCTTGAGCCAGCTCCTGCCGATGACCCGCACGTAGGACAGTGTCCCCTCCTCATCCTCACAAGGGATATAACCCAGCACCTTCTGGCTGTATCCCAGTTTTGCACGAAAGGAGCTGACCGGCGCTTCTCCGGCTTTTCCCATCAGTACCGCTTCCGGCTTCTTCTTACAAGAATATCCGATATCCCCCGCCACCTTCTGGGGAGTGATGTCTTCCTCCTCTTCCTTCACTACCGGGATATAATGCCAGCAGCCCTCTTTCCTGCGGTATAGCTTCGTGCTTGCCTCCAGCCCTTTCTCTGTTAATATTCTGCTCATAGCCTTTCCTTTCCCTTCTCTTTTGCTCTTGTTCTATCTTAGCAAAATCCTTTAAGACTACCCTTGCTCCTACTCTACTACCAGCGTTGTCTTGACCGCTCCCTGATTCATCTCCCCTTCCGGATCATCCACCGGATGGGTCTCCACCTGCACAGTCACATCATAGCTCCCTGCTTCCAGCGGCTCTGTAAGATCAAACTCCATGACTGCATTTCCCGGTTCCACCAAACCAGAGGTATACAGTTCTTCCGCTGTATCATCCCTTACCAAATGGAATTTGAAATAGCAGGGATTCCCTTCCGGGTTAAAAAGAACATGCTCCACATGGGTCTCTCCCGCTTGAGCTGTGATCTGGCTGATCCCCGGAAGCATGATCTGACTGGGATCGTTGTTCACCATCCCCTCTACATGGTAAGCGATCTGGGATTCATCCAGTCCCGGCACATCTTCCTCTTTGAGATACCACAAGATCCCCAGCACAATTCCTGCCACAAGGCAGAGAAAGAGAAGGGGCAGAAGAATGGTCTTTAGCATGGAACGGCCTAAGATCCGCACACAGCAGACCTGCCCGTCCGGATCTCCCCCCGGGATGACCGGAATGTAGCCGATGGTCTTCTCGCTCCAGCGCTTCTTAGGGCGGTATTCATAAAGTCCTGTCAGCGCTCTCTCTTCTCTCAAGGTAAGCTCCGCGCTTCCGGAATCCTGTTTTCTTAAATCACCGCATATGCGCCTTTTCTCCTCCGAAAGCTTTTTATATTCTTCTATAGTAAGGTAAGGCCACTGATGACCCTTTTTATTCTGAAAGGAGCGCTGCTCCTTAATATTCTTCTCGATTGATTCAAAATGAATAAAATACTGCATGATTTTCTCCTGTTCTTCTCTTCCTTCCATGCCTTATTTTCTGCATGAATTCCTCATGGAAGGCGTCCGAAAATGTAGCTTCTCGCATTCCCTTATTTCACTCTATCTTGTTGAAGAAACCGGTTTTTCCGGTATACTTCTCCTTACTTGCTTTCAGGGAGCCAGATTTCTTCGGGCTCCCTGTTCTGCTTTAAATTAAATTATTTAGAGATTTCTTTTTTCTTTATACGATTATTGCTGTTGAATAGTATAGGTCAAAACATCCTCAAATACTGTTCCCTTTGGTGTTCCTGTCGCTGCCTCTTCCAAAAGATTTGCTGTACCTGTAATAGTTAAAAGCTCCGTACCGGTAGTTGAGTCAGTTTTAGTCTGTAATGTTCCAACCTCAACAGCAGTTGGATTGCCAGGTGTGGCTTCCTCTAATTTTCCTGTTCCTCCACCTGTGGTATAATCCACGCTGTATTTGAGTTCTCCATAGCTTCCACTGCTAACTACAGCACCCTGTGCAGATTCAACAGTTACAGCTACTTCCAGACCAAACGGAAGTCCTTTGGTTTCATCTGCTGCTTTCAGTTCCAGTGTCTGTCTTCCTGTTTTGTTGTCATCTGTAAATACAATATCTGCTGGTACTGTTACATAATATCCTGCATCTCCACCACCTGGCGCTACTGCCCCAGTAACGTACTTCACGGTTGTCTCTGATGTTGATGCGAATACCGTCATCGGCGCTACCGCGCTAACTGCCATTGCTCCTACGATTGCTAATGTTGCTAATCTCTTCTTCATACTTTTTTCTCCTTTTCTTCGTATGTTTTTTTCTTTTGGATGGCCTCTCCATCCAGTTCCCCTCCATCTCTTTCTTTCCGGCCGATGGATTTCCGTGTTTTTCGAAAGCGCTTCTTCTTTTTCTTGATTAAAATGCACTCTCTTCTTCTTTTTCTTCTTTTTTATTCTTCAGCAGGATTAGAAGAATCAATCCTGCTGAAATTATAACCATGACCAGATAGGTCATAGGCAAAGAAGCATCTCCTGTCTTCACCGGACTGGTGACTTTTCCAGCGTCAATTGTGGTACTTCCTTCGCTTCCGCCGGCTCCCTGACTTCCTTGTGTAATGTAAGTCACATTTACTCCAGCGTCCGCCCCGGCGGCTTCAGCGCTCCTTACGGGAGCCGCCGCAATCAGCAGACAGAAGCACACAGTCAAAATAACTTTTGCCAGTTTTTTCATATTCTCCGCCTGCCTTTCTTTATGGATTTTGTATATACCTTTGGTAATTCTGCAAGGTTAGATCAAAGGTCTGTTTTCCAGTAAAGATCTCTCCTTTTACAGGGATGATACCTGTCTTATTCGCATTTAGGTAGTACGTCAGGGATGGTACTGGGGTTACCGTTTGTTCTCCCGTTCCTGAAGTGTTGTGCTTCAACTGGCCGATGGCTACCTTGCCTCCAGAAGCCGGCATCAAATCTCCATTGCTATCGTAGACATTTGCCGTCAGTACTTTATTTCCATCTGTTGTAGATGTCAGCGTAACCGAATCGGATACTGAAACGTCTACTACCGGCTGGGTATCTGCGTCATTGCCTTCACTGGAATCTTTATATCTTACGGTTACCTCCACTCCTGCCCAGTCATCTGCTGATGCGCCTGAACCATCCTTGTTATCGCCGTCATCGGTCATGATGATGCCGGTTGGAATGGAAACATAGTATGTAGGTTCCAGCCATGCCAGATTGATCTCGTAAATGCTGCTTGGCACTTTGCTATATGCGGTGCCGCTCTTTTTGTTTAATGCAGATTCCAGACTTGTCTGAATGACACTTTCGCCTCCTGTCAGAGAAATCCCTGACTCATTGGTATCATTCCATGCAAACAGTTCGTACTGCGCTTTATCTTCCCATCTCCAGTTCAACGATGTGCCTTGATTCACAAGCTCATAGGTTACTTTGACCTGTGTGTTTCCATTTGCGCTCTCAAACACGGTTCGTCGTACTTTGTCTGCATTGCTGCTTTGTCTGCCGGAATTCGTAGTTGTCGTATCGTATATCCATGCCTCCCAGTCAGGATCCGTGTCAGCCGCACTCTGCGCGCCCGGCGGGTTCCTCTTAAGAAGGGCTGTATGGATCCGTGCTTTGGCTCTTTCGTTTGCTGTCCCAGCCGTTGAAGTGCCGCCTGCCGCTGCCAGTATTTCTTCTTCTGTTTTTAGCTGCAGGTCGATCGGATACTTCGAATCAATAGTAAATGCCGTAGTCAGGTTGACGTTTTCATATTCCTGAATGCCATTGTCATCACCTTGGGTTGCAGACTCTTCTGTACCCGCTGTATGGCTTATCGTCGTGCCTGTGGTCACAACCTTTTTCGGATATACTTTAGTGGTAACTGATACTCCCGGGATCTTAAGGCCTGACGTAGTCAGGAAGTTGTTGGTAACATTCGTATCTCTGCTTGTATCCCATGTTCCTTTGGTTCCGTCTGACCATGTTGTTAAATTATTATTGGTAATTCCTGTAGCATTACCATCATTCCACATGTGGATGGTATAAACCGCGTCATGATCCCACTGATAGGTCAGGTTATTGACTCCGATGTTCAGGCCAAGTGTAAAGCTTTGTGCATTATCATCTTCCTCCCATGAAGCAAAGGTGATCTTGCTATTACCTCCGCTGGCGCCATAAGGACCGTTTACCGTCACAGTTGCTCCATTAGTGCCTTGTGTGATATCTCCATAGGCCACCAGCTTATTTCGCTGGCCTGGATTACGTCCGGATACGATTGGTTGACTCATATCTATTTCTCCAGTGGTTGCATTTCTCTGGAACTCTTGCTTCGTCACTGCAAACTTAAGCCCTGTGTAAGCTGTTGTCTTGTCGCCTGTGTAGTAGAAGGAAGCCTCCATCTCAACGGACTGATCAGTTATACTTTCCTTATCTGCAGAACTACTGATAGATATTGCCCCACTAGTAAGGTCGCTTACGATCTTACTGTCTTCCTCATAGGTCGGTACCAGTACAAGCTGCCCCCGGCTCTCTCCACTATCCCCGAACAACATCTCCCAGAGCGCGGGATCTTGTGTATAGCCGTAAATAGCACTTCCGGCTCCTATCAGATGCAGATTTACGCCATTTTCCTCCGGAAGTTTGTAGTTATACAGCTCTCCTGTAGTCACATTTTTAATCTTGAAGCCTGCGAACCCTTCATCCTTGCCCTTTAAATACGCGTATATATCCGCATAATTCACAAAGTGGCTCTCGTTATTTACACTCGTATAAAGGGTGTTGGCATTTACCGTATTCCACTCATTGATTTTTGCAAGAGCGTCCCCATCGCTTTGGAGCTGATCTACATTCGCAGCGTCTATGCTTGCGCGCACTGCCGACAGGTAATAAAGCTTCGCCACTACAGCGCCAGTATCACTTAAGATTCCGTTTGTCGTACTCCTAAGCCCCAGCTTAAAGTGCTTGTGCGATACCTCGTCAAGGATCTGGTCTTTATATCCTACGACTACAACTTCGGCGCCTTTCATCGCTTGGACGGTGCCCTCATAACTCTGCGTAAACGAGTTATCCTGATAAATATCCCCTGAGGAGAAACTGCTCTGTTCACTGATGAGATATGTCCCATCGGTTCTTCCGCTTCCTTCAGCGCCCTCTACCGGACGTATTTCAAGCCTGTAGAAATCTCTATTTGCTTCTAGGAAACCTTTATTTAACGCCTGTTTATATACGTCGTCATAGTTTATGATATCTCCCGTATGCCACTGATTGCCGCCCTCCAAGTTAGTGATCTGTAGTTCCCCATTGTTAGCTGTGGTTCCATCAGTTTTTACAAGATACACTTGGAAATACTGTAAGTCAGGATACCGATCCAGTACCGTTTTGGGCGGAACGATAACGTAGTTTCTGCTTTGATCCTCTCCATACCCTAACTTGTATAGCACGCCGGGATTTAGATTCCCATTTTCATAAAATTGAGCCCGGAATTCTACCGCTTTTGATGAAACTGTAATAACGCTCGGCAGATCCGTACCATCTGTTCCCGACAGTATGATTCGGTACTTGTGAACCCCTCCGGAATATCCCATCGATTGTACCTCAACCCCGCTTCCGCTTGTCCGGCTTACGCTGGGCGGAGAATAGCCCTGCCGTATTGCCAAGGCCAATATGATATTGCTGTAGGGCTCGCCCGAGACACCGCCAGGCTTCATAAAGGTTCTAAATGTAAACGGCATCTCCAGTGTCCGAAACATTCCCCGTGCATCCCCTTGGCTCATTTTTAGATAGGTATAACTCCTCACCCCATTCTTTACCATATCATTTTCATTCGTACTTGCGCCAGATCCTATCATTTGCTCGTAGTCCGAGTCTAAGATCACCGCATCTTTTGCCGTCTCATCAAACTGCAAGATGGCATTTTTATGAGCTCCTGAGGTAGAGTTCTGGTACAACTTGAAATCATTATAAACACCCTGTACTGTAACCTCATAAGCAAACCAGCGGATACCGCTGACAACGCCAGTGAAATTGGAAGGGGCATAGCCCGCATCCAAATATCTCCCGTCGTTTATGGGGCTTGTACTTGTAAACTCTGTACTGAACATATATCCGTCCTGGAACCTTCTCGGATGTCCATTAGCATTTTCCCCGGGGTTCTGATATTGATTTTGCCCATTATACGTCTTACACTCAATCGTAACGGTTCCTCCGGTCTCCAAGTTGTAAGTAACTTTTGAACCAGCTGACCTTGGCAGGTCAAAGTTTTCTCTGATAAAGTTTGCTGTACTGAAAGTTCCATTTTCCGGATAGACGTCAACCGCCAGAGTATTTGGCACAACATTCCAATGCTGTGTAATATCCGTATTCCTTATAGCAGTCTCAAACCGAACTGTGACTTTCCCTCCCGCCGGAAAGTTTCTTACAGGGGCAGTAAACGATGCCGCATTTGCATCATTAGATACTTTGACAGCCACAGTTCCACTGCCATCAGAAGTATCACTCTTCTGCCCGGCCCGGACCGTTTCCGAACTCCCCCAGTTAGAATTACCCGATGGTTTAACTCCGGCAATCCGCTGAGTGTGAATATACGGCACACCGCCGCTTACATAACCTGTCAGACCATATCCCGGCTGTCTCCACTCCTTCCAATGGAGATCATAATAGTAACCACTGCTGTCACTGTAGGACGGAGCGTTTAACGTTTGGCCAGTTATCGCTGTAGTATATGTCCTTGACATTCCCAATGATCTTGGATATGTTGAACCTAACATTCCCGGATCTACATCCATGGACGTAAAGGCTGTAAACCATTTATTTCCGCTGTTTACTGTTCCGCTTATGGCAATTGACGCCGGACTATTTGGCATAACAAAGACTCCGCTGTAGATCCGGGACCCTTCATCCTTCAAGCCAGAACCTGACAGATCATCCGTTTGAAACTTTGCCAGCTCCTCTCCTTGAACATTTGTTATTGTTACTGTCATATTACTAAGGGCGGCCGGCATTTTAAATTCCACTGGAACCCGTTCTGTCGGATACGCTGTTACTGAAAAAGGCACACCTCCCATTTGGGTGTTTTTTACTTTGAACTCAAATTCTCCGATATCAATACCTGTACTATTCGTTTGCAATGTGACAGAAGTCTGCGCATTATGCGACACCTCATAATAAAGCCTCACCTGCGCATTATCTGGAATTCTGTACCCAACCTGGATAGTACCGTAACCGCTATCTGAACCTTCCGTGTTCTCAGCAGTAGTATAATACCACTGCTCAGGGCCGCTTCCCGCTTGCAGATTATATGGATACAGGCCAGTTATAGCGATTTCAGCATACGCGTCTATATCCTCCTGTACGATGACTAGAGACGCTTCTTTATAAATCCTGGTGAATCCACTTTCTGTGTAGCCCGGGGCATTTTCAGCAAATAATCCTCCCATGTAAGGAACGGTTTTGCCGCCCATCAGGTCTAACTCTCTTTCTTCATAAGCATACTGATATACACCATATGATGCGCCTTCTAATTGATCCTCGTCAGATCCGCCTCCATCCGCCAGCGCCGCCAGCTCTTCTTCCAGTTCTGCCAGCGGAACTGTCTCTGGCGCTTCTTCTAAGAGAGTAGCTGCTTCACTGTTCTGCGAAGGCCCGCCTGTCCGCTCCGACGACTGCTGAGCTGCGGCTGTACTATCGTTGCTGGCTGCCGCCGGCTCTGACATGGTTCTTGCTTTCACTGCCTGAATCTGATCCACTGTTATTTCCAGTGTTTCCTTCTGCTCTACGGTCTGGCCTGTCTCTGCAACGCTCACGTTGTATTCCAGCGTATATGTATAAGTACCGTTTTCTGTCACTGTCATCTGGAAACTGTTCGGATCATATTCTGTTCCGTCTGCTCCAGTCATTGCGGTCAATGTCGTGCCCGCCGGAACGTTTCCTACGTTTCCTGTTAAAACTGCGCTTGTCTTGTCTTCCGAGTAGCTGACATCAATCTGGTAGCCGCTTGTCTCTTTCGCGAAGACATTTGCAAGTCCGTCATAATTAAAACCAGTCAGTACAGTTACCATAGCTACCGCAGCTGCTATGCAGCGCTTCCAGATCGCGGTCCTTTTTTCTTTTGTATTTTGTCTTCTTCTATTTCTTTCCACTTTTTCACCTCCTCCCTTGTTTTATTCTTTTTGGTTTATGAAAGTTTCCCCTGTTTCTGCGTCTATCCACACCTGATGCACCTCACCCCCTTTAATGGCTCTAGCAGCCCAGTAGTGTTTATCTTGTTTTTCTCTAACACCCATGGATTCTATCTCTGATCCGCTGCCCAGTTCCTTTATGACCAACTCCTCCGCTTCTTCCCTGCTGATGGGCATGCTTTCTTCTTCTGCCTGAACCGCTCCAATATCTACCTGTACGGCTCCCTCTTCTGTTACAGTCACGCCGGTCTGGGATTCGATACGCTTCTTTTCTTCTTCTGTGAATTTTGTTTTGGCCGGTGTTATCTCATCCCCGTATCCCTGATTTTTGTCTTCTGGAACGTTTGCACTGTCCGCCATGTTTTTATTGGATATCTCCTTTGCGTACTGCGTGTATATTCCAATTCCCGCAGCTAGAATCAAGACCGCGGCTACACCCAAAATCAGAATCCGCTTTTGCTTTGTCTGTTGTTTCATCTGCAATTACTCCTTAAATCACCATTTCCCCCTGCCGGCCATCAACAGCCTCCTCAGCTGCCGCAAGTTCAACTATCTCCGACAGCGTTCTTGACAGCCACTTTGTTTCTAATTCTGTCTGGAGCTGGGCATAGTATTTTCGGACTGAGTAGCTAGTCGCTGCTCCCCTGCTGCAGAACCTGTCGTCTTCAATGCAATGGTTCCACTTGCATGCCGGCTCCATGACCTTAAGGATCTCCAGCAATGTAATCTTGTTTAAAGGTTTTAACAAGTAATACCCTCCGTTGGCTCCTGCAATTGAACCGATCATCCCTGCCTTTCGCAGCTTCGAGGAAATTTTCAGTAGATAATTTTGCGGGATCCTTGTTGTCGCTGCTATATTGTTTCCCGATAATGTCCCTTTCGTATTTCCAAGACAGAGCAAAAGCCGGATCGCATAATCTGTTGTCAAATTTAATTGCATAAATTATCCACCTGCCTTTTTCTCTCGCTCTATAATCCATACCATACTTTAAAGGTTTTCTTTTTTTCTAAAAGTAAACAACACAATCTGTATTTAGTTGTTTGATTTGGGATATATAGAGAAAAAGTTGGAAAACAGCGTAATTTTTGTGCGGTCTTCCGAATATGAAATGCTCGAAATATATATGAAACAAAAGGAAAATCAGAGTTTGTAAAATTTTTTGTTGACAAATTATGCCAAATTGTGTTACTGTCATTCCAAGGAAAAACAACACAGTACAGATTGTGTTGTTTTTCCTTTTTTAAACAATAAAATATCCGCAGTACTATACTGCATGAGAAGCTGTCGGAACTTAAAGGCCCGAAACCGCGATGCAATCACAGACTACGGATATCATATGTTATAGAAAATAAAGTTTAAAATATTCTTGGCAGATTATCTATAGAAAAAGGTGCATTTGCAGCATCCTCTCTGTATTCAGACGGCAAACGGCTCCACAGGCTTAAGCACTACTGCCGAGTGCCTGCCCATATTGATGACGATCTCTCCCTCTCCTACAATATACTCGTCATACGCCATCGTATAGCCTTCCTCATATGTATAGATGAGGCGTTTCATACGGCTTTCCTTCGGTACTCCGCACAGCCATACAGGAACTGTCACTTCTTTTAATTCTTTGCTGTTGTTCAGTATGACAATGATTTGCTCTTCTCCTTCAAATCTTGCGTACGACAGAACATTGTAGCCAGCGAAAAGAAGCTTGATTGATCCTTTTCGGAGAGGCTTTTCCTCCTTGTGTATCTTGATCATTTCTCTGTGAAATTCAAGAAGTTCCTTATTCTCCCTTCCCCACGGGAATGTCCGCCGGTTGTCCGGGTCTGTAAAACCGCACAATCCCACTTCATCCCCATAATAAATAGTTGGCGCGCCTATCCATGTCATCTGCACTACGACAGCCTCTCGCATAACTGCGTAGTTCACGCCTTCTTCCGCCGCCTTCGCTCCTACATGCTCCGCGCGGCCCACAATATGGTTCGTCCGGGTCAGAAATCTAGAATGATCATGGTTCGATAGTTCATTCATTGCCACCTGAAGGGACGGTGTGAGCATACTCGCCATAAAATGGCGCATCGCGCCCACAAAGTTATCTGGGTTGCCCCACAGATCTGTGCGCCGCTCATCGCTGTGTTTCTCCATTCCGGTCAGGAACCATGTCAGCGGCTCCATGAACGCGTCATAATTCATCACGCTGTCCCACTCGTCGCCCTGAAGCCATTCAATAGGATCCCCATAATGTTCCGCTAGGATAAGGGCATCTGGATTCGCCCCCTTTACCTCTTTGCGGAATCTTTTCCAAAATATATGATTATACTCATTGCTGCATCCAAGATCAGCCGCCACATCCAGCCGCCATCCGTCCACATTGTAAGGAGGGGAAACCCATTTTTTCCCTATATCCATAATGTATTGCTCCAGCTCCGGCGAATCCTCATAGGACAGCTTCGGCAGGGTGTCGTGCCCCCACCACCCGTCATAACTGTGATTGTATGGCCATGCCTCATCTCTCTCGTCAAAGAAATGGAAAAACTCTCTGTACGGACTGCCTGCGCTCACAAAAGCCCCTTTAGCATATTCCGGCTGCTGTTCGTAGATCCTCTCACGATCCAGCCACTTATTAAAAGAGCCGCAATGATTGAACACTCCATCTATGATCACGCGCATCCCACGCCTGTGCATCTCTTCTACAAGACGGGCAAAAAGTTCATTGCTTGCCTCCAGATTACGAATGTCGCCTGTGCGCTTCTGATATTTTGTCGCCCCAATATTATCCTGCGCCCCTTCCGGAAGCACTTCTCCACCATCAGCGACAATCTTTCCGTAGTGGGGATCGATGTAGTCATAATCCTGTATATCATACTTATGGTTGGACGGAGATACGAAGATCGGGTTAAAATAAATAACTTCGACTCCCAGTTCTTGGAGATAGTCCAGCTTATCCATCACGCCCTGAAGGTCACCCCCGTAAAAATTGTGGATATCCTTCGCCGCCGGCACCTGATACCAGTCTTTGATTTTCGCGCTAGGCGCTCCGATGTAGATATACTCTCTATCCTCTACATCATTACCAGAATCTCCGTTATAGAAACGGTCTACAAAAATCTGATACATGACCGCCCCTTTTGCCCAGTCTGGCGTAGAAAACCCCGGAACAATAGTAAAAGCGTAATAATCTTCTCTGTGGTCGCTCACCGTGTAGCGGTTATAATAACAGATCTCCTCGCCTTCTTTTATCTCAAACGAATAGCGGAAAGGCTCCGTCCCCAGCTGCCATTCAATCTCATAGTAATCAAACTCACCGCGCGTTCCTGCCTTCCACATGGCATAACTTTGCTCTCCGGCAAGCAAATTTACCTCTTCTACATCATTGTGAGCCGTGCGGAACCGCAGCAGTATCTTTTCGTTTTGCACCGGCTCCGCAGGTACCACATAATCCTGCGTTCCGTCACAGAACAGGGCCTCTCTGTTCATAAACCTAAGCCCCCTCTGTCTCTCTGTTCTCGAACAGCGCTTCAAACTCGCTGCGAGTGATCTTCTCCTTTTCCAGCAAAAGCTGTGCGCACGCTTCCAGCACATCGTGATATTCCTTGATAATACTGCGCGCCTTAGCATAGCACTCATCAATGATACGCTTTACTTCCTCATCGATAGTACCGGCAACCTTTTCACCGTATCCCCTTGACGTATGCCCAAAATCACGTCCGATAAATACCTCGTCGCTGTCATTGTCATAATTGATCAAGCCAAGGCGCTCGGACATACCGAATTTTGTGATCATCGATTTCGCAATGGCAGTCGCCTGACGGATATCCTGGGACGCCCCCGTAGTGATATCATCAAAGACTTCTTCCTCCGCCACACGTCCGCCAAGAGATACCGTAATCTCCTGAAGCATATGCCCCTTTGTGTTAAACATATCATCTTTCTCCGGCAGAGGCATCGTGTAGCCGCCTGCCCCGCCCGTAGGAATGATGGAGACACTGTACACAGGTCCCACATCCGGGAGCACATGGAAGAGGATTGCATGCCCTGCCTCGTGAAATGCCGTAATCCGGCGTTCTTTCTCTGACACGATCCGGCTCTTCTTCTCCGGTCCGATCCCTACTTTCACAAACGCATGCCGTATATCCTGCTGCTGGATATAGGCCCGGTTATCCTTTGCCGCAAGGATTGCGGCTTCATTTAATAGATTCTCAAGGTCAGCCCCCGTAAATCCCGCGGTCGTCTGAGCAATCTGGCGCAGATCCACGTCGTCTCCCAACGGCTTATTCTTCGAGTGAACCCTTAGGATCTCCTCACGCCCCCCTACGTCGGGACGTCCCACGATGACATTTCTGTCAAAACGGCCCGGTCTTAAAATCGCCGGATCAAGGATATCCTTCCGGTTTGTCGCAGCCATAACGATGATCCCTTCGTTAACGCCGAATCCATCCATCTCTACAAGAAGCTGGTTCAGTGTCTGCTCTCTCTCATCGTGTCCGCCTCCGAGCCCGCTTCCACGACGTCTTGCCACCGCATCGATCTCATCGATAAACACAATGCACGGTGAGTTCCTCTTCGCGTCTTGAAAAAGGTCACGCACGCGGGACGCACCCACTCCCACGAACATTTCCACAAAATCCGAACCGGAAATGCTAAAGAACGGAACCCCTGCCTCTCCTGCCACCGCTTTGGCAAGCAGTGTCTTTCCGGTTCCCGGAGGACCTTCTAAAAGCACTCCCTTTGGAATGCGGGCGCCAAGCTTAACATATTTCTTTGGATCCTTGAGGAAATCTACAATTTCCTCAAGTTCCTCTTTCTCCTCTTTCAGTCCTGCCACATCCGCAAATGTCACCTTGATCTCGTCCTGTCCCGTCATCCGCGCGCGGCTCTTGCCAAAGCTCATTGCCTTAGCGTTTGCCCCGCCGTTCTGACGGTTCATAAGCCAGAAGATCAGGAACACGCCGCCAAGCGTAATCAGAAGCGGAAGAAGGATTGACGTAAGGATAGACTCCTCCGGAATCGCCGATATGCTGTACAGCACATCATTTTCATCTAAAAGATCCTTCACCTCTTCCACATCAGAGACATTGACCACGCGCGTCTCTCCGGCGTCTTTCAACATGAACGACACCGTCCCCGTAGGCACAGCGCTGTTTAGGTCAATATAGACGTCCTCCACGTTGCCGTCTTGCACCATAGCAACAAAATCCGTATATGCCATCTCCTGCCGGTGTGTCTGCATCCGGCCTGCCATCCAGAGCGCCGCCGCCACAATCACCACAAACATCATAACCGTGGACAGATTGATACTCTTGTAGTTTCTGTTGTTATCCAAAACTGATACTCCTTCCTAATTCCAGTCCTTCCTATTTCAGCCCTTCCACTACTCCGATGTAAGGAAGGTTTCTGTATTTCTGGGCATAGTCAAGCCCATATCCCACAACAAACTCATCCGGGATCTCAAAGCCGCAGTAATCGACTTTCACGTCTTTTACTCTGCGGTCCGGTTTATCCAGAAGCGTACATAGGCGAAGGCTCGCCGGATGCCTCTTCTTTAAAATATCCATGAGATAGTATAATGTATTCCCTGAATCAATGATATCCTCAACGATCAGGACCTCCTTGTTCTCAATAGACTCATCCAAGTCCTTTGCCAGACGCACTACGCCGCTGGATGACGTGGCGTCTCCGTAGCTGCCTACACACATGAAGTCCATGGACACCGGCACGCTGATCCGCTTTGCCAGCTCACACATGAAGAATACGCCGCCTTTTAACACGCAGATCAAGTGGATCTGCTTGCCCGCATAATCCTCGCTGATCTTCTTTCCCAATTCCCTGATCCTCTCATCAACCTTATCCTCCGGGATCAGAACTTTGATCGTCTCTGCCATCTTTCATTCCTCCGTTATGTTTATCTCAAGAATCCTCTTTGTCGTGCTGCTGATATGGTATGACCGGCTCATCCGCCTCCCCGGAATCCATACGATATGTTTCCCGTCTGCGATGAGAAGCATCTTCTTCCTGTCTTCCTGCGGAATCTTCTCATTGATAAAAAATGACTTCAGTTTCTGCCGGCTTCCTTTTTCATCCACTGTAAAATAGTCGCCCTCCTGCCGTGTCCTCGCTGAAAGACTGTATTTAATTATATCATAATCAATCCATTTCGTGTAGCTTTTTTGCGGGAACTCTTTTGCCCGGTTTAAATCCACATTCTCCATAAAACGGCAAGTTATCCGCTGCCCTGTAGCAGGGAATACGACAGTTCCTGGAAACGCCAGAGGAACCTCCACAGCTGGCGCAGCTTCCTTCATACTTTCTATTTCTCCTCCGCCAGCGCTTTTACGCTCCTTTTCCCTGCTTAACACCACACCTCCGTAGACCCGCTTCGCCGTTACCGGCCCGGGCAGATCTAGGCTTCGCCCGGTCTGCTTTGCAAAAAGTTCCGCCAGCGCTGTTACATGCACCGCGCCGATATCCTGCTCTTTTCCCCTTATAAGAGCAAGTCCGCGCCTTAGTAGCTGCTTCTGCACGGCGGGCATTTCTTCCCGGAATTTATCTCCATCAATATACAGAGAAGATACATTTCTCCTCTCCAGCTCCCGCCCTCCCGCAGCTTCTTTATCTGCGGTCTCTCTGCCTTGCTCACGCACACAGCGTTCCCACGCGCGGTCAGTTCCCAGCTCCAGATAATCCCACACCTCACGAACTTGCTGGGACATCTCCTCCAAATGGCGGGGTGTGCCCTGATTCACCTGAGTCTCCAGCATGGGCAGAATGTTGTGGCGGATCCGATTTCTCGTATAATGATCCTGCGCATTGGTGGAATCTTCACACCAGCAAAAGCCCCTTGCATGGAGATACCCCTCTGTCTCCTCCCGCGTAAGGGCGAGAAGCGGGCGGATCCTGATACCATCCACAGGCAGGATACCGCGCAGGCCTTTAAGTCCGGTCCCTCGCGCCATATTCCAGATGATTGTCTCCGCATTGTCTCCTTGGTGGTGCGCGGTCGCGATCCTTGTTCCACTGTTTTCCCTGCACATAGTCTCAAAGGCATTCCGTCGGACTTCCCTGCCGGCTTCCTCAAGAGATTGTTTCCATTTTTTTGCAAATGATTCCACATCCTCATGGAAAAAGCGGCATGGTACGCCAAGTTCCCCACATAACTCTCTCACATATGCCTCGTCCGCGTCGGCATCCGCCCCCCTAAGTCCATGATTTACATGGCAGGCCTGCAGCTGGAATCCCATCTTCTCCTTCAGGGCGCAAAGTACAAAAAGCAGGCATACCGAATCTGCTCCGCCCGATACGCCTGCGATTACCACATCACCCATCCCGATCATGCCGTGTTCTCTGATAAATTCCTCTACTTTGCGCTCTGTACTCTTCATCATATGTAAACTATAACCCAATCTTTCACGAAAATCAAAGATTTCTTATTCTTCCCATATACCTACCGCCAGCACTGTCATATCGTCGGCAGGTTCTTTTCCTGTCCATGCCAGCACCTGTTCCAGTATGTGGTGGGCAATCTCCCGCGGGTTCGTCATTGCCGTCCCCTGTATGATTGTCTCAAGAAGAATATCCTGCTCCCCGACCGGAAGTGCGTCTAGCACGCCGTCCGTCACCATAATCACAAAATCCCCGTCTTCTAGTTTCCGCTTTACAGAATCAATCTCAATATGGTTCATTACACCGATGGGAAGACTAGTCGAACTCAAATGCTCCACACAGTCTTTCTTTTTGATAAAAGTGGACGACGCTCCTGCTTTAATGATCTCGCACTCTCCCGTGTACAAGTCGAACACCGTCATATCCACCGTGGAATAATGGATTTCTTCCCTTCCCATAACGAGTGTGGTATTGATCATCTGTATTGCCGTCTTCTCCGGGAATCCTGCTCCGAGAAGTTCTTCTAAAAGTTCAATGACAAGAGTGCTCTCCCGGCATGCCTCCTCTCCGGAGCCCATTCCATCGGAGAGCGCCGCGCCCCGTTTCCCACCGGGCATGTCCATCATGGCGAAATTATCACCTGAAATCGCGGAACATCCTTTCCCAATGCGTGCTGTTCCCTGCATCGTATAATATGCCGGCCCCTCCCGGCACACCACGGTTATATATCTGGAACCAACCATCTGCGCACAATCCGGCGAAAGTATGAGCCTTCTGCCAGCCGCCTCGGACACGGCGCGCACGATTTCTTTCGAGGCAACCTTATCCTTCTTCATTGCCCGGACCGTAACGTGGATTTCATATTTTCCCTCTCCATTCATAAAAAAATGGGTATACAAAACACGTACGTCCTTTTTACGCAGGAGTGCGGTGATTTTCTTCTCTAGCCGTTCATCTGTGAAAATACTGTCCTCCAGCTCCTTTGCCGTGCTCTGCATCATGTCCGCAAAGGTATCAAGCTGTATGGCACAGCTCTCCCTGCTCCTTGCGATTCTGTTTACCCATATAATATTCTGTCTAGCGTCGTGGAAACCTTCCAGCATCTCTCTTAAAAATCTCGGCGCCATCACACATCGCTGCATCAACTTCCGCTTTGTTTCCGTATTCAATTCATTTCCGTAGCGGTCTACCGCAGACAGCACATCGTACCCCATCTGATAGGTGTGTACAAAATTTTCGCCCCAACACCAACCGCATTTTTCGCACTTCCCGCACACCTTTTCCCTTACACGGGCAAACATGCTTTCGATTTCCTCTGAAGAAAATGCCTGTCGTTTCTCTTCCAATCCCATGAAAGTCTTGGAAAGCTGTCTTAAGGAATGCGCGAATTTTTCAATTTGCTCTACATAAGGGCTGCCATGCAGCGCCTGTCCCTCACTCATGCTGTTATCTTCCTTTCTATCTACACAAAAGACTCCGGGAGCATCTCTCCCGGAGTCTTCTTCTGTAGCTTATCTCTTATTTATCCATAGCCTGTCCGCATATAATTTCCGAACCAGCCCTACTGCGTAGGCTTGAACAAGATCTCATTCGGATCCACAAGCCCCAGCTTATCTTCCGCAGTATCTTTAATGTAATCGTCTGTCTTGACGTATTCCTCGTATTTCTTAACTTCTTCCGTCCTCTCTTCTTCCGCCTTGATCTGAGCCTCCAGCTCCTGTTCCTGAGCCTTGTACTGTGCGTTCTTCTCGTGAAGCCTCAGAGAGCTGACTGCCAGCACCCCGGAAAGACACACCAGAACGGCGCAAATTAGAAGAATGCTTCTCTTATACTGCCTAAGCCGCAGGCCGCTCTTCCCTCTCTTTGTTTTTCCCGTCTCCCGACGTCTCATCTTACTCATTTATACTCACCCTGCTTATTGATTATATTCTCCCCTGTGACAGGTTTTATTCTATCTGCTTTTTCTGTACTTTTCAAGGGCTTTCTTCAGCTTTGTGTAAATTTTTACCGTAAAGCGCAGAAGCGCCCATCCTGCCATCGCCCCGCACGCCATGCCCAACAGGAAAAACCACCGTATACTCCCGTAGGTCGTCTCATACATCCTGTCGAAAAGATAGACGCTTGCAACGATCCAGAAAAGCAGATCTTCCGCTCCTACAGCTATCTGGCTATGTGGTATAAACCTACGCAAGAGACTTAAGACATTGTACGCAAATAGGACTGTCATCCCCGACAGGCCAGCATAGAGAAAGAAGCCAGCCTCCACCTTGATCCCAAATATCATAGGCGCCTACTTAAACAGCTTTGACAGGAAGTTCTCGCCGCTTTTTCCCGCCTGAGAAACATTTGAATAAGCGATGCTGTCAATGTTGCCCGACAGATCAACCTCTCCCTTTTCTACAGTCAGCCTGTTCACATGCAGGTCCGTTCCTTTTACCATAAGCATCCCCTGCTCTGTCTCCAGCAGGATCTCATTTAAGTCAAAGGAAAGTACGTCAAGCACTCCTGTCACCATAGCTGTCTTTCTGTTATTGACTACAAGTTTATGTGTCTTTGCGATACGCTGTTCTTCCATCCGCACTCCCTCCCGCTCTGCTTTTAAATATATGAGAGGTTGTTTCTATTTATTCCTAAAGATATTTGAACAGGTCTTTCGCTTCTTCTTTTTTCACGGTCTCTTGAACGTTGAGCACTTCCACGCGGACGCTTTTTGTCCCAAAGGCAATCTCTATGACATCCCCGGCTTTCACCTGCGCAGACGCTTTCGCCGGTCGGTCATTGACTGTGACGCGCCCCGCGTCGCACGCCTCGTTCGCTACTGTTCTCCGCTTAATGAGCCGAGATACTTTTAAAAATTTGTCCAGACGCATTTTTTCACCCCACTTTACAAAAAAAGATGTCTCAAAGTAAATTTGAGACATCCTGTCCAACTCTTTTATCGTTTTACAAGATAAGACTAGTTGATAGCGTCCTTTAATGCTTTTCCGGCTTTGAACTTCGGAGCCTTGCATGCCGCAATCTTCATTGTCTTTCCTGTCTGCGGGTTTCTTCCCTCTCTTGCAGCTCTCTTGCTTACTTCGAATGTTCCAAATCCAACAAGCTGAACTTTCTCGTCCTTCTTAAGTTCTGCTGTTACAACATCGATAAAAGCCTTTAATGCTTTCTCAGAATCTTTCTTGGAAATTTCTGCCTGCTCTGCAATTGCTGCGATGAGTTCTGTTTTGTTCATAGGTAAATCCTCCTCTTTATTGTACCTGCATACAATTTAATTCTAGCAAAGGGGACTATGCCTTGCCGTCCGCATATTTCCGCCTTTATGTACTGTTATAACGTTTTCGCCCTGCTTTGTCAAGATTTTTCACCGCTTTGCCAAGATTTTTCCCGGTTTTTTACGGCTTCTTACTGTTACAGACGGCTCCTTACCTCTTCCGGCTATGCCATCACCGGTTTTAACGCCACGGAAAGTTTCTCTTTTTCAGCTTCCGCCTCAGCAAGATCCTTACCAAGAGTGGTGTAATAAATCTTGATCTTAGGCTCTGTTCCTGACGGCCGCACAATCACTGTCGCATTGTTCTCTAATTTATAAATCAGTACGTTCGCCGCCGGGAGTCCTGTTTCCTCTGGCTTCTGATAATCTGTCACGGCTGACACCTTATAACCGGCGATCTCAGTCAGTGGATTCTCGCGCAGGTTCTGCATGATGCCTGCCATCTTGTCCATCCCGCTTAAGCCCGGGAATTCAAAACTATCGACCTTGTTAAGATATCTTCCGTACTGGGTATAGATTTCCTCCATACGCTGTTTTAAAGAGCTTCCGACGCTCCGGTAATAAGCGGCCATCTCGCAGATAAGCATGGAACCAATCACCGCGTCTTTATCACGCACATATGGTCCTGCAAGATATCCATAGCTCTCCTCAAAGCCAAAAATAAAGCGGTCTACTTCCCCAGCCTGCTCAAGCTGTGCGATCTGATCTCCAATCCATTTGAATCCGGTGAGCACGTTGCGAAGCTCCACGCCGTAATGTCCTGCTACGGCATCTGCAAGGGGTGTGGACACGATGGATTTTACCGCCACTGGTTTGTCCGGCATTGTTCCTTTCTCAATCCGCCCCGCGCAGATATAATCAAGAAGAAGAACCCCCACTTCATTTCCGCTCACCAGCTCGTATGAGCCGTCCGGGCATTTCATGGCGATACCCACACGGTCCGCGTCCGGATCCGTCGCCAGCATCAGGTCTGCGCCAGTCTCTTTTGCCAGATTGAGTCCCTGCTCCAACGCCTCAAAAATCTCAGGGTTCGGGTAACTGCATGTGGTAAAATAGCCATTGGGATACTCCTGATCCGGTACGATAGTGATATCTGTCACGCCGATATCTTTTAAGACCTGTGTTACTGGCACAAGACCGGAACCATTCAGCGGGCTATACACCAGCTTCAGCCCGGCGGTACTGCACAGCCCCGGCCGTACCTGGCGGGATTCGATCGCGTCATAGAGCGCCCGTTTGCAGTCGTCGCCGACAAAGCGGATCAGGCCGTCCTCGACTCCCTGCGCGAAAGACATGTACTTTGCCCCGGTGAGCACGTCCGTTTTCTGAATCTCCTCATATACGACAGCCGCAGCGTCATCCGTCATCTGGCATCCGTCCGGCCCGTAAGCTTTATATCCGTTGTACTTCGCAGGATTGTGGGATGCGGTCACCATAATACCTGCATTGCAGTTATAGTAGCGGGTTGCAAAAGAAAGCGCAGGCACGGGCATGAGCGCGTCATAGATACGAACTTTGATTCCGTTCGCTGCCAGCACTCCCGCTGCCGTTTTGGCGAACACGTCGCTCTTCAGCCTGCTGTCATAGCTGATCGCCACGGTCTGTGTGCCGCCCTGTGTCTTCACCCAATTTGCCAGCCCCTGTGTCGCCTGGCGGACCACGTAGATGTTCATCCGGTTGGTTCCCGCTCCGAGCACGCCGCGCAAGCCCGCCGTACCGAATTTCAGCGCGACCGCAAAGCGTTCTTTTATCTCGTCATCATTTCCTTCGATCTTTGACAATTCCGGCTTCAGATCCGCATCCTCAAGATCTGCCGCCATCCAGCGCTTATACTCTTCCTGATACATTTTTATCACTCCTGACATTTTCTTTTATTTCTTTTTTGCACAGCGCCGCCGTATAGGGAAATGCACTTTAAACGGCGTACCCCTGATGGTTTTAACTGATTTCCCCGTATGCGGGCGCAGTTCACAAATTTAGTTTAAATATATCATGTTTCCCGACGGACGGCAATAAAACTCTGCTACATCTTCAAGGAAAATATCTCCTCAAGAAACTCATACTTTTCCTCGCACTGGCGGACCGCCAGTTCCAGTTTCTCCACGTATTTTTCCGGGATCCACGCCTTGTTAGAGCGGTAATAGCTTCCCGCTGTTTTCCAGAATTTTTCAGGATATGCCAATGAGAGCCCAAGATACTCTCGTTCATCAGAAGTCAGAGCCCTCTCTTCTTCATATGCCTCAAGCAGCATCTGTCCATTTTTTAATTTCCAATGATTCTTTTCCATGACTTTTCTAATAAAGTAATAAAGGTCATTTACTTGGATATCTGTGTGAATACGCTCAAAATCCGTCACAGCCATCCCTTCCCTGATCATCAGGAGATTGTGATAATTATAATCCCCGTGAACAAGCCGTTTCCCGCTGACGCTTTCCTCGTACAGCTTGCCGCACCCAGATTCCTCCATCCTACGCAGCACCTTTTCCGCCATGCCATACATCTTGTCAAAGCTCTCCAGAAATAAGTATTCAAATTCATTTTTCGTTACCCGGGCCCGGATGAACGTCCGCACTTTTTTCAGTTCACGATTATGGCGGCGGATCATCTCAACCGGACTTTTTCCCCTTGGGACTTCCGAAACCTCCTGTAGCGGTTGTCCGGCAGACACTTCATTTAGCTCCCTGTGGAGAAGGCCAAGCTGCCGGGCGGCGCAGACAACCTCGCTCTCCTGACGGATATCGCACTCCCGTCCCTGATACCACTTTTTCAGCATATAGGTAATGCCCTCCCGCGACGTCACGAGCAGCTCCCCCTCCTCCGTAAATACCGGAGTGTCAACTTTAACATTTCCTCGTGTCTCTAAAAGGTCCAGAACACGATACAGCAAAAGGGCACGACGCTCAGAAATTCTCGTCTCCTTTAACAGCATCGCCCCTTTATTTGTATCGCAAAAAAACGCACCCCTTATTTTTCGGGTGCCTTTCACATCTATATTATATTTCTCCAGCACTTCCAGTCCATATTCTTCTCTCATGGCTGCCCCCTGTCAGACTTCTGTCGTCTTTCGATAATCTAATGTATGACGGGGACAGCCCGAGTATGATTACTGACCGAGTTTTTCTTTTACATAAGCGCACAGTATCTCTTTTTGGTTCCTTGCGGGATCGTCAAGCACATATTCCAGAAGTTCGCTAAGCATGCTTCCCAACTCCCTTCCCGGCTGCATCCCAAGCTCCATAAGTTCCCTGCCGCTCACTGCAAGCTGTCTTAGAGTAATACACTCTTTATTTAAAACGATCTCCTGATAAAGTTCCCTTATAGCAATGATATTCTCAATCTTCTCCCTCCGCTTGTACGGGCTCTGCGCCTTGACGTCCGCCATGCGCACTGCCAGATAATACGGGAAAAGATCCACGCCGATCCGGTTCATGGCACGCCGCACATTCTTTGGCGTGGCTTCCATGCGGTAATCGTGATAGCAGACGAGACGGCTTACCTTTTTGATCGTGTCATTGTCAAATTTCAGTCTGTGCATGATCTTCCGGGCGATCTCCTCGCCCACAAGCGCATGCCCTTTAAAATGATCCCGTCCATTCTCATCCGTTGTTTTCATGGACGGTTTCCCCATATCGTGGAAAAGCATGGTCAGCCGCAGAATCTTGTCACGTTTCACATTTTTAAGGGCGTGAAGCGTATGCTGTGCCACATCGTACTTATGGTGAGGCGTATTCTGACCCACCCCCACCATAGCATCCCACTCGGGCAGGATGATCTTTGTGATACCCAGCTCATACGCGTCCTGTATCCGCTCTGGATGTGCAGAGACGAGAAGTTTTACCAGCTCCGTCTGTATCCGCTCCGCACTGATATTGTTAAGAGTGGGCGCCAGCTCTCTGACCGCCTCCGCGGTTTCCTTTTCAATAGGGAAATTAAGCTGCGCTGAGAAACGGACCGCACGCAGGAGCCGCAGGGCATCCTCAGAAAAACGCTCTCTCGGATCTCCCACACACCGGATCAGGTGATGATTTAAGTCCTTCATCCCCCCAAACACATCCACAAGACGCGCGTCATCGTTGTATGCCATGGCGTTGATCGTAAAATCACGGCGGCGCAGATCCTCCTCCAGACGGTTTGTGAACCGCACTTCCTTAGGGTGCCTGCTGTCCTCATACGCCCCGTCAATACGGTATGTCGTCACCTCAAAGGCATCTTTCCCAATAAGAACGGTAACTGTCCCATGCTCGATCCCCGTATCCACGGTTCTGCGGAAGAGTCTCTTGATCTCTTCCGGGCGCGCCGATGTGGTAATATCCCAGTCCTCGGGGCGTTTCGCAAGGATCGAATCGCGCACGCAGCCCCCCACGGCATAAGCTTCATAGCCGTGAAGCTGAAGATTATTGATAATCATGATTACTTTTCTCGGCAATGCTATTTTCATGAGTAAACTATCCTCTTAACTTCTCTACAATCTCTTCTTCCCTGTTTTGGCAGGTAAATATTATAACCTGTTTCCCTTGCCCGCTCAACCATTTTAACGCAGATTCCAGCCGTTTGTCATCATAAAATGCAAATGCGTCGTCAAAAATCAGAGGAACATCCTCCTCCAGAAGCATATCCGCCGCCGCGAGACGCACAGATAGATAGATCTGCTCGATGGTTCCGCGGCTCAGCCGCTCCGCCGGTATGCGTCTGACACCATCCCACACAAAAATATGCTGTCCACGCTCAAACTCGATACGACTGTATCTTCCTTCTGTAATCCGGGCAAAGATTTCGGAGGCTTTCTTTTTCATGGTGTCTGTCCCTGAATTCCCCGCCTCCTTCGCTGTCCCCTGCAGTGTCTCCTCCGCGATTTCCAGCGCGTGCAGGCTCTGGCGGAGCCTCTTCTGAACGTCGCTCACCTCCCACTCCGCCCACTGTTCTCTTAAGTTGTCTCTTCGGATTTCCTTCTCTTTGCTTTCCAAGCGGAGATGTTCCATATCCCATAGAAGTCGCTGTCTCGTATCCTCCCGCTGTTCTTGCAGGGCGCGGGCGCTCTCCATGAACCGGGCTGTCTCCCCAATCCCGGCAGTTCTGCCGCCTACTCCTTTCTCCTGTCCTGCGCGGCGGTTCTTTCCAGTCTTGCGCTCCCGTATCCACATGATGCTTCCCGCAGCCAGACAGATAATTCCGATTAAAGCGGCCACGCCCGCAATTACACCGATTGTCAGGAAATTCACCGCCTCCCCCTGACTGCTGAGGAAAGTGCTCCAGAGGAAACCTGCCGCCCCGGCAAAAAGCCCGGCGATACCGGTAAAAATGAGATTCCTGCTTCCGATTACCGCCTTTTCTTCCGATCCTTCCTGTTGCATGTATCCGCTTTCTGATCTGCTCTGCTCTGTCTTGCTTTCCTCTATCCTGCTTTTCTCTATGTCCGAAAGCCGTTCCTCTCTCTGCGCATACTCCGTGTCCAGTTCCTCAATATCCCGCTCCAGATAACGGATTTCCGAAAGGAGTTTTTCCCTCTGCGCCTCGCGTGCCGCATCTTCCTCCTTGAGCGCTCTTGAAACATCCCGTTTCTTCTCCTTGAGCATTCGGAATGCAGCCGCCAGATCGATCTCCATACTTCCTGTCTCCAAATAATTCGCCGCATAATTTTCCAGAGCGTCATAGAGCTCCTGCCCCGGCTCTGCCTGAAGCTGTCCCACGGATACCGTACTGTCAAATAGTCCGGGCGTCAATCCACCTAGAAGCATGTCCAGATCTCCCTGTTCTACCGACAATTCCTCGCCGTCATCCTCGCAGACAAGAGAAGCCCTTTTCGTATACCTATCAAAGCTACGCTCAAGCCGGAAAGTGCGCCCACCACAGGAAAAACGCATCATCCCGGCATAATTCCCCGGGGTATCCCAAGGCTCGTACCGCGTGAAGTCATCTTTCGCCGCGGCGCGGCCCCGTCCCCGCTCCATCCCAAACAGCATGGCACGGATAAATGCGTGGAGCGTGGACTTTCCGGATTCATTTTCCCCGCTTAAGATCTGTATGCCATGGCGGAGATAGAAGTGCCGTTCCGTCAGCTTGCCGAAATTTTTGATATATAATTCCTTTATAACCACGCCCGCGCTCTCCTTTCTTTTCTGTGGTCTAGATCGATTACCCCTGCGCTAGTTCCTGCTGTCTAAAAGGGCTTCTACGCCCTCGCACAGCGCCTCATACTCTGCGCTGCCCTCCTCACATCCGAAGAAATGCCCGATATAGCGCCCGAGGATATTATTCTTATTCTCCTCGTAAAGCCGGGAAATATCATACGCCGGGAACGTCTTATCCACAACTTCTGTAATATTTCCCGCGCTCTCCAGTCTCTTCGTATCAAACAAAATATCCGCGCTCCTGCTCCCCGTCAGAATAATCTTATAGATATTCTCATCTCCGTGCTCTTCCATCAGCCGCACGATCTCATCCCTGAGACGCCCGGTTGTATCGTCTGTCTCCACAAGGATCTCCAGATGGATATACTCCCGCCTGGCACAGGGAATCCACCAAGTCCTGCCCCCAACTTCCGTGATCTCTCCCTTTATGTATCCATGAGATCCCGTATCATTCTTATCTATAGGTTCCAGCGCCCCGGAGTAGATAATGCGGTTCTTCTCAAGCGCCTGCGGCTTGTGGATATGCCCCATCGCCACATAATCAAATCCTAAAGTGGAAAGCGCTCTTCTGTCGATTGGGATATGGCTGTCATCCCCTCCGTGAGCCAGCAGGATTTCAATCGGTCTTATGCCGCCGGAGCGCAGACCATCATACAACGGTTCTCTGATCTCCTTTTTGTGATAGCTGAATCCATATACGGCTGTGTCAAGCTCGGGGAAATCTACATATTCTGGAGTCTCTGCGAAAAGTGGGAACACATTGCTGCTCCATGTAAATGTTTTATAATAGGAATCCTCTCTGATATAGTCATGGTTCCCCGCAATGAGCACCACTTTTGTGTGGGTCAGCCCGGAAAACAAATAGTCTGCTTCCTTTAACTCTCGCATAAGCGGCTGCCTGTGGAATAAGTCCCCCGCAATGAGAAGGAGATCTATCTTCTCCTCCTCACACACATGGATCACCTTCTCAAAGGTATCCCAAATCTCCTGCGCCCTTCCCTTGCTGTATAGCGGACCGGCGTCTGGCTGCGCGCCCAGATGGACGTCGGCAATGTGTATAAATTTCATGGTCTCCCACCTTTCTTTGTGTATCTGCCTCCTCCACAGCGCAGCTGATCTGGCAGGGTATATGATAATCTGGCAAAGCATCCCTGACACTCTGCTATAGAAGAAAAGGACGCCGCATCAAACTGCCGCGCCCTCCTGCAAGTTTAGCATGTTTTATATTCTCTCTTCCCGTTCCTGATGTCTTTAACACCGGTGTACATGGCAGATGTTACAGTTCGCAATTGTTCACTGTCCTCGGGAACGGAATGACGTCACGGATATTTGACATTCCTGTCAGATACATCACGCAGCGCTCAAATCCAAGACCGAATCCCGCATGTCTTGTGGAACCGTATTTCCTAAGATCCAGATAGAATCCGTAATCTTCTTCCTTAAGTCCCAGCTCTTTCATGCGCTGTGACAGTTTCTCATAGTCATCCTCTCTCTGGCTTCCGCCGATGATTTCACCAATACCCGGCACGAGACAGTCTACTGCGGCAACCGTCTTCCCGTCCTCATTTTGCTTCATGTAGAACGCCTTGATTTCCTTCGGATAATCGGTAACAAACACCGGGCGCTTATAGATCTCTTCCGTGAGGTAACGCTCATGTTCTGTCTGAAGGTCGCATCCCCATGACACCTTGTACTCAAACTTGTCATTATTCTTTTCCAGAAGCTCAACCGCCTCCGTGTACGTGACACGGGCAAAATCCGACTCCGCCACATTTTTCAGGCGCTCCAGAAGTCCCTTGTCCACAAAGGAATTAAAGAAATTCATCTCCTCGGGAGCATTTTCCAGAACGTAGCTGATGACATATTTCAACATTGCCTCGGCAAGATCCATGTTATCATCCAGATCTGCGAACGCGATCTCCGGCTCAATCATCCAGAACTCCGCCGCATGTCTGGTCGTGTTAGAGTTCTCCGCACGGAAAGTAGGACCAAAAGTATAAATACTGCGGAACGCTTGCGCGTATGTCTCGCCATTTAACTGACCGCTCACAGTAAGGCTCGTCTCTTTCCCGAAGAAATCCTGCGTATAATCCACCGTACCGTCCTCATTTTTCGGCACGTTTTCCATATCCAACGTAGTCACACGGAACATTTCTCCCGCACCCTCGCAGTCACTTCCTGTAATCAGCGGAGTGTGCACATACACAAATCCTCTCTCCTGAAAGAACTTATGGATCGCATAAGCAGCCAGCGAACGCACACGGAACACTGCCTGAAATGTGTTCGTCCTCGGACGCAGATGGGAGATGGTCCTTAAATACTCAAAGCTGTGGCGCTTCTTCTGAAGCGGATAATCCGGTGCCGACGCGCCTTCGATCTGCACCTCATCCGCCTGAATCTCAAAGGGCTGTTTTGCCTGGGGCGTCGCCACAAGAGTACCTGTTACAATAACTGCCGCGCCCACATTCAGCTTAGAGATCTCAGAAAAATTATCCATACTGTCATGGTAGACAACCTGAAGCGTCTCAAAATAAGATCCGTCATTTACCACGATAAATCCGAACGTCTTGGAATCTCGGATGCTGCGCACCCAGCCGCCGACCGTAACTTTCTTATCCAGATATTGTTCTCTGTTCTTAAATAACTCGCGAACCATTGTCAATTCCATATCAAAAACTCCTTCGATAAATATTGTCCAGTGCTCACATTATAACACTGTCCGTCAAGACCGTAAATAAGAAAAGGAATACTCTTGTTTTCCCGCCGTAATTTCGCTTCATTTCTTAAATTTACTCCAGTTCATTTTGTTTTCTTCTTTCTTGCTCATTCGTTTGGGATTTAATAGCTTTTCTTCTTTGTCTTTCAAGCTTTATAGATTTCTTTTTACTATTAAATTTAAAAATTATTAGTGCATCTCCCTTCAGAATAAGTAAACCTCCAACTATCATCAACTGTATTGAAAGTGTAAACCTAACAAAATTTATATATATTCTTGAACCTCATTACTTGAGCTTTCTATTTCAATTTGTTTGACGACTATAAGAAATACTAGCAAAATTATCACAAACAAAACTAATACTAGCACCATTACTTTTCTGATATTAGGTATTTTCTCCATATCATTCCGAAACGTTTTCCCTATCTTCTTATCTTCTTTTTCTCTGTTTCTAACATCTTACAACTGTTCCTCATATTTCATCCTGCTAATCAGCCGATCTCTTTCTGTTAGCTTTTCCCCATTGTCTCCTATAATATATCTATATGCCCGGTTCCATTCCTCAGGAGAATAATCGTCCTCTGCCATGTTTTTTATCGCAGACAATACTATTTTACGATTTGAGTCGGAACGCAGTTCAGAGCAACTTGACAACTTACACTTTTTAGAAATATTTTCCAATAATTTCTCCATCTATTTTGTTACCTCTCACAGACTGCTCTTACTAGCTAAAACAATTTTATAGAGCAGCGCCATCCTCCATTTTTACTTTGGTTATCTTATCTCTGCACAAAGATTTTCTATATTTGCGTACAAAAAAGTCCGGGAACTTCGTGTCCCGAACTTTTTGACAGGCGCAGATCGGATTTGAACCGGTGATCAGGGAGTTGCAGTCCCACGCCTTACCACTTGGCTACTGCGCCTCGTTATGAGCACTTAGCACCTGTGTTCTGGGTGCTTACGTGCGATACATGCCGACGCCGTTAGCGAGGTTTTTCCGAGCTTACCAGTCGGCGCGTTATGAGCACTTAACACCTGTATTTTAGGAGCTTACGTGCAATGACCCCGACGGGAATCGAACCCGTGTTACCGCCGTGAAAGGGCGATGTCTTAACCGCTTGACCACGGGGCCATAAAACAGCCGCTGTTTTTGCAGTGACCATTTCTTATATTAGCACATGGAAAATAGAAATGCAAGCATTTTTTGCCTGCTGTTTTATAAAAGTTTTCGCTTGCTGTTGTCTTCACTGCTTCCTCCTATCCATCACTTTACAGAACACCGCCGCCACCCCTGTACTGACCATGGTCGCCACAATTCCAGCCCCGACGATCGCTGCCGGATTCACACTCCCGTACTGGCTGCGGTAAGCGATAACATTGATAGGAATCAGCTGTAAAGAAGAAATATTAAGGATCAGGAATGTACACATTTCATTTCCTGCCATCCCCTTTTTCCGCGGCGGGCCGGGAGCGCGCCCTTTCCTTCTGTCCTCCTCCAATCGTCCTAATTCTTCCATAGCTTTTAGGCCGGCAGGTGTTGCTGCCCAGCCAAGTCCGAGAAAATTTGCGATAAAATTTGTCGTGATGTGTCCGCACGCTTTATGATTCTCGGGAAGCGATGGGAAGAGGAAACGGATCAAAGGCCGCATTTTCTTTGACGCCATCTCAATGATCCCTGCCCGGGACGCGATCTCCATGATCCCACACCAGAACGCCATAACTCCAATCATAGTGATGCACAGTGTTACCGCGTCTTTGGATGAGTCAAGCGCCGCATTTGTAATGTCTTCCATTTTCCCATTAAAAGCGCCGAAGATAATCCCTATAAGAATCATTCCCGCCCATAGATAGTTGAGCATACCCTTTTACTCCTTTCCAGCATGTGTTTCATCCTCGATCTGCCACATATAATCTTCCACGATCTCGAAGGGCGCCGGCCCCACCTTGAGCACTGCCTCATGAAACTCTTTCTGCGAAAAATCAGTCCCCATTTCTCTGACCCATTCTTTTTTCAGCTCAAGGAACTCCACATACCCGATATAATATTTTAAATAATTCCCCGGAGATCCAATAATCAACTCATAGATATCCTCCACGGTCTGTACATCCGTGATTCCATAGTTTTTAAAAAATGCTACGGTGTCCATGCGGCTCCATCCCTCATAGTGTATCCCCATGTCCGCAAGGGCATATAGTCCGAGTATAATAGAATTATTTTTCTGCAGTAGCGTTGCCTGCTCCTTGGACAACGGTGCCAGATAATAGCTTCCCATCTCAGCATAGGTAGCCCATCCCTCCACATATCCCCCAAAATCCATCACACTCCGGATCGGATCAGGACCAGTGCTTTCATAATAAGTAGTCTGATACAAATGTCCCGGATAACCCTCATGGGCCAACGTAGTAAAGAGTGTCAGATCATTTCCCATATGTGCCTGATTGATATAGATCACATTCTCCTGTGTATTATCAATAGCAGGTATCATATAGAAAGCCGGACTCAAATGCTCCTCCATCGCCTCCGCCACATATTTTACTTCCAGTGTAGTATTAGGCGGCTCTGGAAACGCCGTTTGTATTCCTTTTCTTAGATAACTTAATATCATCTCCGCATTGTCCTGTCCCATAGAAGCTGCAGCCTCCTGCGCTTCGCCTGTACTGATGCCCAGTACCTGTTCCATTGCTTCCAGATCATCTGATATCTGTCTCCTTGTCAGGTCTTCCATCTCCTCGACTGACCGCTCCGATCCTGTGGAATCCCTTACCTCCAGCTCATAATAATCTTTGCCTTCCGGCAGATAAGCAAGCCCCTTTTCATTCTTTCCGCTTCCCTTAAGCTCCACAATGGCAGAAATCAATTTTTCATATGCAGGGAAAATGTAATCATTTACTGTAAGCGCATTATCTTGTATATAGTCATTTTTTTCTTTCTCTGTAAGATCATCCACTTTGCTAATCCTATCTGCAAATGTCGAATACAGATAGTTTCCCTCATCCATATCAAGAAACGCCTGACATTGAGATATGACAGTATCCGCCGCGTAATCTGCCATAAACAATCCTGCGGCAGACTTCTCCCTCTCAAATTCAACCAAACTTTCAAAATACTCTCCTGTTGTCTCGAGAAGTTCCAAATAGGCTTCCACATCCTGCCGGTCATAGAACTGATATTCCGAAAGCACGACCGGTAGCTGGGTCTGTACTCCGCTCACTAAGCCAAGCGGCTCTTCATAAAGGATATAATCCGCACTTTCCTTCATCATTCTTAACTGATAGTTTAAAATATCATATGTCAGCTTATTTTCCGTGTCCAGCTCATTATATTCAAAATTTAGGAGCGCCTGACGCATATTCTCTGCGGATGCCTTGACCATTTCCCCGTTCATATCAAATGTTCCAAATGTCACAGGGCTGCTTTTAATCCCGTACTCTTCGGGATCCTTCAGCGTATAATGAAGGCTCACTGTATTGGCGGACACTTCTTTACAGAATAGATCTTTCGTATATGCTTCGAACCTTTCATTTTCACCGACGCCCGTCGACGCTTTGCATCCCGGCAGAGTTACGGCTGTCAAAAAACACAGAGAGAAAAGAATCTCCCTGATATATTTTTTTTGATTTTTGCAGATGGATTTTATGTAATATGATATAGAAGACAGCATAAGCGCTCCCGAATGATCTTTGTTGTATCTTATGAATGTGCTCTCTGCGATATTCCATGACGTATCCGCATATAATCTGGATAAAACGTACATTTTATTGGGGAGAGATACCTTGCAGATCTTAGTTTATATCTCTAATTGGATTGTTCCTTTCATTGTGCTAAGCATTGTAATATACGGACTACTTGCAAACATCAACGTATATGAGACATTTATCCGAGGCGCCAAAAGCGGGTTTCTTACTGTTATCCGCATCATGCCGACGCTCATTGGACTTATGGCGGCAGTAGGTATCCTGCGCGCCTCTGGATTTCTCGATTTTCTCTCTGAGGTCATTGGCCGCTTCTCTTCTTACATCGGCTTCCCCGGAGAACTTGTACCGCTCACGGTTGTAAAGATGTTTTCCTCCTCTGCCGCAACAGGGCTGCTTCTTGATATTTATAAAGAATTCGGTACTGATTCCCGGCTCGGTCTGATCGCTTCCATTTCCTTGTGCTGCACAGAGACGATTTTTTATACCATGAGCGTTTACTTCATGACTGCTGGGATAAAGCACTCTCGCTATACACTTGCAGGCGCCCTGCTCTCTACCTTCGCCGGTCTCGCGGCAAGTGTAGTTCTAGCCGGGATGATGCGCGTCTGAAACACAGATTCTGTGTAAAAGGAGGATTGTCCCATTTTTTCCTTTGTGATATAATGGTCGCACAAAATATCATGGGAGCATCTTTATGGCAAGCGTAACACTGGATCATCTGACAAAAACATATCCGAACGGCTTCGTCTCCGTAGACGATGTAAGCCTTCATATAGAAGACGGGGAATTTGTCATATTTCACGGACCCAGCGGATGTGGGAAATCAACCATCCTGCGCATGATCGGCGGTTTGGAAGATATCACATCCGGAAGCATCTATCTGGGCAAAGAACTGATCAACGACATCCTTCCCCGTGACCGTCATCTTGCGATGGCATTCCAGAATTATACTCTGTACCGCCATTTTAACGCCTACGATAATATGGCGCTGGGGCTGCGTCTTCGGAATCTTCCGAGAACAGTAATTGACAGCAGGGTAAAAGAGGCGGCAAAATTTTTCGGGATTACCGATATTCTGGATAAGAAGATTAAAACCCTCTCCCCTTCGGACAGGCAGAGAGTCGCACTTGGCAGAGCTGTCGTCTTTCATCCGAAAGTGCTCCTTGTAGATGAAGACTTTGCCCGGCAGGATCCGGACCGGCGTATGGAAATGCTCGGAGATATTCTGGAAATCAATGAGGAGCTTGGAATCACGATCCTTTATGTGACAAACAAACAGGAAGAAGCCACTGGGCTGAAGAAAAAAACTGTATACATGAAAGACGGAAAAATAACGGCAGTGCGTTAAGCGCCGCCGTTATTTTTAATTTCATCCATCTCTCTATTATTTTTTATTCAGATAATTGTAGATCTCCCGCTTTTGTACCCCCCGGTCCTTCGCAGTCTGCTTCATCGCCTCTTTTTTCTCCATTCCCTGACAGAGATAATATTCCATATGTTCTTCGATGGTCATTTTCTCCCAGCCGTTACGCTCTTCCTTTTCAATCTCTTCACGGCTGATGCCGCCGATCACAAGAACACATTCGCCCTTTGGAGCGTTCTGCTCATAATATTCCGCCGCTTTCGCGAGAGTGGACTCATACACAGTCTCATGACGCTTCGTAAGCTCCCTGCACACACTCACCGGGCGGTCGCCCAGACGCTCTGCCAAGAGCTTCAACGTCCTGACCAAACGGTGTGGAGCTTCATACATGACGATTGTACGCTGTTCCTTTTCCAGAATTTCCAGCACTCCCTCCCGGTTCTTCTTATCCATAGGCAGAAATGCCTCGAACACGAATCGTCTCGTAGGAAGGCCGGATATGGTCAGCGCAGTAATGCAGGCTGCAGCCCCCGGGATGGCAGTCACTTCGATTCCAAAGTCGCGGCACATGCGCACCAGTTCCTCCCCTGGATCGGAAATCCCCGGTGTTCCCGCGTCCGTGATCAGCGCGATATCTTTCCCTTCAAGGAGCTGTTCCGTCAGTTTCCGTCCTTTGTCATACTTATTATACTCATGATAGCTGGTCATGGGCGTGTGGATGTCAAAATGATTCAACAGTTTCACACTGTTGCGTGTGTCCTCAGCCGCAATTAGATCCACTTCTTTCAATACGCGCACTGCCCGGAATGTCATGTCTTCGAGGTTTCCAATCGGCGTCGCGCACAGATATAAAGTTCCTGCCATCTCTCTCTCCTATCATTCTTAAATATCCCATCCCCGGATGCGGCCTGGTTCTACTCTGGAAAGTGTTATTTCGGCTTCTTATCCCATCCGAACATCGCTCGATCCCCCTCTGGCCATGGTCATTCCAACGCATGTTCGGATTTGTCGTATATGATGATCGGGGGTTCTACCGTAACCCGCGGTTTTGCTCCGCGCACACCCTCTATGAGCACCATCGCAGGCTCTTTATCAATATGCGGATAGATGAACTGTATCCGCTTTGGTTCAATCTTATAATGATTCATCTTAATCAGGATTTCTGTGAGGCGGAATGGGCGGTGGATCATATAGAATCTTCCCTTATCCTGAAGCAGGCGCATGCTCTCCCGCAAAATGTCATCCAGAGAGCATAGCACTTCATGCCTGGCGACCGCCTTCGCGTCATCTGGATTTCTCAGCCCGTGTTCGGCGAGCATATAAGGAGGGTTTGTGGTGATAACATCAAAAAAGGCAGGCTTAAATATCTCCGCCGCCTCTTTGATATCTCCAGTCACAATCTCCACCTTATCCTCCAAATGGTTGTAGCGAACGCTGCGCCTGGCCATTTCAGCCGTCTCCGCTTGTATTTCCAGCCCGGTAAAGTGTTTTCCTTTCGTTTTGGCAGACAGCAGGATGGGGATGATCCCATTTCCCGTGCCCATATCCAGCACAGTCTCCCCCGGCTTTACTTTTGCAAAGTCTGAGAGAAACACCGCGTCTACGCCAAAACAAAATTTCTCGGGATCTTGGATCAGCTCCAACCCGGCAATCTGAAGATCGTCCAAACGCTCTCCTTGCTTTATCAACGATATGCCTCTATTACTTGTCATCTAACTTTGACGCTCCTTCTGCCTTTTCCAGCGCCGCCAGCTTCTTCATCTCCTCTTTGGATATCTTCTGCTTTTTCCTGCGGGTCTTAAACTTCAGCTCCTCTGCCTGATATTCGCGGATCTCCTTCTCATCATTTTCCAGATTCACCACAACTTTCACCAGCTTACGCAAAACGCTTAGGGAATGTACAGTTCCTGTCAGGCCGTCGCTCGTCGACACAATGTCCCCCACTGATGGAAGCTGGCTGTTAAGCATCTCATATGTCTCTTCCTCATTGTTCAGACAACACATAAGTCTTCCGCATACGCCTGATATCTTGGTAGGATTCAGCGAAAGATTCTGCTCCTTTGCCATCTTGATCGATACCGCTGAAAATTCGGTCAGATAAGTGCTGCAGCAGAGCGGGCGCCCGCAGATTCCTATCCCTCCGCGAATCTTCGTCTCGTCGCGAACTCCGATCTGCCTTAACTCGATCCTCGTACGGAATACTGCGGCAAGATCTTTTACCAGTTCGCGGAAATCTATCCGACCGTCCGCTGTAAAATAGAATAATATTTTATTTCCGTCAAATGTATACTCCACATCAATAAGCTTCATCTCAAGCTCATGTTTGCGGATCTTTTCGAGGCAAATCTTAAACGCATCTTTTTCCTTCTGTTTATTCTTCTCCACTGTATTCCGATCCTGATCATTCGCCATGCGGATGACAGATTTAAGCGGCTGGATTACCTCTTCATCCTTTACCTCTTTGGGCCCGCTGACCACGCGCCCGAACTCCACGCCGCGCGCCGTCTCGACAATGACATTGTCGCCCTGTTTTATATCAAACTTTCCCGGGGCGAAGAAATAGATTTTCCCCGCTGTCCGAAATCTCACTCCGATCACTTTGGTCATTTTGTCAGTTCTCCTTTATTGTCAGTAAAAGAAGCTCCATCGTCAACTCAAAATTGACGTTCGCTTTCATCCTTGCTTTTGCCTTTTCTATGGCATCGAGGATGTTTTCGATTCCTTCGTAGGAGCTTTTGCTCGCTCTTTCCTTAAGGTACTTCATCTGGTCAGAAAATACGACTCTGTCCACGCTTTTAGTAGCTTTATAGATTAAAACATCCCTGTACCAGATCGCGATAATGTCCAGATAATCATTGATTTCCAGCTTATACACCATGCACCGCTTGACCGCTTCCATCAGATCCGGCACGTTCATCTCATCAATATTTCTCAGCAGATGCACCGCTTCTTCCTTGATCTCATTGAAATACTCGGAGTTTGCCAGCATAATAGCTTTTCCCATATTTCCTTGAGCAAAAGCGACGCACACATCCGCCTTATAATCCGGAACCTCCATCTGCTCCATAAGATATTTTTTCACAAGCTGATCCTTGATATTTCTCAGCTTCATCATCACGCATCTGGACCGTATGGTCGGCAAAAGCGTCTCCGCATTTTCCGTAAGCAGCATAATAACCGCGTACTGCGGCGGCTCCTCGATGGTCTTAAGAAGCGCGTTCTGCGCCTGCACACTCATCAGATCTGCATCCGCAATGATATACACTTTATACTTGCTGCTGTACGGACGGATCACAATATCGTCATTCACCTGCTCCCGGATATCGTCCACACTGATCGTGTTCGGTTTCTCATGAGTCACGCGGATGATGTCCGGCTGATTACCGCTAAGCGCCTGTCTGCACGATTGGCATTTCCCGCAGGCATCCCCATCCTCGTCCCTGTCCTGACACTGAAGGCTCATAGCGAACAGATTTGCAAGCAGCTTTTTGCCTGAGCCTCTCTCTCCATTCAGAATATACGCATGGGAGACTGCCCCAGCATTCACTGCGTTCTGAATATATTTAATAATATTTTTATGGCCGACCACGTCTTTAAAACTGCTCATACCTATCACCTGCCCTGTATAAATTCCCAGCAGAAACTTCTACGCTTCTTCCATCCGATACTATTTCTATTGTATAACATTTCCCTGCGAAATGCTGTACCTTTTTAGTATAGCACATTCACGAAGAAAGTCATACCCCTATGTAGCTTTCGATTTCACTAATACAATTCTCCAGCTCCATATTCTGGAACCGGTGTGCAATCCCTGCTGCCCTTATATTTTTTTCCGAAAAATCTTCCGAATCAGCAAGAAAGCGCCTGCACATTTCCGCGTATTTGGGTTCTGCCTGTCTGCGTTCCCTATCAAGCGCCCTCGACAAGCGCAGCCCGTCCTCTACCTCGATATAAAGCGGAACAAGCTTCTCCTCACCAAAATATTCCTTAAGTGCCCGGTAGGATACCAGCGTCCCAATGACCAGATAATCATACTTCCTCAAATCAATCTGCCCGTCGTCTGCTGTAAAATATGTCCATATTCCACACTTTGTGTTATAAGATCGGACCTCAATGACTTTCTCTGCCTCCTGCATCGCGCTGAGACGCTCTTGGTCCACAAAGAAATATTCCACCCCGTCTCTCTCCCCCTCGCGAATAGGCCGGGTAGTGTATGGCACCACAGTATGAAACTGTGGATGCCGTTCAAGCAGCGACTTGTATATTGTATCCTTTCCTGAAGAGCTTTTCCCCATCACATAATAAATTTTACCCATTGATCGTTCCCTCACTATTTTCCCGTTCTTTTAATACAGTAATTTCTCCCGGCGTCTTGGTGCCCTCGATCTTCAGTCCTGCCTTCTCATACTCTTTAAGCAGACGGACAGTTTCTACTGAAACCTTTTCCCCTGGAACTATCAAGGGGATCCCCGGCGGATACACATAGGCATATTCCAGAACAATCCGTCCTGCGCACTCTTCAAATGAAATCCTCTCCTCCCCTATTTTCTCCGCTGCTTCCTCTACCTGAAACGGAAGGTAGGCCTGTTCATTGAATTCCCACCTGCAACCCCTGCTATATGAAGCATTTCCTTCACCGCAACCTTCAATCGCCCCCATGTTTGCAAGTTTTCTGTCAATTTCTTCCATCGCAGATATCAATCGTTCCATTCCTTCGTCTGTATCTGCACAAGAGGTCATGGCAACTATGTATCCGGGACCTGCCATCTCCATTTGAAGTAAATATTTTTCATTTAAAAGATTATATAATTCTTTTCCAGTAAATTTATTTATTTCTTCACGGTGCTTTATGGCAATGAGAAGTTTCGAACGGTCATAACGCTCTGTCTCAACCAGCCTTAGATTCTGTAAGGATCCCAGCCTTTCCCTCGCCTTATCCAAGAGACATACATACCGCTCAAACAGTCCTTCTCCTCTCTCTGTCAACACGCGCGCACACTCATCAATCCCTGCCATCAGCACATAAGACGGGCTGCTGGACTGAAGCATATGAAGATATTGTCTCACCCGCTCCCTGTCCGCTGCCGCTCCATTGATGTGCAGCAGCGCTGTCTGTGTCAGAGCCGGAAGCGTCTTATGCAGACTGTGGATCACAATGTCCGCCCCCTGTTGATTTCCGTTCTGTGGGAAATACGGATGAAAGCCAAAATGCGCCCCGTGCGCTTCATCAACAATAAGTACAATTCCTCTCTCATGGACAACGCGGGCAATACTTTTTACATCAGACACAACTCCGTCATAAGTAGGTGATGTGATAACAAGCGCTCTTACATCTGGGTTCTCCGTCAACACCCTCTCCACTTCCCGAACCGTTATCTCTGTGTTGATTCCCGTCTCTTCTATGATCTCCGGATAAAGATATACTGGCCGCAGCCCGTTCATGAACACTGCGTTATAGACAGACTTATGGCAGTTCCTCGCCACCGCCACCTTATCCCCACGACGCGTGCTGCCTATCACTGCGCTTAAGATTCCGGCCGTGCTCCCATTTACAAGAAAATGTGTTTCTTCTGCATGAAATACCTTTGCCGCTCTCTCCTGCGCCTGCTTCAATACCCCTTCTGCGTGATGGAGATCATCGAATCCTTCGATTTCGGTAATATCAATCCCATATGGCAGGTCTACGTTAGTCAGCCCCGCATTTCTCTTATGTCCCGGCATATGGAAGCCATAATGGCCTGACATCTCGTATTCCTTTAGTTTTTGGTACAAATACTCTGACAACCGCCTGCACCCTTTCCCATAACTAATCTTACTAGTTGCTGCTATCAGCTGCCTCAATATGTCATATCTGTGCTCCTACGAAGATCAGGCAGAGTGAAAATCAAACCGATAGGGAACTTGATCCGGCTCTTCCCCCGCCGCTCTTTCCAATTCGATCCAGAGTTCCCCCAAAGATAATTCTCCCTCCCGGATATCATCTACTTTCAGTCCGCCGTCTTTATTCAAAAGTCTTCTGGCCTCCTCGCTCCTGCCTGTTTTGTGGAGAGCCCAAATATAGTAAAACCGCAGCCTTCCATCTTTTCGGAAACAATTTTCCATACTGTCATACAGCCGACATATCTTTCCATACCTGCCACTCATCTGAAGAATGCGAAATCCTTCCTTCAAATAGGAAAGATCCTCTCCTCTTAGACAAATGCCTTTTTCCATAGCTTGTCCTGCTTTTTTATTTTCCCCACGCATAACAGCTGCTGATGCCATCCCATGATAAGCCCACGCATTTTTCCTGATGGACGCCGATTTCTCAAACTCTCTGTATGCCTTTTTATATTTTCCCTTTTGGAAATAATACAGCCCCAAATTGTAATGTGCGTACCAGTTATCTTTATTTCTGTTTTTAACTGTCTCCTTCAGTTTCACATAAATACTCTCATCGTTTGGGTAAAGCTGGGGCGCTTCTTTTGGATCCGGACAGAACAATTCCCCGCTCTTAAGAAAACGAAGCCATTCTTCCTGCTTTTCTTCCGGCGCTCCAAAGTCCAAATGTCCCGATATGGACGGCCTACCCTCGAGCTCAAGCTCTCTGTTTTTCATTGCCCCATAGCCGCTGCCCTTAACCTTCACCTCAGCAGGCTGATGTGCCATTTCTTTTGTATCCCTCAGCACCTGATCCATTTCCTGAAACGCCGGATCAGCAGAGACCGTTCTTGTCATCTCATCCCGTAGCCCGGCAAATTCCATATTGCGCTGCGCCTCCGAGAGCGTGACTGCCCCGTATCTTTCAAGCCACTCCCACGCTGTACGTGGCGACATTGGCAGACATCCGTACTGCGTTTTTGCAAGCCCCGCTTGTATCTCTACATATTTCCCTTCGCCTTCTACAGAAAGAAATTCCTGCCAGTGAACGGCGGCCGCCTTCCTTCCCCACGTGAAGAGTTTCCGTGCCTGAAGCCTATCCGTGGACATCTGAAGCAGACCGTATCCTGTCCCATCCACATGAGCAATGTATTTCGGCTCATGCGGTTCCAGATCAAAGAAATAGTCCACCGACTCGGGAATATTGTTATACCTCGTGATATCCACATCCTCCACAATTGGAATATCCACCTTATAAACCAAACCCTTGCTCGATGTGTAAGCCTGTTTTGCCGGGGTGATAATCCTGCCTTCCTCAGACGCAGGAACTGCAATATTGCTCCACCAGTACATCGGCACCACATCGTTGCCAAAATTGACGATCCTCATCCTCGCATTTAGAAAGCGGTCCTCTTCTCCCAGCCAGAAATCCATCTGATAGGTAACCTGCCGTATTCTTTCATATTCATACATACGAAGTACAGGTGTCCCATCCGGCTGCTGGAGCACTGATGTAAACAACGTCGATGTCGTCAGCGGCGTATGACCGATAACGCCGATATTCCACTCCACACCGCCGCTAAACCATGCGTTTCTGACTGCCAAATTCCCATAGCGCAATACGGGATTCCGAAAAAGCAGCTCCCTGTTCCTCACTTTATCCCACAGACTCCACAGCCTGCCTCCCCGTTCCGGGAGAAACTCCGCTTTCAGATAATCATTTTCCAGAACAGCAGTATATAGATCTGCGTCTTTTAATTCCCGGTCATAGCAGGAGAACTTCCGATAGGGATATGAATTCATCACTCTCCCGTAACCGCCATACAACTCCGAGCTTTCATCTACATCAAAATCGAGCTCATTCTGTATAATCAAATCCCCTACCAAACTTGGAAAAGAGTCTTTCTTTCCAAGAGATACCTCCCGCATTTTTTGTCGCTTGAAAGTTAATACCGGTTTCATTTTCTTTTATGTTCCTTTCTATAAACTTAACTTTGTTTTTATATTATCTACACACATTGCTCACATTCATAAGGTATCTTATAACCAAACAAAGCAAAGGTGCTTTTTTATATATATTTTCTTCTTCTCAGCCGGCATGCGACCGGCTTTTTTATATCTGCCTTCTTATCATATCATATTCTCTGCCAGATTCAACGAACAAATATCCTGTATATTTCTCTTATTTTATCTGCATACTAACTAATACCAGCGCTAATACCACTTTTGTATACTGGCGCTGATCTCACAAAGGAGGCAGAAAATCATGAGAGAAATCAAATATTGCCCGCCAAAAAAGAACGGAGGCAAAGACAGCGGGGCTGATCTCGAAAAACCAACTCCCGAGATCATACTTCCGCCGCCAACTAATGCCACAAATGTAATTCCTGATGAGGTGCCCCGGCAAGACGGCCCGGGCGGGGAATAGAACTAATACTTTGACGTAAACACAATATCATACTAAATTAAAAATCACCTTTTCCTTCTTGCAGTGGCAACTTGAACGCCTTGCTCCAAGGGGAAGGTGATTTTTCTATACATTTGATTTCATCTAACTAGTATGAAATCCCCGCCTTATTCTTCTTTCTTTATCTGTTTAATAATCTGATTTATATAGGTACTCAATCCAGCTACCAGTATTCCCTGTATGATTGCTGTAAATACCGCCATCACAATTTCGGATCCAGAGGACAGCGGACTGTCTGCAAGTACCCATAGGGCACATAAGATAATGCCGATTCCACCTAATATTAAAGGAATATACTTATCTTGTACTGCCTCTGCCTTCCTCAATCCAATACCGATAAAGTACAGCACGAAAGCCACGACAATGAGTTCAGGTTTTATATAATTCATAATTTGTTCCACATTCATTTCTCCTAAATTTCAGCAAGCCGTTCTTCATAATATTGTATGAGTTAAATGTATCGCACGAACATTGTCCTTTTCTATCTATATCATATTTTCACTTTTAAATAAAAAACCGGAAACACCATAACTACAGTGTTCCCGGATATTTTATCAATGAGCGTGCGGGGATTCGAACCCCGGACAACTTGATTAAAAGTCAAGTGCTCTACCAACTGAGCTACACGCCCCTATCCAATTTTATTCTCTGTATCCCAATACGAATTTATAACAGAGAAAAATGCCCAGAGCCGGAATCGAACCAGCGACACGAGGATTTTCAGTCCTCTGCT
>MHCFR00700__coassemble_399_pt1 | contig 75075 bp, 71 predicted proteins | sample MHCFR00700__metabat2_low_PE_022 | metagenome-assembled genome bin MHCFR00700 | reverse complement strand
GCGATTATATAGTGGTGTACAAAGGAACAGGGGAAAGAGAGGAAAGAATTATGAAATGCCCTAAATGTGGAAATGACAATTGTCAGGTCATTTCAGAAACAACATCAACCGGCAAAGACTTTTCAGCAGGAAAAGGGTGCTGCGGTGCTCTTTTGTTAGGTCCGCTTGGCATACTTTGTGGAGCCTGCGGAAAAGGGAAGCAAATTAACTCAACAAATTATTGGGTATGCCCCAACTGTGGAAATAAGTTTAAGGTATGAATGTAAATAAGAATGATGAACTCTGGATAAAATCTATGGTTTGGTGTAAAAAGTATTGCAGTTGTCATCAAATCCCTGAACGAAGCTTCTTTTTTAAAGGATATCAGTTTCCTTTATGCGCAAGATGCTCAGGGATAGCCATTGGTCATTTAATAGCTTTTATAGTAGCACCATTCTATACCTTTCATCGGAGCATCTCTATTTTAATGTTACCACTTGCTATCGATGGAACGGTACAGTATTTTACCAGATATGAATCCAATAATAGAAAGAGATTTATTTCTGGATTACTATATGGATTTGCATTTACATCTACTGTTTTATGCTTTATTAAATCTATACTAACAAGAAAAAAATAAAAAAACCGCCCCGGTGTGCCAACACCAGAGCGGCCGGGGCATCCACAAACGAATAATGTATTTACCCGGGCAGCCGGGGGACGTGCTCTCACCCGATTCCGAGTCCTTGCGGAAGGTGGTGATTATTATGAGTACATATGAGGAACTGAGCTTGATCGTGAGCACCGCCTTACTGATAGTATCCATTCTGAATTTTACACATAAGAAATAGCCGTCCTGCTCTCGTCAAAGTTTAGGAACGGCTATTTCGTAGCTTAGTATTAGCTTTCGCCGGGTCGGGTGACCTGCACTCACCTTCCGGCTGTCCTGTTAAGTACATTATAGCAAATGTACCCAAAAAGTCAACCGTCCGATGCGCCAACACCAGAGCAGCCGGGGCACTCAAAACAGAATAATATTTCAGAATGATTCTAATATTATAGAAAAGTTCACAAAAAATATATTGATTTTTTACTGCAATGGGCATATTATTATAGTACATCACAAATGTGGTGTATTTAAAGAATGTTCGCAATTAGCATTTGCGCAACCATCCATGAGAGTGTACCCCTAGCAGTAATCCTCCCACCATAAGGGAAGCGATGACCCTAGGGGTATTTTTCTGCAAAGGAGAATATGTTTATGATACGAACTGCAATATTAGTCGACGGGGCATTTTATAGAAAACGCGCATATAACCTTTTTGGGGATCTTCCTCCCGCAAAACGCGCAAAAGAGTTATCTTCTTATTGTCACAGGCATATTAAAGAGGAAAAGGACGGCGCTCACTTATATAGAGTATTTTATTATGATTGTCCTCCAATCTCCAAAAAAATTTATCATCCACTTTTAAAAAGGCAAATAGATCTCTCTCAAACGGATGACTACATCTGGGCAAATGATTTTTTCAAAGAATTAAAGCATCAGAGGAAATTTGCATTAAGACTTGGACGCTTAGCAGAAGAGCAAGCTCAATTCACCATAAAGCCGGATTCTTTCAAAAAAGTCCTGAATGGATCAAAAAAATTAGATGATCTAAACGAAAAAGATTTCGCTTTATCTGTTTCTCAAAAAGGCGTTGATATGCGAATCGGAATTGATATAGCATCTTTGGCTTTTAAAAAGCAGGTTGATCAAATTATCTTAATATCAGGTGATAGTGATTTTGTCCCTGCCGCAAAACAGGCTCGCCGGGAAGGCATTGACTTTATTTTAGACCCCATGAGATCTCCAATTAAAGAAGATTTGTTTGAACATATTGACGGAATGAGAACAAAAGCACCTAAAAAGGACCCAAAATAGCAAAACCGTCCAGTACTGGTAATACCGAACGGCTAATACATATCCGAAGATATGCACATATTTTGACCAAGAGTATTGTATCATCTTCGGGCGGCCGTCACAATCCAGAACATAAGTTCATGGTCTGGCTGTTATTTTTATACCTTAAAGGAGATGATATTATGGCAACCGCTAAGAAATTACCATCAGGGTCATGGCGTTGTCAAGTGTTCAGCCATTATGAACCCGTCTTTGACGATCAGGGTCATGTTGTAATTGATCCCAAAACTCAGAAACCGAAAAAGAAACGAATCTATGAATCATTTACAAGTGATGATCCAACGCGCAGAGGAAAAGCCGAGGCAGAAGCAATGGCAAATGACTTTTATCTGAATCATAGGAATAAGAGCCGGCACCCGGAACGGCTTACTGTCTTTGAGGCGATCGACAAATACATTACGGCTGCTGATGTCGCATTAAGTCCTAAAACGATTGAAGAATATTGGAAAATCCAAAAAAATAGTTTCCAAGGGATTATGTCTCTTGAACTCCGGGAGCTTACAGACGACATTCTTCAAGAAGCCGTCAACATTGAAAGTAAACGCCCAAACCGGCGTTGCACAAAGAACCCGCGTCCTATATCGCCGAAAACAGTACGAAATTCCTACGGCTTAATATCCGCAGTTATCAATCAATATGGAAACGGATATACACCAAAGGTTAAGCTTCCAGAGGTTCCAAGAAAAATTATTGACCTTCCGGATCCTGAAATCATTTTCAATATTATCAAGGGAACAGATGCGGAGCTCCCCTGCCTTCTCGCGATGTGGCTCAGTTTTTCGCTTGAGGAGATCCGCGGGCTGAAAAAATCATCCGTACAAGGCAACTATATAACAATCAATCAGGTTGTAGTCGATGTGGGCGGGAAAGCAGTTGAAAAAGATCTGGCAAAGACTGCAACAAGGATCCGCCGTCACCGAATTCCGGCGTACATAAAAACCCTGATTGATTCACTCCCTGCCGATCAAGAGCAGCTCGTCCCGGGATCCGCTGATTCGATTGGGAAACGCTTTTCGCGGCTTATGGAAAAAAATGGGATCAAAATGAACTTCCACAAGCTGCGACATGTGAACGCATCTGTTATGGCTTATCTGAAAGTCCCGGAGAAATACGCATTAGAACGCGGGGGATGGAAAAGTGATAAGGTTATGAAAAGAGTCTACACACATACTTTTTCGGACAAGAGGCTCGAAACCGATAATGTAATCGATCAGTATTTTGAAGAAGTATTAGATATCAAAAGTAAAGATGCGGCATTTGACGAGAAGAAATACAAAGCGTGGCTTATTCTCTTTGACAAGCCAGATAATAAAAAATCTATGCGGGCTTTCAAAGAATTCATGCAACACGAAATGCAACACGAAAATTGAAAACCCGCATAAACACTAGCTTTATACAATGGAGTATACGGGATTCGAACCCGTGGCCTCAACAATGCGAATGTTGCGCGCTCCCAACTGCGCTAATACCCCGTAATGGTTATGGAAACAACGGGGCTCGAACCCATGACCTCCCGCTAGTCAGGCGAGCGCTCTCCCAGCTGAGCTATGTTTCCACATCCATCGGTTATTATATCACTCTTCAACAAAGATGTATAGCCTTAATTTCTCTTTCACCGAGGCACGACCGCAACCGCCTGCATATGCTGCGCACCGTGCCGTTTCTCTACGACTTCTTTGGGATAGCGGATCACACCGTTCCCGCCATATGGATCGTTAAAATAATACCCTTCTTTATCATAACCAACGAGAAGCATACAGTGTTCATTGGAGATCCATATGAATGTTTCTCCTGTATCGAAAAGTTTCCATTCCGGTCCGGCAACAGGTTCTCGCATATTGATGCACGCCCAGTAAATAACCGGCATGCCTTTCTCGATGTAGCGGTGGAGAAGCTCCGCTGTGGGCGTCCCTGTTTCATCTACCACTATATAGCGTTTGTCAGCCTCATTAAACGCATCTTTCTGTCCGAGTCTTTGGACGCCGTCACTGCCCGAAGCTGTCCATTCATCCAGCGCTCTGCCCAAAGCCCGCGCGATCACCGGGGCATAACATCCGAAAGAACCTTCATCATACGGACTTCCGCAGAAATATTTACGCGGGTCAGGGCCGTAAAGCTCCCCGTCCCGCTGTTCAAATTCTTTCTGTTCCAGATAGTTTTCTATAAACTCGTCCACCGTAATGTCAACTCCCAAAAAACGGAGTAGCATCACCGCGGACACGCTTTCACACCCGGTCGGATATGTACCGCTTTGATCAATATACGGCACATTGATCAGGACCCGGCCTGTCCTTCCTTGTTCCACACCATGCGGCATGCCGTCACACATTTCCTTTCTCCTGCCTTTTACCGAGAACAATCTTCATAGTGATAAGCACTCCAAGGAGAACGAGTAGGTTCACGCCCAGCACTATCCACCAGATATGCACAACCCCTGCAAGAATGTATCCAAAGAAACAGATAACTGCCACAATCGCCGCATACTGCATCTGTGTGGACACATGGTTGATATGATTGCTCTGCGCCCCCGCCGAAGACATGACCGTCGTGTCCGAAATCGGGGATACATGATCACCGCACACAGCACCAGCCAGCACCGCGGACACAGAGATAATCATCATCTCCATATTGCTGTTTCCCGAGAACATTCCCGTGGCAATAGGTACCAAAATTGCAAATGTCCCCCACGACGTACCCGTGGAAAATGAAAGGAATACTGCCGCCGCAAACAACACCGCTGGAATAAAAATACTTGCAGAAGCATTGTCCCCTACAACATGGCCTACAAAATCCGCAAGTCCTAGCGCGTCTCCCATTCCCTTTAATGACCATGCGAAAATGAGGATCGTAACAGCGGGAACCATCAGTTTAAACCCTTCTACAAGACTGTCCATAAACCCTTTAGATGTCACGACCTTCCTTGGCAGATATAAAAACACCATGAAGAAAATCGTCACCATTGTGGCAAAAATCAAGCTGGTCTCAGCGTCGCACCCTGAAAACGCTGTGATGATATCCGTAGCGCCGCCGAGATATCCCGTGTAAATCATCGCCCCAATCGCTGATATGATAAGGACTGCAACAGGAAGAACCAAATCCATAACTTTTCCATTCCTATTGACCTCTTCTTCCGGCACCTGCTCGAACTCTTCCGCCCCAGTAGTAAAGAGATCGCCCTTTGCCGCGTTATCCTCGTGCTTCTTCATCAGACCGAAATCAAACGCTGTGATAGAGGTAAAAAACACCATTACAATCGTGAGAATTGCATACAGATTGTACGGTATTGTATTGAGAAAGAGCTGGAATCCGCTGATTCCCGCATCTTCTGGCACGTAAGAATTAACTGCCGCGGCCCAGCTTGAGATCGGTGCGATGATGCAGACTGGAGCTGCCGTCGCGTCTATGATATACGCCAGCTTAGCCCTTGATACCTTATAGCGGTCTGTCACAGGCCTCATAACTGACCCCACCGTCAGGCAGTTAAAATAATCATCCACAAAGATCAGGATGCCGAGCCCCGTCGTTGCAAGAAGGGCGCTGCGCTTTGATTTAATCTTCGTTCCCGCCCATCTGCCGTAAGCTCCAGAGCCTCCCGACTTCGCCATAAGCACGATAATCATTCCCAACAGCACGTCGAAAATCAGGATATTCAAATTCATGCTGTTCTTCATGATATCAAAGAAATTCACGAAAGCATTCCACGGGTGAAATCCGCTGTATAGCAGAGCGCCCACCGCCACGCCGATAAAAAGGGAGCTATAAACCTCCTTCGTAATCAGCGCAAGAATGATCGCCAAAAGAGGTGGGACAAGAGCCCACCACGTTCCGATAAACATTGAACTGTCCATATGTACTCTCCATTCCTTTTTACTGTATCTGGTGTCAGAAAACCTAAAAAGCGCCTCCCGCTTTACTTTCCGACTTCTGATATTTCTTCTATTGTATAGAACCTTGAAACAATTGACAAGCGTAATTCGTAAAAGAACCTCTGATTTGTGTAAATAAAGGCAAACTCCTGCCCCACAGATCAAGAAAAGAGCTCCATCCGCGGTACTCCTGCCAATGGAACTCTTTCCCATCATTTTTTATAATTTTTTATATAAGAAAGGCCCACCTCTGCCGGGTTACAGCAGCCCTGCTATCTGCGGCAGCCAGAGGCTGACAGCAGGAACGTATGTAACAAGCAGAAGCCCGATCAGTATCGCAATGTAATACTTAAGCATGTATGGCATTACCTTTGCAAGGCTGGTCCTGCCCACTTTGATGGCAACAAACAGCGTATTTCCTACCGGCGGCGTAATATTACCGATACACAGATTATAGACAAGGATAAGCCCAAACTGTACCGGATTCATGCCAAAAGTCTGTACAACCGGAAGAAACAGCGGTGTGAAGATAAGAATCGCCGGTGTTACGTCCATAAATGTTCCCGCGATCAGCAGGATCACATTCATAATCAAAAGGATGATGACCGGATTCTGAGTCAGCCCGAGAAGAGCTGCAGAGATTGCCTGTGGGATCTGTGTAAAAGACATCACCCATCCGAGGATGTTAGAAACACCGATCAGGAACACAACCATACCGCTCATCTTTGCGCTCTCCACTACGATATCCCAGAACGATTTCCATGTGATATTGCGGTAGCAGATCCCGAGGATCAGCGCGTATACAACCGCAATGGCAGAGCCCTCCGTAGCTGTGAACACACCTGCGATGATTCCGCCGATCACAACAACGATCAGTGATAACGACGGGATTGCCCTAAGAGTGCAAACGCTCAAATTCTTCCAGTCAAATTTCCCGGGAAGCCCCTTGTAACCTTTTTTCTTCGCGATCAGCGCCGCAACTACCATACAACAGATTGTCCAGATGATCCCCGGCACATATCCTGCCATGAACAGCGCTGCGACCGAAGTTCCTCCTGCTGCCAGCGAATATGTGATCAAGGCGTTAGACGGCGGGATTAGCAGTCCCGACGGAGCGGACGCACCGTTGGTCGCCGCACAGAGCGCTTTGTCATACCCCTGCTCTTCTTCTCCTTTTTCAACCATGCTTCCTACTGCTGCCGCAGCCGCGGACGCGGAACCGGAGATTGCTCCAAAGAGAGCATTTGCTCCTACGTTCGTCACCAGCAAGGCTCCCGGAAGCTTCCCGAGTATCGCCATAACAAAATCTACAAGACGCTTCGCGATTCCGCCTTGGTTCATCAGATTCCCCGCAAGAATGAAAAAGGGGATTGCCGTTAAACTGAATTTGCTCATTCCCACAAAAATGCGTTGCGAGCCTGTCACGACCGATACATCGAGCGCAACTGTCTGAAGTATACACACAAGCGAGGATATGCCGATGGCATAAGAAATCGGCACTCCTATGATCAACAACACTGCAAGAATCACTATAATGATTAACAAGGACTGGATTGCCATAACTTATACCTCCTCCTTTTTCAGCTCTGCATTTCCCTTACTGATATCAACAATATTTAGCACCGTATAGACCATGTTAAGCACACCGCACAACGGAAGCACTACATAGAACACACCTACTGCAACACCGAGGGATGATGTCATCTGTCCCATGGCGAGTTTGGTGATAGATATTCCGCCGTATACGAGAATGATAGCTGAAAATGCAAAAGCGATAAGTTCTCCGATGATTCCGAAAAATTTCTGCATTTTCCCACTCATCCGTTCCACGATAACAGGGATATTCATGTGACCGCGCTCCCCCGTGATCAATGACGCCCCCAGGAGGCTTGCCCACGCGAACAGATAAGATACCAGTTCTTCCGACCATGAGGATGGATTCTTCAGGACATATCTTGTAAATACCTGCCAGCAGGTCAGGACAACCATCGCAAGAAGGCTGACTCCTGCCAGTACATTTAAAATTTTATTTAAAACCTTTCTCAGCTCTTTCATTTCCTGATCCTCCCTTCCTATTCCTCAGACGGATATTCCTCGTTGTACGCTTGGATAGCTTCGTAAATCGGCTCAAGATCTGGGTATTTCTCCAGCATGCTGTCGTGCATCGGCAGGCATATTTCCCTGAAAGGCTCCGTGTCCGGATAAAGAAAGGTTACACCCTGCTCGTTTTCCGCGCGTTCTTTCGCCTCTGCCACAGCGTCTACCCACTCTTCTCTCTGCACCTGATTTACAAGCTCGAATCCTTCCTCGAACACTGCCCTCTCTTCACTGTCAAGTCCGTCGACAAATGTATTGCTTCCAATGAGAATGTCCGGGATCATCTGGTGCATATCGTAGGAATAGTATTTGCAGACGTCGCCGTGCCCATTGTCCGTAAGAGCCAGCTCATTGTTCTCGGCTCCGTCGATGATCTTTGACTGCAGTGATGTATATACGTCGCCGAATCCCATGGGTGTCGCGGAGCCGCCCAGACGGTCCATCATTTCCACATTGGTCGGGGACTGCTGCACACGAATTTTCATGCCTTTCAGGTCATCCGGCGTCTCGATAGCAGTGTCCACCGTATAGAAATTTCGGGTTCCTGCATCCAGCCATGTCACTGCCTCGAACCCTGCCTGTTTGGTCGACTCGAAAATCGGACCTGTGATATTCTCATCATCCATTGCCGCGTGGTAAGCTTCGCTGGATGCAAACAAATACGGGAGGTTAAATAAGGTATAGTTATCACTGAATGTCTCCAGCAGAGAATTTGATGCCACGCAGAAATCGATCGCTCCTGTCTGTGTCAGTTGCACCATCTCATTCTGAGATCCCAACAGTTCGCTTGGGAATACTTCCACGTCATATTTATCCCCCAGTTCTTCTTCTATGAATTCTTCAAACGCCAGAAGAGCGATATGGGTAGGATGGTTCGTTGACTGGTTATGTCCGATACGGATGATTTTTTTCGCATTTTCCGATGATGAAGCGCCGCATCCGGCCGTCATCCCCACTGTCATTGTGAGTAACAATGCCAGCGCAACCGCTCTATATCTTTTTTTCATATCAGTTATCCTCTCTCCTTCTTAGAAATATCAATATACAGGAACGAAGTTTATACCCCCGAATACGCAGCATATCCGCCATCGATCGGAATACATACCCCCGTGATGAATCCGGCGGCGTCATTATTAACAAGGAACAGCACTGCTCCTACCAGCTCCTCGAGCTCTCCGAATCTTCCCATCGGAGTGCCTGCGAGTATCTTCGCCGTGCGGGCTGTCGGCGTCCCGTCCTCATTGAAGAGAAGCCCACGGTTCTGGTTGCCCACAAAGAATCCCGGCGCGATCGCGTTCACGCGGATACCAGACTTTGCGAAATAGGTCGCCAGCCACTGTGTAAAGTTTACTATAGCCGCCTTTGCACCCGAGTATGCCGGAATCTTCGTCAACGGGGTGTATGCGTTCATGGACGCTATGTTCAGGATATTCCCGTCTCTGTCAATCATATCCGCGGCAAATACCTGTGTCGGGAGCAGAGTCCCCAGCCAGTTCAGAGCGAACACGAACTCCACGCCGCTCTTGTCAAGGTCGAAAAATGTCTTGCAGTTCTCGATATCTTTCGCCTCAAAGTGAAACTCATTGTCCGTAGTCGCCCGCGGATTGTTCCCGCCCGCTCCGTTTATCAACACGTCGCAAGGTCCCAAGTCCTTTAATATCTGCTCGTGGACCTCATCCAGATTTTCCCGCTCCAGCACATTTGCTTTATATGCTTTCGCCGTACCTCCGTCTGCCGTAATCTTTGCGGCAACCTTTTTTGCAGCCTCCTCGTTCAGATCGAGCACCGCCACCTTGCCGCCCGCCGCTGCCATCTTCTCCGCAAGCATCCCGCAGATCGCGCCGCCTGCTCCCGTAATCACGCACACTTTACCTGTCAGATCTGTATTCAGTACATTTTTCTCCATAATAACACTCTCCTTCTACTTTCCTGCTACTTTCTCACACACTTCAAACAAACCGTTTATGTATGCTGCGCCGAGCGCTCTGTCATACAATCCGTATCCCGGTTTCCCATCCTCGCCCCAGATCATTCTTCCGTGATCCGGGCGTACATACCCGTCAAATCCCGTCTCAACAAGAGCTTTCGTGATCTCGTACATATCAAGCGAACCGCATGAGGACAGATGCGCCCTCTCTTCAAAAGAACCGTCGTCCATAATCTTCACATTGCGCATGTGCATGAATCCGATCCGTCCCATGGAGGAATATTTGCGCACAAGTCCGGGTATATCATTGAACTTTGCGCAGCCGAGCGATCCGGTGCAAAAGCAGAGGGTGTTAGACGGGGAATCCACAATGGACAGATACCGGTCCAGATTCGCCTCGCGCGTGATGACACGTGGAAGCCCGAAAATTGGATACGGCGGATCATCCGGATGAAGCGCCATAACGACTCCACACTCCTCAGCCACAGGAATCACTTTCTTTAAGAAGATCTCGATATTCTCCCACAATCCTTCCTCACCCAGTTCCCCATATGCCCGGATCAGTCCGCGCACCTCGTCCTGCGTATAGCTTGCGTCCCATCCGGGAAGGTTGATATCATCCTTAAGCGGATCGAGGTCTTTCATCTGATCCCAGTACATAACAAGACTTGTGGAACCATCAGCCGCTTTCTTGTCAAGCTGTGTTCTCGTCCAGTCAAATACAGGCATGAAATTGTAAGTCACACATTTGACGCCGTATTTTGCACAACGGCGGATATTCTCGCAGTAAACGCCGATATGCTCGTCGCGCTTCTCCGTCCCCAACTTAATATCCTCGGATACCGGTATCGACTCCACCACGTCAAAGACCAACCCGTGCGCCTCGCAGTCAGCTTTGATCTTGGCAAGGCTTTCCTCCGGCCACACTTCACCGGGCTTTACATCATATACGGCAGAAACGACCGAGTGCATCCCCGGGATCTGTGAGATATACTCCAAAGAGATCGGGTCAGATTTGCCATACCATCGAAAAGACATTTTCATTATAATTTTCTCCTAATCTTAATCTTATTTTTCTGGTTTTATATAGTTCCACACGTTATTAAAGCAGATATCTTCTATGATCCTGCCAATTCCATCATAGTCCGCAGGAGCCATTCCTCTGTCGATCCATCCACCCACAATCTCGCACAGGATACGGCGGAAATACTCGTGTCTTGGATAAGACAGGAACGAGCGGCTGTCTGTCAACATCCCGACGAAACGGCTGAGCACCCCAATATTGGCAAGGGATTTGATCTGCGCGGTCATGCCGTCATAATGGTCGTTGAACCACCATGCGGAGCCGAACTGAATCTTGCCTGCCGTACTCTCGTCTTGGAAGCATCCCGCCGCGGCAGCGATCTTATCGTTGTCAGCCGCATTCAACGTATAGAGGATGGTCTTCGGGAGCCGGTCTTTTACAGCCATGCGGTCGAGCAAAGCCGCAAGTGAAGCCGCAGAGATCACATCGCCGATACTATCGCATCCCACATCTGCTCCGAGCTCACGGTAGCGGAGTGTATTCAAGTTGCGGATCGCGCCGATGTGGATCTGCATGGTAAGCCCTTTCTCCGCATACTGCTCTCCGAGCCAATCCATCATAGCGGACTGATATGCCGCCGCTTCATATTTCGTCGGGATATCCCCCGCAAGTCCTTTGCGCATTGCTTCCTCCGCAGCTTTCTCATCCCAAATCGTGAAATCAGGCGATCCAAAGGAATGATCGGACAGACGGCATCCCTGTTTTTCAAAATAATCCAGCCTCTGTGCCAACGCGGTCTTCACATCGTTGATCGTGCCGATCTTCACGCCCGCCGCCTCCCCGAGTTTCTCCATGTATGCTGGGAATCCATGATCTGTAATATTTAGCGCCTTCTCCGGACGGAAAGTCGGAAGCACTTTTGTGTTAAATCCTTCCTCTGCCAGCATCCTGTGATATTTCAGATCATCCGCTGGATCATCCGTTGTGCATAGCGCCCGCACATTGCTCTCCGCAATCAGCGCACGCGCTGCGCCGTCCGGACTCTGAAGCTTCCTATTCGCGCAGTCCCAGATAACGTCCGCCGTCGCTTGGCTTAACAGGTCGTCAATGCCGAAAAACCGTTTTAGTTCCAGATGGGACCAGTGATAGATCGGATTTCCGATAAGCCCCGGCATCACTTCTGCAAACCGGGTGAATTTCTCGCGGTAATCCGCGTCTCCCGTGACATACTTCTCTGGAACAGCATTGGCACGCATCACGCGCCATTTGTAGTGATCTCCTGCAAGCCATGCCTCTCCGATATCCGAGAACTTCTTATTCTCATAGATCTCCGCCGGATTCAGATGACAGTGGTAATCAAAGATCGGCATCTTTTCTGCGTGCTCATGATACAGCCTGCGAGCCGCCTCAGTGGTAAGAAGAAAGTCTTCGTTGATAAAACTTTTCATTTACTGTTACCTCTCCTTCTGTTTATTTTGCCGGAAAACATCCGTTTTCCCTACAAGTCTTATGTTCATTCTAACATCTTTCCCATGCACTTCGCATAGTATATTCTGCTTGAAACATGGCAATAAATGCTATATCATATTATATATACTGAAATGGGGGTGCCTATTTTATTGAAATTGCACAAAGATGAGTTTTCTCTGCGCCAGACCATGATCAGGTCTGATTTTGAGTGTTATCATTATCTCGATCTGACTCCCCCTGACGTAGAGTTTCACGAACATGAATTTTATGAAGTCTTTTTCTTTCTGTCCGGAAATGTATCCTACAATATCGAAGGACGTACATACCTTCTCCGGCCCGGAGATATCCTTCTGACTGACAATCAAGATATCCATCGTCCCGAGATACAGCCCGGAAAGCCCTATGAAAGATATGTTGTCTGGATCACTGCGGAATTTCTTCAGGGACTTGAGAAATACGGCGCACGCCTGACAGACTGCTTCAAGGATGCAAGCAAAAAAAAATACAAACTAATCCGTCCGGATGAAAAAGCTGTCGTGCATCTGAAAAAGATCCTCGATAAAATCGTCGAATGCCGTAAGAGCAATGAATTCGGAAGTGCTGCTTTGGAAAGTATCTATCTGTGTGAATTCATGATATTTCTGAACCGGGCATATTTTGCCACGCCAGATATAATCAGGGAAGACATCACGGAAAATGAAAAGATCAACAAAGTCGTCACCTATATCAACGACAATCTTTCCGGGGACCTGACACTCGACAGACTAGCGGAAATATGCTATATCAGTAAATCCTATCTGTCGCATCAGTTCAAGTCTTATACGGGTTTGACGCTCTTTCAATTCATCATTAAAAAACGACTGACCGTGGCGCGAAATATGATCCGCGCAGGGATTCCTGTCACGGAGGCGTGCCTGCGCTGCGGATTTAACGACTATTCTAATTTTCATAAAGCCTTCCGAAAAGAGTTCGGCGCAAGCCCGAAAGAATTTCGGGAAAAGAGACTCACCTAAAAACCCGGGAGAAACTGTCACAGAACAATTTCCCCCGGGCATTTTTTATCCCTGATTCATTATTCATCAAACATCTTTGCCACCGCCGGCACAACCTCTTTGATAACCGTACCAGACGTATTGATGCAAAGATCATAATTCAGCCTGTCTCCCCACTTATGCCCAGTATAGAACTGATAGTACTTTGCACGTTTCTTGTCAATACCGAGAATACATTGCTTAAGTTCCTTATCTGTCATCTTCTCTTCCTCGGGAGCCTTCTCTCTACAACGTTTGATCTTGCTCTGCATATCTGCGTAGACGAAAATGCGCAGCGGTTTATATTCTCTTAAAATATAATCTCCACAGCGCCCGACAATCACACAGTCTGACTTCTGCGCCATCTCTGTGATGATACGCGCCTGTTCCCGATAAACTGACCTCTCCTGATCAAAAACCGGCGTGGGCGCCGGATAAAAGCTCCGCCCGATATTGATCGGAAATGAAACCGACGGCTGATGTTCTACAATGGCCTGAACATATTGTTCCGACAATGCTGTCCTTCTGGAAATTTCACTGATAATCTCCTGATCATAATAGGCGAACTTAAGATGCTCAGACAGCCGTCTGCCAAGCTCGCGCCCTCCACTTCCAAACTCACGCCCGATTGTAATAACCCTATTCATAAGATCTCCTCCTCTCTGCTGACAATTGTCTTGTATACCGCATGATCATGCACACAACATAGACTGCTACAAACAATTCTGTAAGCGGCATCGCAAACCAAATTGAGTCTGCCCCGGCAAGTACAGGAAGCAAGAAAATAAGGATGCCGCTGATGACCAGCCCTCGCGAAACAGACACAGTAAACGCTGCCTTCGGCTTCATTACCGCCTGAAAGTAATAAGTAGAAAAGACATTCAACGGCAGCAGGAGGAACGAAAGTCCGTAACACCGGATGATTGACGAAGCGATCTGCCAAACCTCTTTAGTGGGCGTCATAAAAATGCGAATCAGAGCATTCGGAATCACCATACAAAGTGCTGTCCAGAGCAATCCGAAAAAGGCTGCGGTTCCCAATGCATATTTCAGCGTCTGCCGGATCCGCCCTCCGTTTCCAGCGCCATAATTTGTGGAAAAGATAGGCTGCGACGCCTGTCCGATACTGTACGCGCAGCACTGTACCAGTGTACTGATATTGACGATCACCCCGTATACCGACAACGCGTTTGTGCCGAGATACCGCATGATCTGCCGGTTAAAGAGAATCGTCAGGATCCCCATTGCGATGTCGATAAAAAACGTAGAAAATCCTGTCACACAGATTTCCTGTAATTTGCGAGGCAATTTTTCAGGACGGATCAGCTTAAGGGAATTCTTCTTTGTAAAAAAGTGCGAAAGCATTATGATAATGGAAATTACCGAGCCGATAGCAGTTGCAAGCCCTGCTCCCATGGCTCCCATATCGCAGGTGAAAACAAAGAAATAATCCCCAAACACATTGAAAATCCCGCCCGCCAGAACTCCAGCCGTCGCCAATTCCGGATTTTTGTCATTTCTCAAATAAGCCGCCAGCATCTGTGTAAAGAGAAAGCAGGGAACGACAAATTTAATGGACAGCACATATTCCCTTGCCAGCGTCAGCGTCTGCTCCTCCGCGCCGAATAGCATCAGTAGTTCCTTATCAAAAAATATAATGATGATCCAGGCGATCACCGCCAGAATCACAGAGCCGGTCACGGACGCCGTAAAATACTCGTTGGATTGTCGTGCATCTCCCTCTTCCTTTCCTCGGATCGTACTAAAAAGAACAGAACCTCCGATTCCCATAAGCAGCCCCAAGCTATAAATAATATTCCATACAGGAGCTACAACCGCCAGCGCTGCCGTTCCTTCCGGCCCGTGATATTGTCCCACCATAGCCATATCAACGATGGAATAGATGGAAGTAATTAACGCGCTACCAAAAGCAGCCGCAAGGTACTTAAAATAGATTGTTTTTATTTTGCCATTTAAAAAGTCCATTTGATCTTCTCTCCTTTCAAAATAAAAAGAATCCCGCCGCAAGGCTTTTTGTTCTGTCGGGAAACCCCAAGCACTTTCCCTATAGAAACAAAAAAGCCGGATAAAGATCAGACATTTCAGTCTGTGCCTTATCCAGCTCATCATTTCTTCCAAATGATTTGCCCTCCGAGCAAGCTCCTCCATAATAACAGATTTCCCCCCTGAGTGTCAAACTTAAATTTCTTATCTTTTCTTCTTGCCGGCGTATCTGCTATAATGTTTTTAAAATGTTAAAAAGGAAGGGTAGATCATGTCTGTCGAAATCGTAAGAAACTACTTTAAAGAAAATAAGATCAGCAAGGAAATCTTGGAATTCCCTGTCTCTAGCGCAACAGTAGAACTAGCCGCTCAGGCGGTCGGCGTGGAGCCGGCAAGGATTGCCAAAACTCTGTCCTTCTATACAAAGGACAAAGAATCCGCGATCCTCATTGTCACAGCCGGAGACACAAAGATCGACAACAGCAAGTTCAAGCATTACTTTGAGATGAAAGCAAAAATGCTCGCTGCTGAAGATGTGGAGCGGATGACCGGACATGCCGTTGGCGGGGTATGCCCCTTCGGAAACCCGGCCTCTGTCTCCGTATATCTCGATATCTCAATGAAGCGGTTTGAAAGCGTATTCCCTGCTGCGGGGAGCGCGAACTCCGCAGTGGAAATGACATGTGCGGATCTGGAAAAATATTCCCTCGCCAAAGACTGGATAGACGTGTGTAAGCCGATATAACTAAAGGCAGAGAGATGCACGAAGGCTGTTACAGCCCCGTACATCTCTCTGCTTTTTCTCTATACGCTCAGCTTCTTATCCGCAACCCAGCCGGATACTCCAAATAACACAACACCTATAAAAATGTAATATACGACATCCCATGGATTCCAACCGGCGAACACTCTCGCATCTTCGAACGCTGGAATATAGTATAAAATGTTCATTACTTTGTCCACAGAGAAATTAATGGCGAAAAAGATAATGACAGCCAAAAGTCCCGCAAACCTTGATTTAACCAGAACTGTGCGCGCAAGAATCACCGACAGGAAACCGATGCAGATGATGTCCGCCCATGCGACAAACACAGAAGTGCAGAGCATAAATAAGTCTCCCCACGATATGTTGACCGACAATACCTTTTGGGCAAATACATCCGCCATCTCAAACACTGTGCGTATCCCGCCGTACTCTACCACCGCGACACCCAGACAGATACATCCCGCCACGATAAATGATACGAACACTACAAACATCTGGAGGATTGCAGCAATAAATTTGGCGCCCAATATTTCCCATATCGATTTTGGAACCATCCACAACATATAGCTCTGTTTCGTCCTCAAGTCACGGTTCAGCACAAGAATACTCTCTATCCCGGTATACAAAAGAACAAGAAATGCCATAGAAAACATCAGTACAACGACGATTCCCGCTGCACTGGCATTTCCCTTGTCAAAGATCAAGCCCCACACAAAAGCAAGAATCCCGACTGCCAGCGCCGCCATAATAACCAGTCTTGAAGTCCTCTGCTTCTTCCATTCATATTTTATCAGTTTTCCCATCTTCTCTTCCTCCTAATAAGATTATTTACATCAAGTCCATGTAGATCTCTGCCAGAGACCGGCCGCGCCTCATACGTTCAGATTCAATGTCAATTTTATCTACAAGCTGTCCATCCCTGATAAAGACAGCATAGTCGATAAAACTCTCTATCTCCTCCAATAGATGAGTAGATATTACGAACGTCTTTTTCTCATCCGCTTCCTCGAGAATCATCCTTACAATCTCCTCCCGCGCCTTATAGTCTATGCCGTTGAGAGGCTCGTCAAGAAGACAGAGGCTTGCGCGGCGTGATAAAACTGCCGCCAGCTTCAGCTTTGCATTCATCCCGCTGGAGAGATTTTTCACTTTCTGCCCGGGTATAAGATTCATCTTCCCAATCAGCTCATCAAACCGTCTCCTGTCAAAATCAGGGAAAAAATCAGCATAATAATCTCCCACATCGCCCACCTTCATAAAATCATAGAAAAAGGGTTCTGTCGCCATGTATGCGATCTCTCCTTTATCCCGATAGCAGAGTGGATGCCCTTTGTAAATAATCTCCCCGTGGCTTGGTTTTGTAAGTCCCGCCACCATTTTCATCCATGTCGTCTTTCCGCTTCCATTTTCTCCCAGAAAACCATATATCTTCCCTTCTGAAAGATTCAGCGTAAGTTCTGCCACCGCCGCTGTATCGCCATACCATTTTGTCAATTCCTTGCACTCCAAAATCATTTTTCGTCCTCCTCTTCATAATCCTCTATCTGGGATAAAATATCAGTCTTTGCAAAACCCAAGTCCCCCATCTCACGCATAAAATTCTCAAGCAGCTTTTCCGCCATTTCTTTTTTCACGTTCTCAAACATATTCTCCTCCTCCGAGACAAACGTGCCGATACCCCGCTTTGTAAAACAGTATCCTTCTAATTCCATCTCCCGGTATATCCTTGCCGCCGTATTCTGGTTCACCTTGTACATAACCGCGAGTTCACGGCTAGCCGGCATTTTCTCCCCGGGTTTCAGCTCTCCTTTTACCATCTTTTTCTTCAAGTCATTGATCACTTGGAGGTATATCGGAGCCGCAGCATTGTATTCCATACCCATCCTCCTTTTCCGCAGCGTTCTCTTAATTTGCACTAGTGTTATAGTTAGATAGTACACTAGTTTTTTAAGTATGTCAATTCTTTTTTAAAAATATTTTCCAGAAATTCTGTCTTTTCTTTATTTAGCTTCTTCCTAATTCTGCTTTTCAAATTCCCATTTCAAGTTGTCCGGAAAAAACGATTATGATAAAATGTAGTTATCTAAAAAAAGCGGAAAGGAGATCTGGCATGATTCAAAATGTACCGGCGTCAAGCCCCTTGATTGATGAAAAATTAAAGAACGATTTATCTGGTATTTTCGGGCGTCTTGAAGACGCAGTCACCATCAAAGCCGTCATTGACATGTCTGCCGAAAAAGGGAAGGAGCTTGCAGAGTTTCTCGCTGCGGCCGCCTCCCTGAGTGAAAAGATTACGCTTGAAATGTACTCCCCGGAAGAGCCGGACCGTCCGCAGGAGCTGTCTGAGAAATGGCTTCCCGTATGCGGGCTTTACAAGGACGGACAATACTCCGGTATCGCTTTCCATGGCGTCCCCGGGGGACAGGAGATCAATTCCTTTGTGCTCGCCATCTATAATTTATCCGGTCCCGGGCAGAAACTAGACATGTGGACCAAGAGACGCATCCGGAAAATCACATCCAAGACAAATATCAAGATCTGCGTCTCGCTGTCATGCCACCACTGCCCCAAGGTTGTCGCTGCCGCCCAGCAGATCGCTGCTCTTTGCAGCAGCGTCGAAGCTGAAATGATCGACGCTGGGCTCTATCCCGATCTGGTGGAAAAATACGAGCTCGAGAGAGTTCCCGTGATCATCATCAACGACAAGGAAAAATATGTCGGTGCAAAAACAATAGACCAGATTATAGAACTTGTTAAATAAATGTCAATACATTTGTCGATTTTTGCTTAATTATTTAAATATTTTGCATTTCTCCCTAATATTTCTTGTGTAATTTGCGCAATTTGCTGCTATTTCTTGGATCATATTGATTCTATTTGTGCAATATGTTATATTTAATATAAATAAAGACGGAAATGCTTTGAGAGGAGAGCGGATTGATACAGCAGAAATGTTGTTTTTAATCATGCTCTCCTTTTTAGTTTCAGACAGTCTTCAGGACTTTCCTGAAACAGTCCGTCATACAATAGAACAAGCCGGAGATACATTATGGAACAAAAATTTTACGACATGATAGAGAGCAACCCCGTAATTGCAGCCGTCAAGGATACCAGCGGAGTTGAAAAATGCTGCCAGCTTGAGGACATTAAAGTTGTTTTCATACTTTTCGGCGATATCTGCTCGATCGCCGATATCGTTAAAAAAATCAAAGATGCGGGGAAGATAGCGATCGTACATATCGACCTTGTAGCCGGTTTAAGCTCCAAGGAAATCTCCGTTTCCTTCATAAAAACACATACGCAGGCAGACGGTATCATCACCACAAAGCCTGGACTGATCAAGAAAGCGCGGGAATTGTCCCTTCTTACCGTACTTCGGTATTTTCTGATCGATTCGATGGCGTTGGAAAACATTTACCAGCAGCACAGCATCCATCCAGATTTTATCGAGGTGCTCCCCGGACTGATGCCGCAGATCATCAACAAGATCACCCGCACCATCAAGACCCCCGTTGTTGCCGGAGGTCTTATAGCAGACAAAGAGTCAGTAGTTGCTGCGCTGAAAGCGGGCGCGATCTCCGTGTCTACCACAAATCAAGACGTATGGCTAATGTAGCCTTCACAGTAATATGTTCTTGCGATGATGTGGGATTTTGAAATACATCAGATTTTACAACATATTTTTATCATGTTCTCAAACCGCGCCTGACCGATAGGGCGGTTTAGATAAGACACTCGGTGCAGCCGCACCAAATATTTTATTTAATCAAGGAGGACTGATTATGGCAAAGTATGTAATGGCGCTGGATGCAGGCACGACCAGCAACAGGTGTATCCTTTTTAATGAAAAGGGCGAAATGTGCAGTGTAGCACAGAGAGAATTTACACAATATTTCCCGCAGCCCGGATGGGTTGAGCACGATGCAGACGAGATCTGGGCAAGCCAGCTTGGTGTAGCAGTAGAGGCTATGAACATGATCGGCGCCACTGCTCAAGATATCGCCGCGATCGGTATCACAAACCAGAGGGAGACAGCGATCGTATGGGATAAGAACACAGGCGAGCCGGTCTATCACGCGATTGTATGGCAATGCCGCAGAACTTCGGAATACTGCGATTCCCTGAAGGAAAAGGGCCTGACGGAAAAGTTCCGTGAAAAAACTGGGCTTGTGATCGACGCTTACTTCTCCGGCACAAAAGTAAAATGGATTCTCGACAATGTTCCCGGGGCAAGAGAGAGAGCCGAAAGAGGCGAACTTCTTTTCGGAACCGTAGAGACATGGCTGATTTGGAAGCTCACAAAAGGAGCGGTTCATGTGACAGATTACTCCAACGCTTCCCGTACCATGCTCTTTAACATCAATACGCTGGAGTGGGACGACGAGATCCTTACAGAACTCGATATCCCCAAATGTATGCTCCCAGAGGCAAAACCGTCAAGCTATGTCTACGGAACTGCCGATCCTTCCTTCCTCGGCGGATCGATCCCGATTTCAGGAGCAGCTGGCGACCAACAGTCCGCTCTGTTTGGTCAGACATGCTTCACTCCGGGCGAGGCAAAGAATACATATGGCACGGGCTGCTTCCTTCTGATGAACACAGGAGAAAAACCGGTATTCTCCAAGAACGGTCTTGTAACCACAATCGCATGGGGACTGGACGGAAAAGTGGAATATGCTCTTGAGGGCTCAATCTTCGTAGCAGGGGCTGCCGTACAGTGGTTGCGCGATGAGATGAGACTGATTGATTCTGCTCCAGATTCCGAATACATGGCATCCAAGGTAAAAGATACAAACGGATGTTACGTTGTACCTGCATTCACAGGTCTGGGCGCACCGCACTGGGATCAGTATGCGAGGGGAACCATCGTGGGCATCACCCGCGGCGTAAACAAATATCACATCATTCGTGCCACTTTGGAATCGCTGGCATATCAGGTCAATGACGTGCTTGCCGCAATGAAAGCGGATTCCGGCATCGAGCTTGCCGCCCTCAAAGTGGATGGCGGGGCAAGCGCCAACAACTTCCTAATGCAGACGCAGGCAGACATCATCAACGCTCCGGTAAACCGTCCAGTCTGCGTGGAGACGACCGCAATGGGCGCCGCTTATCTTGCCGGTCTGGCTGTCGGATATTGGTCGGGCAAAGAAGATGTTATCAAAAATTGGGCTATCGACAGGACATTCCAACCATCCATCGATGCAGACAGCAGGGCAGCTAAAATCAAGGGCTGGAACAAGGCTGTTAAATATGCTTATGGATGGGCGAAAGAAGAGTAAAAAGGGAGGGATATTTTATGTTGCCATACATAGCTGAATTTCTCGGAACAATGATGTTGATTTTATTGGGCGACGGAGTTGTCGCTAACGTGACACTTAATAAATCCGGCATGAAGGGAGCCGGCTCAATCCAAATCACATTTGCATGGGGTCTTGCTGTTATGGTTCCCGCTTTCATCTTCGGAGCAGCCTCAGGCGCAAGCTTTAATCCGGCGCTCACGCTTGCCCTTGCCATCGACGGAAGCTTTGACTGGGCCCTTGTTCCCGGATATATCATCGCGCAGTTCGCAGGCGCATTCTGCGGCGCAATTCTCGTCTACATCCTGTTCAAAGGACAGTTTGATGCAACAGATGATCCCGGAACAAAGCTGGGCGTATTTAGTACAGCGCCATCCGTCCCCAACACTGGGCTTAACATTTTGAGCGAGGCAATAGGCACATTCGTACTTGTATTTGCAATCAAGGGCATTGCTCAGGTAGATGGCATCGCCGGCGGACTTGATAAATTCCTCGTGTTCGGAATCATCGTTTCCATCGGTATGTCGCTCGGCGGTCTTACCGGATATGCAATCAATCCGGCGCGTGACTTAGGTCCCCGTCTAGCCCACGCCATACTTCCGATCAAAGGAAAAGGCAGCTCCAACTGGGGTTACGGCATCGTTACTCTTGTAGGACCGGTTATCGGCGCCATCGCCGCTGTACTTCTCTACGGAGCGATTCCATGGTAAGGCGGACAATATAAAATGAATATCCAAGTTGCATGAGCGAAGAGAGTCTGGCAATATCTGCGCACCGAAAGGTACGCTATTTGTCAGGCTCTTTTCCAAAGCAGGAAAGGAAGATAAGAAATGTATGATGTGATAATAATTGGCGCCGGGGTGTCTGGCTCGGCATCTGCAAGGGAATTATCCCGCTATAAGCTAAATGTCTGTGTACTTGAGCGTGAGGAGGATGTCTGTTGCGGAACTTCCAAGGCGAACAGCGGGATCGTCCATGCAGGTTTTGATGCTGCCAACGGTTCTCTCATGGCAAAGCTGAACGTCCGCGGCAATCAAATGATGGAGCAGCTTTCCAAAGATCTGGATTTTGCGTTTAAGAAAAACGGTTCTCTTGTTGTATGTCTAAGTGAAGACGACATGCCAAAGCTTCAGGAACTGTATGACCGTGGCGTCGCCAACGGCGTTAAGAAACTAAGCATTTTAAACCGCAGCCAGCTCAAAGAGCTTGAGCCAAATATCAGCGATGAGGCATATGCCGCCCTGTATGCTCCCACCGCAGGAATCGTCTGCCCCTTCAACCTGAATATCGCGCTGGCGGAAAACGCCTGTATAAACGGCGTGGAATTTAAGTTTAACACAGAGGTCCAAGACCTAAAAAAAGCAGGGGATATCTGGGAGGTTCACACTTCGCAGGGCGTGTTCCGGACAAAATGTGTCGTCAACGCAGCCGGCGTCTATGCTGATAAGTTTCACAATATGGTAAGTGAGGATAAAATCCATATTACTCCGCGAAGAGGCGACTACTGTCTGCTGGATAAAACTGCTGGAGATCATGTGAGCCATACGATATTCTCTCTTCCGGGAAAATTCGGCAAAGGCATCCTCGTCAGCCCGACTGTACACGGCAATCTTCTGATCGGTCCCACTGCTCTGGATATCGAAGATAAGGAAGGGACAAACACAACACAGGAAGGTCTGGATGAGGTAATCGGGAAAGCAGGAATGAACGTAAAGGACATCCCCATGCGCAAGGTCATCACTTCCTTTGCGGGACTTCGCGCCCACGAGGACGCCCATGAATTCATCATCAGGGAACTCCCCGGCGCGGAAGGGTTCATCGACTGTGCCGGGATTGAATCCCCGGGGCTTACAAGCTGTCCCGCCATTGGGGAAATGGTCTCAGGGATTATCCGCGATAAACTGAATCCAGAAGAAAATCCAGATTTTATCGCCACGCGCAAAGGAGTACTCGCTCCCGAAACACTCTCAAAGGAAGAACGGATCGCGCTGATCAAAGAGAATCCCGCTTACGGCAACATCATTTGCCGATGCGAGATGATCACGGAGGGTGAAATACTAGACGCAATACACCGTCCGCTGGGCGCTAAGTCTCTGGACGGCGTCAAACGCAGGACGCGGGCAGGCATGGGACGCTGTCAGTCTGGCTTCTGCTCGCCCCGCACCATGGAAATCCTCGCCAAGGAATTGAATATGGATATGTTTGACATCACAAAATCCGGCGGAAATTCCAACATCATCGTCGGAATGAACAAAGACAGGATATAGAAGGGAGGCGGCACAATATGAAATCTTACGACATCGTCATCATTGGCGGAGGTCCGGCAGGTCTTGCCGCAGCCGTCTCTGCAAGGGATCACGGCATAAAGAGTATCCTTATCCTTGAGAGGGACAAAGAACTCGGAGGTATCCTCAACCAATGTATCCACAATGGCTTTGGCCTACACACTTTTAAAGAGGAACTGACCGGTCCCGAATATGCGGCACGCTTTATTGAGCAGGTTAAGGAACGCGGGATCGAATACAAATTAAATACGATGGTCATGGACATTAGCCCTGACAAAACCGTCACTGCCATGAACCGGGAGGAAGGGCTGTTCGAGATCCTTGCAAAAGCCGTCATACTGGCAATGGGGTGCAGAGAGCGCCCGAGGGGGGCACTGAACATCCCCGGCTACCGCCCGGCGGGTATCTTTTCTGCAGGCACGGCGCAGCGTCTCGTCAATATGGAAGGCTATATGCCCGGACGTGAAGTCGTTATTCTCGGTTCCGGAGATATCGGTCTGATCATGGCGCGCCGCATGACCTTCGAGGGCGCAAAAGTCAAAGTCGTTGCAGAACTTATGCCCTACTCCGGCGGTCTGAAGCGGAACATCGTCCAGTGCCTTAACGACTATGGAATCCCTCTTAAACTTAGCCACACCGTCGTCGACATCAAAGGCAGGGAACGTGTGGAGGGCGTGACTATTGCAGAGGTGGACGGCAACGGCAGACCCATCCCCGGGACAGAAGAATTTTACTCTTGCGACACCCTTCTGCTTTCTGTGGGACTTATTCCCGAAAACGAACTCTCGAACGGCATGGGTGTGGAAATGAATCCCATAACCTCAGGTCCTTTTGTAAACGAGAGCCTTGAGACAAACATCGAAGGTGTGTTTGCCTGTGGGAATGTCCTGCATGTGCATGACCTTGTGGACTTTGTATCCGAAGAGGCAGCGGCAGCGGGGGCTCATGCCGCTCTCTATGTAAAAGGGCGCTCCTGCCCGGACGTCGGCAGCGAGATCGTTTTCCGTGCGGAGGACGGCGTCAGATACACCGTGCCCACAACCGTTAATCCTGCCCGGATGGACGGAAAACTCACCGTCCGCTTCCGCGTGGGCGCCGTGTATAAAAACTGTTATACAGCCGTTTATTTTGACAGTGAGCGTATCCTTCACAGGAAACGACAGATCCTTGCACCGGGCGAGATGGAAGAAATCCACTTGACAAAAGATCAGATTGAAAAATATCCTGACTTGAAAACAATCACAGTTAAGATCGAGGAGGCGTAGCTATGGAGATCAGAACATTGACTTGTATCAGTTGTCCCATGGGGTGTCCTCTGACTATTGAGATGGACGGGGACGAGATCATAAGCATCACCGGAAATACATGTAAGAGAGGCGAGGTATACGCCCGCAAGGAAGTGACCGCACCTACGCGCATTGTCACTTCCACCATAAAAGTGACAGGCGGAAGCGCGGATATGGTGTCTGTAAAGACAAAGACAGATATTCCCAAGGATAAAATATTTGAATGTATCAAATGTTTAAAAGGCGTTTCCGTAAGGGCTCCTGTCCACATCGGGGACGTAATCGTTCCAAATGCGGCGGATACAGGGGTTGATATTGTTGCCACAAAAGATGTAGAATGAGAGAAAGAAAGGAGGAAACGCCATGAAAAACAAACTAAGCATTACCAACCTCAATGGGATCACGGAAGATGACAAGACCTGCGGACTTACCGATATGAACTGTGTAACCGACGATGAAGACAAATCCTGCGGGCTTACCGATATGAACTGTGTAGCCGACGACGAGGATAAATCCTGCGGGCTTACCGATATGAATTGTGTCGGCGACGACGAATAATCTGACAGAGCATGTTATCCTCTTGAACACATAAATCGGCAAAATAAGAGACAGAGCCTTTACCCGGTCCTGTCTCTGCTTTTACTCTTCTTTATCTGATTGATACAGCATATCATTCTAAAACTTGACCGCGCCCTTTGTGCTGACCGCCGCCTCTTCCACTTCCCGAAGGGACAGTCCGCCCACAGACGCCACAGTCGCCGCCACTGCGCCCTCGGCGATCGGGCAATCCAGCATCCGGACATTTTCATAGGGAAGATCTTCCAGAACCATCTCCGTCGTCATCGCCGCGCTTCCCATATCAAACAATATGGCAACGCCATCTTCACTGTACACGGATTCCACTGCCCGCATGATCTTCTCGTAGCTTGTTCCGTATCCGCCATTCTCCATGCCTCCGGCTATTGCCAGTGGGCATCCTTGCGCCATCATCTCTGTCAGATCCGCCACACCCTCCGCCAGTTTCTTACTGTGCGACACGATCACGATCCCTACCATAAGCGGTTCCCTCCTCTATCTTCTATATGCCCTGCGCGATCACTTCCAGTATGTCTGTAAATGATGTTGCCCCCGGGTCCTGATGCCCGATGCTGCGCTCTCCGACATAGCTTGCGCGCCCTTTTGTGGCAATGATTGTCTTTGTATATTCTACGCCTTTCCTTGCCGCCGCCACGCCTGCCGCGAGAACAGCCCTGTTATCTTTTCCGTCAGAAAGCGCCTGTCTCATCGCCTGCTGCGCCGGAATCATGGCATCTAGCATCGTCTTTTCGCCCTGCTTCGCCTTGCCGCGCGCCTGTACTCCTCCGATGGCTTCATCCATACAGGAAAGAAAGCCTTCCATCTCCAGTTTCGTCTTCCCTGCCATGCTCATCCCTGCTTTCATAAAAGCAGTCCCGTACAACGGTCCTGACGCACCTCCCACGGTGGATACAAGCGTCATGCCCACCATTTTTAAGATCGTTCCGATATCCTTATCCTCAAGACCATTCAGCTTTTCTTCCACAGCGTGAAAACCTCTTGCCATATTGATACCGTGATCCCCGTCTCCGATCACATTGTCAAGTTCCGTGAGGAACTCCTTCTCCGCTTCAATTCTGCTGCCTATTGCCCTGATGACTTCTATCACTTCAATGCCGTTCATATATTCCCCGCCCTTTCCGTCATGCTTTGAACGCCGGTGTATCCGCCTTTGCATCAAGAAGCTCTTTAAGTTCTCCATCCAGTTTCAAAAGAGAGATCGAGAAACCTTCCATCTCCAGAGAGGTCATATACTCTCCCACAAAGGTCTTATACACTTTGATACCCTTTTCCGCCAGAATATCGAACACACGGTTGTTTACGATGAACAGTTCCATCAGAGGCGTCGCCCCTGCTCCGTTGATCATTACGGCAACTTCGCTTCCACTGTAATCAAGATCGGCAAGTATCTTATCCATCAGCATATCCACGATCTCATCTGCCGTCTTAAGCGCCTCTCTGTGTGTTCCCGGCTCGCCGTGGATGCCGATGCCTACTTCCATCTCTTCCTCCGACAGCTCAAACCCCGGAACGCCGGCCGCAGGCACAGTGCACGGACGAATCGCCATGCCCATTGTCCGCACGCCTGCGATCACTTTTTCCGCCACTGCCCGTACCTCTTCAAGCTCTCCCCCTCTCTCCGCGAGAGCACCTGCGATCTTATGTATGAATACCGTTCCCGCAACACCGCGGCGTCCCACTGTGTAAAGGCTTCCGTCAACGGCAACGTCGTCGTTGGTAACGACCTGCGCAATCTTGATTCCCTCCATCTCAGCCATCTCTCGAGCCATCTCAAAGTTCATCACGTCGCCCGTATAATTCTTAATGACCATGAGCACACCTTTGTCCGTAGCGACTGCCTTGATACCTTCGTAAATCTGATCCGGCGTCGGCGATGTAAAGACAGCGCCTGCAACTGCAGCATCCAGCATCCCTTCCCCGACATATCCGCCGTGAGCCGGCTCATGCCCGCTGCCGCCGCCGCTAATCAAAGCGACTTTCCCTTCCTTTTTATCTGCACGTACAACCACATTTCCGCACTCCAATTTTTTCAAATATTGAGGGTACGCCTTCACCATGCCTTCTACCATCTGATTTTCTACCTGATCAACAGTATTGATGATTTTTTTCACGTATTCATCCTCCTTTCAATGATCAAGAAAACATAGTCCTTATACTATAGATGATACACTATCCGGCCCAGAATAGCAATGTATCTCCCGGAAAACCATGAGTAAAATCACAGAGAAAATCACGAGGAAAACCGCCGGAATATCTCCTTGTATCGGCTTGCATATATGCTTCCCCTGCGCCAGATAAAAGCAAATTCATGGGACACCCTGAAATCTTTCAGCGGGATACGAACCAGCGTACCGCTTTTCAGTTCGTTCCTCACCGCTACCTCATACAGAAACGTAACACCGCCTCCTGATTTCGCCAGATCCTTGATTGTATGCAGGCTCCCTGCTTCTATTCTTGTCCTGAAATCACTGAGACTTAAGTTTTGAGAATCCAGATATCTCTCCAGCACCTCTCTTGTACCGGATCCTTCCTCTCTAAGTAGAAGACGTTCGCCAAACAGATCTCCTATATGCTTCGGCGTCTTTTTAAACGGATAATCCGGAGCGCAGACTGGGATATACTCCTCATCGGAATATTTCTGAAAATCATATTCCCTCTTCTTGAAAAATCCTTCTACAAGGGCAAAATCAATCTTTCCTTCGTCCAGACGCTGCAAAAGTTCCTTGGTGTTTTCCACACACATGTGGATATTCGCATCAGGATACTGTTCCAGATATCTTGCAAGGATATCCCCCATCAGAATATCCCCTACAGTTCTTGTCGCTCCAAAGCAGATCTCCTCGTTCCCGTCTGACTTCTGCATCTCGCTTAACATGGAAAATTCATCGTGCATCATGGTCAGCGACGCATTCCGCAGAATCTCTCCCGCCTTTGTCAGCTTCAGCTTTTTCCCCTCATACCGAAACAGTTTCGCATCATAATGTTTTTCCAGAAAACGGATATGCTGGGATACCGCAGGCTGTGTAATATTCAATTTTTCAGATGCTCTTGTGAAATTCATATACTGACATACAGCCAGAAATGTCTCCATCCTGAAATCAAGCATGACGATCTCCCCTTATCCATGCACCGATCTATACAGTTACCCCTAGAGAAAAGAAATGGCGGGCGGAGTTTCCATGGGAAATCTCCGCCCTTTCTATACAGAATTACTCCCTGTTCATTACTATAACATATTTTTATTATAAAATAAATAATAATAATTATATTTTATGATTTAATTATGATATTCTATGCTTTGGTAAGGAAGATTCTGGGATTTTTCCTAATAAATCCCTAAATTTCAATACATATAATCATCAATATCGAAGGAGGAAAAAGAAATGAATTTTGTAAAAAACAACGGAGCAGGACTATTGCTCTGCCTTATTATTGCCATCCCTTCATGGTTTCTCGGGCAAGCGGTTCCCGTCGTTGGCGGGCCAGTGTTCTCGATCCTGATCGGCATGGTCGTTACGCTGGTTCTCTCGAAAAAGAAACCCTTCACTGCAGGAATTACATTTACATCAAAAAAGATCCTTCAGGCGGCAGTCGTATTCCTCGGATTCGGCATGAACCTGACCGAGATACTGGCGAAGGGTAAGCAGTCTCTCCCCATCATCATCTCCACCATCGCCACCTCTCTGATCATTGCGCTTATCCTATACAAAGCCCTGAATCTCCGCACAAACAACGCAATCTTAGTAGGGGTAGGTTCATCGATTTGCGGCGGGAGCGCTATTGCCGCGACAGCCCCTGTTGTTGACGCGTCCGATGAGGAAGTGGCGCAGTCGATCTCCGTTATTTTCCTATTCAATGTGATCGCAGCTCTCATCTTCCCGACCTTAGGGGGAATGCTCGGGCTTAGCAATGAAGGATTTGGATTGTTTGCGGGAACAGCAATCAATGATACTTCCTCCGTCACAGCCGCTGCCACAGCTTGGGACGGCATTCACGGAAGCCATACGCTGGAGGCAGCCGCTATCGTAAAGATGACGAGAACACTGGCAATCATTCCAATCACACTCGTCCTCGCTATTTACCGGGGAAGAAAAGAAAAAAAGACAGAAGGTTCTTCCTTCAGTCTGAGAAAATGTTTTCCGTTCTTCGTATTATTTTTTGTACTTGCGTCCGTCGTCACCACGGTATTTCAGCTTCCTGCGGAAGTGACAGCGCCACTGAAGGAACTGAGCAAGTTCCTCATCGTTATGGCAATGGCTGCCATCGGGCTTAACACAAATATCGTCAAACTGATCAGAACCGGCGGAAAACCGATCTTCACCGGCTTCTGCTGCTGGCTTGGTATCTCCCTTGTGAGCCTCGGGATGCAGCATATGCTTAGGATATGGTGATATTCCTTTTCCTAAAAATAATACAATATCCCTGCCGGAACAAAGAAATGGCGGTCAGTAATCTTTATTCCTCTCAGGCAATATGATATACTGGACAAAATAATATATCATAGGAGGTATTGCTTATGTTGACCGTCACAACAGAAAAAATCCCCGGACAGGAATATGAAATTCTCGGTCTGGTAAAAGGAAGCACCATCCAATGCAAGAATATCGGCAGGGATATCGGAAGTTCCTTCAAGAACCTCGTAGGCGGCGAAATGAAATCTTATGTAGAAATGATGAACGAAGCGAGAGATATCGCACTTGATCGCATGATACAAGATGCCCGGAATATGGGCGCAGACGCCATTGTGTGTATGAGATTTGCCACCAGCTCTATCGCTCAGGGGGCAGCAGAAGTCATGGCATATGGCACTGCAGTAAAATTCAAATAATCCAGATCAGACGCTGTAAAATGTATTTTTTTTGCATGGATAAACATCCAAGTGTATATTGAGATTTTCTTTGCAAAAGACAAAATATCCGCAGGACTATGTTGCTATTCCTGCGGATATCGTACGTTATGAAAAATGTATTTCGGATTTACAGATTCCCTAAAAGTTTATCGATACTTACCAGCTTCACGCTGAGTACAAAGATATCTGTCGCTACGGACAGCTCCTCCGGCGTCGGATAGGACGGGGCAATACGGATGTTGCTGTCATGCGGGTCCTTCCCGTAGGGGAACGTCGCGCCGGCGCCTGTCATCACAAGCCCTGCCTCTTTTGCCTTTGCCACGATGGCTTTCGCACAACCCTCCATCGCGTCGAAGGAAATGAAGTAACCTCCCAGCGGTTTGATCCATGAACCGATCTCCAAACCACCCAGCTCTCTCTCAAGAACTTCTATCACGGCCTCAAATTTCGGCCTCATGATATCCGCGTGTTTCTTCATGTGCTCCACGATCCCATGAACATCCTTGAAGAAACGCACATGACGGAGCTGATTCACTTTGTCGTGTCCGATTGTCTGGAACTTGAGCATATCCCTGATATCCTTTAAGTTCGCCTCAGACGCAGCGATCGCCGCGATGCCGGATCCCGGGAAGCTGATCTTAGAAGTGGAAGAAAACTTGTATACCATATCCGGATTTCCCGCTTTTTTGCACTCCGTCAGAATCTCCAGCAAATAGTCCTGCTTATCCTCATACAGATGATGTACACAGTACGCATTGTCCCAGAAGATACGGAAATCTTCTGCTGCCGGCTTCAAATTTGCAAAACGGTACACTGTTTCATCAGAATATGTGATTCCCTGCGGGTTGGAATACTTCGGCACGCACCAGATTCCCTTGACCGCGGGATCTTCGTTTACCAACTTCTCTACCATATCCATATCGGGGCCCGTCGGAGTCATCGGTACATTGACCATCTCGATACCAAAATGCTCCGTAATTGCAAAATGCCTGTCATATCCGGGAACCGGGCATAAGAATTTCACCTTGTCAAGTTTACACCATGGGGTACTTCCCATTACCCCATGGGTCATAGCGCGCGAAACCGTATCGTACATCACATTCAGGCTGGAATTTCCGAAGATGATCACATTATCTTTCGCAACTTCCATCATATCCGCCAGCAGGCGCTTCGCCTCTCCGATACCGTCCAGCCCGCCGTAGTTTCTGCAGTCCACCCCATCCTCACAAGTCAGTACAGCACTGCTGTTGAGCACATCCATCATCCCCATGGACAGGTTGAGCTGGTCGGCAGCCGGTTTCCCTCTGGACATATCCAGCTTCAGCCCTTTCGCCTTTACTTCAGCAAACCGAGCCTCAAGCCCGTTCTTCAGTTCCAATAACTCTTCTCTGCTTAAATCTTTGTACGCAGTCATTGCAGGACTCCTCCACTCTTTTTTTACTTACTGCTACATATTGTATAGAATTTGTGATGGTTCGTCAATGATTTCTTGCATTTTTTATTTTGTTTTAACACATTTTGTGCATATCAAGTTCTAATTTTGAAATTTCATTTTTTCATTCATTCATTTTTTTGACGCACATTATGAAAATCAGAAGGAGATCCGTACACGTTTTCATCACTTAATTCTAAACTACAAAAACCGCCATAAATCCGGCGGATTTTGTAGTTCTTACAATTATTTAAGATTCAGTATTATGCTCGCAATTTAAGCATTGGATCATCTGGTTTTTGCTATTAAAACTGTAATAAGTACGCCCCCATGCACACATTTCCTTAAGGATCGGCATGAACGACTTCCCTTTCTCGGTCAGATAGTATTCGACTCTGGGAGGAATTTCATCATATTGCACACGCGCAATCATATCGTCATCAATTAGCTCCCGCAGAGCCTTTGACAATGCAGCGTCGCTGATATTGATCATTCCTTCTCTTAATTCCGTATAGCGAAAGGCGCGGGGCTCGCCATCGATAAGACACATTAACCGTGACTTCCATCTTCCGCTAAGTATATCATATGCGTATTCGAGAGGACAGCGAATATCTTTATCCTGTTTTGGTGTATACATACAAAAGTCTCCTTCGCACTATATTTTCTCGTGAGGTTCTCAACAATTTTCAACAATTTAAATTATAAACCACAGTATCTATTTTGCAATAGCTTTAAAACTTTTTAGTAACTAATAATTTTGTTTACTTGTTTATTTTCCGACAAGAATTAGATAGAATTTTCACCAATAGCAGAAACGGGAAAGATTGTGTCGGCACTTGAGCAAAATCTAAGCGCTCCCGACTTCCCGGAAAGATTATCAATGGATGATTTGGAGGTAAATATGATGAAACTAGTTGTTGTTGGCGGTGTTGCGGGCGGTGCTTCAGCAGCGGCAAGAGTAAGACGGCTGGATGCAAAAGCCGAGATTGTTATGTTTGAACGCGGAGAGCATGTTTCATTTTCGAATTGCTCCCTTCCATACTATCTGAGCGGTATTATAGGGGAGAGCAGCTCTCTTATCCTGATGACACCAGAGAAATTTAAAATGCAGCATGATATTGATGCAAGGGTTAACAGCGAAGTGACAAAGATTGACCGCAAGCAAAAAACAGTGACTGTCAAAAATACTCTTACTGGCGAAACCTATGAGGAGAAGTATGACAAGCTGGTTCTCGCGCCGGGAGCAATGCCGGTACTGCCAAAAAGCATAAAAGGAATAGACGCAGAAAATGTTTTCACGATTCGCAATGTGACCGATATCTGTGCTCTGAAAGCTTATCTGGATCAGAAAAACGCTGAAAATATAGCTGTAGTCGGTGGCGGTTTTATAGGTATCGAGGTGGCAGAAAATCTGTCCTCAGCAGGAAAAAAAGTAAAGCTTATCGAAGGAACAGAGCAGATCTTGGCGCCCTTTGACTATGACATGGTGCAGATTCTCCACAAAGAACTAGATGATAATGGCGTTGAACTTTTCCTTTCCACATCAGTTACCGCTATCGAGAAGGATTGTGTATTAGCCGGGGATAAAAAAATTGAAGCAGACGCGGTTGTCATGGCAATCGGCGTCGCACCGGAAACGGGGTTGGCAAAACAAGCTGGCTTAAAGATTGGAGAAACAGGAGGAATTTGGGTCAATCATAATTATCAGACAAGCGACCCTGATATTTACGCAGTAGGAGATGCCGTTGAAAGCTATAATTCTCTCACTCACCGGCCGGGACGGCTGGCTCTGGCAGGGCCGGCACAGCGGCAGGCTCGCGCAGCAGCAGACCATATTTGCGGGATTCCCCACAATAATAAGGGATATATCGGGTCATCTTGCATCCGTGTTTTCTCCCAGAATGCCGCGGCAACTGGTCTGAACGAAAAAGCTGCCAAGGCAGCTGGCTATAACTGTGATTCCGTTCTTATATTCCCGACTGATAAAGTCGGGCTGATGCCAGACAGTCATTATATGGCATTCAAGCTTATCTTCGAAGTTCCGACAGGACGTATACTCGGCGCTCAGGCAATTGGCAAAGGCGCGGCAGATAAGCGGGTGGATACGATTGCCGCTATGATCACTATGAATGCGGATCTGGAAGACCTAAAAGAACTGGAATTATGCTATTCTCCTGTCTTCAGCACAGCAAAAGATGTGGTGAACATGGCAGCCATGGTGGGATTGAATATCCTGTATAACTGTTTCTCACAGGTCCATGTCAGCGAAGTCCGGAAACTTGCCGAGTCAGGGGCATATATCGTCGATGTGCGGGAAAGTGCGGAGTTTGAAAACGGACACATCAAAGGAGCACACAATATCCCACTGTCGCAGCTCCGGCAGAGGATGGATGAAATTCCCAGAGATATTCCCGTATATCTGCACTGCAGATCCAGCCAGCGCAGTTATTACGCAATCTGTGCACTTCAGGGAAATGGCTACACAAATGTATCTAATATCAGCGGTTCATTTTTGGGAATATGTCTGTACGAATATTTCAATGATAAATCAGAAAATCGTTCTCCGATAGTTGACCGATATAACTTTAACTAACTAGTCCAGTAAATTAGGGTCAGAACCTCAAAAATCAGGTTCTGACCCTATCTCTTAATCAAACCAGCCCTTCTGCCTTGATGACTTCCACAACGCTGTTCACATATTTCTCGCAGACCTCATCCGAGACTGCCTCGACCATGACGCGGATCACAGGCTCTGTACCGCTCTCACGCACAAGGATACGCCCATCGGCTCCGAGTTCATCTGCCACTCTCTGAACTGCCGCCTGAACAGCCAGATTCTCCCGAGCAGCCTTCTTGTCTCTCACACGGACATTCTTTAGAAGCTGCGGGAAGATCTTTACCTCGTCAGCCAGTTTTCCAAGTGTCTGCTTCTTCTCAAGGATGACTTCCATAAGCATAAGGGATGTAAGGATACCATCACCTGTCTTTGCGTGCTTACTAAAGATAATATGCCCGGACTGCTCTCCGCCAAGAACAAATCCATTTTTCAACATATTTTCATATACATATTTATCGCCAACCGCTGTCTGCTCATACTTCATGCCAATCTTATCGCATGCCTTGTAAAGGCCCAGATTGGACATGACGGTTGTGACAATTGTGTTGTCCTCAAGGCGTCCCTGCTCCATGAGATATTTGCCACACACATACATGATACGGTCACCGTCTACGACATTTCCATTCTCGTCTACCGCGATACATCTGTCTGCGTCTCCATCGTAAGCAAATCCTACGTCAAGCTTCTTCTCTTTCACGAACTGCTGAAGCACCTCAATATGAGTAGAACCGCAATTAGTATTGATGTTCGTTCCGTTCGGCTCATTGTTGATAACATATGTCTTCGCTCCAAGCGCGTCGAACACACTCTTTGCGATCGCGAACGCGCTTCCATTTGAACAGTCAAGTCCCACTCTCATGTCTTCAAAAGAGCGCGTTGCCAGGGAGATCAAGTGTCCCATGTAACGATTTCTTCCTGCTGCATAATCGACTGTACGTCCGATCTCTTCCTTTGTCGCCAGCGGGAGCTCTTCTATTTCGCCATCGATATACGCCTCGATCTTTTCCTCAACTTCCGCTTCCATCTTATGCCCGGCGCTGTTAATTACCTTGATTCCGTTATCATAAAACGGATTGTGGCTTGCTGAAATCATGATACCACAGTCAAAATCCTCCGTCCTGACAACATAAGAAACACTGGGGGTCGTTGTAACATGGAGAAGATATGCGTCTGCTCCTGACGCCGTCAGTCCTGCTGCCAGCGCGTACTCGAACATATAACTGCTCCTTCTGGTATCTTTTCCAATCACGACTCTCGCTTTGTGATCCCGTCCAAAATACCAGCCCAGATAGCGTCCCACTTTAAATGCGTGCTCCACGGTAAGGACTACGTTTGCCTCTCCGCGGAAACCGTCAGTGCCAAAGTATTTGCCCATAATTATCTTCCTCTTGGTCTTTCATAATATTTATGCCGGACACAGAACATCTATATTCATTTCCTGACATACCCACATTATAATACTATTACAGAACGGTTACAAGTATTTCTTTTTTGTTACAAAACTCCAGCGATAGAAACGCCCTGATATTTACTCTTCTCTCCTTTTACGTTATACTATTACAGGCACTAATTACTTACACAGATTTACGGAGGAAACATATTATGATAAAACTGATCGCAAGCGATCTTGACGGCACTCTGCTCAGAGACGGAGCTCAGGAACTAACGCCCCGCGCCGTCCGCCTGATCCATGAGCTCACCCGGAAAGGAATCCACTTCGTTGCGGCAAGCGGACGCCAGTATGACAGCGAACGGCATATTTTTGACGAGATTAAAGATGAGATCTCCTATATCTCTGATAATGGCTCTCTTTGTGTTCATAAAGGGAAGGTTGTCTCATGCGGCGCTATCCCCGATGATCTGTCACTGAGGATCATCGATGAGATCCGGAAAACCCCGGATTACGAGCTTCTCATATCACGGGCGGAAGCATGTTATATTGAAGAAGGTAATCCGAATTTTATAAATCACATGAAAAATGTCATGAATTTCAATATCAGAACCCTGAAAGACATAAGGGATATTGAGCTTCCTATTATGAAGATTGCTGTCGCCAATGTAGGATCGGACAGCAATATGGAATATCTGAAGCATCTGAAAAAAATGTTCGGGCAGGAGATCAAAGTTGTGACCTCTGGGACGATATGGATCGATTTCATCACGCCCGGGTGCAGCAAAGGAACTGCTCTCAAGACAATGTTAGAACTTCTTGATGTGAAGCCGGAAGAATGTATGGTCTTTGGGGACGAGTATAATGACGTAGAAATGCTGGAACTTTCACCAAACAGCTACGCCATGTCAGACGCAGCCCCCGGCATTGCGGAACATGCCGCTCATGTAACAGACTCCGTGGAAGACGTCCTTGAAAAAGTTCTAGCCGGGCTCCAGTAAGCCCGGCATCCACTCAATTTATCTTAATTCACTTTATCCTATTTACTTCATCTCAATGACCGCGTAGGGACTTTTGTCCTCCCCGCATAGCTCGATGACGATGCGGTCCCGCTCCAAAGCGACCCTTGGATAAATTATGTCTCCAAGCACAGCTGATTTCTTATAATCTACCCGAAGCTGCCTGGTGTGCAGATCTCCGGGCAGCATTTCCACCGCCATCTGAACATACTGACAGTTATTCACATGTTCATTAGTATCAATATGATATTTTCGAACCGGAAAGGGATCTCTATCCTCAAAGGCTTCCGGCAGGACAATCTTTCTGTCCTCGTAGGGCATGTCCAAAGGTTCGCTCACCTCATAGGGCGCAACATGCTCCGGCGCCGGCCTACACGGTCTTCCCTTCTCCAGATCCATAAATACCCATATTGAATTTGCGCAGGCAGTCTGCCTGCCCCCTCCATCCTTCATGTAGAAATTTCGATTGCCGAAAAGTCCTTTAAACTCCGTGGGAAACGTCCCTATAGTAATCGTTTCCCCAAGTTTCGGATAACGGTCGACAATGACCTGCCAATACGAGAGCACCCATGCCTTCTTGTCACTTTTGAGCCTGTCCATGCCCAGTCCCACACTCTCTGAGTGGAACGTACTGCAATCCTGAAAATAATTGATCAGCGCTGGAAGCGTCATCGTACCTCTGTGATCAATCTCACTATACCTTACCCGGCTCTCAAACTCGTAGCGGTTTTCCCTTCCGCCGTTTCGTATTTCCGCTTGTCTCTCTGTCATCTGTATCACTCCTCAGCCTTTGCCACATACTCATAGTCCACAGTTATCACGCACTCATATCTAGGGTCTTTCTCCTTGAGGCGTTCTGCCAGACGCTCCGGCAGTATCCTCCGCTTTTCTTCGTCATACTCGATAGGAATCACCATATCAAAGATAAGATTGATCTGATTCTCCCCATGGACAACACGGAAATCGTGGAGGCTGCAGTCAGGATCCAGTTCCTCAAGAATTAGCGCTGCCTGTTTACGAATGTTAAGCACATAGTTATCTTTCATTTCCACCGGATCCATGTGGATGACGAGGAAGATCCCTAATTCTTTCGCCACCGCTCTCTCAATCCGGTCAATAATCTCATGAGACTGTTCGATATCCACATCATTTGGCACTTCCGCATGAATGGACGCCATGCTCCTCCCCGGCCCGTAGTTATGTACGATCAGGTCATGAGTGCCTTCGATCCCCTCATAGCTTTCCACAAACTGTTTGATCCGCGTATATATCTCCGGATCAATCGGTTCCCCGATAAGCGGTTCTAATGTATCCCTTGCAATACCAACGCCTGCCCACATAACAACCAGCGCTACGCCTACACCGACGAACCCATCTATATTGATGCCTGTTACTCCGAAAAAGAGAATGGATATAATGGTCGCTCCCGTAGTAACTGCATCCCCCATGGAATCTGTAAACACAGCCATCATCACCTTAGAATTGATCTTCTCCCCCAGCCTTCGGTTAAAAAGTCCAAGCCACAGTTTCACTGCCACAGACAGTACAAGGATGAATACGGATATCATTTGAAAATTCAGTTCTTCCGGCATACGGATCTTACCGATGGAATCCTTTAAAAATGTAAATCCTACCTCTAACACGAGGAAGGACACAATGAGAGCCGCTATATATTCAATTCTTCCATGTCCGAAAGGATGATCTCTGTCCGCGGGCTTCTCCGCCATTTTCACTCCCACAAAACTAATAATGGACGATCCTGCGTCCGACAGATTGTTGAAGGCATCCGCGGTAACAGAGACGCTATGCAGTACAATCCCCACCACAAACTTGACAACAAAAAGGAACACGTTACAGAAGATACCCACAATGCTAGAGAGCACGCCGTATGCCGTCCGCACGGATATCTTCTCAACGTCCTTATAATCTTTTATAAAATGTCTTACCAAAAATTCCGTCATATTTCCCTTTTCACCTTTATCTTGTCTTATCCTATTAACGGTGAATAAATTGTAATACATCTGCCCCTTCGTGCACTGACGCTATTTTTCTCCGAAGAAAAACCAGCCGATCTTAAAGTCCGATGTGGCCGTCACTTCCGCATACTCCTCTTCTGTAAGAACATTTTTCAGTTTTTCCTTCCCTTCGTCAGGCACAACCGCATTCACCGTGTCAAGAAAGCACAGACTTGGGTACAGCACGCACCACCAGTTATGTCCCTTTGCAACGCCAAGCTCGATACGCAATGCTTCATAATTCCCCGCCGGAAGCGTAACATCCCCGTAGCTCTTATCCGGGAACCAGCAGGTCGTCACCGCCGCGCTCACTGTCTGATGCATCCCCTGTGCTGTCACGATATCACAGCTCACTTTCTCAATGTCATCGATGTGCTCTCTCACCCAAGCCGCCGCATCAGCCGCACTGTCTGTCTCAGGCATATTCTCTTCAAGAAACCCAAGCACCCTGTCTCTTACTTTCAGTTTTAGAGACTGGTCTTTTTCACTGTCGCTGTTAGCCAGCACATGAAATCTTAAAACCTCCTGCGACAGATGCTCTTGGAGCTTCGCCTGTGAAGCAGCATCCATTCTCCCATATATGATCCCTGTCAGAAGCACCGCAATGCAAATCGCCATGATAAGAATAACGACAGACATTTTCTTGTCTCTTCTCAATATATACTCTTTTTCCAAATATTTGCTGTCCATATGTATGACCTCCATAATCTGTGTGATATATGGAGTATGGACAGATATGTCATGACTTATACACTACCATTACTCTTCTTTATGTTTTAGCGTGCCCAGCACGGTATCTACCTGATTATTGATATGCTGGCCTGTTATCCTTGTGGCCTTTTCCTTATCGTGCCTCTCAATTGCACTGATAATTGCCTCATGTTCCCCCAAAAGCTGAGGATAGCACTCTTTTTTCTTCAAATATTCGATTCGGTAGCGGTACATCTGCTCTCTTAGATTATTTAGAAGCTGGATCAGCCTCTCATTGTCCGTTGCTGTGAAAATCACATCGTGGAACGCCTCATCTGCTTGAGCGATCTGGGTGATATCGTCACTTCCCAGAACATCGCGAAAGCGATCTGCCGCCGTATGCAGTTCTTTTATCCCGCGCTTATCGATGCGCTCACACGCAAGCTGGACCGCAAGTTCCTCCAAAGCGCAGCGCACTTCCAGAACATCCCGGAGATTTTTTTCCGTAATCTCTGCAACCTCCGCCCCTTTTCTCGGGATCATGAGCACGAGTCCTTCCAGCTCTAATTTCCGTATTGCTTCGCGGATCGGCGTACGGCTCACCCCCAGCTTGTTAGCGAGCTGGATCTCCATGAGCCTCTCACCGGGTTTTAGTTCGCCGCGCAGGATTGCACGACGCAAGGTGTTGAATACCACGTCTCTTAAAGGAAGGTATTCATTCATCGTAACTTCAAAATCAATTGGCATCCTGATCCCTCCTCACACTGTGTATACTCGTTACATAGACCTGTTTTGCCAGTAACTTTTCTCTGATCTGTCTCTGTGCCTCACGGGCTGCGGCACGATTCTCAAAAAGCCCAAACACTGTCGGTCCGCTTCCACTCATCATGGCATTTAGTGCTCCCGCATTCAGCATCTCCTGCTTAATATCTTCGATTACAGGATACATGGGAACCGTCACGCCTTCCAGTACATTTCCCATGCAGGAAGCCACCTTTCTCAAGTTTCGCTCCCGCAGTCCCTCTATAATCCCGTCAATATCTGGGTGCGCCTTAGTCACTTTCGAATCAAGCGCTTCATACACAGCCTTCGTAGACACGCTGACCGGCGGCTTTGCAATGAGAACTGTACATTTCGGCATGGCAGGAAGAACGCTTAGTTCCTCGCCGATCCCTTCTGCAAGAACAGTTCCCCGCATGATACAGTACGGTACATCCGCTCCCAGACGGACGCCCCTCTCCATCAATCCTTTTCTCGACAGCCCAAGACGGAACATACGGTTCATTCCGAACAATACCGCCGCCGCATTGGAGCTTCCGCCTGCAAGTCCGGCTGCTACCGGGATATGTTTATTCAACGTAATGCGCACGCCCTCCCGGATATGAAACTCGTCTTTCAAAAGCTGCGCCGCTTTATACGCTATATTTTCGCCTCCCGTAGGGAGAAAATTCAAGTTCGACGACACTTCTATCCCCGATGATACCATTTTCTCAATTTTCACCTCATCGTAAAGATAGATAGACTGCATAATCATACGTACATCATGGTATCCGTTCTCTCTTCTTCCGAGTACATCCAGCCCCAGATTGATCTTTGCCAGCGCTTTTAACTCAATCTGCTTCATCCTGTGTCCTCCGCCACCTCTCTGTATCTTGTATACATTGTACTTACAGTATACTCATATTTTCTTTCAAAATCAATAGTTTATCCCCCGTCCTGACATTTTCGCTATCTAAACCATTGATCTCCCTGATCCCATCCACCGTCGTCATATACTGTTTTGCAAGACTCCACATATCCTCGCCGTCACGCACGATATGCCCCACAATTCCTGGGCGCTCCGCCAGCGCTTCCATATCAAACGGCTTTGTCTCCACCTTGGTAATCACACTCACTGGAATCATTTTTCTTAAAAAGACATCAAATGCCAGCACTGCTTTGACCTCTACCGCCTCGCTTCCTGCAAGCGTTACGGCAAGCTGCTCGACATGGCTGGATAAACTACTCTGTGCGTCCTCGGGCATATCAGGATACTCAATCAGATAAGAGAACGGAAGGATTCCCTGCCAGCTCCCATAAGGTTCTATGTCATCCCCTCTCACATACAGGAAAGACAGATGCAGTATTCCTTCCACCCGTATTCCCTCCTGCACATGTTGTTCGCTTTCCACTTGAATATTTCCCTGACTGTGAATGATCTGCAGCACATCCTCTTTTAGTTCCGGCAAGGCCAGCCGCTCGGATAATTTGCACCTTGACTGATTCTGCATCAAAAGTTCTTCAAATACCGTATCCTGCGTCTCAAAGGTACACTCCTCCTCCAATGAATACATATCCCTTAATATTTCTGTCTCCTCTTCCTCGTAAATATTCATCCTAAGGACAAGTGTAGCCTCTATCCCTATAACCCGCATCTCCCCGTCCTCGTCCATGCGCACATCGGACAGTGTATCCTCCAGAGAATATCTGATATGGTGGAACATTTCCCCGCTCACTCCCTCACACGGGATCCTCCCTTCATAGGGAACGCTCTGCTCGATCCAGTCTGCTTTTCCCTCCCCGGACAAATACATGCAAAACATGAGCAGTTCTCCCCTAATCAGAATCTCATCCTGTCCCAGACGGATATCCATCTTCCTGCTTACAATATCCGCGGATAGCATCTGCCCAATGCTCTCTTTCGTCCCCGGCAGAACGATCTCCTCCTTAATGCGATATGTATCTTTCTTAGAGACAGACAGTTTTAAGAGATTCATTTTCTGCATCTTCCGATAGACAGGGATGCTGCCCTCCACGTCCGTCGTCAGTTCCTCGTCACGCAGACTCTCTCTTCCAATCTCCAGCTCCGTCATGACACGCAGGCTCAGTTTCCTTGAATGTACCATAGTTCCGGTGAATTCAGTCCGCATATTTCTGATAAAAAATGTCTCATTTCCATCATTTTCCGCATACACCATCTCCTCAAATGGGATTTTCCCCTCTAACACCGCAGGCTTCGGATCCCCGGACGCCGTCATGTAAAGAACGCGAAAATAAACCTTGCCCGTAATTTTCACATAATTTTCTACTGGTCGGATATCCTCAGGCCGACATTCTGCGCTCCCTTGTATAATCCTCTGCACATCTTCCTTCTGATCTGGAACATTGTAATCTTCATCCAGATAAAACTGGTCAAAGACACTTTTTCCCTCCTGCGTGTAGTGGATCGGTTTTCTTATCAGCTCCATATCTCTCCTCCTCAATCTAACAAAACTTCTTTTTCAATAAATTCTAATTGTATGACCACATAGGGAAATGTGGCGGTATCTTTTATCTCTTCCCCTTTTTCCGGCCCTAACAGATTCGTGTGGACACGGAGGGCATCCGCCGTCTCATACAGGCTGTCGACCTCCACACTGTATCCCGATGTGGGCTGCTCCCCGTATCCTCTTGCGATGTAGAGTTCTCCCTGATCGGCGTAAGTCATGAAAAAAGGCTCTGTCTGCTTCTCGGCTATCTGTGAGGCAAGTTCCTCGGGAATCATATCTTTATTCAACACCGTAAATTTCACATCCCTTAATTTCTGTTTATCTCCCCTTTTTGTGACACACCCGGACGCCGTACAGAGCATCACGCCAAGAACCATACCTAAGATCAGGAAACGCCGCCATCCTCCCGTCCTCCTTATATCCATTGTTTATCCATGACCTTCTTATTTCTCCTGCCCGCAAGCATATTTTCCCTATAATCATATGACCTCCATTCTTATATTATTCCGACGCAGGGAGCGCGCGCTGACGGCTGTCTCAAGTCTTGTCTTTTTGATATTTCCGCTGTATAATTTAGTTTGCCCTAACCAATATGGGCATACTATACTATAAAGATGAAAGAAAATTGAGGACTGGTTTATGTTTCGTTTTATCTGTGTTGTGATCTTTCTGATCACATTCCTCATTGTGACTATCCCCGTGCTTGCGGCGGAATGGCTTATTGGAAAATTTAATCCAAAAGCTCGGGATATCAGCTCCATGTACATTGTACGCTGGGGATTCCGGGTTGTCCTGAAACTAGCAGGCGTGCAGGCAACTGTCATAGGTGAAGAGAATGTCCCCGACGGACCTGCGCTTTTTATCGGGAACCACCGGAGCTACTTTGATATTCTTCTGACCTACAGCCACTGTAAAAGACCTATGGGATTTATCGCCAAAAAAGAGATGAAGCGCTATCTGACACTGTCCCTGTGGATGCGCCGCATTTACTGTCTTTTCTTAGACCGTGAAGATCCCAAAGCGGGTTTAAAGACAATCCTGACGGCGGTCGACTATATCAAACAAGGGATTTCCATCTTCGTGTTTCCCGAAGGGACAAGAAATGACGGCGAAGAACTGAGTATGCTTCCATTTAAGGACGGCGCCCTTAAGATTGCCACTAAAACCAGCTGCCCGGTCATCCCTGTCTCTATGAACAACATGGCGCAAATATTTGAAAACCATCTGCCAAAGATCAAAAAGACCCACGTGGTCATAGAATACGGAAAACCCATCTACCCGGATGAACTCGACAAAGATACAAAGAGACATATCGGCGATTATGTAGAAAATATCATCCGCGAGACGATCCATAAAAATGCGACGCTTATAGAGAATCAATAATCCGGTAAGTCACCGGCAGGAGGCGACAATATGATACGAAAATATATTTACGGCAATCCCTATGAGACTGAAGCTGTCATCCGCAGCTTTTCGCCGGAGGACAATGCTCCCGCACACGGAGACATCTCGGCGGCAGACGGATTCACATTTACTTACACTATGGATGAGAAAGACATTGTTTACGGTCTTGGGGAAGCAAACAGAGGACTCAACAAAAGAGGCTACTGCTATATCAGCGACTGTTCCGACGATTCCGAGCACACGGAGGACAAGCGTTCTCTTTATGCGGCGCACAACTTTATTATCATTGATGGTGCGCAGACATTCGGCGTTTTTTTCGATTATCCCGCACGGATCACATTTGATATCGGTTACACGAGATCCGATATCCTGACCGTATCCTGCGAGCGTGCAGACCTCTGCTTATATGTTATCGACGGGGATCATCCTTATGATATCGTAAAGGAGTTCCGCAAAATAACCGGGCGCAGTTATATTCCTCCGAAATTTGCCTTCGGATACGGACAGAGCCGTTGGGGATATAGGACAAAGGATGACTTCCGAAAAGTGGCGGACAGATACTGTCAGGAAGGCATTCCTCTGGACATGATCTATATGGACATCGACTATATGGACGCTTATAAAGACTTTACTCTCGGAAATGAATTTGATGATTTCTCTGACTTTGTGCAGGAGATGAAAGAGAAGCATATCCGCCTGATTCCGATCATTGACGCCGGTGTAAAGATTGAAGACGGATATGACGTATACGAAGAAGGAGTTAAAAACCGCTATTTCTGCCAGCGGGAAGACGGAAGCGATTTCGTGGCGGCGGTGTGGCCGGGTGACACCCATTTCCCGGACTTTCTCAATCCCGAGGCACGCAGATGGTTCGGGGATAAATACCGTTTTCTGACAGATCAGGGGATCGAAGGCTTCTGGAATGATATGAACGAGCCTTCCATCTTCTACTCCAAGGAAGGGCTTGCAGAAGCAAAAGAGATGGCGCTTAAATTTGCGAACAATGACACGGGGAACTGGGATGGTTCCGGGGAAAGCATCGGTGTATGGCAGATGGGCGACAAACTAAGAAGCCTCGCCAACAGTCCGGAAGATTATAAGCGTTTCTACCACAATGTGAACGGGAAAAAGATACGGCACGACAAAGTACATAATCTGTTCGGATTCAACATGACCCGTGCCGCTGGGGAAGCGTTTGAGCGGATTGCCCCGGACAAAAGATTCCTCATGTTCTCCCGCTCCTCCTATGTCGGGATGCACCGATACGGCGGGGTCTGGACAGGAGACAATAAATCGTGGTGGTCCCATCTGCTTCTGAACATCAAAATGATGCCTTCACTCAATATGTGCGGATTCCTCTATACGGGAGCGGATCTGGGCGGATTCGGGGCAGACACGACAAGGGAATTGTTGCTTCGTTTTCTTGCTTTCGGCGTGTTTACCCCGCTGATGCGCAACCATTCCGCACTGGGGACAAGGGAACAGGAATGTTATCAGTTCGAGAACATCTCGGACTTCCGCCATGTGATCGGCGTGAGATACCGCCTCATCCCCTACCTGTACAGTGAGTACATGAAAGCCGCCCTGACTGATGACCTGTATTTCAAACCACTTTCTTTCACCTACCCGGATAATGAGATGGCGCGCCGCGTCGAAGACCAACTCATGATTGGAAACGAGATTATGATCACCCCAATTTATGAGCAGAATGCACGCGGACGGTATGTATATCTGCCGGAAGAAATGAAATTTATCAAGTTTCTCCCGAACGGCTCCATCAGTGAGGAAGTTCTCTCACAGGGAATCCACTATATCGACGTGGCTCTCAATGAGGTTCCCCTCTTTATCCGGAAAGACAGGTGCATCCCTCTGGCGCAGCCTGCTGAATGTGTGGATATGATCGACACAAAACACCTGACAATGATCGGGTACAAAGGCGCAGAATATATATTCTACGATGACGATGGAGTACATAAAGACTATGAAAATCCGGAGAATTACAGAACGCTGAGAATGTAAAATGCGATTAGGGACACAGTAAAACTTGATTGGGGACGTAGTAAAATCGAATTTTACTACGTCCCCAATTAAGTTTTATGATTACAAGTCTTTTATTCTTCGGGCTATTTCCTCTATAACTTCTATAAAACACTCGTCACTCTTGCCTGTCGGATCAACGAGCCACCAGTCATCATCAAAATCCCTCCCGACATATGGACATCCCACATCACATCCCATTGAGATCGCGATATCCGGCGCGGGGATTTTATCAACCGTTTTACTGTACTGGCTTTGCTCCATATCTATCCCATAAAACTGTTTCATAAGCCGTACAGCGTCCTGATTGATCTGCGGCTTTGTTTCCGTTCCTGCGGAATAGAAATCAAATCTGTCTCCAGCCAAATGCTTACCGAGAGCCTCCGCGATCTGACTTCGGCAGGAATTGTGAACACAGATAAAAGCTATCTTTTTCTTTTCCATAGTCACACCCCCGACTTATACAGCAAGGCAATCACATCATCAGATTTCAGAACTTTACCCATGGAGACAACCTTTTCATTGACAACAAGGGCAGGCATACTCATAACCCCGTATTCCATCACTTTCTGCATATCGGTAATGTATTCCACCTCTACAGAAAGCCCTATATCCTTTACTGCCTGTTTTGCGTTTTCATATTGTTCATGACAGGCTTTACAACCTGAACCCAATACTTTAATACAGCAGATTTCACCCTCTTTTACGTCAGGGCAGCAAGCATTTGTAATGATTTCTTCTTCCTTTTTCTTTCCAAAATTAAATAATGCCATAGTAATAATCTCCTTAAATTAGATAATTAAATATTGTATTGCGTTGAAAAGATAGCCTGTAACAATAATACCAGCAGCGCATATCCCAATGAAAATGCCGAGCAGTTTCGGTTTGACCGCTTTGCGGAGCATGATCATTGAAGGGAGCGAAAGAGTAGTCACTCCCATCATAAAGGAAAGGACGACACCTAACAAAGCCCCTTTTGCAAGCAGAGCCTCCGCAATCGGGATCGTACCGAAAATATCCGCATACATCGGGATACCCACAATCGTAGCAATAATCACACCAATCGGATTATTCTCGCCCAATGCTTTGACAATAAATTCTTCAGGAATCCAGTTGTGAATAAAAGCGCCAATACCTACACCGATCAGAACATAAGGCGCAACCTTTTTCGCCGTCCCAACAACCTGTTCCCACGCGAATTTCATACGGTCTTTAAAATGCAGTTCCTTCTGCGGAATATCAATAGAATGACCATTTCGGATGTATTCTTCCACCTCATCGTCAAGGTGTAATTTTTCGATCAGAGTTCCGCCTATCACAGCAATGACCAGACCGAATACGACATACAAAACGGCAACTTTCCAGCCGAAAATACTCATCAACAGAACAAGACTGCCGAGATCAACCATGGGTGAAGAAATTAAAAAGGAAAATGTGACGCCAAGCGGCAAACCTGCAGTTGTAAATCCAATGAACAGCGGAATGGAGGAACACGAGCAGAACGGCGTTACCGTACCGAGCAAGGCGGCAATTATATTTGCCCATATCCCATGGAATCTGCCAAGTATTTTTTTCGTTCTTTCGGGCGGAAAATAACTTTGAATATAGGAGATGAACAAAATTAAAACGCCCAGTAATACCATAATTTTTATAGCATCATAGATGAAAAACTGAATACTCGCTCCTATTTTCCCTGTGGTGTCTAAACCACAAGCGTTTAAAATAGTTGTAATGAGCCGATTCAGCCAGTTCATACCGAGGATCTCATTTTGAAAAAAGTCCCATGCCGTTTTTAATGCTTCCATAAAAAGTCCCTTTCATATAGTTATATTGAAATATGTCTATTTATTCGGCTAAAAATGAGTCGTGCAAAAAAGCGGTGTATAAACTTTCTCACTTTTCACTGCACGACTTGTTCTCACAGTCAACATCAAGTGTGGTCAACTGCCTTAAACATTCTTTTGCCTGCTCCACACCTTTTTCTGAGATGGAGTAATGCATCCACTTTCCCTCTTTGCGCCCTACAACGATTTCAGCGTCGCAGAGGATTTTCATATGGTGGGAAAGTGTGGGCTGCGTAACATTGATTTCTTCCAACAGCTTGCAAGCACATTTTTCGCCTGAACGCAATAGCTTTATGATTTTAATGCGGTTTTCATCACAAAATGCTTTAAAGATTGACGCAATTCTTCTTTCGTCCATCAGTCAAAATCACCTCACATAGATATTTGTCTATGTATTATTATATTCATCATATAGATTATTGTCAATATATTTTAAAATAAAACTTGATTGGGGACGTAGTAAAATCCAATTTTACTACGTCCCCAATCATACCAGTCCCATGCTCCTCAATATATACAGCCACCCAGTCAGGGTAAACGCACTGAACAGCGTGGTGAGCATCACCACGCTGGAACTTAACACCCCTTCATGCCCCATGTTTTTTGCCATGACAAAGCAGCTCACTGTCGTCGCGGAGCCCAGCATGACGAGGATCGCCACCAATTCTTCCCTGCGGAAGCCAAGCATCACGGCAAGAGGAAGGAATATCGCGGTAAATCCGACCAGCTTCAGCATGGACGCCGCTACCGCAGGTTTTACCTTTGCAAAGGCTTTCCGGATATCGAAGGTCGCCCCCATCGCCATCAGTCCCAGAGGTGTCGCCATCGCTCCCACGTTTGAAACCGTTTTTTCCAGAATGGGCGGCATAGGCATACGAAGAGCAGACCAGAGAAGCCCTGCCGCAATGCCAATAATGATAGGATTCGTCACGATTCCTTTAAGTGTTATTTTCCACATCGCCCGGTCCATGCCTTTTCTCTCTGGGTGAAAGAGCGCCAGCACAACAACCGCGATCACATTGTAAAGGGGGACGCTTCCGATGATCATAAGAGGCGCCATCCCCGCGTTTCCGTATATATTCTGGATAAAGGCGATGCCAAGAAGCGCCGCGCTGCTCCGATAGGAAGCCTGAATGAACTCTCCTCGTACGGAACCATCCCGCAAGAGAAGGGATGCTGCCGCCGCGATGACAATGCTTAAAAATGTCGCTCCAAAGCAGAAGAGGACAAACTTCAAATTCCACACCTCTGAGAAATCCACCGTCGCCAGATCTTGGAACACAAGCACCGGGAGCGGCACAAGAAACACAAACTTATTCATTTTTGACGCGAACATGTCGTCGATCCATCCCAGCCTATGAAACAAAAGACCGAGGAGCATCATAAGAAATACCGGGACGGTCGCGTTCAAGCTGAAGACCAGATTCTCCATAATTTCCCCACCAGCTTATCTCTATTTTATCTTTATTTCCACTCTATCTGTCATTTTATTTAATTGGAACAATCTCTTTTCTCTCGATTTTCTATTCTGTCCGAAGTGCTGTAACCGGATCGCTCTTCGCTGCCTTTCTCGAGGGGATCAGGCCGCCGATCAAAGTCAGAACCACACTTAACAGGATAAGAACAACCGCCGGAATGACCGGAAGTACGGCACTCACATCATTTGTCCCCGCCAGATAGTGGATAAGCGCGTTACCCGGAATGAGCAGAAGCAGGGAAATCCCGATACCGATCAGCCCCGCGCACAAGCCGATGATAAAAGTCTCCGCATTAAATACCTGAGAAATATTCTCCTTTGACGCCCCGATGGCGCGCAGAATACCGATCTCCTTCTTACGCTCCAGCACGCTGATATAAGTAATGACTCCAATCATAATAGATGACACAATGAGAGAAATCGCCACAAATGCAATCAGAACATAGCTGATAATATCGATGATGTCAGTCACGGAGGACATCAGTGCACCTACCACATCCGTGTAAGTAATCACTTGCTCTTCCTTTCCCTCTTTCTCCATACGCGCATTATAATTATCTAGTAAGCTTATAACCTTCTCCTTACTCTCAAAATCCTTCGGATAGATATCGATTCCCGTGGGCACGTCGAAATCCACATACCCGAGATTCTTCAAATTATTTTCATAGGTAGCGTTCTCCGTAGCGTTCATGGACATCATAAGCTCTGCCAGCTCGCCGCCTGTCATATTCATCTGAAATGCCTCTGCAAACGCATCAGCGTCAATACTCATAGCATTCTGAAGACTGCTGCCGATCTGTGACATCATACTTCCAAGAGCACTCTCCATGCCTGACGCAATCTGCTCCATGATCTGCCCCATAGCAGAGGTGATCTCTTGTTCCAAAGCCTGACTGACAGCGCCGCCATAAGCCGATATCGTGCTCTGCATATAGCTTCCCATTGCTTCGGATATCTGTTGTTCCAGACCATCCATATCCACAATGGACATCATACCTTCCGACAGCCTTCTCTGCCCGTCTTCCGTTCCCAGATAAGCGATGAAATGCTCCGGCATCTTACTGGGATCCGGACCATTCCCTGCGGCTGCGTATGTTAAATATCCATTCGCCAGCTCTAAGGCAAGCTTTTGAATCTGACCTTCATTGATCGTGATGTCACCTGTGATATCTCCGAATATCTTACCCGCATACTCATTGAGAATCTTCTGTGGGCCTTCCGTTCCAAGATAGGAGTCAAACGATGCGTCAGGATTGGAAGCTACGTATTCGGCGTACCCGCTCATAAGAGCAGACGCCATCGCCCTCAGATCTTCCACCGTTACTGAGACACCGCCTCCCGAGTCGATAATGTCACGGATATTATTGATCAGGATCGTCCGCGCCTCATCTGTGTTCAGATAAGCCGCAAACGCTTCCCCAAGTCCGGAGTAATCTGCCTCCGGATGAGAAGCGGCATACTCCTGATAGCCTTCCAGCAGGCTTTCTGCAACCTTTGCCATCCCGTCATAGGACACGGACACATCCAAATCCTTCAGGAAATCTGACAAGCTCATGGACGGCATATCCGGGAGATTTACGGAGATGTCCCCGAGATTGAGCGCCCCTGACAAATCAATTGAATTCCCTGCCGCTCCGAATACAGAAGAAAAATCCATTGAGCCGGGGCCTGACAGCCCCGAAAACGCACTCTCATTGAACGCGAACGCCTCCTTAAGCTTCTTCTCGTCAATCGTGAATAAGGAATCCATGTCAAATGCGTCCTGATCGCTCTCCTCCCCAAAGGGTTCTCCAGTGAACACATTGACTGACGGATCCGCCAGCTGCTGCCGCACAATCTCTTTTTGCTCTGCTTGCTACGCTACATGCTTTGTCAGGGAAGCGGGGTATCCGACTCCTGCCGATAGTGCAGACGCATTGGCATCCTTGGCGGGCTGGACGATTCCCACGATGGTCAGCTCCTCCCCGTTTCCCACCAATGTTTTTATATATTCCTCGTCGCCCGTCTTATCTCTCCATACCTGATACTGGCTGTCATACTCATAGTAATCAGCGCTGTTTACCAGCCGGAACGTCATACCTACAATATCATCATAGGAATAATCTTCCATTGTCTCCGGCACCTCCACATTTTCCTCATTAACAAACTGCCGGATCATCTCCTCTAATTCCAGCGGATCTCTCAGCCCGAGGGTGTATGCCATCTGATCACTGATATTCCCGTTGGAGGTAAGCACAAGGACACATTCATTGTAGCTCTTAGGCCATCTCCCTGCTTTCACGTCGTACTGACTCTCGTACAGGCTCTCCTCCGCCGGCATCTCATAGAACACATCCGTGCTCATCATCGTGGACATCATACTGTTGGAGCCGCTTGACGAGCCAAGCCCCATCTCCTCAAAGGAAGTGTCCGGATGTACCTGACGGACTGTGTTTTCCTCTTCTCTGTAAATCTGCGGAACTATATTATAAGAATACTCGATCGCGTTGGTGTACGCCTCTATTCCACTCTCCCCGCTGTCCAGATAGGATTTCAGAGATTCCAAGTCGTTGGAATCCAGTGTAGAAAACATATCCGTGACCATATTGATCACATGGACTTCCCCGTCTTTCTTCTCTTGATCCGTCGCCATTCCCTCATCACCCGCCAAGACCGAGCTAAAATCAAAGCCCGTACTCTGGATCTGCAGCGGGTACTCGGAGAGCGTCTCCTTCTCAATGTCCTTGATATAATCGTTCACGCCCGTGGAGAGCGACAAGATCAGGGCAATGCCGATAATTCCGATGGAACCAGCAAAAGAAGTGAGCAGGGTCCTTGCTTTCTTTGTTCTTAAGTTATTAAAACTAAGGGACAGCGCTGTGAGAGAGGACATGGACGCCTTACCCATATTTTTGTGCTCTGGCTCTTCCATCCCTTCCTCCGGCACAAACTCATCGCTGTCTGAACGGATCTTCCCATCCTTCAAGTTCACAATACGGGTGGCATACTCCTGAGCAAGTTCCGGGTTGTGAGTGACCATCACCACAAGGCGGTCACTTGCCACCTCCTTTAACAGTTCCATAACTTGAACACTGGTCTCGCTGTCAAGGGCACCCGTAGGCTCATCCGCCAGAAGGATATCCGGGTCGTTTACAAGAGCTCGGGCGATCGCAACCCTCTGCATCTGCCCGCCCGAGAGCTGATTCGGTCTTTTATGGAGCTGGTCGCCCAGACCGACCTGTGCCAGCGCGTCTTTCGCCCGCTGCCTCCGCTCTGTCTTTCCGATTCCTGAGATGGTCAGGGCAAGCTCCACATTCGCCAGAATCGTCTGGTGAGGAATCAGGTTATAGCTTTGGAATACAAACCCGATCGTGTGATTCCGGTAGGAGTCCCAATCCCTGTCCTTATATTTCTTTGTGGAGATCCCGTTAATAATAAGATCTCCGCTGTCATAGCGGTCCAGCCCGCCGATAATATTCAAAAGAGTCGTTTTTCCGGACCCGCTGGGTCCTAAGATGGCAACGAACTCATTGTCTCTTAAATTCAGGCTCACCTGATCGAGAGCCTTCTGCACTAAAGTTCCGGTGCGATATTCCTTACAGATACTTTGGATCTGAAGCATGGATGTCTCTCCCTTTCTGTACAAATGAAAATGCCCTCAGCCGGCCGGGACTTCCTGTCCGGTCAGATGAGGGTATTTTATCACACTTGGGCAAATTTCACCACCGTATGCCATACTATTTTCACAAACATCCGCTGCTATCTACCATCCTCTAAAGAAGAACAGCCATGCCCCCAGCCCTTTTCCTATTGCCACGCTTAGGATAAACGCTGTCATATACCGTACGATCTTCGCCCTTCTCATAAACACAGGGAACACATTCAATATCTCTGCCAGCGCCATAGACCAACATCCCACAAAAATACCCGCAAAAATACCGAATATACCTAGGGCTCCTCCGCCTGCCGCGCCAGCCGCCATGTGCTCGGATATCTCGTCCTTAAACAGAAAGAGCAGGTTGCCGAGTATTCCGCCAAGGGCAACGCTGCTCTCATAGAGGAGGATCCGCTCTCCCGTATGGGTCCGGTCCGCAAAATCCGCCACCACACCCAATTCTACAATAAAAGAAAACAACCCTCCTGCCACGGCAACTCCCGAGCTAAGACCGACGATTGCCAGAAGGATCTGTTGTCCCCACTCCGCCCACATCAAGCTCATCCCCCCTTCTTGAAGCATCCTCGATCAGCGTCGTCTGGATATCATTTTCATACAGGCGCATCTGCACCTCCATAGGCGTTGGGTCTACAGTAAATCTCTTTTTCCCGAAATGATTAAAAAAGATCAATATCCCCGCAGTCAGCCCGATGGAGTAAGTGATCTCCAGTATCGTAAACCCGTCCGTCCTCTGTCCTGTCACCAGTTCATACATCTGGCTAAAAAGTTTTGTTACATCTACATCGTTATTAAATGCCATAATGGAAAATGCCGCCCCACAGAAGGTGACTGCAACGACGAACGTAGTCTTTAGAATATGCCATGCAAGAGGCGGTGTTTTCTGCTCCTCATACGTCACGATAATATCCGTCTCCCCCATGTTCTGAATCTCAATTCCCGGATACTTCTCATGAATACATGCAATGATCCGCAGGACGGACACTACGCATCTATGTTGTCCTTCCTTTCTGAACTTTAAGATCTTAATCGTCCCAACCTTCGGGGGCACTGTCTTATCCGAACACTCCAGCGTGAGGATGTCGCCCAAAGCCACATCTGGCTTTGTCACCTCCACGTCCCGATCGCCCTTGATATATAATGTCGTACTGTTAGAAGACATCACACACCTCCTGCGCACCCGCACTCCTGCGCTCTGCATATGCTTGCCCGTCCTGCTCACAGGTATCCCTGATGAGGAATCCCTCACCCGCCTGCTCCTGCGGTGTGCTGAGATAATAGATGAGCCCGATGACCACCGCCGCAAGCACGATTATGAAGAGGCAGATCCATATTTTCTTCCGTCCGTCTTCCATATCATCCACCGACCTTTCATTTTACCGCCGAACCATACCTTTTGTATACAGCCTGCGTTATAATGTCTAGTCTCCCGGTTTTCTCCCAAATTATTCACCACCGAAGCCCGTTTTGTCTCCATGCTAAAATAAAAATATACACCAACGTTCCCGAAACCATTTCCCTAAGTTCCAAGCCTTCGCAGATTTTCCATAATCCGCTTCTCCATACGAGAAACCTGAACTTGAGATATCCCCATAATCTTTCCCACATCCGACTGTGTCCGATCTGCAAAATACCTAAGGTAGATCAACTTTCTCTCCTTTGCGTTCAGTGTCTCTAGGAGCTGTCTAAGTACTAAGCGGTCAAGGATCTTGTCCTCCTGTTTTTCCTTTTCCTCGAGCTTGTCCACTAAGCGGATCTCATTTCCTTCTTTCTGATGGATAGGACGGTAGAGTGATTCCACCTCGCTGCCTGCCTCCATCGCCTGAACCAGTTCTTCCTTCTCCACTCCCATCTCCCCTGCAAGTTCTTCCACTGTTGGTTCCCGCCCCAGAACAGAGGTAAGTTTTTCTCTCGCCTGAAGACTTTTATAAGAGAGTTCTTTTAACGAACGGCTCACTTTGATCATGCCGTCGTCCCTTAAAAAACGTTTAATTTCCCCAGATATCATAGGCACTGCATAAGTGGAGAATCTGACGTCATAAGATATGTCAAATTTGTCAATAGCCTTCAAAAGCCCAATACTCCCGATCTGAAACAAGTCTTCCGCCTCGCATCCGCGCCCATAAAACCGCTTCACAACGCACCAGATCAGTCCTACATTTTCTTCCACAAGCTGTTCTCTCGCTTCTTTATCTCCGTCGTGCGATCTCTGTATCAAAGCGATTGTGTGGTCCATATCTCCCTTCCTTTTCCGATGGCCTTCTTCATCTTTACCTTCGTTCCCTCTCCCAGAACAGACTCTACTTCCACGCTGTCCATGAAAGCTTCCATAAAGGCAAATCCCATCCCCGAGCGGTCTTGTTCGGGCTTCGTGGTGTACATCGGTTGCATGGCTTCCTCCACGTTCTCAATCCCCCGTCCCTGATCGCACACTTCCACCGTAAACATATTTTCTTCGATACGGCAGCGGATATGCACTTTATGTATCTCGTTCTCATATCCGTGGATGATGGCATTGGTCACTGCCTCTGACACCGCGGTCTTTACATCCGCCACCTCTTCCACAGTTGGGTTTAACTGGGTCAGAAAGGAAGCCACCGCCACCCTTGCAAACCCTTCGTTCGCTGATCTGCTGTCAAAACGTATCTCCATTTCATTTGTGTTTTTCATACTGCATCCTCCTCATATATCTGCATGATCTTTGTCACTCCTGACAGTGTCAGTATCTTCTTTATCCGCTCACTGGCGTGAACTGCCCAGACCTCTCCTCCGATCAGGCAGATCGTCTTATATCTTCCCATGATAACCCCTATTCCAGAACTGTCCATAAAATCTGTCCGCTCAAAATCAAAAATCACATATTTGATGTGATTCCTGTCAATCACTGCATCTGCCTCCCTTTTGATCTCTTCCGCGTTGTGGTGGTCCACCTCACGGGGCAGGTAGATGGTAAGACAGTTCTCCTGCACTTGATATTTCATATTTACTCCTCCTCCAAAATAAAAAAAGAAAAGAATATACGTTTGTACACTCTTTTCTTTCGTAATTTTTATCCGATTGCATCAAGGGCGCTCTGAGCGTCCGCGGCATAATCAGAATCACTATAGCTGTCCACAATTCTGTGATAATAAGTCGCCGCATTTTCGCTATCGCCGTTTCCCTGATATGCTTGCGCCAGATTGTAAAGCGCTTGTCCGCCGTTGTACCCCTCGTCCATCCGCACAACTTTATAGAACGCATCTATGGCTCCCTGATAATCTTGTGAGGCTAGAGCTTCTGTCCCCGTCTCAAAGTTTCTCTCACACGCATTGGGATAGATATCCGCAGCTATCTGATCATAGAGCGCTTGTGCGCTCTGGCCTAGCGAATCCCTGTTTACATTGATCAGCGTATCTGCCATAGTTGCGTCACTGTATTCTCCTGAATCATATTGATTGGATACCGTCATTAACGCTTCGTAACTGTCACGGGTTGTCTGCGCCGCCTGTGCGTCCGCCTCCACACTTTCGCCGGTAGCGCGGTAATTATCCAGTGTTCTCGTCTGCGCGCTTACCTGAGCTTCCAGAGAAGTAATCTTGTCACTATATTCCCTCATCTGGTCGTTCATCCGGTCGGTTCTCGCCTGATTAACCGCAGGGGCAATCAAAAACCATATCAACGCTGCGCCGATGGCAGCGCCGATAAAAATATTTGCCACCGCCAGATGACTGCTCATCTCTTTTAGCCGGGAATGCTTCGGCTGGATGATCGTTTCATTCCCAAGACTGTATTCCACAGCGTCTTCCTTTTTTTTCTCAGTTCTGTGTCTGACCCGTCCTCTGTGCTGCATCAGCTCATGGATATAGTGAAGGGTGATTTCATTGGTGGTATCTAGTTTCCTCGCTGTACGCAGCACCTGTCTTGCATGGGAATACTGTTCCGTATGAAGATAAATCAGTGCCAGCAGTTGATAAGCTTTCAGAAAATCAGGATGGGTTGATATTACCTGTTTCAACTGGATAACCGCCATGTCCTCCCCATTCTGCCTGCAGTATGCCAGACATTGGTTATATTTCCTGATTGCTAGATTGATTGTCTCAAGCTCATTTGCCGACGACTGTACGTTCTTAATATAATCATCTGCTATATTATCCCGCGGGCGCAGATTCTTACTGATAATCCACTCAACCAGAGCCTCCGGCACCTCTCCGATACCGTAATAAACAAGTCCCAGCAGATTCCTCGCCGCAATATTCTCCCTGTTAAATTGTAAGCTCCTGCGCAGCGACACTATCGCCCCGGACATATCGCGTATCTGCGCTTTCCGCAGTCCATCGTTATACCAGTAATTCGACTGGTACACGACCTTCTTCGTATAGTCCATTTATATCCCCACTTGTCTTTCTTTATTTCTTCTGATCTATTACCTGTTTCAAAAGGTCCGTCATATCAGATAGGTCCTCCTGATATACCGCGTCCTCGATTTCTTCCACCTCAAGGCTGGGCTTAAATTTTTTCAGTTCCTCTTCGTAATCCAGCATCTATATGACCTCCTGAATCAATTCTTTTATCCTGCCTGTCAGATAGAGTGAACCAAGGCAGTAAACACGCTCTTCTTTCTGATGCTTAAGCACGAACCTGAGCGCTTCCTCTACAGATTCTTTCACTATGACAGGCTGTTCCGTATATTTTCTAAAGACTTCCGCCAATGCCTGCGCATCCGTCCCGCGGTCTCCGCCAATCTGCGTCACCACAAACATCTCTGCCTTGAATTGCCCGCACAGACACCGGATCATCTCCTCATAGTCCTTATCCTGAACTGCAGAGAACAAAACAATGTTTCCCCGCCCATCCTTCGGAACACTCTGCACAAACGCTTCTATTGCGCTGACATTATGCGCTCCGTCAACATATACATCCGGCAGGACTTCTTCCATACGTCCCGCCCATTTTAAATCAGCCAGAGCTTCCCGCCACTGCTTAATATCTCCATTCTTCCCAAAGAGGTGTCTCATCACTTCCATGGCGAGCATAGCATTATGCGGCTGGTATACTCCGATATTGTTCAATTTCCACGTGGTATTTCCATAATAAGCACTGAAACAGGAAAATGCAATATGTTTGTCCCTGATTCCAAGGATTTCGTACGCATCTTTCCCGATTTTTTTACAGAAATTGCCCTGTTCCTTTGCCGTGCGTTCGATAACTCGATCGCTCTCATCTGCTGTCTGGGCATAGAACACCGGCACTCCCGGCCGGATGATTCCTGCCTTTTCCTCTGCAATCTTTTCCAAAGTATCACCGAGATATTCTGTGTGATCCAGTCCGATGGAGGTGATGACACAGACAAGCGGCCGCTCGATTGAACGGGTGGCGTCCAGCCTGCCGCCGAGCCCTGTCTCAATAACCGCATACTCTACTCCTCCATCGAAAAAGGCACACAAAGCCATGCCCAGCAAGAACTCGAAAAAGCTCGGATGGGGACACCCCTCTGCTTCCATGCGCTGTGCTGCCGTCAGTGTCTTCTTAAATATTTTCACAAAATTATCATCACTGATCTGTCTTCCATCTATAGCGATCCGCTCATTGATCTTTATCAGATGAGGGGATGTAAAAAGCCCCGTCCGTTTTCCCTCCGAACGGAGCATACTGTCAAGATACGCGCACACAGATCCCTTCCCGTTTGTCCCCGCCACATGGAGTACTTTCAGGCGCTCCTGCGGATTTCCGAGATACTTTAAAAAGATCTTTGTGTGCTGCGCATCATTTTTCTTTGTAAATTTTGGAATATGCAGTATATATTCTGTTGCTTCACCGTATGTCATTGTTCCGTCTCTTCTTCCTGTTTCACGAACGCCTGTCTTCCATTCTCCGGTGCATCGGGATCTGCCGGCAGCTGTATCAGCGTACCACCGCTGTACCCATAAGATATGGATTCCCGGAAAATAGTATTGCTGGAGCCGACTTGAGCCACCATAATCGTATCACCGTCGTTTAACTGTGATTCCTTCAAATCCAGTCTCGTGTTATTCAAAAATTTCGTGTTCTGTTTCTCGCCGTTGATGTACACTTTACTCTGCTTTGTAAAATTATCCCCATAGACACTGTATGTTCCGTCCGACTGTGTCACCACCTCGGAGATCACTGCGTCTTTCACGCCCATGACCATATGTCCTTCTATAACCGGCTGTCCGCTTTCCTCATAGACATACTGCCCGCCATACATAATATCGTACTGTAGAAGTTCCAGATCCGCGAGATAATCTTTGGTCTGCCTTCTCTGCTGGTGATAGTTAAACACTGTTCCCGTATGGATGTCCAGCCGCTCAAATACGTCCGCCATGACCTGATACGCGGCAATATTTCCATCCTTTTTCTCCAAACCGATATTGTCCCATATCACATAGTTTGTATTATAAAGGTACTTACTCTTTAAATCCTTTGCCTCTAGATTCATAGTAGGCAGATGATCCCCATAAAAGATGAGTACTGTCGGTTCATTTCTTGCCTCTACTGCCTCAATCAGATCCCCTGCAAATTTGTCCATCTCGTAAACAAGATTCACATAATATTCCCAAGCGTTGCGCTCACCTTCATCCTCCACGCCGCTCACAATAATCTCCGGATTTTCCAGAACTTTCTCTGTGGGATACTCTCCGTGGCCTTCCACACTGACTGTAAATACAAAGTCCTGCCCTTCCGTAGTATCCATGGATTCCATTATATTTGGCACAAGAATATCGTCTGTGGCCCAGCCCTTCGGCGTCGTCTGAAGGATATTCATAAACTCCTTGCTCGTATAGTGGTCAAATCCCATGTTATTGAACACCTGCGCCCGGCTGTAAAAATTTCCTCCGTTGTTGTGAAGCGCCTCTGCGCCATACCCTAGCGCTCCCAGCGCCGACGCCGCGCTCTCCAGCGTATTTGTCTTGGCATAAGTCTTATATGGATACTCGCCCGGACCGAAGAAACGCATGCTCATCCCTGTAAGCACCTCAAACTCCGTGTTCGCTGTTCCTGCCCCCACGGACGGTACCTTAAAATACCCTGTGGAATATTCGCTGAACAATTTTCTTAAATTCGGGATCGGATCTTCTGAAAAACGGAGCCACTCCACTTCTGTCGGGTCAAAAAAAGATTCCAGCTGCACGAATATGATATTCGGAAGTTCTTCCCCGCTTCTTCCGGTCTCACTCTTCGTAAGCTCTCCGTTTCCGCTGATCTCCTTCATTGTCTCCTCACTGTATCCCGCCGGTTTGTTAATTCCCGTGTTAAACAGGCTTGCTGAAAAACAATAAGGAAATCCGTAATCTTCATAGGCAAATGCAATATTGCCAAAATAATTGGAGATCACCCTCTTGTCAATGGCTGCCTCCGTCAGCCACAGACATGCGCCAAAAGAAACCACCACTCCTCCCAGCGCAATAACCCTGTGCATCTTCCCAGTAAACTGCCCACCTCTGCGCCACATAGATACGACCCAGAACACAAGCGCCACCACGCCTATGATAATCATAATCAGCTCAAAGGTATTAAAATAATTCCCCGTCAGCTCCAATGCGTCCGACAGGACTTTTAAATCCTGTGCGTTAAAAGGCGTCACTCTTTTTGTCAGCAAATAACCGTTACAGATACCCAAAAATATCCAGAATACACTAATCAGTATTCTTGCGAACACCCTTCTGCGCACAAGATATACAAGAGTAAATGTCACGAATATCATGAAGGAATTATACAAAAATACAAGAGGTGTCCCTGTCAGATAATCCCAAGCCTCAAAAAATGACAGGCGGGAGATCACCTCGATCAAAAAATTGATCACACAGGCAAGGAGATACTGAAGCGGCAGGGACAGCCGGTTCATCCATTTGTATACCGGCTGCATCTTCTTTGCAAACGGACTGTTGCGCCGCTTTTCAAGTATTCTCTCCCTTCTCTCTTTTCTCTCCTTAAAATGCCGTTTGATATCCTCTTTTTTCAGATTTTTTATTTTAGTGAAAACCCCTTTGATATCCGGCTTTTTAATTCGGATCTTTTTCATTTTCCAAGCCCTTCCATACGCTCCTTAACCTGAGCAAGCATCTGTATATATTTTTCGAGTTTTCCCCGCTCCTCCTGCACCTTGGCCTCAGGCGCCTTGCTGATAAACTTTTCGTTTGCAAGCATGCCTTCCGCGCGTTTGATCTCTTTATTTAATCTCTCTTCCTCTTTCTTAAGTCTCTCAAGCTCCTGCTCAAAGTCCACCAGATCTTCAAGCGGCAGATAAACCACTGCGTCAGGAACAACAACAGACACTGCGTTATCCGCAACACCGTCTTTTGTGCTCTGAATCAAAACTTCATTGGCCATCATAAGCGGCTGAGCGGAAGCTTTCACCTCTTCCATACCAGCACTCAGCGCCTCATTCTCACAGACGACATACACCTTTGTCTTGCGGCTGTTCGGCACCTCCATCTCTGAGCGGATATTGCGGATTCCCCTGGTGATTGCCTTCACATGTTCCATCACATTCTCATCACCCGGGAAGTTCCACTCCGCCTTATATTCTGGCCACTTAGACATCATTAGAGCCTCTTCTTCTGGCACAAGCGCGCCGTAGATCTCCTCTGTGATAAAGGGCATGAACGGATGAAGAAGTTTAAGCGCCTGTCCTAGTACGGTCTTTAATACCCAGAGCACACAGTTTGCCGCTGCCGGATCTTCCTCCACATGATAGATGCGGTACTTCGCAAGTTCCACATACCAATCGCAGAACTCATCCCATATAAAGTCGTAGACCTTCTGAACCGCAATACCAAGCTCAAACTTATCCATGTTCTCGGTCACATCTTTTGCCAGCGTGTTCACAGCGGACACAATCCACCGGTCAGCCGGCGTCAGAAGGGAAGCGTCCGGCTTGTCTATCACGTTCTCCTTCATATTCATAAGGATGAAGCGCGACGCGTTCCACACCTTATTCGCGAAGTTGCGGCTTGCCTCCACCCTTTCATTATAAAAACGCATGTCATTACCCGGAGCGTTTCCAGTTACAAGCGTCAGACGCAGCGCGTCCGCCCCGTACTTGTCAATGATCTCTAATGGATCGATACCATTTCCAAGGGATTTACTCATCTTACGTCCTTGTGAATCCCTTACAAGCCCATGGATCAGCACCGTGTGGAACGGCGACTTCCCGGTATGTTCAAATCCTGAGAACACCATGCGGATTACCCAGAAAAAGATGATGTCATACCCTGTCACGAGCACATCTGTGGGATAGAAATAATCCAGATCTTCCGTATTCTCCGGCCATCCCAGCGTAGAAAACGGCCACAGGGCAGAAGAAAACCATGTATCCAACGTGTCCTCATCCTGTGTGAAATGTGTGCATCCACAATGCGGGCACTTCTCTGGCGCATGCCTATCCACAACAAATTCACCGCACTCGTCACAGTAATAAGCGGGAATACGGTGTCCCCACCAGATCTGGCGTGAAATACACCAGTCCTTGATGTTTTCCAGCCAGTGAAGATAAATCTTATCAAAACGCTCTGGCACAAACTTCAGCTCACCGGTCTTGAGCGCGTTGATGGCAGGCTTCGCAAGCTCTTCCATCTTTACGAACCACTGCTGCTTAATCAGCGGCTCTACCGTGGTTCCGCAGCGGTCATGAGTTCCCACCGCATGACTGTGAGGTTCTACTTTCACAAGGTATCCTTCAGCCTCCAAGTCAGCCACGATAGCCTTTCTCGCCTCATAGCGCTCCATGCCTGCATACTTGCCGCCTTTCTCATTGATGGTGGCGTCGTCGTTCATGATATTGATCTCCGGCAGATTGTGACGCTTGCCCACCTCAAAGTCATTCGGGTCATGTGCCGGCGTAATCTTCACGGCGCCTGTCCCGAACTCTTTGTCCACATAGTAATCCGCCACAATAGGAATCTCTCTGTTCACCAACGGAAGGATTACGTTTTTACCTACGATATCTTTATACCTCTTATCGTCCGGGTGAACCGCGATCGCCGTATCTCCCAGCATTGTCTCCGGACGCGTGGTCGCGATCTCAAGGAAACGGTCTGTTCCCACGATCGGATATTTGATATGCCAGAAATGTCCATCCTGATCTTCATGCTCTACCTCAGCGTCAGACAGAGATGTCTTGCATTTCGGGCACCAATTGATAATACGGGAGCCTTTGTAGATGTATCCCTTCTTATATAAATTGATAAACACTTCCTCAACCGCCTTGGAGCATCCCTCGTCCATAGTGAAACGCTCCCTGTCCCAGTCACAGGAAATACCCAGCTTCTTTAGCTGATTCTCAATGGTTCCCGCGTACTCTTCCTTCCACTGCCATGTCCTCTCAAGGAAGCCTTCTCTTCCCAGCGCCTTCTTATCAATGCCTTCCTCTTTAAGCTGATTCGTCACCTTGACTTCCGTGGAGATCGCCGCATGGTCTGTCCCTGGCACCCAAAGCGCGTTATAGCCTTCCATTCTTTTATAGCGGATGAGGATATCCTGAAGCGTATTGTCCAGTGCATGTCCCATGTGGAGCTTTCCCGTAATGTTTGGGGGTGGCATCACCGTTGTGAACGGTTTCCTGCTGCGGTCCACCTCAGCGTGGAAATATTTGTTCTCACACCACTTTTCATACAATTTTTCTTCGATCTGTTTCGGATCATATGTCTTTGCTAACTCTTTACCCATCTTCTTCTCCTTGATTTCCCTCTCATTGTCGGTCACTTTTCTCTTGGTTTTACGTTCACGGAATTTTCACAGTTAAAATAAAAAGCCGCCCTTTACAAACGTAAAGGGCGGATATTCCGCGGTACCACCTTGATTTATTCCTCATAAAGTCCTGTAACGCGGACCACTCCGGGACTCCCTACTTGGCTCTTTACGTGCTGTTCAGACATCCGGTTCAGAAGCTACCTTCCACCATCCTGTGCCGGAACCACCTCTCAGCCGGCACACTGTCATACAGTTAAAGCCGGGCAGCCCTCTCTGACGGAAGCAATGATGTACTCCTCTTCTTCACTACCTTTTACGAATTTGTTAACTAAAAATTAACTATCACATACTATATCCGCAAGAGGCTAATTTGTCAAGCAATTTAGAGAATCTTAAGATATCAGTTCAGCCATACAGTACACGGAAAGCATAAAACATGCTTACATGTTTTTGCAAGCGGGCATCTGTATGGTTTTACGATGTCATATCTTCTATCATCTCTACAATATCATATCCGTAATTGTCCCCGGTTGCCCAGCCAAGTCCCTCAGGGTTTTCCTGCTGTCCCAGCCATTCCACATAAGGTGCAGCTCCTTTCTTCACATACTCGTACCGGTCATCTACACATTCCTGAACAAGTGCATCCGTGGTGGCGTACGCTTTCAGATGCTGAATCTGTGCCCGGATCCCGGTACGTACATCCGGATAGGAATTACCGGGAACTCCATTGCCTGTAGTTCCAAGTCCAGCAAAATTAAACTGTTCGATGGAGGCATCCCCTCCGTATTGAAGAAATCCTGTCTCCTTCATCGTCTGTGCGAACGCCACCTCAGGGCGTACACCCTCTGCCTCCGCTTCTTCATAATACATCTGGCAAAAGGCTTCGATCGAGTCCGCGCCGCCCTCCGAAAGTTCCGCAGAGGGATACAGTTTCCCCGAAGAATTAAAATAATCCACCATCTCCTTCACAGTCACCGCGCTCTCTCCCATAATTGGATACTGTCCGTCCGCAATGGTTTCTTCCGCCTCCTGTGATATCTGCTTCGGATCCTTTTCTGTCGCTTCATTCCCCTCACTTTGAAACTCCGCTTCCGATACGGATACTGTCTCTTTCTCTTCCCGAGGCGATAAAACTCCTGTGGCGCCCGCCACGGCAAGTGTCAATACAAGGAGTAGTGCAAGTCCCGCTTCTGTATATAATTTGATCTTTCCGCTCTGCCAGTCCATATCCTTCTCCTCACTTATGTGGCATTATATTATCTATTTCCTATATATATACCTTGCTATATTACTCAATAAGAAATAAAAATGCAACCAAATCAGGCATAAGCCTGATTTTATCCATTTTCTTTTACTTTTTATTTAGTTATGGTATAATGAGCGCATGGCGACGAGCGCACTCGGCATGTAAGACTGCTTCAAATACTTGTATTCCGAAGTTGTTTTACATGCCGAAGTATGTGAGTGCAATGAACGGCAAAAAGCAGTGCAGCGGATTTGAGCTGTGCTCGTCGCGTACATGCAACCTGCTTCACAGGGATTATGCACTCTGCTATGCAGACGTAAAATTAGTATTAAAGCAAACGAAAAGAGGAAAAAATATGAGTTCACAGAATCTTACTCTGCTGACCGATCTCTACGAGTTGACCATGATGCAGGGTTATTTCGAAACACAGGAGAATGAGACTGTCATCTTCGACATGTTTTTCCGAGAGAATCCCAATAACGGCGGTTACTCCATCATGGCAGGTCTTGAGCAGGCCATAGAGTATGTCAAGAATCTGAACTTTTCGTATGAGGATGTAGACTATTTGAGAGGTCTTGGCATTTTCAGCGAAGACTTTCTTCATTATCTGAGCGGATTCCACTTTAGCGGGGATATCTATGCCATTCCTGAGGGAAGCGTGATCTTCCCAAGAGAACCGCTTATCAAAGTCATCGCGCCCATCATGGAAGCTCAGCTTGTTGAAACTGCGATCCTAACTATCATCAATCATCAGTGCCTGATTGCCACAAAGGCTTCCCGCGTCGTACACGCGGCACAGGGCAACGGCATCATGGAATTTGGCCTTAGGCGCGCTCAGGGACCGGATGCAGGACTTTACGGCGCACGCGCGGCAATGATCGGCGGATGTGTCGGCACATCTAACGTACTGGCAGGCGAGTTGTTTGACGTCCCAGTGCTCGGAACGCATGCGCACAGCTGGATCATGAGCTTTAAGGACGAATACACCGCCTTCAAGGAGTACGCCCGCCTTTATCCCGACGCCTGCACACTTCTCGTAGATACTTATGATACATTGAAATCAGGCGTTCCCAATGCCATCCGCGTCTTCAAAGAGATGCGCGAAGCTGGTATCCATCCAAAGAGTTACGGCATCCGCCTTGATTCGGGAGATCTGGCTTACCTTTCCAAAAAGGCCCGCAAAATGCTGGATGAGGCAGGATTTACAGACGCTGTCATCGCAGCATCCAACGATCTAGATGAATTCCTGATCAACGACTTAAAGATTCAGGGAGCGCAGATCACCTCTTGGGGTGTAGGGACGAACCTGATCACCTCTAAAGATTGTCCGTCCTTCGGCGGAGTCTACAAGCTGGCTGCTATCCAAAATGAGAATGGAGAGTTCGTCCCGAAGATCAAAATCTCCGAAAACATCGAAAAGATCACAAATCCGGGCAACAAGACTATTTACCGTATCTATGACAAAGAAACAGGGAAAATACGCGCGGATCTGATCTGCTTTGTAGATGAGGAGTACGATACTTCTAAAGATCTTTTACTTTTTGACCCGAACGCCACATGGAAGAAAACCCGCCTCAAAGGAGGCACATACACGATGAAAGAACTCTTAAAACCAGTGTTCATCCGTGGGGAATGTAAGTACCAGTCTCCCTCTGTGAAGGAAATCGCAGAATTCTGCCGGCAAGAGAAAGAGACTCTGTGGGATGAGACAAAACGTCTCTTTAATCCGCATAAGGTCTACGTAGACCTTTCAAAAAAGCTATATGACACGAAAGCCGCTCTTTTGGACAATGTAAATGTATAATCGCCGTCTCTCACAACATTAAGTATATAAACAAGGAGTTATATTATTATGAAAATCATCGTACTAGCCGGAGGCTTAAGCACAGAGCGCGACGTTTCTCTATCTTCCGCCGCAGGTATCTGCAGAACCCTGACCGAAAAGGGTCACAACGCATTCCTTCTGGATGTATTCTTAGGTCTGAAAGATGCGCCTGAAAATTTAGAAGAGGTTTTTACCCTTCCCGGCCACGGTCTGGAAATCGCAGGAAATATCAAAACCGATGAGCCTGATCTTGAGGCAGTCAAAGCGTCACGCCCGGATCAGTCCGACTGCTTCTTAGGCCCCAACGTCATTGAGCTGTGCCGTCTTGCGGATATTACGTTCCTTGGACTTCACGGCGGTGAAGGAGAAAACGGAAAACTTCAGGCTACGTTTGACCTGCTCGGCATCCGATACACTGGCCCCGATTCTCTCGGCTGCGCTATTGCAATGGATAAAGGCTTCACAAAACAAGTATTTCTCCAGTCTGGTATCGACACTCCCGCGGGAGTATGCCTGCACAAAAATGCGGCGGATCGTTCCCTTTCATCCACGAATCTGGCTTTACCCGTTGTCGTAAAACCTTGCTCCGGCGGCTCCAGCATCGGCGTATACATCGTAAATACCCAATCCGAGTACGAGGAAGCTCTCAATAACTCTTTCCGCTATGAGGATGAAGTAGTGATCGAAGAGTACATCAAAGGACGGGAGTTTGCCTGCGGCGTCATCGACGGCCAAGCGCTCCCTCCCATCGAGATCATCCCGCGGACCGGATTTTTCGACTACGCGAACAAATATCAGGCTGACGCCACCTTGGAAGTGTGCCCTGCCGACATCCCGGAGGATGTTGAACACCGTATGAAAGAGCTCACATTAAAAGCATTTCATGCCCTAAAGTTAAACGTATACAGCCGCGCGGATTTTCTTCTTGATGAGAAAGGAAATCTATACTGTCTGGAGATGAACACACTCCCCGGCATGACTGCCGCCAGCCTGCTGCCGAAAGAGGCAAAAACTGCCGGCATCGAATACGGCGACCTGTGCGAACTCATCATTCAGAAATCACTAGAAGCGCGTTATACAAAATAGCAGTCACATTCCGTTATTCACAGAACGGCTGAAGCGCAGGAGCCCCACTCCTGCGCATTTATCTGTAAGACGCATAATTATCTGTAAAACACACTCTCTGTAAGAAAGGAACCTTGGGAAAATGAAACACATGTCATTGCAAGAGATCTCCGACGCATGCGGGGGCACATACCACGGAAGCAAGGAAGCCGCATCTGCGAAAGTAAGCAGCGTTGTCATTGACAGCCGCAAAGCAGAGAACGGAAGCCTGTTCGTCGCGATCAAAGGCGCGCGCGTCGATGGTCACGACTTTATCCCGCAAGTCATGGAAAAAGGCGCGCGCTGCGCCGTATCCGAGCAGGATTTGGGCGATGTCCCCTACCCTTATATCCGGGTGGAATCCTGTGAACAGGCATTAAAAGACATCGCTGAACATTACCGCCGCTCTCTGGATATCAAAGTGGTCGGCATCTCCGGAAGTGTCGGGAAAACAAGCACAAAAGAAATGATCGCCTCTGTGCTAGGTCAGAAATACAATGTCCTCAAAACAGAAGGGAATTTTAACAATGAGATCGGGCTTCCTCTCACCGTATTCAATATCCGCGAGGACCACGAGGTTGCCGTCCTTGAGATGGGAATCAGCGGATTCGGGGAGATGACCCGCCTTGCAAAAATCGCGCGTCCCGATGTGTGTGTTATTACAAATATTGGCGTGGCACATCTGGAAAATCTCGGATCAAGAGATGGCATTTTAAAAGCGAAGACCGAGATGTTCGCTTACATGAACCCGGAAGGGACGATCATTTTAAACGGCGACGACGATAAGCTCTCCGCCTTCACCCCGGAAAACGGCATCGCCCCCACATATTTCGGGCTGTCTGCTTCCTGCCCCTTCCACGCTGAAAATATTCTCAGTCAGGGGCTTAAGGGTACATCGGCAGACTTCGTCACCCCGAAATCCCGCTTCCATGCCCACATTAGCATCCCCGGCTCCCACATGGTATATAACGCCCTTGCCGGGATCGCCGTGGGATACGCGCTAGGAATGACGGATGAGGAAATCGCCTGCGGCATCGAGAAAAACGTCACAATCGCAGGTCGCAACAATATCATTGAAACTGAAAAATATACGATTATCGACGACTGCTACAATGCGAACCCCGCATCCATGAAAGCATCGCTTGATGTGCTTTCCTGCACGGACACGCGTACCGTCGCAATTCTCGGAGATATGTTTGAGCTGGGAGAGTCTTCCGAGCGTATGCACCATGAAGTCGGTGTTCACGCAGCGGAATCCGGAATCAATGTCTTGATTTGTATCGGAGAATTAACCGCCGCAACAATCCGCGGCGCCAAAGAGGCGTCAGAAAAGACAGGAACCCCTATGGAGACCCGCCTTTTTGAGACAAAAGAAGACTTCTTCCATGAAGCAGACAATCTATTGAAGAAAAACGACACAATCCTGATCAAAGCATCCAACGCCATGGGATTTGCCGAGATCGTGAATCGTCTGAAAAATTAGTAAAATTAGGATAATACAAGATAATCGCAGTTCTCCCTAATACAGAACCGCTCAAAATATGTGTTCTCTTTAGGAATCCACTCTTCAAGAAAACGGGGCAGCATGTCTGCCCCATTTCTTTTTTTAACCCGCTCCCTCTGACGCTCATCTTCCACATCCATAAATACGCGGAGGTCATAGATATCTCCAAAACACGGGTGGCAACTGTAAGCCCCCTCCACAATAATGAGGGGGCTTCTTTTAATCTGTACCGTATCCGTCAGTTCCTGTCGGGAACAGTCATACCGTCTGTACGTCAGCAGTGTATCATGATCCCATTTCTTCTCTGATACCACATCCTCTGCTTTTCGGTATTCTCCAAGCAGGACCGCCACTTCCTGTAAGAAGCGTTCCCGGTCGATGTTCCCGCCCGCCTCGGCCAGACGTTCCTTTGTCCTTTGTTGCGGACGGAGAAAAAAATCATCCATGTGGATCACCTCTGCTAGACAAACTCCTGAAAGTTCCCGTGCAAACGTGCTCTTACCGCTTGCGCAGCGCCCGTCAACCGCAAGAATAAGCGGCCGTTTTCTCTCCAGTTCTTTTTTAATAATCCCGGTCAGTTCCTGCGCGCTTACTGTTTTCATCCTCTATTTCACCAGATCGAGAAGCGCGCTCTTTGGCACTGCCCCAATCTGCTTTCCTACACTCTCCCCATTCTTAAATGCCATGAACGTAGGAATTGTCATCACGCGGAAACGCTGAGCGATCTCCATCTCCTCATCAATGTTAATTTTGCACACCTTGACGTCCGGCGTCTCTCCTGCAAGTTCCTCTACAACCGGTCCCATCATCTGGCAGGGACCGCACCAATCTGCGTAAAAATCTACAAGTACAGGCTGATCTGCCTGCATTACTTCCTGATCAAAATTCTCTGTCGTCAACTTAACTACTGCCATATTCATTTCCTCCTCTGGAATGTTTTTCATCATTGATGTTTTTAGTATACCACATTTTTCTTCTTTTTCAGTGATAAAGTCACAAACTTTAGTTTATATTCTTCCCAGACCCGGCACATCAAGTATCTCAATCCGCCCTCTTGTAAGCCTCACCAGACCGTCTTTCTGGAACTGCTTTAATATCCTTGTCACGACCTCTCTCGCCGTCCCGGCATCTTTCGCCAATGTCTCATGGGTAAGGCTTATCGTCTCTTTTCCAGAGAGTCCCCGGTGCTCTAAAAGAGCACTGGCAATCCTTGACGCCACATTAGAAAATACGAACTGATTGAACAGCCACATAATATCAGAAAACTTCTCCGATATCATCTCCAGCGTATATTCCTTTACTGCATTGTTCTTATCATAAATATCGCGATAGATGGCTTTCGGTATCGTGCAGATCGTACAATCCGTCTCCATCTCCATATCTAGCTCCACATCCATACCGTTTAACATGCATGCCGCGCTTAGAATACTTACATCTCCATCCACCAGCCGGAACAGGGTAATATCTCCTCCGCCATGCGATGTGATGAACACACGAACCTGCCCCTTCCTGATGATCTGAACGCCTGCACATTCCCCGCCTCCAAAATGAAGAGTCGTTTTTTGCGGACAAAAATTCTCTATCGTATGATCCTGTACTTCCTTCTTCAGATCCTCTGTCAGTTCATCCCAGAATGGGAATACTTTTGCCAATATTTCTTTCATTTGCATCACACCTTTCATTGGAAAAATTCTTTTCAAAGTCTTTTTTCAGTGTTTCGGCTTTTTGTTCATCTTTCAAAACTATTTTTGCTTGGGCGTATAAAACGTGATAATTTCCATCAAAATTTCTTCATAACTTCCCATTTATTTAACTGCCACTACACCCAGTATAATTGGAATTTAGAAAATGCACAAGCAAAAAAGAAATTAGTAAAGACCGCAAAAATCATAGGAAAAACCCCTTCAAAGACCATAAGGATGATTCTGAATGTCTTTGCATACAGTGTGGAGACTGCATGTAGAACAATGGCGCTGGAGTTGAACCCCAGCACCATGTTTGTCTACAGTCTGAGATGCAACTATTTCCAGTAAAATAATAGTTGCATCTTTTCTTAGTTAAGAATGTTTTTTATTTCTTCCACCTCAACAAGAATGCCGAGTTAGTGATGACCAGCACAGAACCTGCATTGTGAACCAGGGCCCCCACCACTGGATTGAGCATGCCACTGATGGCCATGGCAATGGCAATAAAGTTCAGCGCCATGGAAAACGTCATGTTACATTTGATAGTAGTCATCATCCGCTTGGAAAGAGCGACCAGGTGGGGCAGTTCTTTTATGTCATCGCTCACAAGGGCTATATCTGCCGCATCTACTGCAATATCGCTGCCCACGCCGCCCATGGCAATGCCTACCTCCGCTTTTTTCAGGGCAGGGGCGTCATTGATCCCATCGCCGATCATACACACTGGCTGTCCCTTAGACTGGTAAACATCGATAGCTTTTAGCTTATCCTCTGGCAGGCAGTTTGCCCTGACTGTCCGGATATGGATCTGAGAAGCAATGGCGTTTGCGGCGTTTTCATGGTCGCCTGTGAGCAGTACAGGATCTACGCCCAGACTGGAAAGGGCTCCGATCATCTCGCCGCTTTCCTCCCGGATTGTGTCGGAAAGGGCGATCCAGCCCACAAGGCTTCCACCCACCGCCAAATAGATGACGGTACACCCCTGCTCAAGATAGTGTACGGCCTCCGTTGGCAGCGTCATAGCAACACCATGCTCCCGAAACAACTCCGGACTGCCCGCAAGAACCTGTTTGCCCTCCACACGGGCACATACGCCCTGACCGGGAATCATCCGAAAATCATCGATAAGAGATAGTTCCTCCTTGAATTCTTTTTTGTAGCAATCCACGATAGCTTTCCCCAGAGGATGCTCGGAGAGCTGTTCAGCAGCGGCCGTTAGCCGGTAGATCTGCTCTGGCGTATGGTTTTGGGAAACGCTTGCGGCTTTTACCACTTTGGGCGTGCCATGGGTCAGAGTCCCCGTCTTGTCAAAGGCAATGATCTTTACTTTAGACAGGCGTTCCATGGCGTCTCCCTCCCGGACCAGAAAGCCATGCTTTGTCACATTGCCGATGGCCGCCATGATGGCGGTGGGGGTCGCCAATACTAGAGCGCAGGGGCAGAACACTACCAGGATGGTCACGGCCCGGATTAGTTCCCCCGTGAACAGCCATGTCAGCGCCGCCGCGCTCAGAGCAATCACCACGATCCATGTGGCCCAGCGGTCCGCAATGCCTACAATCTTTGCCTTGCCCGCATCCGCTGACTGCACCAGGCGGATCATCCGCTGGATGGAGCTGTCCTCGCCCACCTTTGTGGCCTCCATCTCAAAGGCGCCAAACTGATTGACGGTGCCACTGGATACTGCATCCCCGGCAGTCTTATCCACGGGAAGGGATTCCCCTGTCATGACCGCCTGATTGATGGAGGTTTGTCCAGAGACGATCACACCGTCCACTGGGATGCTCTCGCCAGGCAACACCCGGAGCCGATCACCCACATGGACCTCCTTGGCCGGGATAATCCGTTCTGTTCCATCGGTCAGGATTCTTGCAGTTTGAGGCGTTAGATGAACCAGTTTCTCAATTCCCGCCCGAGCACGAGCCACGGTCAGTTCTTCCAGAAGGCCTCCTAGCTGCATAATAAAGGCTACTTCGCCTGCGGCGAAATCCTCTCCGATGAAGACAGAAGCAATCAGTGCCATGGACACCAGTACGTCGGCTTTGATGTCAAAAGCGGTAACCAGCCCGATAATTGCCTCTAAGATAATGGGCACGCCGCACAGGATGATAGCGATCCAAGCCATATCGAAGGGGAAGGGACTAAGATCCAGCAGACTGCACACAATGGCGATGCCGGAGAGCGCAAGAAAGAGGATGTCCTTCTTTATCCCGCCCAGTTGTAAAAAATGCTCCAATTTTTCCATATTAGGTTTCATAATATGCTTCTCCTTTTATACCATAGGGGGTATATGTATATGATACCTATTGGGGTATAAAATGTCAAGCAAAAAAGCAGCCTCCTTCGGCTGCTTTTTCTGTGGTCATCCCATATTAGCAAAACGCTCCACCGCCTTGGTGAATTTTTCAATCGTCTGTTCTGCATCTCCATGCTCCAATCCGTCCCGGACGCAGTGCTGGATATGGCCTTCCAGCACTAGCCTTCCACATCCGTGGAGGGCGGATTTTGCGGCATTGATCTGGGCAAGGATGTCCTCGCAAGGAATATCCTGGTCAATCATGCGGTCGATGGCCTGAACCTGACCGATAATCTTCTTCAATCTGCGGTGCAGGTTATCCGCATCCATACATTGTCTCATAGCGCGTTCCTCCATACCATTAGGGGTATATGTAAATTATATCGTGTGGGAAATCGGCTGTCAATACAGTAACCGGTTACGGCATTGGTACGCTCTCGGAAGGTGAATTGTATTTAGCTATCTAGTATAGTTTAGCAACCTTCCCAAAATTTTAAAGGATTTTATTGTTTTAAACTCCCATATATGGGTGGATAAATGGCTTTCCACCATTTCAATTTTGAGAGAAGAAACGTTCCAAAATCAGCAAGATTGGCCAGGCACTTTGGGAAATTGGCCGTCTTGTTTTTCAAAAACTGGGGTTTCTTCATAAAGTGTTCAAAGGTGTTCAAACTTTTTGAAGCAAAAAAATAAGAGAAACGCTGTAAATTCAACGTTTCTCTCTCTTTTCACCAATGCCGCAGACCGGAATCGAACCGGTACGGGTATCACTACCCACGGGATTTTAAGTCCCGGGCGTCTGCCAGTTCCGCCACTGCGGCAAATATCAAGTTGTCTTCCCTTCTCCCATATTCTAATGAGAGAAACGACCCAGAAGAGACTCGAACTCTCGACCTCCGCCGTGACAGGGCGGCGCTCTAACCAACTGAGCCACTGGGCCTCGTTATGAGCACTTAGCGTCTGTTCTTTAGACGCTTACGTGCGATACATGCCGACGCCCTTGGTGAGCGCCACTGAGCGAACCTAGTAGTCGGTTCGTTATGAGCACTTAACATCTATCTTTTAGACGCTTACGTGCGATACATGCCGACGCCCTTGGTGAGCGCCACTGAGCGAACCTAGTAGTCGGTTCGTTATGAGCACTTAACATCTATCTTTTAGACGCTTACGTGCGATACATGCCGACGCGCGCAGTGAACATACAGCGCGAACTTGACAGTCGGCATAAATGGACCTTCGGGGACTCGAACCCAGGACCGACCGGTTATGAGCCGGTTGCTCTAACCAACTGAGCTAAAGGTCCAAAAATAATTGCTCCCGAAGGAACAAAGCCGATGATCGGACTCGAACCGATAACCTGCTGATTACAAATCAGCTGCTCTGCCAATTGAGCCACATCGGCATCAACTGACCCCGACGGGAATCGAACCCGTGTTACCGCCGTGAAAGGGCGATGTCTTAAC